>Ga0326728_10002343_pt1 | contig 63561 bp, 47 predicted proteins | sample MB3enrmetagenome_FD_207602 | JGI IMG/M metagenome (GOLD analysis project Ga0326728, IMG submission 207602) | Lab enriched peat soil microbial communities from McLean, Ithaca, NY, United States - MB31MN | ecosystem: Environmental > Terrestrial > Soil > Wetlands > Peat | place: USA: New York...
GTCTCATCGTTCGGGTCGATCCTCAGGTGGACGGTCTTCTCGGCTCGTTCGGGCGACGCGCCCGTTCCGGGCATGAGGCTCCGGAGGGTCGGGAACACAGGAAGGCCATTAAGCGCTTATGCGGAAACCCGGATCCCCGATTCGACCTGCTTCCGGGGCCGATTTCCCCCGATTCTGCCGCTCGTCCCACGCCACGACACCGCCGTCGCTTACGAGGAGGGCACGGTGTGCGGCGCGAACTGGGGGAACCGCAGCAGGTGGACGGATGCGAGGAGGAGCCAAAGGAGCAAGGGCGCGGCGACCAGGCGCTCCATGCCCCCTGCGCCCAGGCCCAGGTCGTGGCCGGTCTCGAGGAGGGCAAACGCGATCAGGCCGACGAGCCCCGAGAAGACCGTGTAGGCCCGGCAGCCGTTCCAGCGCGTGTCGCGGAACATGGCGATCGCGAGGACGACCAGGGCGAGGTTCCCCCCGAGGAAGATCATTCCGGCCGACCCCAGGTGGGCGGCGAGGTTGACGTTCTCCGGAGCGAGCCCCACGCCGATCGACCCCAGGCCCGCGATCACGACCAGGCCGAGGCCCACCTTGGAGCTCCCCCGCATCGGGAAACCGGTTCGGAGAAGGAAGGCCCCGAGGACGACCAGGAGCCCGAGGACGACCGACGACACGTCGAACACGAGGTGCCACGGCGAGCAGACGTAGTGCGTCGTGCCGCTCGGCCAATCCCCGCAACCGGTGTTGCCGAGGTCGCTGATGTAGTTCTGGGTCAGGCTGTACGGATGGGCGGCGGTCCACGACAGCTGAACGACCACCATCGCGACGACGAACTGGAGCGCCCCGGCCAGCCAGAGCGCCGAGCCGTGATGGACCGAACGGTGGACCAGCGGCCCGAACCGCGTTTCCGGCGAGACCATCGGTCCGGGGGATCAATCCTCTCGGGCGTTCCGCTCGTAGGAGGCGTCGCTGGCCCGCTTGAGCCGCGCCCCGTCCCGGTCGCAGACCGGCCGAGCGCTCGGAGGCACGTCGATCACGTAGCCGCCACCGCACTTCGGGCACTCGTAGTACGGCATCGTTATCGACCCGGACCAACGGGGTCGCCCTATAAATCGGCCCCGCTTGTACGGCGGCGGGCGGCCCGTAGACCCGCCCCCCCGGAGCGCGTTGACCGAGCGACACCCACGACGGCACGCTCGGTGGCCCCGGACCCCTGCCCGAGCGTCCCCCGTCCCTCCCCGCCGCGCGAGCGTCTCCGCCGCGCACGACAGGTTCCTTCGGCTCGACCGGGACCGCGCGAGGCGGGAGTGGATGCGGTACGAGGGGACCGCCCAGCGGGAGCTGTTCCGTCAGCTGCGGGAACGGTTCCTGCTCCGGAACGCACGCTCAGGTCGGTGGGCCCTGGATGTCGGCTCGGGCCCGGGCCGGTTCTCCCGGCACGTCGGGGCGGGCGGGGTGACCTGCGTGGGGCTCGACCTGTCCCTGGCGATGCTGGCCGTCGGGCGGGAGATCTCTCCGCCCGCCGCCGGGCCGGAGGCTCTGCGCGTCGAACGCGTGCGCGGCGACGCCCTCCAGCCGCCGTTCTCCCCCGGGACGTTCGATGAGGTCGCCCTGGTCGGCAACGCCCTCGGCTTCGAGGCCGGCTCGGGCGACGCTTTGCTCCAAACGGTCGAGGGGCTGGTCGCCGAGGGGGGCTTCCTCCTGGTAGAGGTCGCTCCCGGACCGGGCGAGCACGCGCGGTACCTCGTCCGACTCCCCCACGGTGCCGTCCGAAGGCTCCTCGCGGCGCCACCGGCCGCGGTCCTCCCGCGCATTCGCCGCGAAGGGTTCGAAACGGAGCCGACCCGGCATCGGACGGCCGCGTTCCGTCGCTGGACGGCTGACGAGCTTCTCGAGCGCTGGCGCCCTCTGGGCTGGCGCGTCCGAGAGGCGATGGCGGTCGCTCCGGCCCTCGGACCCGACACGGGCCGGCTCTCGGAGGTCGCGCGGGACCCTCAGGCGTGGGCGCGGCTCATGGAGATGGAGGAGCAGCTGGGTCACGAGCCGGCTCGGTGGCCGAACGCCGCGGCGGTCCTCGTCGCCGTGGAACGACCGTCCTTGCCAACCCACCCGTCCGTGCCGGTCTCCTCGGGGGTTCTCGAATGACGGTTCACCGAGGCGCAGCTCCGCTCGCCCCGCGAAGGTAGGGAGGCCGGACCGCCGCCGCCCGTCGAGCCAACTCCTCGAACGCCTCCCTCTGATCCGTCGGTCTGCCTTGGGTGCCTGCCCAGTTCTTGGCCCATCGGACCAGGTGTTCGCGTGAGTGGAATCGAAATCCGCCAATGTTGCCGGGTAGAGGTGCAGGGATCGGCATCTGGACGTAGAGCGCCCGAGTCCCTCTGGGAATCTGAGCCCCGCATCCCTCGCAGGCCGTTGCCTCGGGTAGCGAAATCCAGCCGAGTACGACCCGCTCCATGCCACACCCGTAGCTCTCACGCGATAAACGGGTGTTCCCGGTCCCCTTTCCCAGGCCGGGGAGGGACTCGGTCCCTAGCCGGTGGAGGACCCGACGGCCGTGAGGGGTTCGCGCGGGCGGAAGGTTCGGACGATCTCGGCTAGGGCGTGAGCCGTGGGGCCTGGAGGGCCGGGCCTCGGGAGAGTCCAAACAAACGGTTTTGTGCGCGAGGCAACGTCGCTTCGGGCGAAGGATGGTCAAGAAACCGTCGCCCTCCAGCACCGTGCAGCCCCCGCCGCCGGCGTCTCCGGTCCGGCCCGAGGACCTCGACCTCGCGAAGCGGGACGCCCTGCTCCAGCTCAAGATCGGGCGCTCCGCCCATTTCTCGGCCGTTCTCGTCTCGACCGCCCTCGCCGTGGACGCCATCCTCCTGTTGTTCTTGCTCCCGACGCTCCCCACCCTCGCCGGGTCGGACCGGGGCTGGGTCGCCTTCGCGCACTCGTTCTACCTGATCCCCCCGATCGCCGGCGGGCTCATCATCGCGGTCGTCGGGCTCGCCTCGAAGTGGGGGTCGTTCCAGCTCTGGCCGTGGGAGGCCCACTTCGCGACGAGCGTCGGCGGGTTCGCGGTCATGGTGCTCGCCGTCGTGCTCTATGCCCTGCGCGTCGCCGCCTACGGCCCCACCGGCCACGTGGCGCTCTACCCGGCGCTCGTTCCTCTCGTCCTGGCGGGGACCTCCGTGGCCCTCCTCGGCGTCGTGACGACGTGGCGGCCGTGGGGAGCACGGCAGTGGATCTGCGCCGTGACCGCGGTCGCCCCGGTCGCGACGGCCGCCCTGATCTTCGTTCCGTCCGCCGCCCCGAAGGGTCCGTCCGAAGCGCTGGCCGTCTCGTTGCTGCTCTCGGCGATCCTGTACCAGACGAGCGGTTCGTTCCTCCACCTCGGCTCCTCCGGGACGGCCGCGCACGAGGAGGCGGTCGTGCTCTCCGGGCAGAGCCGCATCGTCCGGCTCGCGGGCGAGGTGCAAAAGCGCGATGAGGCGATCCGCTTCCGCGAGGCCGCCCTGGTCAAGCGCGAGGCGGACACCGAGAGCGCGGAAGCGGCGCTCCGCCGCAACCACGAGGCGCAGCGAGAGCGGGAGAGCCGCATCGAGCAGCTCGAGGCGGGCTGCCGCAACCTGGCCGACACCCTCGCCCAGCGCGAGCGGGACGTCGCGGGCCGGGAGGCCACGCTCGAGGTCAAGGCCAAGGGGGTCGACGAGCGCGCCAAGGAGGTCGAGCGCCGGACGCGGGAGCTCGGCCGCCAGGTCCCCGAGCTCGCCACCCGCGAGCAGCGGCTCGCCAAGCAGGAAGGCGATCTGGCCCGACGGGAGGTCGAGCTCCAGCACCGAGCCCACGACCTCGACCGACGGCAGTCGACGGTCGCCGAGGGAGAGAACCGGGTGACGGCCCGACGCAAGGAGATCGACCAGAAGACGGCCGAGCTCCTGCGCCGGGAGGGCGAGGTCGCCGCTCGGGAGCGGGCGCCGGCCCCCGGGACCGGGTCGGCCCGGGCCACCTCGGTCGCCCAGGACCTCGCGGCGCGCGAGGCGCGGGCCCAGCATCTCAAGACCCTGCTCGATGAGCAGAACGTTCAGCTCGGCCGCCGGGCGAAGGAGGTCTCCGAGCAGGCGCAGGCCGCGGAGACCAAGCTCCGCCAGATCGCCGAACGCCAGGCCTCGCTCGCCTCGCGCGAGGCCGCGCTCGCCCAGCGCGAGGGGGACCTCGAAGAGCGCCTCAAGGCCGCCGACGAACGTCGGCTCCAGTTCGAGACCGCGCTCCGGGACTACCAGGCGCGGCTCGACGAGGTCGGCCTCCAGCAGATCACCGCCGCCCAGAAGGGGGCGGACCTCGACCGGAACCTCAGCTCGATCGCCGAGCGGGAGAGGGCGCTGGGGGAGCGGGAGGCCCGCCTCCGGTCCGCCTCTGCGGAGCTCGACCGTCGCGAGGGGACGATCGTCCTGCGCGAGCGGTCCGTCGACGCCGATGTGGCGGAAGTGAGCCTCCGCCGCCAGGCGATCGGGCGGGAGGCGGACCTCCCGTTCGCCGGCCTGCTCGCGGTGGCCGCGGCCGACCGGGCTGAGGCGGACGCCGGCGCGCCCTCCTACCGTTTCGCCCGGGGACGGCGCGGCCCGCCCGGCGCCCCGACCCCCGTCACCGACTCGGCCCCGGGCTCGGACACGCTCGCCGCGCCCGCAGGCCGCAAGCACCCGGACCGCCTTCCGACCGGCACCCCGAGGCTCGACGACCTGCTCCTCGGGGGGCTTCCCCCCCGGAGCCACGTCGTCCTCCTCGGGGACGCGTTCTCGGGCAAGGAGATCGCCCTCTACGCGTACATCGCCGAGGGCCTGAAGCGCGGCGAGCCGGCGCTCCTCGTGACCGCCGCCCGGTCCTCCGCCGAGATCTCCGAGAGCCTGGGCGTGGTCCTCCCGCAGTTCCGCGAGTACGAGCAGATGAGGAGCGTGACCTGGATCGACGCCTCCGGGAGCGGCGCGCCGGCCGGGCCGAACGTCCTGGTCGCGAAGGGCTCGGACGACCGGGCCGGCATCCTCACCTCCCTGGTCCAAGCGGCGAAGCAGGCAGAGGAGGCGGCGAAGGGCGGAACGTTCCGCGTCGGGTTCTTCGGGCTCTCCGCGCTCCTCGCGCACGCGGACGAGCGGTCGAGCTTCTCCTTCCTGCAGAACTTCGTCGGGATCCTGAAGCCGCGCAACGCCCTCGCGATGTACGCCCTCGAGGCCGGCGCCTTGAGCGAGGCGCAGGTCGAGTCGCTCCTGGGGCGGATGGACGGGGCGATCGTGTTCCGCCAGGAACGGGACCGAACGTACCTCTCGGTCAAGGGCTTCGGCGATGTCGCGACCCGCGAGTGGGTCGAGGTGCGGGCGACGAGCCGGAACCTGATCGTCGGCTCGTTCGCTCTCGAGCGGATCCGCTAGACCGCGTGGCTCGGCACCCCGACGTACTCCGAGCGGTCGACGAGGTGGAGAGGCCGCTCCCCGGCGAAGAACCTTGCGAGGTTGTCGAGGGCCGTCGCGAGAGCGAACTCCCCGACCCTCGGGGAGAACCCGGCCCAGTGGGGCGAGCCGAGGAAGTTGGGTAGGGTCGAGAACGGGAAGCGGCTGCGGACCCGGCCCTCGGCGAGGTCCTCGTCCCACCAGACGTCCAAGGCGGCGCGGAAGCGGGGATGCGCGAGCAGGTGGCGGTAGAGCGCCTCCTCGTCGACGGTCGCGGCCCGCCCGACGTTCACGAACGTGGCGTCCTCGCGCATCGCGGCGAACTCCCGTGCCCCCAGGCTCCTGAGCGTCCGGGCCGTGAGCGGACGGGCGTCGAAGACGACCGAGCCGAGGGCGACCGCCTCCTCGAGGCGGTCCGCCGAGAACATCGCCTCGCACCCCGGGGCGGGCGCGCCCGTCCGGTTGAGGCCGACCACTCGGGCGCCGAACGGGCGCAGTCGCTCGGCGAGGGCCCGGCCGATCGCCCCGAAGCCCAGGATGACCACCGTCTCCCCGTAGAGCGTCCTCAGCTCGGGCGGGGGGCGTGCGCGGCCCGCCGCCACCGCGGCGCTCCCCTCGAGGACGCACCGGGCCGAGGCCAGCGCGAGCGCGGCCGCGTGCTCCGCGACGAAGGGGGCCAGGCCGCCGACGTTCCCCGCGATCTCGACCCCCGGGGGGAACCGGTCGAGCGGGAGGTCGTCGACCCCCGCGAAGAGCCGCTGGACGAAGCGAAGGCGCGGGTACGCCGCGGGGTCCCAACCCACGGCGTCCCGGGTCATCGTCCTCAGCAGGACCGCCTCGACCGTCGCCCGGGCCGAGGCGTCGGCCTCCGCCAGGAACGCGAACGGCACCGTCGGTAGGCGCCGTCGGACCAGGTCGCGGGTGCCCGGAGTCTCCTTCATGAGGAGGAGCAACCGGGGGCCGACGGGCGTCACGGCAAGGCCACTCCGGTCCCCTTCATCTGGTCAACGCTCTCCCCGGTCAGGGTTTTGACCGAGCGGCGACCGTGGACAGGCCGGATGCCGTACCGCGCGCCCCAGGGCCAGGTCGAAGTCCCGTCCGGCTTGGTGGGACCGGCCCCACGGTGGCGCGCCCGCCTCCTCGCTCGGGAGGGGGCCCCCGACCCGCCGGCCTGGGCCGGCCCGAGAAGGTCCCGCCACGGGGGCCCGTTCGTGCACCGCTTCGAGCTCGCCGCCCAGGAGGAACGATGAGCTCCCTGGGCCCCAACGACGGCCCTCGGCTCCTCTCGCTCGACCTCTGGCATACGCTGCTCTACCTGGACCCCGAGGCGGAGGAGACCTACATGCGCGCGCAGGTCGACCTGGCCGTGTCCGTCCTCTCGGAGGCCCGCCTCGCGGGCGGGAGCACTCCGGTGGCCCCGGACGGTCTCCGATCCGTCTTCGAGGCGGTCTACGCGGGGGCGGTCGCCGCCTCGCAGGAGGGCCGCAGTGTCCCTCCCCCTGACCAGATCGCGGAAGCAGGGGTTCGCACCGGTCGGGTCCCGGAACCCCAGGACTACGTGGACAGGCTGTGCGCGCTCGTGGCCCGTACCCCGTTCCAGCCGGCCCCCGGGGCGGTCGCGGTGCTGCGCGGGCTCCGGAACGACGGGTGGGCGGTCGCGGTCGTTTCCAACACCGTCGGGGAACCGGGTGAGGCGTTCCGCCCCGTGCTGCGCCGGATGGGGTTCGAGCCGCTGGTCGACGCCTTGGTCTTCAGCGACGAGCATCCCTGGACCAAGCCGGCCCCGGAGATCTTCCGCGAGGCGATGGACCGGGTCGGGGCCGACCCCCTTCGCACCGTCCACGTCGGCGACGGCTGGGTCGACATCGAGGGCGCCCGCCGCGCCCGGCTCCGGGCGGGGGTCCTTTACACGGGCCTCCAGCACTATGGCCAGATGTACCGCCGGCTGTTCCTCCCCCCGGGGTGGTCGGAGCCCCCGACGCCCTACCACTTCGGCAGCTGGCCCGAGCTGCCCGGGGTCCTTCGGACGATCCTGTAGGGGGCCGGCGGCTCACTCCTCGCCCATGTGGCGAGGCTTCGGGACCACCTTCGGCTGCTCGGCGTCCGTCGGCATGCCGGTCTTCCCTTCGACGAGGTCGCAATCCTGCCAGTTGACCCCGACCGTCACCTTGGGAAAGGCGACCTTGAGGGTGTAGTTCGCGAGCTTGCCTACGACCAACCCCTGCGAGCCGGCGACCAGGTTCGGGTTCATGACGGAAAGGTCCCGGGTCAGGACGACCCGGGTCTGCCCGAAGACGATGCGCCGGAGCTCCTCCCGGTCCTGCATGATCGACCCGTCACCCGCAGGTGCCCCTCCCCTTAAGGTCGGGGGGCGGAAGGACGGCCCGTCGGACAGGACCTCCCGGCCCGCTCGCGGCCCGCTCTGCCGGCCGACGTACGGAGGGGGCCGGAGGGGGGTCTGGGTGAGGGGGGGCCGGTCGAGGGCAGGAGGGGACCCCAAAGCGCGTGAAATACGGGGTTTATGTAGTTGGAGCCCGAAGCACCGTCAACATGCCGGCGGTCGATACGGCGATGGGGACCCCCTCGGGGGGAACGGATAGCTCATCCGGGGCACCGGGGAGCAAAACGACGAACGGATGGGCCAGCCCCTCGATCATCGGGCTCTTGGCCTTTGGCATGACCACGATACTCTACGGGTTGATGAACCTGCCCAAACCCTACGGGAACGGGTTCGTGGGCTACGCAGGGATCCCGATGACCGACATCGTGCTGGGCGGGCTGATCCTGATCCTCGTGGGGGTCATCTCGTTGTCCAAGAACCACACGTTCTGGGGAAGCGTGTTCCTGGGCTGGGGAGCGTTCTGGGGCACGTGGGCGATCATCGGAACCGCCCATGGCTACGGAGCGGCCGGGCTAGCGTTCGTCTGGCTGCTGTTCACCCTGACGTTCCTGATCAGCTCGATGAAGCACGGCTGGATGACGTTCTTCCTGTTCCTGTTCCTGTTCGTCGGAATGATCCTGCTGGTCATCGAGTTCTGGCAGTACGGCGCCAACCCGACCACGACCATCTCCTCGGGCGAGATGTGGGCGGTCGGCGTGGTGTGGATCATCTCTGGCCTGATCGCGTGGTACCTCGGTACGGCCGATCTCACCAACCACAGCTACTCCAAGAAGATCCTGCCGACCTAGGCGGGCACGGCCTGCCGCGGCCAACCCTTTCCTCCCTTTCTTCAGCCTCTGTCCGGGGTGAGGCGCCCGCCGGGATCTGGGGGCGGAGACGTTCCACCGGCCCGCGTCCGGCTCATCTTCAGTCCCCCGGCTCTTTGTGCGGCAACGGCTGTGGCCGGTCTGCGCGGGATGGCAGGAGGGGGAGAGGAGGTCGCCTCGGAGGACCCTTCGGTCCCAGGTGTCGTCCCTAGGCACCTGGCTGACGAGCCCGAAGGGGGTCCGCACCGCTGCGGTCCAAGCCCCGGGACGATATCGGCTCCCTGCGCTCACATCTCCGGGTCGTTGGCACCAAAGCGGGCCGGCCGATCCTGAGCCCCGATGCGGGCAGGACCTGGCGCAGACCCCGCACCAGTTCGCGGTGGTCCTCTGGCCGAGGCGGTGGTCTAGGCCGGACCCCCGGGACGGGGGGCGGGTCGGTCGGCCCGCAGCCGCAGCTCGAGCGCCCCCCGCACGACCAGGAGGCTGGCCACGAACAGCGGAACGAGGACGAGGTCCGCCCCCGGCCAGCGTAGGCCCGCGGCCTCTCCGGTCCAGAAGACGGCGAACGCGAGGACCATCGCGGTCGCGCCCAGCTTCAGCCAGGCGGTCTTGATCCGGCGGATGCGGTCGTGGACGAGCGCGGCCGCCGCGACCAGGCAGATCCCACCCGCGACCGAGCCGAGGATCGCCGAGCTCCCCTCGCCGGCGGCCGTCAGGGCGAGGAGGACGACGACCACCTCGGTCGACTCCACCGCCCCGACCGTGAACCCGCCGGCGAACTGGAGCGCGGCCCGCGACGGCGGGGGAGACGGCGAGCCCGCCTGGGCCGCGCGGGCCCGGCGGTAGGTCTTCAGGGTGCTGCGGAACAGGAAGACGCCGAAGGCGGCGAGGACGACCGCGGACGCCCACAGCAGCCAGGCGTGAGGCACCGCGAGGATCGCGGCCCCGGTGCCCAGGGCGACCAGCGCGACGACGGCCGTGCCCGCGGTCGCCCCGAGCGCCCCGTGGCGCACCGTCGCCGCGTCCGCGCTCAGCGCGAACACCAGCGCCACGACCTCGGTCAGCTCGAGCACGGTGACGACGAACGCGACGACCAGCGCGCCGACGGTGACTCCCTCGATCATCTCCGCTTCCGCGGCCCCGGCCCGGTCGATGCACGAGGCCCAGCGGGCGTCACCGGAGGATCCTCACCTTCAACGGGGCAAAGCGGTGGCGCAGGGCCCCGACGACGCGGTGGAGCTCGGTCTCCGTCGGCGGCCCCCACAGGTCGACCGTGACCGAGTGCTCCCGCTCGCGGTGCCAGTGGAGCACGCGTGCGTCCGCGCGCTGGCCGTCCGGGGACGTCAGGCGGACCCCGAACCCACGGGCCTCGGCGACCGGCCACCACGCCGGGCTCTTCAGGGCCTTCACCAGATGACCGACCGGCTCGAACCGACCGGCGTGGGTCGCCTCCGGGAGCGGCAGCCAGCCGCCCGGCTCGACCTCCCAGTGGTCGACCCTCGAGTAGCCGAGGCCTCCGAGCTCGTCCAGAAGTTCGCCGACGCGGACGAGGAGGTTCTCCTGCTCCTCGACCTCCTGCTCCCGGAGGAACGCCCGGATCTGACGGATCACCGGGACGACCGAGGGCCGGAGCACCTCGTGCGGCAGGTCGAGCTCGATGCGCACCACCCCACCGGCCGATCTCGACCGGCCACGGGAACGGCGTTTCGCCTGGCCGCTCATGCCAGCCTCGCGCCCGCCCGACCGGCACGCCCCGGGTCCGAAGGAGGGCCCGCAGGTCCTGCGCGGCCCGGGCCTCTAGGGTCCCTCGCCGTCCGCCCCCACCTCAACCCGGGGCCGTGCGGGAGGCAGGGCCGTTCTGCGGGTCGGTCCCGAGCGCGGCGGAGCTCATCAGCTGGGCCGCAACGCTCACGACGCTCACCGCCACGTTCGCCCCAGCCCGTCGGAGCTTCGGGAGGCTGCTGTCGGAGGAGGCGATCGCGACGATCCGCAGCCCGGGCTGCAGCGCCCGCGCGGTGATCACGGTGAGCAGGTTCTCTGCGTCCGACGCCTGGGCGACGACGAGCGCCTTCGCCCGGTCTACGCCGACGGACCGAAGGTCGTCCTCAACGGAAGGGTCGCCCAGGTGGGTGCGGAACCCCTCCGAACGGAGCAGCTCGAGCGCCTGGGAGTCCGGGGAGACGATGACCGTGCGCGCCCCCGCCGCCCGGAGCGCCTTGGCCGTCGCGATCGCCTCGGGCGACGCTCCGCAGACGAGGACGTGCTGCTCGAGCTCCTGCATCTGCGCCCGCTCCAGGCGAGCGGAGATCCCGCTCAGCCTTCTCTCCAGGAACGGGATGAAGAGGACGACGATGGCGGATAAGAACGTTCCCACGCCGATGAGGATCAGCGCGACCTCGAACACCCGGGTCGCGTCCGTCGCCGGGGCGATCGTCGAGCCGTTGGTCGATATCGTCGTGACGGTGAAGTAGAGCGCCTCCGCCCAGCTCCGGACCGGCGGGGTGAAGTCTCCGCCGAGCCAGCGCGCCGTGACCGTGCCGAACAACAGCGACATCAGCGCGGTCACGACGACCGCGAGCTCCACCGTCCCGGAGCCGCGCGGAACCCCCCGGTAGAACCCGCTCCGGTAAGGGTAGACCGCGCCGACGAACACCGACGAGGCGACCGCGCTCGAGAGCGAGTAGACGTTCGGGCTGCCCACGGCGGCGAGCCAGGTGAGGGTCGGCGCCAGCAGCGAAAACAGCCAGCCGAAGGCGGCCCGTTCGCGCACGCGCGGCGCGAGGATGATGAGGAGGATTCCGGCCACGATCGCGAACGGCGGGTCGTAACCGGAGAAGGCGTCGCGGTACAGCAGGGGGGGAGGGCGGACCCCGGAGAGGACGCCGAGGACGATCAGGAGCACGCCCACCCCGGCGGACGCGCTGCTCAGCCGAAGGATGCGCTGGGAGAAGGTGGCCGGCGGCAGGAGCGGCGCCCCGTGGAGAGGCCTCGGGGACCCTCCTCCGGTCAAGGCCATCCCGTGGGTAGAGCCCCCCGCCTAGTAAACATCGCGCGAACGCCGGGCTGCGGAGGTCTCCACGGTCCTTGGCGGAGAGGCACGCCGGGGTCCCCGTCACACCTTCCGCTGGTACGGCTCCGGCCGCTCCGTGTCGCTCGGCTCCTCGGCCCAGGGGGGGCGGCCCGAGGCGGGCGTCTCCTTGGTGTCGGGCGTCTCGTCCCAGGCCTTGGCCTCGGGCGCGGCGATCACCGCGGCCGGCACCATCGGCTTGGACGGCGGTCGCCTCTTACGGCGCTCGAGGGCGAGCAACGCGAACCCGATCGCCGCCAGGGCGGCCAACGCGCCGACCACGGCCCAGGTCCAGTCGAACCCGGGGGCAGGAGCTGGGTTCGCCGCGAAGGCCACGACGACGGCGGTCAGGGTGGGCGTGCTTCCGGGCCGGGAGGCCGTTCCCTGCCCGGCCGACGGGCTCGCCGAGTAACCGTTGACCGTCACGTTCCAGGCGAACGACCCCGGGTTGATCTCCAGGACCGTGAAGACGAGCGTCCCGTCGCCGAGACCGGTCTCGTTCACGTGGGAGGATCCCTGGGTGACCGTGACGGTCCAGGGCGCCCCGGGCGAGAGACCGGAGGCCGTCACGGAAAGGATTGGGAGGAGCGAGAAGACAAGGTGCCGCGAGACGGCGCGTCCGCTGACCGTAAGCTTCGCGAGCCCCGGTCCGGTCGCGTAGCCGTAGGCGTAGAACGTGCAGGAGTACGTCCCGTTCGTCAGGTCGACCGTCCCGGCCGACGCGGTCGAGGCGAACGCCCCGCCCGAAGCGCCCGCCGAGGTCCCGAGGAACGACGCGTTCCACGACCAGCCGGCCACGAGCCCGCTTTCGTGGACGGTCACCTCGAACACCTCCGTGAAGTTGACCGGCACCGTCAGGTTCGTACCGTTGACGTCCACGACGACGGTCGCCGGGCCGACGTAGCCGAGCGGGGTCCCGACCGAGGCGTTGGTCGAGCCGTTCGGTGCGTAGAGGACGAGCTGGGTCGACGTCGAGTTCGCGGTGACCCCGAGCAGCGTCACGTTCCAGGCGGCCCCCGGGACTAGCCCGCTCTCCACGAACGTCACCGAGTAGACCGTCGAGAGCACGAGCGGGACGTAGTCGCCGCCCTGGCTGATCAGCCCATGGTCGTTGTAGGGGAGGACCCCGAACGGGTCGGCGGGCGTTCCGTAGTTCGACCAGTAGTTCCCTCCCTGGTACCAGGTGCCGAGGATGCTCCCCGTGAGGTCCATCCCGAGGACCGTCACGCTCGCGTTCGCCGGCCGGAGCGAGACGTTCCAGCTGTCGTCGTAGGTCGCCGGCCCGCAGACGTTCTGGCAGGAGAACGCATCGAACGTCGGCGTGACGGCCGGGTTCAGCACCGCGAGGTAGTTGTTGTAGATCAGGTCGCCCGACTCCCACTCGAGGATGCCGGTCGTGTTGCTGGCGTTCAAGACCGCGGGCATCTGCGACGAGGGGACGATCGTGTTGCCCCAGACGGTGTTGTTCTCGCCGCCGTAGAGCGCGAGGGCCACGCCCTGATCGTGGAACGTGTTGCTCGCGACGAGGTTCCCTTCGGAACCCCAGAACAGGACCTCGGCGGCCGGGTAGGGGAGGAAGTTCGCCGAGACCCAGCCGCTCAGGTCGCTCGAGTCTCTGACGGAAACGTTGCTGACGTTCCAGAACTCGAGCTGGAGCGTGTTGGTGGACGGCAGGCCGAGGCTCGAGAGCTGCGGGGCCATCCAGCTCCCGTAGTCGATCGCGACGGACGGCTGGAGGACGTCCACGTAGCTCGTGGTGTTGATGAGGAGGATGCCCGCGAACACCGGAAAGCCCCAGTCGTTCAGCTGGCCGAAGGCCGGATCGAGGGGGCCGGCGGGGCTGTGGATCAGGACGTACGGGTTCCCGGCCGTGCCGTTGCCGCTCTGGCTGATCGCGGCCAGCTGGGCGTTCCCCCAGGCGAGCAGCGGCGTGTAGGAGCCCGCGGTGGCATTCACCGTGAGGTCCAGGGCCATCGTGGTGCTGGAGTTCGGACCGGGGTGCACCGTCTTGATCATCGGCGTCCGGTCGCTCAGCATGCAATCGAACGTGTAAGTGCCCTTGTTCGGGATCGAGAGCCCCGAGTTGGGGGCCCCGAACCGGAGCGTCGGCACCCACTGAGCTTCGGACGCGTTGAACGACGACCCCGGGCTGATGAAGAGGAAGGCGTTCTGCGGCACCTGGGACAGATGGAACTGGCGGGATCCGTCCAGGGCGGTAGAGACGTTCCAGAGGCCTTCTACGAACGATGGTCCCGTCAAGAGCGAGACGGTCGGGGGCCCACCCGTCGTCGCCCGGTAGACCGGTAGAACGCCGTTGCTGCTCTCTCCGGTGTCGCTCCCGGCGTCGAACGCCGCCGGTACCACCGTGTAGGCATGCGCCGTGGCGTTCCACTGGCTCAGCGCCATCGTCGCGCTGAGCGTGAAGAACGTCGTCGTGTCGCCGTTGCCGTTCCCGACGAGGACCAGCTCGAAGTCGTTCGGGAGGCCGGTCGGGTCGTTCCCGGTCCCGTTGACCTGGAATGCGGGCGCGGACACCGGTGTCGCGGACGCCCCTCGGCTGGAATTGAACGCGACGTAATCGAACGTGCCGTTCGGGGACCAGCTGGAGCCGTTCGTCACGGAGTAGTTGAAGTAGATCGCCGGGAAGCCCCGGTACAGGGAGGCGTTGAGGTAGAGGTTGACCGTGAACGGGTACGGCACATGGAACGTCGGGCCGACGGCGTAGTAATAGATCGGCGGCTGGGGCGAGCCGTTCGGGCCGTAGGAGGCGAAGACGTTCGCCGGCATCGCGCCGGAGACCGACGAGAAGTTCCAGACGTTGTCGCCGAACGTCAGCGTCTGCGTGCTCGAGGTGTAGCTGATGTAGTCCTGGGCCCAGAACTCGTAGCCCGGGACGCCGAACAGGCTGACGTTCGTCGCGACGGCGTTGAGCTGGACGCCGAACGTGTCCGGTCCGTCGCCGTCGACGTACGCCGACTGGGCCCGCGTGAGCGTGATCGACCCCCAGACGCTGGAGGTGTCGTAGACGTACGGAACGAGGTCCCCTGAGCTGTTGTTCCGGAGCCCGAGGTCGGCGATCCCCATCGGGGCCGGGCCAAGACGGTACGAGGGCTGGACGGGTCCGACGCGGCCGGGAGCCGCGGCCGCCCAGTCCGGAGGGTGGATGTCCTGGGCCGGGACGCCGCGGGCGAGAAGGGTGTCCTCGATCGCCCGAAGGCGCTGGAGCGCATGGCTGCTCGTCACGGTCCCCCCGGCCGGCGGGACCGCCGCAGGGTGCGATGAGGCCAAGGTCACGGTTGGGCCCGCGGACGCACTTCGGCCTGGTGAGGAGATCGCGCCGCCCGGCACGACGACGATCACCGCTAGTGCCAGGAGAATCGCCCGCGCGAGGAGAGAGGAGCGCACCGGTCCGCCTACCCCTTTTTTGGGCGGAACCGCCACATAGATGTTTGGGCGAAGGGGAGGCCGGCCGTCACCCTGCATGGGCCGCCCGCTCCGCGCCGGGGGGCGTGACCGGTCCTCGAGGACGATCCCCGAGGACCGCGGCCGTCCGCAGCTACTCGCGCCAGGTCGGGATCACCGACGGGCCGGCCGGGCTGACCCTGGACCCGCGTGCCTGGCGCCAGTACTCGGCCAGCCAGGCGACCTCCGACACGGCACCGTCGACCGCTCCCTGGCGGCCGGAGTTCCGGCGCCACCGCCTCGGCGCCAACAGCTCGTAGACCATGACCGAGGAGGCGTAGCCGGAGGAGGCGAGGACCGAGCCTGCCCCGGCGGCGAGGAAGGCGAACGCGAACCATTCGACGAACATGCCCAGACCCAGGACGTTCTGGACCCCCGTCACCGCGCCGAGGCCGGCCAGGAGGGTCGCCCCGAGCGCGAAGACGGCCGCCGTGCTGAACAGTCCGAGGGCGTAGGCGTGCGTCCGCCCCATGCGACGCGACTCCTCCGAGCCTGCGATGTGGGCCCGCCAGACCCCGGCGAGGGGCTGGGTGGACTCCGGAGGGGCCCCCGAGGCCGCGTAGGCGAGTACCGTCCGGCCGAGCTCGAGCTCAAGGCGCTGGAACGCCGAGATGTCCGACCCGAGCATCGTGGCAAGGGCGAACGCGGAGACGAGGCTCGCCAGCAGCGAGAACATCGTGACCGGGAGGGCGATCGCGGTCATCGCGTCGTACTGCGCCACGAGCACCACGATGTACACGAGGGCGAACGCGCTCGCGACGGCGAGGACGAACCCCTCCCGCGTGTCCGGCGGAGGAGGAGTCAGGCGGGCTTGCCACCGACTGCTGCTCGAAGGGGTATGCGACGGCATCGGACCTCCAGCCGTAGCCGTAGTATTTACGTATTCCTCGGGACGACTAACCTGCCCGGTCCGAGGAGCCGACGTAGTCGAGAGACGGGGGTGGAAACGACCCCCGGAAAGGAGTATCGTGTGTATACGCAATCGTTACTGAATACGTAACGTTATAGTATACGAAGCACATCTTGTCCCGATGCGGCCGCGTTCCCTGTCAGGGGTCGAGGCCCGGGTCGTCCTCTCGCTCGAGGAACAAGGACGGGAGGAGCTCTCGCTCGACGCGATCCAAGAGTTCGCGAGGGTCCGTCGGGGGTTCGCGCGCAAGCTCGCGCACGAGCTGGTCGCCAAGGGGTGGCTCCAGCGGGTCGGGAGGGGCCGATACCTCCTGAACCCGAGCGGCTACGGCCCGGACGCGGGGCCGGAGACCGACCCGTTGCGGGTGGGGAGCCACATCGTCCGGCCGTACTACTTCGGCTTCGCCACCGCGGCCGAGCTCTGGGGACTGCTGCTCCGGCCCGGCCGCACGTACTATCTGGTCACCCCGACCCGGACGACGGTCCACGTCGCCGGTCCCTCGCGGTTCCGCATCATCCGTCTCGCCCCGGGAAGGTTCTTCGGTTCCGCGGAGCTCCGGCGGCGGGGGTTGACCCTCGCCGTGAGCGACCCCGAGCGGACCGTCCTCGACTGCCTCGCGCGTCCGGAGTTCTCCGGAGGGATCGCCGGCGCGGCCCAGGTCCTCGCCCGGGCGAAGCCGCAGCTCTCGTGGACCCGGCTCGGCGCCCACCTCGGAAGGCTCGGGTCGCGGAGCCTCGGCCTGCGGCTCGGGTTCCTGGCCGAACGGGTCCGGCCCTCGGTCCTCCCGCCGGAGCGCTGGACGCGCCGGCTGTTGCCCCGGCCCGGCGACCCCTGGGTCCCCCTCGGCCCGCCGAGGACGTACGGCCGGACCGGGCCGCGCGACGCCCGGTGGCACCTCATCCTCAACGTCCCCGAGCGAGAGCTGTTCGCGGAGGTGGAGAGCCGTTGATCCCCCGCAACGTCGCCAACCGGTTCGCGAACGTGATGGGGGTCGACCTCCACCTCGCGCAGCAGGAGATCGTTCTCGTCTACGCCCTGGGCGCGCTCGCCGAACGCGGCGTCCTCGACCGGCTGGTGTTCAAGGGCGGGACGTACCTGCGCACGATGGTCACCGGCGACGTCGGCCGCCTGAGCGAGGATCTCGACTTCACGAACCAAGGCCTTCCGGAGGACCCGCAGAAGGAACTCGAGGCGGCGTTCGCCCCCGGTTTCCACGGCGTGGAGTTTCGCCTCGTCGACCCGTACCGGACGTCACGCCGCAACTGGGCCTGCCAGGTCCGCTACCGCCACGAATGGGACGAAGGGCAGTTCCGGCTCGAGATCAGCTACCGCGAGAGCCCGCTCCTCCCGCCCCGCCGGTGGGCCCCGCTCGCCCAGCCGTACTTCGCCACACTCCCGTTCGTCCCTCCCGAGATCCCCTGCCTCCGGGTGGAGGAGGCGCTGGCCGAGAAGCTGAGGGCGATCCAGCAGCGGGCGACCGAGCGCGACCTGTACGACGCGATCCGCTATGCCCACAAGGGGTTCGACGCCGACCTCGTTCGCCTCCTCGCGGTCGCCAAGCTGTGGAGCGACCGGGAGCCGTTCGACCCGGACCGGATCCTCACCGTCCTCTCCCAGGGTCGCCGGGAGTGGCCGGATCTGGACCGGCTGATCGGCCGGGCGCGCCGGCGCAGCTGGAACCACGAGGCGGCCGAGGCCGCCCAGAGGTTCCGCTTCCTCCGCGAGCTCAGCCCGTTCGAGCTCGCCCTGAACGCCGACGTGCGACGCCACGACCTGAAGAAGGAGCTCGGGGAGCGGCTCGGGGTCTTCGCGCTTCCGAGCGGCCCACGACGGCCCCCGCCCTAGGTCGCGACCGCGCTCGGCGGACCTCCCGTCGCGGTCCGCTTCAGCCCGGCGGGGAAGCCTTGGCCGTAGCAGGTCGGCTAGGAGGGGGCGTCCCACCTCGCATCGGCTCCCATAGGTGGTGGGCAGCGGGTGGGAGTAAGTGGGTCCTCCCCACGCGAGGGACGCCCCCGGTCATCTCGAAGTTCGCGACGGGCGCGCGCGCGGGCCGCGTGCCTTCCGACCGGGACACGACGGGTCCGCGGCCGGGAGCTCGTCCCCCCGGACGCGCGTCAAGGACTCTATTCTTCCAGGGTCGGGCCGCTGGCCGTGCTCGTCGTGCCGAGCCCCCAAGCCCTTGTGAAGGACGACGGCAACCACTCCAACCCGACCGCCAAGCCATCTTCCGCCCTTGTTTCCCCCTAGGACGGTTCCCGGCTCCTCACGCCCATCATGGGCGACTCGGAAGATAATCCTGCGAGCGAAATCGTCGGGGTTCGTAGCTACAATGCCGGCATCTCATCCGTACTAACGTGGGAAATGCTGTCTGACGGCTCGGAGATCGTCAGCGGCCGGATCGGGATCGCGACGGCGTCCTCCGACGGGCGCTCCCGGCCCGGGGGGTCCCCGGACGGGCGTGCCGAGTCGAGGGGCGCGAGCTCGTCCTCGGCCGACCTGCCTGGGACGTGCGGGTCCGCCGGGAGGTTCGAGGAACGTCGCGGTCGACGGGGAGGTCCTTCAGGGACCTAGACCCTGCGGGGTCCTCTCGCTTTCCCGCACACCCGAGGGCGATCTCGCCCCAGGCCTCACGTGAGGCGTAACGGAGGGCAGAGTCATCACGATCGTTAGGGATCGGATGCGTCAGGGCACTGTTCTCGAGGAAATGCACGGCGCCCTCGAGTTCGGCGGTCTTCGTGATCACCCCTTCGATCGCCTCCAGGATACGCGCCGCGCGGGGGGTCACGACGTAGCCTCCCGAGGTGGCGGTGACGAGGTGGTTCTCTGTGCAGAACCGCAGGTACCTCTGGAAAGAGATCGGGTTCAGGTTCGCGGCACCGATGATGCGGGTCTTGGGGGCTGGGTCCCGGGCCGCGCGCAGGAAATCTCGGAGGACCTCGATCTTGGTGCGGTAGACGTGTTCGGGCGCCATGCTCCTTGGCCCCGTGTTGACACTACGCCACGCGGCTTTGTGGGTAGCGCATGGCCCAGTTCCATATTAGTTCCGCCCGGCGCCGCGACATTTCGCGTGGTACGTGAGAGGCCCGCCGCGCGGCGGAGCGTTGTCTGGCCGCGGTTGCGTTGCAGCGCTGCGGGGGACGCGCAGCTAATACACGACCTGGGCAGAACGCCACCCGCGGGCTGGAGGAGAGCTGGGTATGCGCTTGAAGGCTCAGCGGAGAGCGATCTACGTGGCGATGGGACTGACCGTGCTGGCGTTGATCGGTGGGTATGCCCTTGCGACCCTGGGCCTTGGCCAGACGAACAGCGTCCAGCAAGGGTCTCATACGACCACGATCCGCCCAGTGACCGGCCTGTCCTGGGACTCGACGACGCTGGTCGGACTCGAGGTTGCTGTCACCAATAGCAGCTGCAGCCCGTCCCCGGGGTGCGACGTGACGTCGACGCAGGCCACGGATTGCGCGGGTGGAGTTCCGGGATCCGCCGGTTGCCTCAACGGAGATTTTGTCGAGCAAGTGGTGCTGAACACCACTGCAGGTACCAACCTCACTGGGGTCGTCAACATCACGCTTTACGTGACGGCCAACGGAACGACCTACACCGGGCTCTCCTTCTACTACCACGACTCGTCGGGGAACCTCCGAGAGCTCATCACGCAGGACTTCGGTATCGGGAACGCCACGACCGGGCCGACCCCGGTCTCCGCAGTGACGGTCATCGCCCAGACGTAGGGGAGGAGCCCTGGGGGGGCGTCCGTTCGGGTGCCTCTCTGCCCGTTCTGTCGCGTTTCGTGCGGTCCCGTCGTAAGCCGCGGCGAGGCGGACCGGCCCCAACTCGCGACGCGTTTCGGCTCCTCCGGCGCCGTCGTGCTCTCGCGCAACATTCTTGAGGTAGGGCCGTCCCAACAGAGGAGCATGGCGGAAGCGCGGAAGGTGACGGTTCCCGGGGAGGGCCGGGAGCTCGAGGCGTGGCTCGCCGTGCCGAAGGAGCCTGCAGGACGCCGACCCGCGGTGATCGTGATCCACGAGATCTTCGGACCCGACGCCCACATCCAGGACGTCACCGGACGGTTCGCCCGGGAGGGGTACGTGGCGCTCGCGCCCAACCTGTTCACGGGCGAGCTGCAGAGCGTCCTCTCGCCGGAGAACGTGGCCCTTGGCATGAAAGCGCTGGCCGAGGCGCCCGCCGGGCTACGGCGGGACCCCAGCAAGTTCGCCGAGTTCACCGCCTCCCAGCCGCCCGCACGCCGTCCCGTGCTCGGAGCGCTAGGCAAGGTCTCGAGCCCCCCGATGCAGGCGGGGTTCGCGAAGGACCTGCTCGCCGTCGCACGCCACCTTCGCGCGCATCCCCGCGTCGACCCCCGGCGCACCGGCTCGGTCGGGTTCTGCTTCGGGGGGGCGATGTCCGCTCGACTCGCCACGGTCGACCCGGACCTCAGGGCGGCCGTCATCTTCTACGGGCAGAACCCGCCCCTGGAGAGCGTTCCCCAGGTCCGGGCTGCCGTGCTCGGGCTCTACGGGGAGGAGGATGCCGGGATCACCGGGCAGGTCCCGCAGTTCGCCGAGGCGATGAAGAAGGCGGGAAAGTCGTTCCGGTATCACGTCTATCCGGGGGCCAGGCACGCCTTCTTCAACGACACCCGGCCGATGTACCAACCGGAGGCGGCTCGCGACGCCTGGCAGCGGGTCCTCGAGTTCTACCGCGAGAATTTGGGCAACGGGGCCCATCCGTAGGACCTGTGCGGGGCTCCGTCGGGGCCCATGTTCCCGCCCGCGTTGGCTTCGTCTAAGACGCCGGGGCCCGGTAGTCGCCCGGACAGGCGAGGTCAACTAATCGGTAGCGCTCCCGTGGGCGGGGCGGATCGATGATCGGCGTGTCTGTGGACGAAGGGGTGGGTCGGATCGACGGCGGCTTTGTCAACGCGTACGTCTTCCAGGACCCGTCCGGGACCTACCTGGTCGACACGACGATGTCCCGGAGCGGCAAGCCTGTCCGCAAGGCGTTCGCGCGGGCCGACGTGGGCCTCGACAAGGTCGGGACGATCCTGCTGACCCATCAGCACGTCGACCACGTGCGAGGTGCGGCGCGCCTGCAGCGCGACAGCCGGGCCCTCGTCACCTGCCATGCGGCCGACGCCCCGTTCGTGGAGGGGCGCATCGTTCCGAAAACGCCGCTTCTCTTCCGACTCTTCTTCAAGCCACGACCGGTCGCGGTGGGCCGACCGCTGAATGACGGCGACATGGTCGGGCCGTTCCGGGTCGTGTTCGTGCCCGGGCACACCGTCGGGGAGGTCGCCTTCTACCACCCGGAGCGCAAGATCCTCTTCTCAGGGGACTCGGTCGTCGAGCGGAAGGGGTCGCTGACCCTGCCCGGGACGCGGTTCGCCGCGGACCTTTCTCAGGCGGTGCGCTCCCTCCAGGTCCTGCGCAAGCTCGAGGTCGAGCTGCTGCTTCCGGGGCACGGCGTCCCGGTCCGCAAGGAGATCCCAGCCCTCTTGAACGACCTCATCACCCGGGCTCCCACGGAGTTCCTCGGGGGCGCTGGCAACCGAAGCCCGTAGTGATTCTCGCCGGGCCCAAGGCCGCCGCACCCAAGCACGGGGACGGAAGCCGAGCCCGCCTCCTACCCTGAGGGGTGTCGGGGTCGGGCAAAACCGGGAAGAGATACCGACCTGCCGGCCTTTGACGAACCGAAGGCCCCCGCGGCGCGCAACCCCCTGACCGATCGGGCCTCCGCTCGCAGAGCGGCGGGCCGGTCCCCTCGCGCCGGGGGAAAAGCTCCCCCGGGACGACCCGCCGCCCCTCCTCGTGGCCTTGTGTCCCCCCTATGGGCCTCGTCCTCGGCTCAGCGGACCAGGGTCAGCCCCACAGCGATGTTGTGGTTGACCACCGTGATGGTGCCGCTGGCCGGAGAAATGACCTGCAGGCCCCCGCTCACCACCGTGTCGGTGAAGCTGTAGGTCCCCGGGGTCTCGTAGAAGACGAGGGTGTGGGAGGTGGTCGTCTGGGTGACTCCGTTGACGGTCACCGACCATGTCACGGAGCCTCGCTCGCTCAGGGTGAAGGTCACCGAGAACGCCGTGATCGGGTACGGGAAGTAATCGCCGCCCGCCGCGATGAACCCGAACTCGTCGTACGGTAGGGTGCTCCCCGGCACGTAGTCCGCCCAGTAGTTGCCGCCTTGCCAAGCGGAGCGCACGATCGTGCCCCGGAGGGTGTAGCCGTTGAACGACATGCCGTACCAGCGGGGCTCCACCATCGGGAGGCTCCAGCTCTCCTGGTTGAGCTGCGGGCTGCCGTAGAAGAAGTTCTCGTTCGGGGCGTAGGCGGTGATCGACGTGGCGACGTAGTTGTTGTAGATCAGGTCCCCGCTCTCGAACGCGAAGATCGCGATCGGGGGTCCGTTGACGGCTCCGTTCCCCGGATACATCGTCGGGGCCAGCACGGTGCTGTTCACGAACGTGTTGCGCCAGACGACGTTGCCGGTCGGGGCAGAGGGGTTGAGGCCGGCCAGCAGGAGGGAGCTTCCCTGGCTTACGAACGTGCTGTCGGCCACGAGGTCGTGCGTCCCGCCCCAGATGACGACGTTCGCGAGGGGGAGCAGACCGCTGGGGCCGTAATCGTCGAAGTAGAACCAGCCGGTGATCCCTTGGGCGTGCCAGATCGAAACGTACGACGCGTCGAAGATCTCGAACTGGAGGTTGTTCGTGAGGGGCAGGCCCAAGCGCTCGAGGCCTGGCCAATAGCTCCACGGATAGGTCACGCTCAGCAGCGACGGGCTGTTCAGGTCGACATGGGCCGTCGTGGTGGCGAGGAGCACTCCCGGGAAGACCGGATAGAGGTAGTCGTTGGCCTCGGCGAACACCGGATTGAGCCCGCCTCGGGCCGGGTTATTGAGGAGAACGTACGGGTCGGCGGCGGTCCCGCGCCCTCCGGAGGAGATCGCGGCCAACTGCGCGTTGTTCCAGGCGTCCAGCGGAGTGTAGACCCCCTCTAGGGTGTTGCGGCTGAGTGTGAGGTGAAGGGCCGCGACACCTCCGTTGTGGACCGTGACCGTCGTCTGGATCGGCGTGTAGTCGCTCAGCATAGCGTCGATCGTGTAAGTGCCCGGCGGGAGGACGTAGTTCACGCTGCTCGCGGTCTGGGTCGGCGCCCACGCGGCATAGCTCGAGTTGAAGCTCGCTCCGGGCGTGAAGAAGACGAACGCGTTGGACGGGGAGAGCGGGCCGGAGAACGTAGCCCGGCCGATGTTCCCCCCGGGAGTGGCGCCCCACAGCGGCGCAGGGATCGACGGCCCCGCGCTGAGCTGGACCGTGCCGGGCGTCGTGTAGGTCTCCGCGATCCCCTCGGAGCTCTCGCCGGTGTCGGTTCCGACGTTCCACGCGGAGGGCGGGTTGACGTACGTTCCGAGGGCGTTGAGGTACTTCAGGCTCTCCGAGCCGCTGATGCCGTAGATCGAGGTGGTGGTCCCGCCGCCGGGCCCGCCGATCATGATCTCGGCGTCATAGAGCAGGTAGCCGGTGGGCGTGACCTGGGAGCCGCTCACGAGGAACGGCGAGGCAGGGACCGAGCCGATCGGGGTGGTCGAGTTGAACAGCACGGTGTCGTAAACGCCGGACTCCTCGCTGAGCCCGGTGGTCGCATTCACGATGTTGTAGCCGAACCGGATCGTCGAGTAGCCGAAGCCCGTGCTGACGAGGTTCGTGGTGCTCGAGTTGATGTACAGGTCGACGGTCGCCGGTAGGCTGACGGGGAACGAGGGCCCGAAGTCGTAGTAGTACTCAGGGTAGACGGGGGTCCCGTTCCCGGAGTAGATCGTCCCCTGGGTGAGCGAGACGGCCGGGGAAGAGAAGTTCCAGACGTTGTCGAGGAACGTTACGTAGCCGGGGATGAGGTTCCAGTACAACACGTTCTGTGTCCAGAACGAGTAGGTGCTCTGGCCGGCCAGCGTCGTGTTGGTGGTGACAGTGTTGAGCTGCACGCCGAAGGTGTTGCTGGTGCCCGTGGCGGAGATGGCCCCGTCGTTGTCCAGCCAGAACGTGTTGGCGCTGTTGAGCGTGATCGAGCCTTCCCAGCTCGAGGACTCGATGGTGTATGCGGTGGCCGTACCTGTCGTGTTCATGACCCCCCAGGTGCCGATGCCCATCGGGGCGGGCGCCACGGGGGTGAGTGGCGACACGACGCCGTTCACGATCTTGGACTGCCCGAGAAGGTTGGGTAGAGATACCGCCGCTAGGGGAATATGGTCGGCCTGGGCCGTGGCCAGGATGTTCTGCTCGAGCGCCAGACGCGAAGAGATCGAGGGTGTGGAGGCCACGAAAGTCCGGGCCTCGTTCGGGGCGTTCCCCGGGGCAGGAGCCGACGCCGAGGCCGAGCCGACGGGATGGGCTCCGAGAATCCCGAGGCCGAGCGACAAAACGGTTACCGCCGCTATCACCAAGACCAAAACCGTGCTTCGTGCCGACATGGCCTGTGGCGTATAACTCCCCCCTTAAAAAACCTTCAGAAAGCCGGAAGCTCTGACGTTCTCTCGACGCGCCGACCCTCGGTGGCCCGAGGAGCGGCGGCGCGGTGGCGCACCCGCCACCGGCAGCGGCGGCCGCTCGTGCCACGACCGTACTTGCCGGTCAGCTCTCGAGGGCGGAGCCGAGGGATCGGATGCCCGGGAGGGCGAGCAGGATGAGGCCGTTGGCGAAGAGGCCGACGGCCGCGATCCAGTAGGTCCGGACGATTCCGAGCGAAGCGGCGAGCAGCCCGCCCGCGAGGAGCCTGCCGGGATGCCGACGAACGCGCCGACCGAGTCGATGCTCAGGACGCGGGCGAGCACCTCGTTGGGGACGATCGCCTGCATCGTCGCGTCGCAGGCGGTGTTGCTGACGCCGATGCCGAATCCGTCCATCTGTGGGATAACCGCGTACCGCGTCTCACCCGCACCGCGAAAGGGCAGCGCTCACCGCGAGCGCGACGACAGGCGTAAGTTTCCGGGCGCCGTCCCAAGAAGGGCCCGGTATCCCCGTATCGTCGAGGCGCGATGACCACTGAAAGGGCGACCTCCCCACCAGGTCCCTCGCCCGGCACGGTGGCTACGGAGCCGTGCCGCGCCCCGGAGGCGTCCGCGACGAGCTCTGGTCCTCCACCGCGGAGAGGCTGGACCCGCCTTCGCTACATCGGCTTGATCGTCGTGGTCGTCCTTCTCGTGCCCGTGCCTACCCTGTACGTGCTCACCCAGGTCCGCACGGAGACGACGGCCTACTCCATCTCCGTGGCTACGGACTGCCCGAGAGGGATCTGGAAGAGCCCTGCCCCCGGAGAGAACACCGGCGCCTGCGACGGTATGCGATTCCTTGCCTTGCCGGCCCTTGCGGAGATCTCCGGTACATGGGTGGCCTCCAACGATAGTCCGGTCTGGGTGGTCTTCGACTTCTGGGACCAGAGCTACACCAACACTTCGGACAACGGGTCGTTCCGGTTGAGCGGGATGACCCCGTTCACCTGGCAGGCCGTGCCCTCTCTCATCGGTTCCGGCGGGGGGCAGGAAGGGATAGGGACCTACTTCCTCGTCGTTTCGTCGTTTGCCATCACCGTGGCGATCAACGGCACCTACTCGGTGCCGCCCCTCTAGGGGGTAGTACGTCGCCGTCGGGAGCTCCCGGGGAAGCTGGAGCCGCGGGCGCCCCGCAGGCCGTACCTCGCTCGACCCCGATGCCCCGCTTCCCACACGCGCCGGGCGGCCGAGCGCGAACCTCGCGGTGGCCTCTGAGCCTCCTCACGGCCGTGCTGGTGGTGGAGCTCACGCTTGCCGGTTCGCTGCTCGTCTTCATGGATGGCGCCCGGCTGCTGCCGCCATCCACCATGTGCACCTGCCCGCCCTATGAGCTCGGCATGGGAGTGGTCGCGTCCACGCACCCAGCCCCGGAGGTCTACGACGTGGAGCTGGAAATCGTACCGACCCGCGGCCTGACGACAGGGATGTTCGGGTTGAAGATCGCGAACTCCACTGAGGCATCCTTTGCTCTCATTCCTCCGGGTACCGCGCCGGCGTCGTGCGCAGCACCTTCCGGGGGAACGGTCACGGCGTTCACCCCGACGAACTGCGGGACGCCCGCCGACAGCTGGTATGCGGTCCTGGTTTCGGGCAACAGCAGCGTCGCGAGCGTCTTCGACAGTTCGGCCCGATGGTCCGGAGCGACGGTCGCGCTCAATGACTCCCTGGAGATCTGCGTCGTCTCCGACCGTGGCTACGTGAAGGCGGGCTACACGATCCTGGCCTACTCGACCGGTTCCGAGAGCGTCTGGGGTTCGGCGTACCTCTGAGGACTCGACGGCGACGCCGACCGCCTCTGACCAGGAAGGGTCTCGCGGGAAGGACTGATGAGACTCCAAGGTTTGGGGTCGACCGTGACGCCTCAGCCTCGACCACGGGTCCGATTCCGCCGTTCGGACCGAGCTCTCGCCGGCTCGGTCCTGCCCCTCGCCGTCCTCGTGCTCGTCCCGATCGTGCTGCTCGCGGGATTGGTCGCGGCGGTCCCTTCGAAGGGAGGGGCCGCAACGTCCTCGGGTGGTATCTCCGGGACCTCGGTCAGCATCGCCGACCGGATCGTGTGCCTTCCTGCGGCCGGTCCATTGTCCGTCCTCGAGCCCTGCCTGTACGGCGTTGCATGGCGTTTCTCGGCCGCCGCGACCGGCGGGATCCCCCCCTACGTCTACCTCTGGACCTTTGGAGATGGCTCCGTCCCCGCCATCGGGCAGACCGTGGACCACACCTTCCCGAGCCACACCGTATCGGAGTGCCAGCTCTACACGGTGACGGTCGTTGCGATCGACCTGGCGGGCACCGGTTCGAACACCACAGCCGTGCGGGGCTGCGCCCCCGTATAGGTAGGGAGGTAGCAAGCATGGGGCTTCAGACTCGACCACGAGCTGGATTCCGCCGTTCGGACCGAGCCCTCGCCGGCCCGGTCCTGCCGCTCGCCGTCCTCGTGCTCGTCCCGATCGTCCTGCTCGCGGGATTGGTCGCGGCGGTCCCTTCGAAAGGAGGGTCGGCGCCATCGTCGGGCGCTACCTCCGGGACCTCGGTCACGATCACCAAGTGGGACCTGTGCAGTCCCGGGCCTGTTCGGGACGCTCCCATCATGATCTGCCCGGTCGTTCTCACCTGGCATTTCTCGGCCGTCGCGACCGGCGGGATCCCTCCCTACGTCTACCTCTGGGGCTTCGGGGATGGGTCCGCCCCCGCCTTCGGGCAGAGCCTTGACCATACGTTCCCGGCGGGTTGCGAGTTCTACACGGTGACGGTCGTTGCGATCGACCTGGCGGGCACCGGCTCGAACAGCACCACCGTGCGGGCCTGCAACCTCACCTAGCCTGCGGGAACTCGGAGGCGCAAACCCCCGAGGGGTTCCCGGCGAGAGGACGCCGGAGACGTGCCCACCTGCGGCGGAGACGCGCCGGAAGGGTTGATGAGACTCCAAGGGTTGCGGTCGGGCGTGACGCCTCAGCCTCGACCACGGGTCCGATCCCTCCGCTCGAACCGAGCCCTGGCCGCCCCGGTCCTGCCCCTCGCCGTCCTCGTGCTCGTTCCGATCGTGCTGCTCGCAGGATTGGTCGCGGCGGTCCCTTCGAAGGGAGGGGCCGCACCGCACTCCGGCGGCGTCTCCGGGACGTCGGTCGAGATCACCCGACGGCTCATGTGCCTTCCGGTCGCCGATCTGGCGTCTGGCTCCACGGTCTGCACGGCCGGTTCTTCCTGGCAGTTCGCGGCGTCCGCGACCGGCGGGCTCCCGCCCTACGTCTACCTCTGGAGCTTCGGGGATGGGTCCGGCCCCGGCTACGGGCAGACCGTGGACCACGTCTTCCCAGGTTGCGGGCCCTACGCGGTGACGGTCGTTGTGATCGACCTTGCGGGCACGGGCTCGAACATTACCACCGTGCGGAATTGCGTGGGCTGATAGGGTGCGGGACGCGGGCCGGCCTGAAGGCCTGTGCACCGCCGGCCCTCGGGATCCGGCCACGTGACGTGCACCTCCGCGAAGTGGGCTTGCCGCGGGGCCGAGAGGCTCTGACTCGCGCAGGGCGGTCCGGCCACCTCAGTGGAATCCCACGATAGCGGAAGGAGCGGTCCTAGCGTGGCCGCACTCCCCTCGGTCCCCTCCGCGATCTAACGACCCCGAAGGAACGCCTCCACCTTGCTGGGGACGATCGACTCGGAGCCGTTGAGGCGCACGCCATCGTACCGGACCAGGCTCGGAAGGTCGTCGTCAGGAGAGATGTACTGTTGGACCAAGCCGGAGTTGGCTCCCGCGTGGTCCACGTCGACGACCTTCACCGAAACGCCGCATCGCTTCGCGATGTCGAGGACCATGCGGGCCATCTCGGCCTGGGGACCGTAGATCTGGCCGGGGTCGAAATCGGCCGCTTCGTGGCCCCCGAAGGTCGCTCCTGGGCCGGGACCGCCGCGGGCAACGATACCCATGACCACGGTGTGCCCCGCGCCCGGGACGGCGTCCTTGAACGGCTCTCCCGCGATGAACAGAACGAACGGCGCGGCTACGCTCGCCGGAACGGCGGCCCCCGGTGGGGTGGCCGCGTTGAGGTCCCCGCCGACCGGAAAGTCGGGCTCCTCCGCCGTGGGGCCAGGGTGGTAGGGGAGGAGTCGTCCGTAGAGGGTCTGGCACCGCGCGGTCCGGGCATCGTCGATCCGCCGTTGCAGATCCGCGCAGGGGTTCGGTCCGCCGTGGTAGACGGGAACCTCGTTGACCAGAACACCGAACGTCGGGTCGAGCATGCCGTCCGATGCGGTCCCAGCGCCGGAGCCCCTCGTGTGCATAGGGACGCCGCCCAGCCCCTCCACGGATAACGCCCAGATCTTCTCGAGGTCGACGCTCCAGCGGAGCGACCGATGGACCGGGTGAGGGTGGCTCAGAAAGAGACAGCGCTGATCGGTCAGCACTCCGCGACCCCCAGGAACGCCCCAATGGTGGAGCACCACCTCGCCCGGGCGTAAGATCCCTGGGCCAAGCTCGGGTGGCGCCTCGAGAGAGTCGTCGCCTCCCACGCTCGCCGCACCTCTCGTGAGGACTTGGCTCTTCCAGTAGGTTCGCCCGCCCGGGGTACGGTGACCGCGTGCCGCCCTCTAGGGCGAGGCCGAAGTCCCTCTCCTTGGGGAAGCGACCGACACCAGGCTCCGGATGGGCCGGACGGTCGAGCAGTTCCGTCGCTCAGGGGAGGCGAGCCACCTAGTTGGACGGAGGCGCGCACGGGTGGTCGGCGCGGCGGACCCGACCGAGGGAACGACCCTCCGCGAGAGCTGCGGCTGAAGGGGGAGGCTCGGAGGGCGCCTTGACGACGAAGCGGTGGGACCGGGTCGAGGACCTGGCCTCACTTGATGGGAACCAGGCCGTAGCGACCGCCCTCGTCGGTCCAGTCCAGGATGAACGGAGACGTCCTGGGACGCATCCCGAGGAGGACGCTTCGACCGCACTTCTCGATCAGCCGGATGTGCGTATCGACACCGGCCAGGACGGCCTGGGTCAGGGGGTCGTCGGCCCTTCCGAACCCGATCCCATGGAATCGCGGGAGTCGGGCGTAGCCGCCCATGATGAGCGGGAACGTCTCCACGGTCAGGGGGATTCCCGCGATGGTCGCGAGCGCGTGGAGACCGTCCAGGTAGATCACGTAGAGCGAGGGCCGCCCCTCGAGAGTCCCCTGCAGGAAGCGGAACGCCTCCGGGAAGATCGGACCTGACGGAGAGGCGCTGGCCTTCGAGGTCGGCTCGCCCTCGCTGGGCGCCCGGCGCGCCGGGAGCGCCACGGAGCGTAGGTCGCCCATCGCGGCGTCCGCCGCCTGGGGAGAGACCACCCGCAGCCGCTCGCGCAGGAAGTCCGGGGGAAGGAAGCGGGAGAGCTGGGAGGCAATCTGATGCGGGTTGCTCGACGGCGAAGGGATCCATACGACACGGCCACCAATCGCCATCGCGTGGGCGACCAGCGGGTACAGGAAGACGTCGGCGACGAGGCTGGGGAACCGGGGCGGGACCTCCAGGCCGGTGAGCCCGTGGAAGCGGAGTCGGCCAAAGGCGTCGGCGAACGGCTGGGAGCCCGGGAACAGCGAGTCCTCCTGGGGTGCGGGATCGGGATGGGGCGGGCCGATGGGGGGTCGGAACCCCGGTGGGAACTGCGGCGGGCAGTAGAAGCTCCCGCCCTCGAGGCTGTAGAGGTATCGGCTCTCCGGCGGCGGCGTGGAGCGCAGCTTGGGGATCGACACGACCCGGAGGCGGAAGCCCTCGACCTCCTCCCATCCCAACTCGACCGTACCGTCGGCGCCCGAGACGAGGCCGGGGTCCGTAGCCGAGGAGGCCACGAGGATCACGCGCAGGGGTAGCCGGCGGAGCTTCTCGCGCAGGAGAGCGGCGGGCGCGGAGAGCTCGTGGATCGACTCCGGGCCGGCGGCTTGGGACCGGAACTCCTGCTCGGAGGTCGGGTCCCACGAATCGACGACGAGGCAGCCTCCGCCTTCGGTCGCCAGGCGCGAGATGGCCTCGGCGAGCACCGGGGGAAGGGCCTCCGCCTCCGGGGGAGCGGCTGGGGCGAGTGGCTGAGGCGGGGTCGGCTCCCCGGAGGCCGGGCTAGGCTCCTCGTGGCGGGGGGCTCCGGGATCGACGAGGAGCAGCGAGAGGGCAGGGCGCGCGTCCGGGGAGGCATGCCCTCCCGCTGACCCGCCAGCTTCCGCCCTGTAGGCGACATAGGCCCGTGGACCGGTAAGTTGGGGCAGGAGGGTCCGAAGGAGGATGCTCTTGCCCGTGCCCGAGGCCCCGGTGATCAGGAGCGTCAGAGGGGGCGGTTCGCCAAGGAACTTCACGAGATGAGGGAGGATGGCGAAACCCCCTCGGGACACCGCCGCGTCGGCCGAAGCCCGGGCCGGGGCCTCAGGGGCCATTGGCGCACGTCGGACTCCCCCTCTCTCAAACCTTTCTGTGCAGGCGCCAGCTCTCCGAAACGACCTCCGACATTCGGGATTGGTGGCCAGCCAGGACTTACGACCGTTTCTTGAGAAACAGGCCCATCACAACCCCGGGAGACGCTCCTTCCGGCGTAAGCGCGTCCCGTTCTCGAGGTAAGGGCTCCAGATGGCCCACCACGGAATCGGAGGGTGGCTGCCGAGGCGACGCGAGGACCGACCCCAGCGATCGTCGGGGGGCTGCCGCAGGAGCTCTCCCGGCCTCCGGCTACCGAGAAGGGAGAAGGAAGGGGTTGGGACCGCGTTCGCCCCGTAGCTCCTAGCAGTAGACCTCGAGATGGAACGTGGCATTCTCGAGCGATCCCGCGGAGTTGTAGGTGTTGATCCAGACGCCGTTCCCGTGGCCGCCCAGCTGGGCGGCCGTCGCCGAGCCGGGCGGCGGGCTGCCGCCGCTGGACGCCCCGAGGCTTGCGAGGTACGCGCAGCCGGCCACGTCCTGGTTGAAGAGGACCTGGTAGGCCCCCATGCCCCTGGACTCGGTGGCTACGACCCCCGCTCCGCTCACGAAGCTGCCGAGGGAGCTGACGACCACGGAAAGCCCTCCAGGGCAGGTCGCTACGACGTGGAACGGCTCGTCGGTCGGCACGCCGGTGGCGTTGAAAGTGAAGACCCCCACGCCCCAGGGGGAGGTGGTGAGCGCGACCGCCTCGGCCGAGCCGGCCGGCGGAAAGCCGATCGCGGTCAAGCCGAGAGCCGCGTTGAACGTGCAACCGTAGAGATGGACCGTGAAGAAGACTTGGTACAGCCCGGTTCCCGTCTGGGAGCTGGAACTCGCGTTCGACCCCCGCGCCAGCGCCCCGTTGGACCCCACAACGGCGAAGTACGTCGCGTTCGCGGGCCCGGTCCCAGGGCCCCCTTCCGGACCCTTGGGGCCCGGGACGACAAAGCTCACTCCTACCGCGACGATGGCGAGGGCGAGCGCGATCGCCGCCAGTAAGGTGGCGAGGCTCCCCCCTGGGCCGCCCCTACGAGAGGGCGGGGGCGGGAGCGAGGTCGTCTCCGGGGCTCCAGACGAAGCCACACTCGGCTGCATGGCGATGGCGGCGCAGCCCGGTATATCTGCGTTTGCTTGAACCCAACTCGTTCGTGAACCGCCTGACGCCGGTCCTCCCGGCGAGGATCGACTGCCGGTGGAGGCCTAACCCTAGGTGGGTGTCCGCCTCCATGGGCGCCTCCGAGAGAGAGAGAGGCGACGCCCACGGTGAGACCTCCGTCGGGTCATGCGAGATCATTCGTGTCTGTGTTGAGCCCAGGCCGGTGCCCCCGGGTCGGCACTCAGCGTGGGCTCAACTCCGCTTGAGCACAGCGGGTCACGTTACGTCAACCGCGAGGCCGGAGCTACGATCCCGTGGGTGCGCAAGATCGCCCACGAATGCTCGGGCGATGCACCGCGAACACGCGGTGGCCGCCGGACCCGGTGAGGACGCGTAAGCGTACATGCGAACGCTTGGACGGCCTGCTAGGAGGGGACTTTCCCGTTCGACGCTCAAGGCGAGCACGCTCGGCGGGCACGCTGGCGGGGGGCTTATACGGAGCGGGACCATCGTACGGCGGCCACCGAGAAGGCAGTGTTCCCCGCGCTGTTTCGCCCTTCGAAGAGGCTCCGCGCGGTCGTCTGGTGGGTCCCCATCGCGGTCGTCGCTTTCCTCGCTGTGAGCCTATCGATTCCCGTGGGTGGAGGTGGTCCGCAACGGGTGGAGCAGCGGTCCCTGGCCACGGCTCCCGACCCGGTTCCGTCGCTCGGTCTCAGCCTCGGCTTGCACCCTCCGGCCAACGTGCGTGCGACGGATCCCGCCCTCCAGACGCAGTACACTCTGGCCCTAGAGAACGGCACGCTCATGGCCGGTGACCAGGTTCTCGGAGGCGCCTCCGGAGATCCGTACTACGTCGCCTACGACCCCCTAATCGACCAACTCTACCTGTCCGTCGACTGCACCGTCCTCGTGGTCGACCCGTCGACGCTCACCGTCGTCGGCGAACTGACCGCGGCCGAGGGCTGCGGCGTCCTCTACCTCCCCACGACCGGGTTCCTCTACCTGAGCAGCCCGTCCTACGTGACGATCGTCAACCCGTCCGACGACTCGGTCGTGTCCCGCATCTACGCCGACCAAGCCGGGCAGACCGTCTACGGGCTCTTCGTCTACGATGGTCGGGCCAACGCGATCCTGGTCGGGAACGTCTTCAACGAGACGGCCAACGTGGTCAACCTGACCCTTGGCCGCGTGGTCGCGAACGTCTCCACCGGAGATTACGTGGACGACGGGGCCTACGACCCGGTGAACTCCAACCTCTACCTGAACGACTACGAGAACAACACGGTCGAGGAAGTGAACTCCTCCACGTGGGCCACCACGTTCCTCCAGCTCCCGACCGACATCTTCGGTTTCCTCGAAGGCGTGGCGGTGGACGATCGAACCGGCAACGTGTACGCCACCTCCACGTTCTACTGTCCGGGGTGCTACGGCACCGACTACCTGGTCGAGCTGTCGGGAAAGAACGGATCCGTCCTCGCCAGCCGTGGGCTCGGGACCTACACCACGGGATTGGCGTACGATGGCCGAACGAACCAACTGTTCGTCGCGGACTCCATCCGCGAGAGCGTCTATGCCGTGGACCCCGACAACCTGAGCCGCGCCACCACGATCAAAGCCAACGCGCCGGGGGAGGGCATCTACGGGTCCTGGTGGCTCGTCTACGTCCCGCCGCTGAACACGATCTACGCGCCCACGTCCGACCAGGGCTCGCTGCTCGCGATCTCGGACCAGAACCTCAGCGTGTACCTGCAGTTGGGCGGGCTGGCTCGGCCCACGAGCGCGGCCTGGGACGGTTCCTGCGGCTGTCTGGTCGTGGGCGACTCTCTCCTCAATCGCCTCTACCTGGTCAACGCGACCACCTACCGGATCATGCGTATGGTCCCGCTGTCCGGCAGTCCCCGGGGGATGGCTTACGACCCGTCCACGGGCCAGCTCTGGGTCGGGATGGGGTTTCTGACCGGGGCCAGTGGGGTCGCGGTGCTCGACGGGTCCAACGGCACCCCGGCGGCCACGCTAGCCTCGGGAACGTGGGCGGACGCCCCGGCGTTCGATGCGGCCGACCAGCGCATGTTCGTCCCCGCGCCGCTGAGCAACGTCGTCGACGTGTACAACTCCACCAACCTTTCCCTCGTCACCAAGGTTGCGGTCTCGGACGCGACCCACGCGGTATGGGACCCGTCCGACGACGAGGTGTTCGTCTCCGACTGGTCGGCGGACAACGTCACCGTCCTGGCCGGGGCCTCCGGGCAGATCCAGAAGACCATCACGGGGGTCCCCGGTCCGGACCCGATCGTGTTCGACGCGACGACGTCACAGGTGTACACGGGGGACCAGAACTCGCCCGAGATCACGGTCATCGACCCTGAGAGCGACACGGTGGTCGGCAACCTCTCCTACCCGCCGTACGCGACCGACCTTGCCCTGTCGCCCACCGGGAGCGAGCTCTGCGTGACCGGCGAGGGTTCGAACGTGAGCGTGGTGGACCTCAGCACCAACCTCTCCACATCAATCGCGGCAGGGTCAGCGACCGACGCGATGGCGTGGCTGCCGTCCGGCGCGCTCGCCGTGACCGACCTCCACGGGGCGGTATACTTCCTCTCGAGCGGGGGGCCGTACCCGCTCACCACCCCCGCCGTAAGCATCCAGCCGAGCGTCGTGCCGCTGGGAAGCCCCGTGACCATCACCACCACCGTTTCGGGGGGGACCGGCTCCTACAGCTTCGTCTACGCGGGCCTTCCCAGCGGGTGCAGCAGCTCGGATGCCCCGAGCGTGGCCTGCACGCCGGACGCGGGGGGACAGTACGAGGTCGAGGTCCTGGTGGAGGATGCTGCGGGCGACCGCTCGACCGGCACGGCGACGTTGTGGGTCTCCACGCCGTACTCGGTCACCTTCACCGAGCAGGGTCTCCCGGGCGGCACCTCCTGGAGCGTCACGCTCGGGGCCGCCAGCTTCTCGTCGATCTCCGACGCGATCACCTTTGGGGTCCCGTCGGGGACCTACTCGTACGCCATCGGGGGGGTCGTCGGCTGGGATCAGGCGACGCTCCCCACCTCGGGCACGGTCACGGTAGGCACCTCGAACGTGACCGAGCCGACGATGGAGTTCCTGCCGATCCAGTATGCGGTGACGTTCACCGAGACCGGCCTTCCGACCGGCACCCTGTGGTCGGTGTACCTGACCGGAGATCAGTTCAGCTCCTCGACCGACATCATCTCGTGCGCCGAGCCCTCCGGGAACTACTCCTACACCGTGGCCACGACCGACGCGAGCTACCAAGCCTCCGGCGGGACCTTGACCGTCCATGGGGCCGAGGCCCACGTTCCGGTCGCGTTCTCCTTGGTCACCTACGTGGTGACGTTCCAGGTGTGGGGACTGCCCTCGGGCAGCCTCTGGTTCGTCAACATCACCGGTCAGGCGTCCCTGAGCAGCACGGGCCTCATGATCACGACCAGCCTCTCCAACGGGACCTACTCCTACGAGGCCGCCTCCGTGGTGAAGGGGCTGACCGCCTCCGGTGGATCGTTCTCGTTGCGAGGGCCGGGGACGGTGAAGGCCGTCGTGTTCTCGCCGGCCTCGTCGGGGGGATCTTCCGGGGGAGCCTCGGTTCTCGGGCTCCCCGCGCTCGAGGGCTATGCGGTGATTGGCGGGATCGTGGCCGCTGCGGTCCTCGGAACGGCCGCTTCGTTCCTGCTCCGTCGTCGACGGAGGTCGCTGGGCGGCCCTCCTCGACCCCCTGGTACGTTCTGAGCCGACCCCCGTCGGAACGCTCCTTGACGGGTGTATCCGGGTCGACCCCGCCTCGGTTGGACGAGCACCCGGCTCGCCCCCTCCCGGGTCCTTACTGGTCGCACTCCTGACCGGGGGACGGGGCGCAGCTCAAAATGGCTTCAACGTCGGTTGAGCACAACCGGTCGCTCGACGGCGGCCGCGAGGGCGGCGGCACAATCCAAGGCCATGTTGATTCCCCCCACGAATGCGCGCGGCTGACCGAGCCGAACCTCGGTGGAGTGCCGCTCGTCCTTAGATGCTGCGCTCCCGAGAGGTGGCGAATCTAGCTCATCTCCCATGGCGTGGGAGGACTTATTACACTAATTACTCATGGATGATCATGGCTGCCGCGTCAAGGTACACCAGTGTTCCCGTCAGACCGTCCACCCTCCATGCCCTCCAGGCCTATCGGATGGGGGGCAAGAGCTACGACGAAATCATCCTCGATTTCATCGAGTCGAACCCCCCGGCCAGCTTCTGGAAGGAGATCGAGCGAAGGTCGAAGGGGCCCGACATCTCGCTCTCAGAGGTACGGCGCAGACTAGGTCTGTAGCGTGACGTACCCGATCCCGTTCAAGCGGGAAGCGGTACGGGATCTCGAACGCCTTCCACGCGAAGCCCAACTGCGCTTCCTGTTCGCGTTTGGCCTCCTCGATCGCACCCCGACCCGGCCCTCGGCCCAGCTGCTGATCAAGCAGATGAGAGGTCACCCCGGATTCTGGCGTTTGACCGTGGGCTCATGGCGGGCAGTCTATCACTTCGACGGCCAGGCCATCCGCGTCTACATCTTTGGAGATCGGGCGACCGTATACCAGCAGTTTGAGTCTCGAAAGTGACGCCTCTGCGGGGCACGCGAAGCTTCTGAGCGGTAGCGCGGCCTCGCCCCCCAGCGAGCTGACGGGGGCATCCTTCCGACACCTGACCCTCTCACCATCACGCCAGCGTTATTCGTCCGAGGTCGCGTTGGGAATCATGCAGTTGCAAGGTCTGCCGTTTGCCGCGGTCGACTGGACCACCATCCCGATCGAAGAGCGTCCCGGCACCCAAGGAACCGCGCGGTCTCGAAGCTTCCTCGATCGTGAGGTGCGGGTCCGGATGGTCGAGTACTCGCCGGGGTATGTGGCGGACCACTGGTGCACCAAGGGGCACATCGTCCTCTGCGTTCGAGGGGAGTTCCTTTCCGAGCACCAAGGCGGAGTCGTCCACAGGATCCGAGAGGGGATGGTTTACATCGCGGGGGACGGCGATCCGCCGCATCGGTCGTCTACCGAAACGGGAGCCATGCTCTTCATCGTGGACTGACCCGAAGGTCGCGCTCCTTTCCGCCCGGCCCAGGCCATGTCGTAGCGCCCGCGCCCCGAAGGGGAGGGGCCGTATGGATACCTCCCCTCAGCTAGCCTTCCGTGAACCTTCCCACCCTGAAGTGGGCCGGTGGGGTCCTGCGGAGGGCCTGACCGACGCAAGCCCGGGCGAATCTCCGCTCGCCCCGGTACACCAAGAGCCTCGCGCGGCTCCGTTGTGAGAGAGGATGGATCTAGATCGACTGGAGCGGCTGCCGCCATCGATGGGAACGGCACGGCCGCCCGACCCCGTCGTCCCCCGCCTTCCCTGCGTGTGGCCGAGGGGCGTTTTATAGCCGGGCCGGCGAGGCCTTCTCGATGGCGCCCCGTGGGTCGGTCGTTGCCGTGACCGTCGTCCTTTGGACCTCGCTGGTTTTTGCCTCAGCCGTGGTGCACGCGGGCCCGACGCAGGCCCTCGGGTCGTCGGCGCGGGAGGCCGCCCGCCCCGCGGCGATCATGGCGTACGCGACGTACAACGGGCTAGATGCCCCGACCACGTCCTACTTCCCGGGTCAGTCGGTGGGGGGAACCCTGTACTTCTCGGTCACTGACAGCCGGGACCATGCCGTCAATGTCACGATCACGGACCCCAACGCCGCCCGGGACGGCGTCGCGGCGCCGGCGTTCCACTACGAGGCGATCCTGAACACCACGACCTTCTCGTTCAACTCCTACCAGGCCGGTGTCGCCTACACCTTCCCTGCCTCGCTCCCGTACGGTGGCCCATGGGTCGTCAACTTCTCGGCCCCGCTGATGGGCTCCTTCCACGTGCCGATCTCGGTCTTCGTCTACACCATCACCGCCTCCACGTCGGTCGGCACCGGCGCCACGCTCCCCGGCCAGCCGATCACGGTCTTCTGGACGTTGCCCAGCGTCGCGAACGACGCCACCCTCTACACGCGGGCGACGAACGTCACGATCACCGGCCGCTACACCGGCAACGGCACGGTGCAGGGGTTCTTCCCGCATGGCACCCTCGCGCTCACCCCCACGAGCTCCGGAGAGGGCTCCTGGTCCGGCATCGTGCCCGCGAACACCACGCCGGACACCCAGATCCACCTGGAGGTCTACGCCGTCACGAACGTCAGTGGCCAGCTCGCGGAGAACGCCAGCGCCAACGTCTCCGTCGACGTCGGGGGCCTCACGATCCGAGGTACCGGGCTCACCCCCGCGCCTCCGACCTGTGACCTCGTCAACGACGGGACGTTCGCCACCGGCACGGTCATCGCCGGTTGTGTCGAAGCGGGCGCCCTGTACCGCGTCACCTTCACCCCCATCGCCGGGCTTCCCGTGGCGATCGCGTACTGGAACGGAACGGCCCACGTCACCCCCGCGGGCGCGCCGACGTCCCTCACGACCAACGCGACGGGCGAGGCCGGGTTCACGTTCCTCGCGACGTCTCCGCCGTTCGTCGGGCAAATCCAGTCCCCCCGCTACAACGCGCTCAACTTCACCGTGAGCGTCCCGGGGGCCGGCACCCGCTATCTCTGGACCTCCTGGGCGAACGACACCTGGAGCCTCACGGGGGGCAGTCCCTCCACCGGCTTCGTGCAGGTGACCTTGGACCGGACCAACTATTACGTCGGCACCACAGCGATCGCGACCTGGGCCGTGGGGTCGACCAACGTCTCCCGGACCGGCCCCGTCGTGCCGGTCGCCTGGTCGGTCACCGGCCCGGACTCGGTCACCTACGCGGAGGGGACGCTGAACTCGGCGCTCAGCGGCGGGACGCAGGCGATCCCGATCACCGAGGCGATGGCCTCGGCGACCATCGAGGTCTGGGTGTACGCTGCGAACGCCACCCAGGCGTTCGAGAGCTACGCGAGCGCCAAGGTCCTGAGCCCGACGCTCCTGCTCACCCCGGCTTCCAACTACTATACGGCGGGGGGGACCGCTTCGGTCGCCGCCGACCTCAACGGAGGCGGAGCCGGCGCCACCCTCCAGTACCAGGCCACCGGAACCTGGCCCTCGGGCACCGGGTTCCTGGCGAACGGCATGGTCGCGAACGGCAGCAGCCTATCTGTGCATATCCCGTCCGTCGACCCGCCGTACTCCGTCGCCGTCGACGTCTGGGCCACGGTCGGCGGCCAGGTCGTGGCCACGGCGGTGGTCGAGCTCTATCTGATCCTCGGGTACTCGGTCCAGCTCGGGGTCACCACGGCGTCGAGTTATGCCGACGGGAGCTACCAGCCCGGGCAGTCGGTCACCCTATCCTACCAGGTCGTCGCCTTCGATGGGGCAGCTCTGCCCCAGGTCCTGACGTTCGACCTTAGCGCGGTCGGCTACCCGACCCTCGACGTGCTCGCGGGCGTCGCGCCTTCCGGCACGATCTCCTACACCATCCCGTCCGACGCGGCTCAAGGGACCCTATTCCTGGAGCTCCAGGCGATCGGGGGGCTGACGGCGGGCGAATGTCTGCCGACCGGGTCCTGCCTCGCGATCGTCTCGTTGGCCATCAACCCCCACCCCTCGTTCCTGGGCTGGGAGCTGGGAGCCGGCAGCGGGGTCACGATCGGTTGGCTCCTGCTCCTTGTGCTCTTGATCGTCGTGGCCGGCTCGTTACTGTTCCTGCTGCGCCGCCGAGGCGGCGGGCGGCGGCCTACGGGATCGGCCACTCCGGCGGAAGCCTCTCCCGCGGAGTGGAAGGAGCCGGCCGCGAAGCCGTCGTCGCCCGCGGCGGGAGGCGAGACGACGCCCCCGACGGGACCGCCGTAGGGACGGCCGCCGCTACCCACGGCAGCTCCAAAAGAGGAGTTAGGTCCAGGCCCGACGAATTCGTGAGTCGCCTATGGTGGGTGCAATCTTGACATGATGGGTTCCGCCCGTGAAGCGGGCGAAGACCCATCGGAGGCGTCGCATGTCCTTCACCATGCGATCGCCTGTGGAATCGTCGGTCGGCGTGACCTACATCGGACTCGACGTGCACCGAAAGAGCGTCGTGGCCAGCGTTCTCGATGAGGGCGGGCAACTGGTCCACCAGTCGAAGTTCGGCCCGACCGATCAAGAGCTCATCGACTTCCTCGGGTAACTGCCCGGGCACCGGAAGGTTGCCCTCGAGGCGTGCTCGATGTGGCAACACTTCTACGACGCAGCAGCCTCGACAGGGGCCGAGGTCGTCCTCTCGGATCCCTTCAAGACCCGCCTGATTGCGAAGACAAGTCGCAAGACCGACAAAGTCGACTCCGAGGCCCTCGCCACGCTGCTGAGGCTGGACTCTTTGCCCTCTGTGTTCGCGCCCCCGCCAGGGCTCCGCGCCCTGAGGAGCGTCGTGCGCGAGCGGCGGTTCTATCGCAGGAACGCCGCGGCGATGATGTCGCGGATCTACCACGAGCTGATCTCACGGGGGATCGAGTACGAGGACGGCATTCTCGTCTACCGGCGGAAGCGTGAGGTGCTACGCTAGCTCGGCCTGCCCCTCGTCAGCCAGGGCCTCGACGCGATTCGCGCGATGGAGGACACGGCCAAGCTCCTCGATCGCGCGATCGAGGAGGCCTGGGAGGCCTCCGCGGACGCCCAGCTGCTCACTACCATCCCCGGTGTGGGGAAGCTCACCGCGGTGGCGCTGGTGGCGTTTCTCACCCCTATCGAGAGGTTCCGTTCGGCCGATGAGGTGAGCTCCTACGTGGGGTTGGTGCCCAGCACGTACCAGTCCGGGGAGCACCTCTACCACGGACGTCTCAAGAAGGACAGCAACGGCATGCTGCGCACCATCCTGGTCGAGGCGTCTTGGACCCACCGTCAGCGCTGCAAGAGTGGAGCTGTCGCGAAGATCGCCAAGCGGGTAAGCCGTCGAGCGGGCCGGGGGAAGGGGTCGATCGCGGCCGCGCACAAGCTCCTGAAGATCGTGTTCGCAATGTTGAAGCGGAGGGAAGTCTTCCAGCTTGACGCTCCAGGGCCGTCGACCGCGTTGCAACCTGTGCGGCGTCCTCGGACGGCCGCGTCGCAATCTTTGCGGCGTGCGACCCTGGGGTCCCTGACCGCGAATAGTCTTTCTGCGTCCTAGAACGCGAATAACTCAGGGCGGCGGGGCCAGCAGCATCCTGGACCGATGTAAGACAGCGAGTGCGGGGGATTCCTCCCCTCCAGTCAATCGCAGGGCGGGCGGAACCCACATAACTCCAGGTTGTGCGTAGTCGGGACCCCTACTCCGAATGGCGGGCCGGTCACCCTTCAGGCGCGCCGGATTTCCCCAACAGTGAGAGGACGCTGTCCGGTTCACCAGGGTACAGACTACAGGCCTTTGACCGAGGGGGCTGACAGGCAGCGTTTCTAGAGAACTCTATGGGATTGCCCAAGCCCAACCTTCGCGCGCTTCTGCTCCGCGCCACCTCTTGGGAGGGCAAACACCGGTAGGACTCTGACCGCGACGGCACCGGGCTACGGGACGCAGACGGGGTTGTTCACCCTAGGCAAGTCTGCCCGGGTCGTCGTCAAGGTGCGGTTCACGGTGTACCACGCCTAAGGGGTGACCTTCAGCGAATCCGGTCTTCCGAGCGGCGTGCGGTGGTCTATGTCGCTCAAGCTGTTGAAGGGCACCGGTCCGCTCGCGGCGAATCCCGAAAAGCAGCGATCGGCCACCCAGGCGATCAGCTGGACCGACCTCGCCAACACGACGTACACCTTTAACGTGATGTCGAAGGGCTACACGACTGCGACGGGATCGTTCACCATCAACGGGGCAACCACGTCCCCCGTGGCTTTGACGTTCGCGAGGACCTGGTATCGGAGAAGGCAGGCGGCCTCCCAGGTTTCTCCCGTGGCGGGCAGGGACCGAACCCCATATGCGCCCTAGTCCACCTTGACCCGCCGGCTAGGCCATCTCGTGCCGCACCCGACAGCGCTTCATCCCTTACCTAGGTTGAGACCGGCGCCGCAAGGTCTGGGCTGAGTGGGAGGACAAAGGGATGGTCGTGCGCAACCGCTCGAGCCGCGCAGCAATGCCAGTTTCACACCGAGTGAGCGACGCGATGCCAGCTAGGTCCGGCAGAAAAACGGATGTACGAAGGAAGTCAATAGGGTTTGCTTGTCACTTGAACCGAGCGCCAGCTTTACGATTAGCGTGGTGATTCCGGCGTGGAACGAGGAGAATAGGCTAGGTACAACACTGGACCACTACCTCCCACTCCTCGGGCACATTTCCGCAGCCCACGAAGTCATTGTCGTCGTCGACGGCGTAGTGGATCGCACGGGCCAGGTCGCAGAAGGGTATGCGGAGCAGGGAGTCCGGGTGCTCACGCACCCGACCAAGCTTGGGAAGGGGGGTGCCACTGTCAAGGGACTACGCGAGTGCCGGTTTGACGTCATTGGGTTCGTCGACGCCGACAGCTCGTTGTCCCAGGAAGAGCTCAGCAACTTAGTCTGCGCCGCGCGCAATCAGGGATGCTCCATAGGATCGAGACGGTTCATCAGTGTGCGCGGATCGAAGCGCGGAGGCCGACCACTGTCGCGGGTGATTCTTAGCGCGCTCTGGAAGGGTTTTGTCCGAGCCCTCTTCTGGATGCCCATTACAGACACCCAATGCGGGGCGAAGTTCTTCCGTCGAGACCAAGTCCTTCCAGTGTTGGATTCGGTTGAGGTAACCGATTGGGCATTTGATGTGTCCATTCTCTACCACCTCTGGAAGCGGAATGTTCCAATCGTTGAGATTCCGGTGGCTTGGATCCACGAGAAGGGGAGCAAGATTCGAGTTGCAAGAGTCACGGTTGGAATGTTCATGTCGGCCATGGGGCTACGACTTGTGAACTCTCCATTTCGTGGTCGTGTCAACCCGGACCTAGTGCGTCGGCTCCGAGCGCTTGTCAGCCAAACATAATCATATGCGCGCGCTCGGAGCGGTTCATGGGCCAAGGGTGAGTGAATCTTCATCGATGCCGTGGATAGACTACACGAAGGAGGGCGGTCGACGATCCTCCGAACAGATTGGCGCGGTCAGGTCGGCCCATAAGTTGTGATGTTAAACGGGAACCTACGGATGCGGATACTTTGGCTTGCTCACAGGGATATCTTGGACCCTAGGAGGGGCGGAGCTGAGAGAACCATTGTCGAACTCTCTACACGTTTGGCGTCCCGGGGGCATGAGGTCCATGTCGTGTTGCCGCGATTCGGAGACTCTCCACGTGATGAGCTTGTCCACGGAGTGAAGCTGCATCGCGCACCAACGCCTATCGGTCCGCACCTGCGGTCACTTTCACTCTACGCAAGTTCTGGGAAGGAGACTGTTGTGGTCAATGATCTTGGTCACGTTCTCCCGTGGCTAACGCCGTACTGCTCCACATCCCCGGGTGTCGCGTTCTTCCGGCATCTCCATCAAAGAACTCTGAGTGGCCAAACCAACCGATTCGCTGCCGCTGCACTCAAATGGGTTGAACGAAGGTACCACTTACTCTACGGTCGTTGGACGATTGTAACAGAGTCGTCGAGCTCTGTACGGGACCTCGGTTTCCTTGGCTTTAACCCGAGTCAGTGTGTGGAGATTCCCCCGGGCGTCGATACTCGTGCCTTCACTGTTGGCCCGAAGAGTGAAACCCCGTCTATAATCTACTTTGGGGGGTTTCGTTCTTACAAGCGCCCACTCGACGCCTTGCGTGCCTGCGCGGGGTTGAAGGATCGTGGCCTCAGTTTTCGTCTGTACTTGGTCGGCCGCGGGTCCACTTCCAGACCTGTAGCTGACGAACTCGCACGTCTTGGACTGGCATCAAGCACTCAGGCCCTTGGAAAAATAGATGAAACATCTCTTGCTACGCTGATCCGTAGTTGCCATGTAAACGTCCACTGCGCGGTTGCCGAAGGCTGGTGCTATTCTGCACTGGAAGCGAGCGCTTCCGGTGTACCTACAGTAGCATACCGGGTACCGGGAATCTCGGATTGCGTTGTCGATAAGGAAACCGGACTACTGGTGCCGGATGGCAACGTCGAGGATTTGACAAACGGACTTGAGACAGTTCTTCGTTCACCGGAATCCTGGATTCAGCCATGTCGCAGCCGTGCAGAGAAGTTCACCTGGGATCGATGCGCAGACCGCTGGGAGGATTGCCTGCGAAGCGCTGCAAGATTCTGAGCAGCACGTTCTCGGTCACTTCCCCCGCGTTTGATTCGAAGAACCATCCGTGGGTCTCTCCGCGAGCACTGGGGGAAGGGAGCCGATTGGTCCCACGCTAGGCGGCCAGTAGAACCATCGTCAATCCAGGCCGGTAGACAGCCCATACGAAGGCTGGACGATTCGGTCGCCTTACCCCGACGGCTGACAGGCCTGGAGGCGCAATCTCAGGTCACCGCAGTCAATCCATCTCGACCGTAGACCTAGCGCGCGCCCAGTGCGGCTGTACGAAGTGACGAAATCACTCCGGCACGGGCACCTCCGCCAACGCTTGCCGGAGGCCCCGACTTTCCGTCTGATAGCCTATAGGGGAGAATCTCTTAAGCTCAGTGTCGCCTGAGGTTATCTGAGCCCCGAGATACGGGAGTCCGAGAATGGTCAACCTGTATCTAGTGCTCTTCCTAGTGTTCCTCGCTGCATATCTGGGTTCGAGTCTATGGTCTTCCCTTGACCCTGCCTACTTGATTGGGCTAGCACTTGTTTCATTCGCGGGAGCCGCTATTGCAGGTGCCCTCGGTCGCGTGACATTCGCCACCGTCACGACTGAGTTCGCGTTTGTGATGATACTTGGGAGTCTCTGCTTGGCCCTAATCAACTACGTAAGGGACCAAGAGCGGTGTACTACACCTCGGCCGTCCGCGCAGGCGTAACGCGCTCGTCACATTCGACACTGACCTCTCGTCAGCGCCTGACAATCAGGTAATCCTCAGACCCGTATGTCGCGAAGTAGGCCGAGCGGCCGTCAGGAACGACGAAGCACGTTCTTTCGCCAACTCGGAACTCGTCTGGCGGTCCGAAGGACCTCCGCTAGCTTGCATCGCTCTTTCCGAACCTTCTCGAGCACCAGCCGGCCGTCGTTCCTCTGTCGGTCCGTGGCTGCCGCCACACGGATATCCCCAGCAATCGCGCCAGCCGCTCAGCCGGAATCCGTCGTCCCAGCTCCCACTCGGCTCGCAACTGGCCCCACCGACATTACCCATAAGCCAAGGGACCCTCAACCGGCGGCCCGCTGACGTTTCCACTGGAATCATCCGACAGCAAGCAGGCGTCAGGGTCATATCGCGTGAGAAGTGCAAGGCGACGAGATGCGAGGCGTGAGGCCAAGCTCTGCGGAGGCCGAAATCGTGGGTGACGCGCATGGCACCGCAGGGGTCACGTCAGTCCCAAACATTGTGATTGTCCTTCTAGATTGTCTGCGAAGAGATGCGCTAGATGAGGCACTGAACTCGCCTGACACGAATGCGCTACACATCTTGCGGCGCGAGAGCATCTGCTACCCGGGCTGTATTGCGCCCGGCAGTTGGACCATCCCGTCGCATGCCAGTCTCTTCACCGGGCTGTACCCATGGGACCACGCAACTCATCTCAAGGGCACTCTGACGCTTCCCTCTAAGCCCGAAACTCTAGCGGAAGCACTGCAATTACAGGGATATGCGACGGGCTCATTCTCAGCAAATGGCCTGATCCAACCGGGGACTGGCCTGACGAGAGGGTTCGAAGAGACGCTCTGGGGAGGCGATCGGGAGTTCCTGTTCCGCTTCTTGAGGAATGATCAGCCCAGCTCCCGAGCCTTGCGGATTCCAGGCGGTGACTGTTCCGAATTGCCTGATCACAGGGGGGACGCATTGATCGGAATTGCGGATGTCCTGCGTCGGTCGGTTGGCGTTCTTGATGCGTTGAACCGGGTGGGGGGCAAGGTTCTGCACGGGTCCGTCGACGCGCTACCGTTCGTCGCACCTTGGATCGAGCCTAGGTTACGGTCGTGGCTTGCCGACCTCCCGCAAGAGAAGCCTGTGTTTGCCTTTGTTAACCTAATAGAGGCCCACGAGCCCTATCTTATTGGAGGAGGCTTCCCGGTAGGTTTCCGAGAATGGCTCCGTGCGTCGGTCATGGTCAATGCGTCTGAGAGGTGGTTGCTCCGGCGATCATCGCCGAGCGAATCCTACCTCCAGAATGCCAAACTCTGCTACCGAAGAACGATTGAGGCGATTGACTTGCGCCTTGCACGGATCATCCAAGTGCTTCAGGAGTGCGGTCGCTGGGATAACACAGCGTTCATCCTAACCAGTGACCACGGGCAGTCATTCTGGGAACGGAATTGGTTTGGCCACCGAGCTCACCTGGATGAGTCTATCTGCCGTATCCCTCTTTGGATTCGACCCCCCAGAGGTCGACAACTCAGGTTGCCTCTCGACGAATGGGTCAGCCTTGTAGATGTAGCGAGGACTGTTGCCTCACTGGCAGGCCGCAGCTCCTTCGGTGACCCGCGGTCTGTGGACCTCTCACTGGACATTCGACGTCGAGGCGGTGGCGCAGTCTACTCTTTCTCTGATGGAATCTTAGAGAGGGAGATCGAGGGACTTCCTGACGAGGTTCGTGGAGAGGTCGACCGTTTGGTCCTAGCCTCGTACTACGGTTCGTCCAAGACTGAGTGTTCGTGGCCTGGTGCGATCCAATCGTTCGGCGTGTCGATTGACGGACCCCTGCGTGAGGCGACCACCGACCCCACTGCGCCAGACGTGATGCGATGCAGGGAGATGGCCACAACCGAGTTCGACCGTGTTCTGACTAGCATTAGTCAAGGCAGAACTGGAAGAGCGTACGGTAGAAGGCTGATGGGTTGGGGGTACTAGGCGACGCCCGCGCAACCACCGCAGTATCGATCCAGTCTAAAGCCACCGACCAAACCATCGATTGCCAGCCCGGGCCTACGGAACACTGTAGCATCCCGAAAGGTAGAACCCACGTTTCATCGCCGACGCGTACGTCTACTCTGCACCGTGTTGGGCCACAATTCGCAATACTGTTCGTGCGACCTCCAGGTCATCGACAGGTGTTGGCGTTTGCACGTCGGGACGAGCTCGTCCGACCCGATCGATGGCCTCACGAATTGTGGCCTCGTCTGGATTGCAGAATACAAGGCCGGGGAGAGAAGGCGTGTAGCTGTGTGACGTCATAATGCATGGGACGCCAAGGGCGAGAGAGTCCAAGGCGAAATGGGGGAGTCCTTCGAAGAACGACGGAAGGACCGTAGCAATGGACCCGGCAATCAGGTCGACTCGGGTGGTCTCGTCGACGGGACCGAGGTAGGCAAAGTTCCGAACACTATTCCTCTTGGCATAGGCAAGAATGGAATCGAGTCCGCCACTATCCTGACCGGCAAGGAGGAAGGAATATTGCGTTCCTCGGATGGCCCGGACCACAGAAAGGAAGTTCTTTCGCGGATCGACCCTTGCCACCGCACAGACGTAGGGGGAATAAGCTGACCACCGACCTCCTCTTTCGCCGGGGTCAATCACTTGAGCTTGAGATGCGCCTAGCAGCGGGAGCGGCAGCACCGCCGACGGTCTGTTCCCGGAAATGCAGCGAACCTCGCGGACCTCGGACGGGCTGAGAACCACGATAGCATCCAAATCTCTAAGAATAGAACGAACAAGCGTGTAATCGCTCGCAAATCGGGGTAAACAGGGAACAAGCAAACGCGCGGGCAAAAGAGCCATAATCTGCGGGAGATGCATCTCCGCGAAGAAGGATCCATGGGTAAACAGGACCTTTCTGATAGCGTCCCAGCCGGGTCTCAGCCTGAGCCGAAGTAGTGTGCCACGGACAACACCCTCGATGAACAGGACGTCGAACTCCCTAAGACGGAGATCCGCGAGGTCATTACGGGACACGATGCGTGTGGTCACCCCAAGCCTCTGAAGGGCGACCGAGAGCTTTGAGGCATGGAACTCGATTCCCCCTCGAGTCGTATCGGCCCCATCACATACGATGGCGACCCTCATCTCCACCGCCTACGCAGAAGAACGGCCGCGATCGGTAGGAGGAGTACTTCTCCGATGGCAACGTAAAGACCGTCGTTGAGGTAGATACCGAAATGCACGACCGCCGAGATGTTACGGGGCGGCCCGACCAGAGAGATTGCGAAGACGCTGGAATCGGACGCGATGTTCTGGCTTTCCGCATTCGCGCCTGAAGAGATTGCGCTCCAGAGCCCCGAGGGTGCAACTGCAAGGACCAGCTCGTACTGCCCTGACGCAACCGGAGTTGTCGTATGAATGCTCCAGTCTCCATCGGGACCCTCCGTGACCGCGGACGGTACGGCTGTCGGACCAATCGATCCTTCAGAGGCGAACACGTCCTTGATTGAAAGCGGGGCAAAGACAGAGAGATTCGACAAATTGAGGCCGGGATAGACCGACTGGAAATCCAACGTGTACGTTCCGAGCGTTGGTTCCCCTGGTGGGGCCGCAGAGTCGTCGAATCCGGGATTCGTCGAATCGTTTTGGAGCGATCCAAAGTATACAGTAGCGCTTGCGTTGCCCTTCGAGTCGACCACGCTCGCTCCAGCGCTGCTGGACTTGATCGAGATGGTTACGTTCTGGAGATCTTTGCCGTAGAGGTTGGGCGCGAGCACGTTATGCCAACAAAAAGGTGTGCCGTCCCATCGGGCTGACACACTGAGCGTGGAGTTGCTATCAGAAGATGGCGTGAATAACTGTACGACTACGCTCAACCGGTTGTCTGTCAAGACAATATTGAACCAGGTCGCAGAGGAGGCCCCCGGCTCCAAGGTCAGATCCATGACCACAGATATCTCACCGGAGAGAGTGGGATTGAAGTTCAGGTGACTGACCGATCCACCCGGGCTAGAATAACCGGAGCCGCTTCGGGTCATGTTAGTCGATAGATTGGACCCATTTGCGAGAGATTGAAGGAGCGGCGACGCAAGTTCCACTGCGCTGCCGTCTTGCGATCCGTGAATCCACTGATCCCAGTCTGAGATCGGTGTTATCGAATCTGTGGAGTTCAGTACCTTGGCGATGGGCACTGCCCAAGCAGGCAGAGTTAGGTTTCCGCCATCGAACGGGAACAGTACCAACGAAGTTATCCCAGGGATTACACCCAGTGCAGTGTTCGTCCATACGGACTCTCCCACGCCCGTCTGGAAGGGCATGCTGGCATTCCCGAGGCTATTCACGAAGTTGTAGTAATCTAACCTGCCGGGCGCCTCGACAACGTTGAGTCCGTGATTGAGCGTCAGGATGGGCACGGCCCCTTCAACTGAGTAGACGCTGAAGGGACCCGACTCCTGTGGGGGTCCAAAGCTTGCGTTAAGCGATTCCCTTAGCATAGGAAAGTCCATCCGCTGGCCTGAGGGTGCCGCCCGCGTTAGGTAGGCAGACTGTTCTACGTAGGGATCCCAGACTACCCACGCAATGTGAAGCTGATCGAAGAGGAGCGTGAGATTATCGCACGGCGTGCAACTCGCCAAGAAGCTCATCATATCAGCTGCCGCCGCACCGGTGTTTGCCTGGATCACTGGACCGGGGATGTAGCTCGAAATCAAGTTCGTGGTATCCAGGAAGTCGGCATTCGATCCAAACGACAGTGGAACACCGAGCTCGCTGCTCATCGGAAGAACCAGCGTGAAGTAGCTGGGGCCCACGCCGTCCTTGTGAAGAGTTGAGCTTAGCTCGTCAAACGATGACGGCAAGTTGAACTCATTAACGTTTGATCCGCTAGCTTGGAAGATGCGTCCGCTGGCGAAAGGAGCGATTGACGCCACAAGGAGCACTCCGACCAACATCACACCAAGGGTCGTCAGGATTGTGTCCGGGGTAAGAACAGTCGATTGCCGACTTGCTGTTTGCCTCGCATCAGTTGGGTGGGGCCCGGGCGACCAAGGCGAATTCCCAAGACCGTCAGGCAAACCCCCGGCCACGCCCGACCTGACGGTGGTCCGGGACGCCTTGGTGTGTCGAACAAAATGAATCGGCATCACCAGAACAAGAATCGTGGCGAGCAACGCGTAGTACTCACACAGAAAGTAGTACCCGTTCACGAGGAGGAGGAACGGGCCATGAAAGCTGAGCAACTCAGCGTCAATCGGTCCAAAGGGGGGATTCGCCCCGGACGAAAGGGCGATCGATGAGAGAGCGAGGACGTACAACACCCCGAGGCCCTTCCAGGCTCTGATGAGGGTGGCGCCAGCGGTTACAAGAAGGAAGGCGAGGACGCCTTCGACGAGGAGGACCGACTCTATCCTAGGAATTCCGTAAGCCCCGGGTGTTGTAGATACCCATGAGACAGCTGAGAAGGTCACCACGTTCCAGAGAGTCGAAGTTTCCGACTGGCCTCGGAAGCTAGAGACAAGGTTTGCCGGGTTGACGTAGTTTGAAGAAGTGAAGGCAGCATGCGGGACGAGAACATACGGAACAACAGTCCACGCCACGAGCAAGGGCCCGGTAGATAGAACGACCGCAATTCGGCTCGCCTTTCCTCGCCACCCCCCGTAGTTCACGCTTGGACGCACAAGAATGACTCCGAGGAACACGACAATGCCAAACGTCACCGAGACTGCAAACCCCGACGCAAGTCCAGGGGCAAGGCACACACCCATCACGACGACTATCGCGACGTCCCGAACGTCAAGCTTGGTTTGATATGTCGCGCCCAGGAGGAACCATATCAGGTACGGAAGGAAGATGTAGAAGTAGCACCAACCCTCGAAATGCCACCAGACCACCGAGAGGGTGAAAGGGTTCATGATGTAGAATGCGGTGGCAAGGGTTCTGAGCCAGCGGAATCCATCCTCAGGTAGCCCGTTAATCGATAGGAATCGGCGTAGGAGAAGCCAAGTCCCAAATGCTGCAATCAAGACGCCTACAGTGATCAGGACTCTTTCACGGAGCCCGACCACCGGCAAGATCTGCGCTAGACCGAGGTTCAAGGTCTGAGCGAAGAAGTTGGGTTGCTCGGCAGAGACAGGGAAGGTCCAAGAGAAGAGCGGATTATACTGGAGGAGTGGGCTGTTGCTCGCCCCGAAGGGGTTGATGAAACCCAAGGAGTCTTGGGCATAGAGGTACGTTGTTACCGGCAGTAGCCAGATCCACGGAACCAGGCTGATGATTGCTGGGATGAGCCAGTCGCGTCTGCCGTCAAATCCCGCGTTGACCCGCCTACCAAAGCTTGAGGCAGTAGTCGCAACTCTTCGCAGAGCGATGTAGATCCGCTGGTGGACCGTCCGTTCCCCAGACGCGGTGTCACCCGCTTTCAAGACGACCCCTCACAAACTGAGCTGTGCATTCTTACGTCGGGAGTAGCCGACATGCTAGCAATCCTTCCCGACTCTACTTGCCCCACGTCGACCTCTACTTGGGTTCAACTCTCTGCAGCTCCTGACCTACCACGCCATTCGCCAAGTCATCCACACAGCACATGTTAGACGCGGAGCTATCGCTGAGGCTACGGCCATCACCCTGACGAGGATATCAGTTCCACCGGCGGGGGTCAGGTCGGTCCGCATCATTTCCCTACTGATTATAGATGTACTTGCATCCGGGCCAGCGCCGCCTGCCACCCGTTGAAGCACCCCCCAGTGTTCTACCTCCTTGGTGAGAAGTGCGGCGCCGACTCCCGATTGGGACGCGTTCACCAAATCGCGACAGAGTGCCAGACGACATACGTTCCTGCGTACGAACTCCCTATACTGGACGAGTCTATCATTGTACGTACCCAAACCTACCGGAGTGGCGGTAGTGGCCCTCCCGTGAATCGTAATCCGAGTTAGTCGATCAGTCGTCGCCCGAACTGTTCCACCAGCGGCAAGGGCGCAATAGAAGAGGAACCCATCTTCACCACCTTCGACCTGCTCTAGCTGGGGTATCCATGGCATCACCGCCTCCCTTCGAATTGACAAACTGCTGTTGTTGAACATCGGCTCCAATGCGAGCAGACGGCGAAGGCTAGATCCCCCTCCGGGATGGAAGGCAGCCTCTATGCCCTCCGGAAGCAGTGTCGATCGGTGACGGGCGTATCGGTGAGGGTTGCATCGGCCTATTGGTAGGTCAGAAGCGTCTACCAGGGTCGCACCGTTGTGAAGAAGAGTGAGCTCTGAGTCCTCCGCGAAGCTCCGGCTCACTCTCTGGATCTTCGCCGGCTCCCACCGATCATCGTCATCCAGTGGCGCTATCACCTCGCCTGTGGCCCTCAGAATGCCTCGAGCAAGGGCATCACCAACCGTCGTCCATCCCACTGTAAGTGTATGGAAGGCCACTCCTCTTGACCGAAATCTCTCGGCGTACGCCTGAGAAACGTCGGGTCGGTCCACTGGAGTTAGCAGAATTACCTCTTCGGGCATTCGAGGCGCCTGGCAGAGCAGGGACTCGAGTGCCATTGGTAAGAATTCGCGTCGCTTGTGCGATTGGACAATAGCCGAGATCGTCAAGGGCGGTCTGACAGGCATACCGTTCTCTCCCAACAAGCCTCCTGCCATTCCGCGACTCCCATCATCGTAATGCCTAGCGGAAGGACGGCTCCCTGCTCACCTTGGGCTCTCCAGCAACGCAACCCAACTCCAGAAGTGCACATGTTCAGACCATCGCCTAGGAACAACTGGGACAGTGAAAAAGGCGACCTACGCCCGGCTAAAGCCGAACAAATGGAGAGCTGCTGGTGGCATGAACCGGTGACCACGGATTGAGCGCCTCGAGGCGGGCTTGAGCGTCGGAACACTACCTTGCGTACGTTCTCCGGGGTGAGCGGACATGCTACCCGGTCCCCCTCGGTCCACAACGAGTATCACCTCACTGATTCGCAGGTCACGGCGTCCGCGATCGATGGCGCCTGCTCTTGCCGAGCCATCGATCCCAGTTTCCTTGGAGGATGAGCATGTCACGGGGTACGCACGCGCTTACCCTTCTTTCCAATCGAGGAGCTTAACCGCAATGGCCTCTTCGGACTTAACGGCGACTCCTATGCGGTTACCACCGACGACGAGCTCGGAACCGGGTTGACAAGGCATGGTCAAGACGCGCGCCGGGGGCCAATGTGTCGGGGTTGGTGACCTATCAATCGCATACAACCACCCGCATGACCTACTTGGAATCCTCGAGGTGTTCGTTCTTGACGTCTATTCCTGCACTTCGCTTCGTGAGGACGACATCGTTCTTGACATCGGTACAGGAGTCGGAGACTTCGCGCTGGCTGCGAGCCGTCGGATTGGTAAGTCGGGGTTAGTAATCGCTCTTGAACCGAGCCCTGAGGATTTCCGTGCGCTGACGAAGAATCTCCAATCGAACTCCGTCAAGAACGTGGTCCCATTTCGATGCGCAATCGGTCCTGACGGAGGACAAGTCACCATAGAGTTCAAAGGGAACAGGTTTACCGCGCCTACGCGAACATTCGACGGCATCATGGCGGAGGCCTTCGTGAAGACATCCGCGCCGGCTCGGGGACTCACCTTCGTGAAGATGGACGTCGAGGGGGCGGAAGCGACCGTTTTGAGAGACCTGGCAGCCTTTCTCACGGGCGTAAGAGCAATCGCAATCGAGCTCCACGGTACTGCCGAGGAGGTTGATGCATTCCTCAAGCCACGGGGGTTTGCCTTCGCCCGCCTGGGACGCGCAGATTATCTGTTGAGCTCAGCTCGGTTCACACTTCGCCACCCAACTCAGGCAGTCACATTCTGGAGGAAGCTGGGAGAGAGTGGCTATCGTCCCGGACTCTCAAAGATACTCCGGGGGATTGACATTTCCCGCGGCGATGAGCTTCTCGTAGGCCGATACGTTCGGAAGGCTGCGGACTAGGGCAACCCTACTTCGGTTAAATAGGGTCAACCTCGTTCGACAGGCCCCTCTCTCTAAGATGACCGCTGCGAGGCCATGGTCCGGCACAGCGACTGAACCCAATCTCTGCAAGGCTTGGCACTTGGTCGAGAACGTTGTGCGGGCCATATCATACCATAGCGTTCGGCCGGCCCACCGGGCTAGTGTGGCTGCAACCCTCTGGTTACGTCCGTATAGGCTCGGCTGGTTTTGCAATCAACGCACGAGGATTCGTCCCGCTGCGTATGTGCAATCCCCACCTGACCCACGCGTCGCGGGAGTCTCACATCAAACGGCACCGATGCCGAGAGGGGTGGTCGAGGTGAGGCGCATTGACTCATTCCGGATGAAAGGGAAGTGTTCTTCATAGGGTGAACCGACCGGATTATACGAAAGGGTCCGCCTGCCTCGAACGGGTGTATCGACCACCGAGTCTTTATCGCAGCGCAACCTTATTGAGAAGGTCGACGCAATGGTAACTCACGGAACAGGAATCGATAGACATGGGGGTAGCCACGTGCCCTCCGGGAAGGTTCTTCGTCGCGAGATCGAGAGACTCGAGTATCGCCGCGGCGATCACATCCAACGCTACCAGTTCGCTTCGCGAAATTTCACCGGGGCGGAGGTGCTCGACATGGGCTGCGGCCATGGATTCGGTGCCCTATACTTAGCCAATACTGCTCGCCACTATGTCGGAGTGGACCCCGATCGAGAGGCCCTGCAATGGGCCCGGACAGTAGTTCAAGGCGAGATTCCTCGCGCAGAATTCCTTGACCCCGAGTCGCTACGGTCCCGCGGCGACACCGCACAGTTCGACGCTGTCGTGTTGCTCGAAGTTATTGAACATGTGACCGACCCCGTAAGCCTTCTAGCGTACTGCAGGCGACTGCTCATGCCGAGTGGCAGGTTGATCCTCTCTACACCTAACGGGTATCTCTCCCAGGGGTCATCTCAGTTATTCCAATCCCCCTTCCACGTTCGAGAGTTTCGGACCGACGAGATTGAAAGGATGCTGGCTGATGTTGGGTTCGGCGGGAGAGTTTACGTGCAGTACCGACTCGACCATGTTGACTCGTTGCAGCAGGTCGCGAAGCGAGCCCTCTTGGGAGGGTTAAGAGCACGGACTGATGGCAGCTTGCCTAGGATTCAATCACGTCTGGCAAGCGACGAACCCTTGGTTGAGAAGTCCCGATTTGCATCGCTCTACCGCATCTACGAGATCGGCCCCTCGTGGGAGAGGCTTTGGCGTACAAGACCTGCAGATGATTTTCAAGGTCCGCCCTGGGGGTTTACCCACATCGTGGCAGTGGCGGACAAACGACCGTAATTCTTCCCGGGACTTGATGTGACGTAGGGTGAAGGCACGCTGAGCGGGCCAACGGTGTTGTGCCAACTCTATGCGATGCTCAACTGGCGTTAGACATCCTGTCGACGGTCCCTCAACGCACAATGACGATTGAACACAGCTAAGGGCATTGTCGCCGCGCTCGCCTCGAGGGCACGAGCCGCCTCCCAGCGTGGTCCCCGCATGCTGGGGGCTCCCTTTCTGGTCGGCCTGCCCAACCCGAGGCGCGTCCCCCGCCCGGGACACGTCTCGGACTCCCCAGCACCGGGTCCTGGGGCGTCACGCTCGAGCTCCGCGCTGCGGAGGACCCGGCTCGATCGAAGCGGGTGCTACGCCTCGCCCGGCTCCATCTCGGCACGTATGCGGAGGCCTGCGCGGTCGCCGAGCAGGTCCGGAAGATCCACGCCGTTATGGTCGGTCGTGAGGAAGGCGGCCCGGACAGGCCGGCGTAGCTGTAGGACCACCTCCGCCCTGGACGAGCGGTCTCGCGGGAGCCGCTCGTGTCCTGGGCTGACGGGAGACGGTACGTCTCCAGAGGTCTGACCGACCTCATGACACTGGTCGAGTGAAATCAACAACCGCTCGGTGACCATGGCCAGCCGGCGTGCTCGAAGAACGCCGGGAACAATTCGGGCTGCTGGCGGATCCGTTCCATGGCGGCCCGGGTCTCCGCGATCGGCTCGTCGGCGCTCGTGGACAGAGGTTCCTCAGCTCGGCCCGTCTGAGGTGGCACCACACCGGCTCCTGCGGGTTAACATCGGGGGCATACACCGGGAAGAAGTGCGTCTCGAGACGGTCCTGGTGCCGACCCAGGAATCGCTCCACCATCTTGGACGTGGGGATCGACCCTCGGTCCCAGAACACCACGATTCGCCGGGAACGGTCGCTGAGGTTCTACAAGTCGCTGGGGTCCGAGACCCGGTGGAAGTGGAAGGGCGATGACAAGAGTCTCGACTACGCCGGAGTTGGGATTGGTGATGCCGTCATCGCCCTGGGGCGAATTCCTACGGACCGACGGGGCATGGACAAAGACTACGCCCGCGGGGTTAGCACCCCACTGGGAGCCGGAGTCATTGTGACTGTTGAGTTCAAGCAGGTCGAGAAGGTCTACCGTCGGGCTAAGAAGGCGAAGGCGCCCATCGACTCTCCGCTTTCCAAGCGTCCCTACGGCACCGCGTTTATGATCACCGACCCTGACGGCTACGTTGTGAGGTTCTTGCACCCCAAGGGTGTCTTCGCCTAGCCCGGGCTTGCTAACGCGGTCCTCGACCTGGTTCGTGAGGTTCGCAGCTTGGTCGTCCCGCGAGACGCAGGCCTAGAGCGCGGCTCGCGCAGCCGAGGCGCCGCTCACCGCACGAACCCCTCCAGCGAAGACCTACGCCACGACGCCGACGACCGCCTCCCCGGGGCTTGGGGGAGTACCCCAGGGAACCGGAACCGGGAGGTTATCTCCCCGAGGACCATGAATTGTGCATGGTCACGCGTGGCGAGAGAACAGTGCGCCTCCTAGGCTTCGTCGTTCCGACGGGATTGCTCGCGATAGTGGTCGCCCTCCTGTTCGCCGCGCCCGTGACCGTGACGGTCGGATCCGCCTCCCCCGCCCTCCTTCGGCTCGCTGCGACTCCATTGACGATCACCGGGTCCGCGCCGCCGAACCCGTACGCGAACGGCATGCCGGCGACGGTCGCCCTCGGCCAGACCTCCTTGGATGCGGACGGCTGCCCGAGTTCGGTCCAAGCGAACACGGCCTGCCAGTCGACCGGCGTTACCGTCGACTTCCACGGGGACGCCTGGGTGGCCGACCGCGCGAACAACCGTGTGCTCGAGTACGTGCCACCGTTCCGGACCAACATGAGCGCCTCCCTCGTGCTCGGTCACTCGTCGTTCACCTCCTCTGCCGGCGCCACCAACCGATCCGGGTTCGACCAGCCCTCGGGCGTCGCGTTCGATCCCGCGGGTGACCTCTGGGTGGCCGACTCGGGCAACGCCCGGGTGGTGGAGTACGTTCCCCCGTTCCACAACGGGATGAACGCAAGCCTCGTCATCGGGGAGCCCAACTTCAACACGAGCGCGTTCAGCGCGGCCAACGCCTCCACGCTGGACTTCCCGGAACTGCCGGTGTTCTCTCCCAGCGGAGACCTCTTCGTGTCGGATTACGATAGCAATCGGGTCGTCGAGTTCACGCCACCCTTCACCGATGGCGAGAAGGGAAGTGTTTTCCTCGGCCAGTTCAACTCCACGACGACCGCTCCCCGGCTCGAGCCCTACGGCCTCGACCACCCCCTGGGGCTTGCCTTCTCGTCGTCTGGAAACCTATGGGTGGCCGACACAAAGAACGACCGTCTCCTCGAGTTCGCCCCGCCGTTCGTGACGAATGAGTCCGCCTCGCTCGTTCTCGGCCAGACGAACTTCACCTCCGATATCTCCGGGAAGGATGGCGCGGCGAACCTGTGGTTCTCCGGCCCCTCCTCGAATGGGATGGGCGGTGTCGCCGTCGACCAGCGAGGCGATGTCTGGGCCGCCGACTTCGACAACAATCGGCTCGTGGAGTACGTGCCTCCCCTCTCGGACGGCATGAATGCGTCGGTGGTGCTGGGCCAGCCGGCGTTCGGTTCCTCCACGTCCGGCACCTCGGCGACCGGCGAATCGGGCCCGCGCGGGATCGCGTTCGACGCCCAGGGCGACCTCTTTGAGGCCGAATATTTCAACGACCGGGTCCTCGAGTACGTTCCGACGCACTTCACGGTCCAGTTCCTCGAGGGCGGCTTATCCAACGCCACCAACTGGTCCGTGACGTTCGACGGCACGACCCTCTCGAGCACCACCGGCACGATCGCCTTCTCGGAGCCGAACGGCTCGTACTCCTGGACCGTCACCGCCGTGGGCGGTTACTCGGAGAACCCCGCCTCGGGTGTTACCCTCGTGAACGGCACGGCGACCCCCGTCGTCGTGGTGTTTACCTCGTCCAGCGGGGCGTTCTCCTGGGGATGGGAGCTGCTCACGAGCGTGGCCGCTCTCCTCGCGGTGGTTTCCCTGGCGCTGGTCGTGGCGCTGCTCGCTCGCGGCCGCCGGCCAAGGCCCCGACCGCCACCGGCGGCCGTGGAGGTCCCCGCCTCGCCTCCGGCGAGCGGGAACCCCCCGCCGCCCTCCTCATGACACTGGTCGAGTGAAATCAACACCGCTCGGTGACCATGGCCAGCCGGCGTGCTCGAAGAACGCCGGGAACAATTCGGGCTGCTGGCGGATCCGTTCCATGGCGGCCCGGGTCTCCGCGATCAGCTCGTCGGCGCTCGTGGGACAGAGGTTCCTCAGCTCGACCCGGCTGAGGTGGCGCCACACCTGCTCCTGCGGGTTATTCTGGGGGAACTTTCTCAGGCCACGTTTACGTGGTGTGGGGAGAGAGGGGCGCCGAGCTGCGAGCGACGCCCTCGACCAAGCGCCCGCGTTGCCTCAGGCGCCCGCGAACGACCCTTCTGGGGCGTCTCGGGGCGCCCCGGAGTCTCCGTGCGACCGCGGAGGCGTCCCTGACGACCCCGGGCTGGGGGCTTGGAGCGTCACGCTCGAGCTCCACCAGGCCGAGAACCCGGCCCAATCGAAGCGCGTCCTTCGCATCGCGCGACTCCACCTCGGCACCTACGCCGAAGCCTGGGCGGTCGCTGGGCAGCTCCGGAAGGAGCCCGTGGTTGTCTTTTAGCGTGAGGAAGGAGGCCGGGGGAAGCCGGCCTAGCCCTGCTCAGACCCGATTCTCAGCTCAGGTCACCGTGAACTTGGCCGTCGCATAGGCGCCGCTCACGTCCGTCGCCGTCACCGACGCCCCCGACGTCCCGCTCGGGACCAAGAACGTACAGCTGAATCCACCCGGCCACCCTGGAATCTGTCCCGTGGTCAGAGATCCCGATAGGCAGTTCGTGACTACCACCCCATCAAAGACCAGCGACGCCAACGGGGTATCCGCCGAGAAGCCATGACCCACCACCGTCACCGTCGCCCCCACCGGACCCTGGGCCGGGGAGACCGCGAGCGTCGGTGCCGTCACCGTGAACTTGGCCGTCGCATAGGCGCCGCTCACGTCCGTCGCCGTGACCGTCGTCCCGGATGTCCCACTTGGGACCAGGAACGTGCAGTTGAACCCTCCCGGCCAAGTCGCCACAACACCCGTCGCCAACGTGCCTGACACACAGCTCGTGATGGTCACACCGTCAAACACTAGCGACGCCAGCGGCGTGTCAACCGAGAACCCATGACCCACGACCGTCACCGTCGCCCTCACCGGGCCCTGGTGCGACGAAGTCGATAGCGTAGGTGTTGTGACCGTGAACGTAGCTGTCGCAGAGACGCCGACCACGTCCGTCGCCGTGACCGTCGTCCCGGATGTCCCGCTCGGAACTGGGAACGTGCAGCTAAACCCTCCCGGCCAGCCCGGAAACTGTCCCGTGGTCAGAGATCCCGTTTGGCAGCTCGAGATTGTCACCCCATCGAAGACAAGCGAACCGACCGGCGTCCGTACGGAGAACCCATGCCCCGTCACGTTCACCGTCGCCCCCACGGGGCCCTGATACGGTGAAGCCGATAGCGTCGGTGTCGTCACCGTGAACATGGTCGTCGCATAGGCGCCGCTCACGTCCGTCGCCGTCACCGTCGTCTCGGATGTTCCGCTCGGAACTGGGAACGTGCAGCTGAACCCTCCCGGCCAGCTTGAAACTTGTCCCGTGGTCAGAGATCCCGATAGGCAACTCGTGATCTTCACACCGTCAAACACTAGCGACGCCAGCGGAGTGTCGACCAAGAACCCATGGCCCACCACCGTCACCGTCGCCCCCACCGGGCCCTGGTACGGCGAAGCCGATAGCGTCGGTGTCGTCACCGTGAACTTGGCCGTCGCTTGGGCTCCGCTCAGGTCCGTCGCCGTGACCGTAGTCCCGGACGTCCCGCCCGGGATCGCGAACGTGCAGCCGAACGCTCCTGGCCCCACCGTCCCCGTCGTCAGCGAACCCGATGTGCAACTCGTGACCGTCACCCAGTCAAAGACCAGCGCCGCTATCGGGGTATCAACCGAGAATCCACGGCCTGTGACCGTCACCTTCGCTCCCGCCGGGCCCTGGCCCGGCGAGATCGATAGGCTTGCGGAGGAGGTGGGAGCGGTGACGTTGAACGGAGCGCTGGAACCGCCGCTGAGGATCGCGTCGGTGGAGTTGGTCCCATTGGCGACCACGAAGTCGGTCTGCGGGCCGGTCACGAAGGGCGCGGAGAACGTTCCGCTACAGGTCTCATTCGCCCCGACGGCCAAAGTGCTCGAGGGGCAGCTGAGCGGCCCGTCCATGCTGCCGACGGCCGCTACACCGGTCAGGTCGGTCGGGCCATCGTTGGTGAGAAGGCTCGAGTCCTCCAACGAACCGCCCGGCTTCACCGGGTTCGGCGCGACCGTGCTGACCACCTTGAGCGTGGACGAGTTCGTCTCGGAGGCGATCTCGCCCGACAGGACGCTCACCGTGAGGCCCGCCGGGTCGAGGTTGCCGATCTCCAGCGTCGGGTCCACGCTCAACCCGGCAGCGCCGTAGGCGGAGGAGTACGCAAAGCCGGAGAGGGACGCGGAGACGACGATCGTGTCCCCGTTACGCACGGGGACGAGATTGGTGCTCGGGAACGTCGCCGGGCCCGTGGGCGCGAAGGTCAAGGAAGTCCCTCCGTCCGTGTTGCAGTTGAAGAACGAATCCATGGTCGTGGCGATCGGGCAGCCGTAGCCGAGGTACGTTCCGTAGGGGCCGACGACGCAATTGTATCCCGAAACGCAGGCCTCGCCGCCCGCGGTACCGCTGGCACAGCCGACGCCGCCGTAGCCCTCGATGAACGCCTCCTCGTTGGCGCTGATATCGCACGCCTCGAACGACGCCAAGCCGCCCGCCAAGGCGTATGTGCAGGACTTGTCGAGCTCGGTCGGGCAGAGCGCATGGGCCGATCCCTCGGCGGAGACCGAGAAGGTGAGGCAGGGGCCCAGGTTCGTGGGGTCCGAGGAAAGGTCGCAGGTGCCGGTGACGACACTGGTGTCCTCGATCGAAACGGATCCGAACGCCTGGCCGCCGTTCGAGGCGGCGCCGGTCCCCGCGACCTCTCCCGCCGGCGCGCTCCCCAAGATAGAGAAACCCGCGGACGCCGTCAAGGTGTCGTCCCCAGAGCCGACGATCGCCGTGACGGAGTCGGAGGCAGCCACCGTCTGGGTCCCGTAGCCTCCCTCGGCGTCGGTCACGTTGTAGGTCGAGCCGACCTGCGCTGACACACCAGAGGTGTAGGCGCCATACTCGTCCGAAGTGGCCGTCCAACTGACGGAAGTGTTACCATTGAACGCGGGTGCGTTCAGAGCGTCTCCCAGGTACCTCACGTCGATGCTCACGACGGTGGCACATCCCAGTCCGCCGGGGGAGCCGCAGACCTGCGTGAAGGCCCCGCTGTACCAGGTGACCGAGCAGTTGCCGTCCGTCAGGGTGCAGGTCGGGCTGGAGAACGACCCCGGCTCACGGCCCAGGTAGGGGATGAACGACTGCCAGTTCACGAGGCCCGTCGGGGAGTTGCCCGTGACGACGGCCGTGCAGACCGTCGAGACGGCCACTTGCGCCGGCGAACAGGCGGCCGTAACGGTGGGGATCGTGACCGCCACGACGGGGAGCAGGGTGCTACCCTCGCTGACGGCGTTGAAGTAGTCCCCGCCGTAGCTCGCCGTGATGTTCCTGGAGCCCAGCGCGCTGTCGCTGTATGAGATTGTGCACTGCGCGGTGGAATTGAGGGTGCACGTGCTGGTGGTGGTGACCTCGGTGAACCCTTCGATCACGGTCCAGGTGAAGAACGTGTCCGTCGAGCCGTTCGAGGACCAGGTCACGGTGCCGGTCGGAGAGGCGCCGGTCACCGTGGCCGTGCAGTTCGTGGAGTACTCGACCAGGTCGGCGGTCTCTGTAGTCGACGGGGAAACGCCGACCGAGGAAGGAGCGCAAGCCACGGCCGTCCCGGTGAACCCACCGTCATCGGTGAACGTGTTCGTCGACGTGACCCAGCCGTCCGTCGAATCGTGGGTGGTCACGTAGTACGAACCGGGAGGGAGGTTGGGGACGGTGAACGTGCACGTGAACGCTCCGTTCGTCGCGACGACCGGAGCCCCGCCAACGCATGCGACCGTGGTTCCGCCGAACTGCACCGTGTCGATGGTGGCTCCCGGGAAGAAATAGGACCCTTCAACGCTCGTCGATGACTGGACCAGGCCGCTCGTGGGGTACTCGATCGTCAGCTGGGGGACGCGAACGCTCGCAGTCGTGAGGCTGAACTCGGCCGCGGCGCAGGCATCGTTCGTGTCTTCGGCCGAGACATTGTACGTGCCGACCGGGTAGCCCGGGCCCACGGGAGGTAGGGGAATCTGCGTGCTGAAGTTTCCTCGAGGGAAGCTCAGCGAGGCGCTCCCCGCGTAAAGGTAGGTTCCTGTAGAGAGCGAGCCGCTCACCCAGTAGATTGAGGCTCCCCCCTCAGGGTAGAAGCCCGTGCCGTTGACCCACACGTTGGTTCCGGCAGGACCCACGGTCGGAGAGACGGACAGAACCGGTTCGGTCTTGTAGCTGATGCAAGGATAGTGGGTGAAGCTCGCAACCACCCCGGATGGTGCGCTACCGTGTCCGAGGGTCGGGGACGAGGCGCTCTGGGCCGCGGAAGTGGCGGCCAAGGCATAGCCCGAGACGAGGAGGGCGACCAGACCCACCACGAGAATGAGGGAAGGCGAGCGCGGCCGGCGAGAACTCCGCCCGTGCGACCGGAGGGACACAGTCGTTTGCGTATCGTTCGGGTAGGGCGCCGCCGGCGACGGTCCAAAGGCCTGTGACCCCTGGGAATGCCTTCCTGCCATGGATTGGGCTCGCCAGTCGCGCTAGAGGATAACCACAAGGTTACCTTGGGTAACCACGATTGACAGATCGGCCCGGCTCGGTTCGTTCGAGGTCGGGTCACACGATTTCCGGGTCCCGCGGGTCGGAATTTAGGGGCCGGCGTCAGGAGGCGGACCCAACTGCGCGCGAGCCCAGAGGGCACAAGTTGCCTCCCGGCGTGGTCCTCGGATGCCGGGGGCCCCCTTCCTCGGAGGCCGACCGCCCCGTGTCCCGGGTCGTCACAGCGCCCTGGCCCGCCTCCTTCAGCACCGCCCCGGCGTCGGGCGCCGAGAGGACCCGCCCACGCCGCGCCGTCCGGTCCGCCTAGCTTACCGGAGGTGGGGGCCCTCCGCCCGCCGGGGGTGACGAGGCGGGCTCGACGACCTGCGGCGGCGGCC
>Ga0326728_10002344_pt1 | contig 63528 bp, 58 predicted proteins | sample MB3enrmetagenome_FD_207602 | JGI IMG/M metagenome (GOLD analysis project Ga0326728, IMG submission 207602) | Lab enriched peat soil microbial communities from McLean, Ithaca, NY, United States - MB31MN | ecosystem: Environmental > Terrestrial > Soil > Wetlands > Peat | place: USA: New York...
ACGAAGGAAAGTGCGACGGCATAGACATCGAGCGAGATTCCGCGCCTGGGTGCGTCATTTGTGTTTTCCGGCATAGTGACTCTCCTATGTGGGGTATTGGATTTCATGCGGTGATTGGAACGAGGTCGGCAACCAAGCTCCTTGCGGTCGCTGACTGCTGGATGGCCCAGCCGGCGATGAGCAGACTGGGGGCGAGCGCGAACTCGGCGTCGCCGAGTTCGGCGAGAGTGGTATATCGAATCTGCTGGCCATGCTGAGCGGCGCGTGAGACCACCGCACAGGGGAAGTCCGGGGGAAGGCCGAGCTGGAGCCATTCCTGGGCCAGCAAATGCAGGTCGCGTCCGGGCATGTAGACCACGCGCGTCGAGTCTTCCAACTCCGGCAGCGGTACATGGTTGTGGGACTGAGCGTGATGGCCGGTGGAGAAGATCACGTTCGACGCGCTGTTGCGGCTGGTCAGCGAGCATCCAACCGCGGCAGCGGCGGCGAATGCGGCGGTGATTCCGGGGACGACCTCAAACGGCACCTCTGCTTCGGCGAGGGCGGCCATCTCCTCGGCGGCACGGCCGAAGATAAGCGGATCGCCGCTCTTGAGTCGGACGATCACTCGACCTGCGGGGCTGCGATTGGCGCGTGCGTGTTCGATCATCAGCGCGTTGATTTCGTCCTGGGTAATGGTCTTGGCGCCGCAGCGCTTGCCGACGTTGACGACTTCGGCATTATGCGAGGCGAGGTCGAGGACTTCCTTTGGAACCAGATCGTCGTGGAGCAGAACATCGGCGCCCTGAATCAGGCGCAGGGCCTTCACCGTGAGCAGATCGGGGTCGCCCGGTCCCGCTCCCACCAGGTAGACCGTGCCGCGCGAGATTCTGGACTTTTCCTCGATCTTCTTTGGCCGCGCCGCGAGCGCCGACTTGCGCGAAGGGCAGGAGGCGGATTCGCAAACCTGCCGCTGTGCCAGTTGATGCAGCAAGAGCCGTCGAGCCTCGCCGCGGGGATGAGTCTCAAGAACTTCGCGGCGGAGTTGGCCCAAACTCTCAAGCCACGGGCCGAGATCTTCAGGCAGTTGCTCGTCGATTTCGCGGCGAAGGCGCTGGGCGACCGCCGGGCTTTGTCCCGCGGTGGAGATAGCGATTTGCAAATCGCCGCGGCTCACCACCGAGCCGAAGAAGAAATCGCAATTGGGAATGTCGTCAACGCTGTTGGAGAGAATCCCGCGCTCGACCGAACCTCGATAGACGGCGGAATTCACTTCAGGAGAATCGGTCGCGGCGATGACCAGGAAGTTCCCGTCGAGGTCGGAGAGTTCGAAGGATCGTTGAACCCATTCGAGTTTGCCTTCCCGAGCAAACTGCCGGATCTGGGGGCGCGCTTCAGGGGCGACCACGCGGAGCCGTAGGCCGGTTCTGAGCAGGGAACCGACCTTATCCAGCGCCACCGTGCCCGCACCGACCAGAAGGCAGCGGCGGCCATCGAGATTGAGGAATATGGGCAACAGGCTCATGGTTTTGTCCTCAATCCGCCACCGCGTGCGGCACGCGGGCGGAAGGCAAATCGCGCTCGACGGCGTCGAGAACTTCACCGGCCAGATCGGCGCGCAACTCGTCGTTGGAACGGCGGCTGAACCAGGCGCGGAGGTTCTCTTCGGGCAGACGGCCGGCCAGATAGTGGCGCAGCAGCCGTTCGATCGCCTCCGGCACATGGGTCGCGAGGCAGCGGTAGCCTACAGGCCGCGCGATGGAAGCGTGCTGGCCCACCGCCCCGCCAAGGCAGAAGTAGTAGGCGTCGGCAAGCTTGCCGTCGTTCTTGATTTTCTTGCCCTCGAGGCCGATGTCGGCAATCCAATGCTGGCCGCAACTATTCGGGCAACCAGTCACGTGCAGCTTGAGCTGTTGGTCGAATTGCGGTATGCGCTCCTCGAGCTCGTCCACCAGCCAGCGGGTAAAGCCCTTGGTTTCCGTAATGGCCAGTTTGCAGAACTCGGTGCCGGTGCAGGAAACCGCGCCGCGCCAGAAGGGAGAGCCTTCGACCTGGAGACCGATCTGACCCAGCTCGCGGGCAAGTTTGCCGGTGTTGCGGTAGGGAATATCGATAAAGAGCAGGTTCTGGGAGACGGTGGCGCGCAGCGCGCCGCTGCCGAAGCGCTCGGCCAACTCCGCGGCGGCTTGCAACTGCTCTCCGCTGAGCCGGCCGCGAAGCACCGATGCTCCGACATAGCAAAGCCCAGGCTCGCGCTGCGCATGGATGCCGGCGTGGTCGCGGAGGATCTCATCGGGTACCTGCTCGGGGACTCCGGGCAACAGCATGAAGTCGAGCCGGGATTGCAGCTCTTCGAGGAAGCTTTCCGCGGTCCAGCCTTCTTTGAGGAAGAGGAACTTGAGCCGCGCGCGGTCGCGGTTTTCGCGCAGGCCCATCTGGTCGCGAAAGATCTCAGTGACGGCGCGAACCACGCGGGCGGCCTGGTGGGGGAGGATGAAGGCGTCGAGGCGGACCCCAAGATGCGGGTCGGTCGAGAGCCCTCCTCCCACGCGCAGCGTGAATCCGGCTTCGCCGTTGAGTTTCACCGGCGTGAGGCCGATGTCGTTGATTTCGGGATATGTGCACCAGGAGGGACAGCCGGTGACGGAGATCTTGAACTTGCGGGGCAAGTTATAGAAATCGGGGTTTGCCGTGAGCTGGTGCGCGATTTCGAGGGCTATCGGCGAAGCGTCGAGGATTTCATCGGCGGCGATCCCGGCCAGCGGGCAGCCGGTCACGTTGCGCACCACGTCGCCGCATGCGCCCTTGGGCGAGAGTCCAATCGCGTCCAGGGCGTCCACTACCTCGGGGAGCGATTCGATGGTGAGCCAGTGAAGCTGGATGTTCTGCCGGGTGGTGATGTCGGCCAGGTTGCGGGCGTACTTCTTTGCCAGCCCGCCGATGACGCGAAGCTGGCTCGCGGAGACGATTCCGTTGGGAATGCCGATGCGCATCATGAAATAGTCGGAGGCCAGGCCTTCGCCGCCTTTGCCGCCGGTTGCGCCCACGCCGTCGCCTTGGGTGTAGATGCCCCACCACTTGAAGTAGGTCGAGGCCCACTCGGGCACAACGCTTGTCCGGCCCGCGCGCGCGAATGCGCGAACCTCGTCAAAGGCCTCCCAGGGGTTCTTCGCGCGCTTCAGGCGCTCTGCTCGTTGAGCCTTGGTCTCTTTTGCTTCTGCAAATTGTGTCATGTTTCCCTTTTTCCGATAGAAATAGAAAGCCCGCGACAGCTTGGCTGTATCGCGGGCGATCGGAACCTTGGATTTCGATTAGACTTTCAGACCCAGGTCACCTGTGCGCGCGAAGCAGCGGACAGCGGCGACAACAGGGTTGACCTTGCATTAGTGGATCATAACCGCAAGGATGGCCAAAAGCAAGCCCTGGGTGTCCTCCCCTAATCCGTGGATCAGGGAGCGGACAGGCAAAGGCAAGGTTCGTTGGGCGTCCTGAGGCGGCTGCAGGGCGGCGACGCGGCCTCGCCGGCCGGTGAAGACCCGCGGCCAGCTCGGCAGCGCGGGAGGCAAGTGGCTCTACGGTCCGCGTGGCGGCACACCGATTCCATAGGGGAGGAACACCCCTTCGTATATATAAAGCCAGTCATGAAAATATACAGAAGGCAAACCGTGCGGCGACTCGGGGCCATTCTGAGTTGGATTTGGCCGATTCAGCGGCTGTAATCCGTTTTTTCCCGAAGTGCGCCCGGAGTATGTGTTTCTCGCTGCTGCGAACCTGGGCGGTATTTTGGCAAACAGCAACCGCCCGCGGAGTTTATTTACGACAATCTCGCCATTCAGACCAATGTCATTGAGGCGGCACACGCCTTTGGCGTCAAGCGCCTGCTCGTTCTCGGCTCGAGCTGCATCTATCCGCGCGAATGTCCCAAGCCGATCCGGGAGGAGTACATGTCTACCACGCCGCTGGAGCCGAGCAATCGCCCGTATGGGGTGGCTAAGCTCGCGGGCGTCGAGATGTGCTGGGCATTCAACCGCCGGCATGGAACGCAATTCATCCCAGCGATGCCGACAAACTTTATGGCACGGAGCGCTGCTGTTCACCGGCCAAGCCGGCTTCCGGCAAGACGCGACGATCCACGCCACCTGGAGCCGCGTCGGGCACCCGCCGTAAGTCGCCGTGACGGGAGAACGCAAGAGCATAAAGCTTCTCGGCGCCATCGAACTCTGGCGCGCGCGCTTCGATTACCGCCAGGCGACCCTCTTCAATGCCGCTACCTATCTCGGCTTGCTCGAATAACTCGCCCGGCGGTACCGCCGCCAGGAAGCGATCCTGATTCAGGACAACGCCTCCTGCCACCAGGACGCCGCGGTCCGGGCCTGGTTCAAATGCAACCGCCACTGGCTGGAAGTGCACCGGTTGCCGCCCTCCTCGCCGGCCTTGAATCCCACCGCAAGGCTGCGCCAGCACACCCGCAAGAACGGGACGCACCATCGCTTCTTGGCAGGCGTGAACGCCCGGTTCGCCAGCTTGGCGCGGATCTTCGCGGAAATGCAGTCCCACCCCGAACCGATCCGGTCCTACGTAACCTATTTTTGTCGATCGCTATGTCCCTTTAATTCTGCGCGGATGTATATTCCATTCACAACAGTGCGCCGCGCCTATTTCACACCTTCGCAGCGCAACACTTGAATGATCGTCATGCAAAGAATCTGAAGGTCAAGAGCAAAGGACTTTCTTTCCATATACTCGTAATCAAACTGGACCTTGGCTGGAATCGGCAAGTCATCGCGTCCGTGAACCTGCGCCCACCCGGTTAACCCAGGCACCATGACATGGATGCCTCGTTCGGTTCGGAGCGCTATCAGGTCGGTTTGATTGAAGAGCGCCGGACGCGGTCCAACAAAACTCAAATCGCCGGCAAGAATACTGAACAGTTGGGGCACTTCGTCGAGGCTGGTCCGGCGAAGGAAACGGCCAATGGGGGTAAGATACATCGAAGGGTCCGACAGCAGATGAGTTGCGACTTCCGGGGTATCTGCTCGCATGGTGCGAAATTTCGGCATCCAGAAAAGCCTGTTGTCCTTCCCGACGCGATTTGACCAGTAGATCGCCGAGCCTCCCGCTGTCACCTTGATGATCAGGGCGACGATAAGGAATACGGGCGACAGCAGCAGGATGAGCAGCATGGAGAGAACAATATCGAAAGCACGTTGTTGTGATAGCACGATTTGCCGTCACCACCCTCCTTGGCAGTAACTCTTTACGCAGTCAATGATCGCCGCCTCAATTGTCTACGGCTCTATAGCATCAATTGTAGGTCAAGATGCGGTGAAAGACGCGGATCAGATCGAAAGGATGCAGATTTGTCGGAACATTGCCGACCGACACTTCGGGCAGGCTAAAACCGATTCTCTGCGGCCGAAAGTCCGGGGGCTCAAGACGAATGAGTTCCGCATGTTTGACCGGCTTGGGGATCAAATCCTGATAGGAATGCAACAAGCCGCCGATCATCATTCGCTTCCGGTACGGATGGATGCAGCCGGCCTTTGATGCTGTCGTCCGATCCGTGCCAGGAAGTTGGCGCCTGGCGCGGCCCGGAACAGGACCTTCGGTTCAAGGATGGGCGAGACACAAGGAAATCGCCGATTCCGTGGAGCTTCGAGCGTCTCAGTTCATTTGGACTGCCGCCGCTCGTTTGGGCAACGCCGGAACTTCCGCCTGTCCATGGAGAATCTGGGCCTTGGCCCGTACCGGGTGGTCTGCTTTGACGGACAAGGCGCTTCGCAGAAGCTGGGCACCGGGATTGTAGTCGGGAATAAGCTCTTTGAGCCGCAGCACCAGGTTGGCGACACCCCGTCCCGCGGCAGTTCTCTGCAATTGATCTGGAGTGCGCGAATCAGCAACTCCGCAGCGCGTTTTGTCGCTCCCATCATGCTGGTTGGCCGCACCGCCTTGTCTGTGGAGATCGTGACAAAAGTCCTCGACCCGGTGCTCTATCGCAGCACGGGCAACGTTCCAGGTTCCAAAGACATTCGTTTCGGTCGCTGCAAAGACGTTCTTTTCCATCATCGGAACCTGCTTGTAGGCCGCCGCCTGATATAGAACCGATATCCAGGCCGAAAGCGACCGGGCCGCTGTCGAGAATGTCGGCCAACTGCTGCTGTTGCTGCTCGGTTAATTCCGGGGGCCGGCCGGATCGATGCCCTTCCAGCAGACCATATACTGCTTCGCACCGATCACGCTGCAACCACTCCGATACCTTGGATCGCGGCGCCGGCAGGATCTTCGCCAATTCCCCGCTGCGATGTCCCTCGGAGTTCAGCACCACCGCGCAGCCGCTTGGCCACGCGGTAGGCCCCATCCCTCTCCGCTTCCTTGCTCGGCAGGATCAGGCGTTGACGTGCGCTGGGATGCAACCGCAACAGGCGTGGCAGCATAGGTTCTCTACTGACCAGTGTGCCACAGATGTCCCTCTATTTCTGCGCGGATGCATATACAGCCCCTCGGCATCCTCCCGAAGATATTCTTCATCGCTCCCGGGCTGGTGGCGACCTTCTCCTCAACAATCACCTCGCCTGCCCCGTTGAGAACACAGTAGAAGCTCGACCGATCCCCCAGATCGAGCCCGATGGTCAGCTGCTGATCCTGAAGTTTTCCCATCCAACGTACAGTCCTTGTGCTAGAGCCTGCTATTAACATTCGCGCGGGCGGCGCAACCCGCAGGGCTGGGGCCAGTTTTCTCCATTCTTTCGTCGCTCGTCGCTAAGTTACACCCGGTAGGTGTCGCTCCTCGCTCCTTGAACTGAGAAGAATTGGCTCCCAGCGCAACCCGCGGGAAAGTTAATAACAGGCTCAAGGCTTCTTCATTGCCGGTCTCCTCCTTATCGCTTGCGCCTCGAGCGCGCCGCTTTGTTTGAGTCAACACGAGACTTGGCCGGCTCGATTCCGGATTGGGCCGGCCGCGCCTTGAATTAAACTCCAGGAGTTCTCACAAAATGATTTTGGAGACCGGATGAGGTTTTTCTGCATCTTGTTCCTCGCTTTGACCGCAATTGCAAATCCGAGCGCCAGGGAGCAGAATCCTGACAATTCTGCGCTGCCCGCAGCCAGCCCAGAGGCTACTCTGCGTTATATTCATGCCGCATGGGACACGCTTACACGCTTAATGAGCGACTGCAACTCGCTGGTGGATGTAAAGACCTCCGCTCCGCCGGTGTTGTATTTGCCTGCGGAACTGCCCCCGCCACCGGAGGCGGCCGCGGTCGAGCAAAAGTGCCACGTGCACGTGATTGCGCTGCCACGGCGCATTGAGAAGCTTGCGGATGTGCGTCCTCAGGATCTGCCCGCTCCAGGACTGCTGTATCTGCCCCACCCCTACGTGATTCCCGGCGGACGTTTTAACGAAATGTACGGCTGGGACAGCTACTTCATTCTTCTTGGGCTGGAGGTCGATCACCGCGAGGCCCTGGCAAAAGGCATCGTCGATAACTTTCTCTTCGAGATAGAGCATTACGGGGCGGTTCTCAACGCCAATCGGACCTATTATGTTACGCGGTCGCAACCGCCGTTTCTGACTTCGATGATCCGGGGGGTGTATGAGAATCCAGCCAGCTTTGCCGCCACCCCCGAGGAGCGGGCCGATGCGAGGAACTGGCTGAAGCGCGGCTACAGGCTGGCGGAGAAGGATTACGGTACCTGGGAGCGGCCGGAACACCGGGCAGGGACGACCGGGCTGGCGCGCTACTTCGACTACGGAGCCGGGCCAGTTCCGGAGATGGCCGACGACAGCACTTACTACCCTGACGTGATCCGCTGGCTGGTGGCGCATCCGCACCAAGGCGGCGAGGCCTTTCTTGTGAAGGGCTCGGAGCACCCGAGCGACGCCGAGGCGGGGAAACTCAAGCAGACCAGTTGGGACGTGCGCGTGAGTCCGGTGTGTGCCCGGGCGTGGGCGCAGGGCTACCGGCTGAGCCGGGATTTTTATCTTGGGGACCGCGCAATGCGCGAATCCGGCTTTGACCCCAGTTTTCGCTCCGGCCCCTTCGACGGCGCCGCGCATCATTACGCGCCCGTATGCCTGAACAGCCTGCTCTACCGTTATGAACGGGACTTGGAGCACTTTGCGCATCTGCTTGGCATGCCGCATGATGCGGCTCGCTGGGACCATCGCGCGAAGGCACGCGCCTCTGCGATCCAACGCCATCTATGGCGGCCCAAGGAGGGCGTCTTCGCGGACTATGACTTTGTCCATGCCAAGCCATCCACTTATGCCTACATCACATCGCTTTATCCCCTGTGGGCCGGAGTAGCGGCCCGGGAACAGGCCAGGCAGATAGTGGGCAAACTCGATGTGTTCGAGCGGCCCGGCGGGTTATCCATGAGCAATACCCAGACTGGGATGCAGTGGGATGAGCCATTCGGCTGGGCTCCAACGAATTGGATCGCCGTCGCAGGGCTTGACACCGCAGGCTTTCATGCGGATGCCGCACGCATCGCCCGCGCTTTCGACGCAACCGTGGATACTGGCTTTGCGAGGGATGGCACCATCCGCGAGAAGTATAACGTGATCTCCGGCAACTCCGACGTTCAAGTCAGCACCGGCTACAAGACCAACGAGGTCGGTTTCGGATGGACCAACGCAGTCTATCTCAAGATGAAAGAGCTCATTGCAAGACCAGCTTCGCATTCCTACTAAGCGCAAAGCCGCTCTGCGCCCGGATGGCATTCTGACAAGCGACAACCCAGGAAGCGGCAGGTCAACTCACGGTTAGGTAGGTTCTATAGGTGCTGTCACCAATCTCCGTGTATGGAACCATGCGCAGCGGGCCGGAAGTGGTTTCGACCTGCAAGGCAGCTTGACCTGGAATGCGTTGCGAGGTAAGGAATTGTTTGCGCGTGACAGCCGGAGCGTTCTCCGTCGCCGCGAATAAGACCAATGGCCCGCGAACCAGGGCAACGCAGTCGCCCTGGCGTGAGTCGATCGCCTCGAGGCGCATCTCCATCGCAAGGTCAAGTTCTCTGGAGGGATTCGGCGGGGCATCCTACCAACTGCTGCTTCGCGAAAACGTTGCCAATCTCAAGGTGCATGCCGATGGCGCCGCGCTGGGAGACTTGAATCACGGCTTGCGCCCCGTCACCGTCGAGTTTCCGAACCTCCCCGGCTATCGAACAAAGACGATAACATTCTCCTGGTAATTGAATGCGCTTCTTCAGCCGGGGCCAACGGAGGCCTGCGAACATTCCAGCGTCGGTTTCGCTGCGTGGTCGCGCTTCACCTCGATCGGCCCGGAGATGGAATATGCCCGAGAGTTATCTTGTGAAATCGCCGATCTCCACATGCCGCCGGTCAATGCGTGCGGGCAGAATCTCGCGCCTATTGGCCGGGGCCGCCGGCCTCTCTCTGCTTGCCGTCGGCGGACTCGCGCAGCAGGCCGTTCCTGCTCCTCGGCTCGCATGGAACCACATGCTAGACGAGGATGCGGTTGTCTCTCGCCGCTTCCTTGCCGTCCATGGCCGGCGCGCGGTGATTCAGGGCTATGCCTCGGAGGGTCTCGAAGTCTGGGCCTATCCATTCCAGATTCTCGGCAACTACCGGGTCGCCTTTCGCCCTGCCGGCGCCAGCACCGCGATCGAGGGCTCCGGCATTCTCGCCCGCGTCATCTTCCAGCCGGATGCGGCAACACGTATTTATCTAGGGCCGAACTTCATCGTTCGTGAAAAGCTGTTTGTTCCCCTGGATCGCGCTGGCGCCATTCTCACCTATTCCGTTCAGAGCGGAAAGCCCATCGAGATCGAAGTCCGTGCAACGCCGGTTCTGAACCTCATGTGGCCTGCCGCGGCAGGTGGCCAATATATTGAATGGAGTTCATCGCTTTCGGCCTTTGTTCTGGCTGAGCCGGCCGGCGGCTTCACTGCGGTGGCAGGCTCGCCGGATATCGCGGCTCACGATAATCCCGACAATCGCACCGCGCATGGCGTCGCTGAAACCGGCTTCGGCTTCACGTTGCACCCCGCGCCCTCCGGCGTCGCCCGGGTTTTTGTCGCGCTCAACCCGCCGCAAGCAGGCGATCCCGGCCTCTTGTTCCGCGAGTTGATCCGCGACGGCGAGACCCTCGAAGCCGAGGCCGCTGCGCATGTTCGCGACGTGCGCAACGATTTGCTGCAGGTGGAGACTCCCGACGATCGAGTCAACCGGGCAATCGCCGTGTCCGAAATCGCGCTCGATCAGGCATGGGTCTGCAACCCCGATCTTGGCTGCGGCTACGTTGCCGGTTACGGCCCCTCTCGCGCCGCGCGGAGGCCGCTATACGAATGGTTCTTCGCCGGGGACGGCTTGGTTGCCGCCGATGCGGCCATCGGCGTTGGTGACCTCGTCCATGCCCAGGAAGAACTCAAGTTCATCCTCCGCTACCGGGACAAAAAGACGGGAATGATCTGGCATGAACTCTCGCAAAGCGCAAGCCTCATCGACTGGGCAGGCAAGTTCCCATACATGTTTGTCGGCATTCTTCGCGTCCACATGCAGCCATATCCGTTGTGCGCCGGCAGCGCCCGCTGAGCTCTCCGCGCGCCGCAATAATTCCCCGCTAATGCCCTGACCGCGCCGGTCCTGGAGAACTTCAAGCGTCTGAAGATACGCCGCGACTCCGTTCGTCTCCCGAGCCCACTCGACGATGGCAAAGCCCGCCATCCGGCCTTCCTGATCGGCGATCCACGTCGCTGCGTTGGAGCGGTCGATCAGCTGCCGCATATATCTGCGCCCAAAGCGCAAAGGCGGCTGAAAGCAGGCTTCCTCGATCGCATAGAGATCGGCAAAGTCCGCTGCTTTGTAGAGCCGGTATAGCACAGCCCAACTGTAACGCACTCTGTCACTGGAAAGGCCGCCTTTCCCTGACTCTAACTGCGCTTCGACAACGCAGTCATGCCATGAATCGGCGGCCTTCCCTAGTCATTCCTTAAACCCGTTACCGCACTTCAATCTTGCTGGTGAGAAATGCGCCTTAGTGGATCATGTTGATGGTTTCCTCAGTGATGGTGTCGAAGGTGGTGATCGTTTTGGAATTCGCTTCGAAACCGCGCTGAGCGATGATCAGATCGGAGAACTCGGCGGAAATGTTGACGTTGGACTCCTCCACCGCGGCGCCCTGCAGCGTGCCCAGTCCATTGGTTCCCGAGGTGCCGATCGCGGCCGTGCCGCTGGCCAGCGTGGTCGAATACTCGCTGTTGCCAATATCCTGCAGTCCCTGGAGATTGGCCACATTGGCGAGCGCCAGTTGTCCGACATTCAATTTCTGGCCGTTGGAGAAGGTTGCCGTCACCGTGCCATCCGAGCCGATGGAGAAGCTCTGGTATTCGCCGCTGCCGAAACCGTTCTGGGTGGTCGCGGAGACCGAGGAGGTCGAGTCGACCTGGCTAATGGTCGGAGCGCCGCTGGCGCCAAGCAGATCCCAGGTCATGTTCACCGTCGCCGCTCCATCGGAGAGCCCGGCAAAGGAGATGCCACTTACATCCGCGGCCGGACTGACCAAGTTGCCGTTGGAATCGAAGGCAAGCGCCCCGGCGGCGTTGGCCGAAGCCACCGGATCCTGAATGACGCTGCCGGTGGTCGTCATATTCGGGCCTGTAAGCGTGACTACGCCGCCCACACTCGAGACGGTGACGCCGCTCAGCCCCGCCAGGGTCACCGCGGTCTGCAATGCCGTCGCATAGGTGGCCACCGATTCCCCTGGTGCGACCGTTGGCGCGGTGATGGTCGCCGTTGCGCCCGCCGCGGTCACGCCGGTAATTGACAAGTTCGTTCCGGGATTGACTGTGGCCAGTGTCGCTCCGCTCGATCCGAAGTCGTAATTGATTGTCGATCCAACCATATCCCGGCTGACATTGCTCACGACAGCGGTGACTGTCTTCGCAGTGACCGTCAACACGCCGTTGTTCAAGCCCGCCGACACGCCGGCCACGCCAAGGCCGTTGATCTGGCCTTGCAATGCGGCAACCGACTCGCCCGCGGGAGGAATTGCCACCACCGCTCCGCCGATTGTCAATGTGCTTCCCCCATCGACCGTGGCCGGCGTTCCGTCGCTCGATCCGAATTCGTAGGCATACAGCGTGTTGGCTCCGGAAACCGTCGCGGTAGGCGTCACGGCGGTGGTCACATTCGCCGCTACCGGAGGGGTGGCTGGCAATGTATCCGGCATGGTGATGGCGTAGGACCAGGCGTTGGTTCCCGTCTTGGTGTAGGTCACGGTGGCTTCGTAGCTGTTACCGAGCGAATCGTAGACCTGCACCTGGGCCGGTACGCTGGTGCCCACCGCGGCCGCGGAGTCGAGCGTTGCGGTCATTCCGAATGTGGTGGTTGCGCTGGGCGCCTGTACCTGACCTTCGGGGACGTTGACCGCGGTCAATGGGGCGGTGGTGTTCACGACCCCATTGAGGGCCGGGTATCCCATCACGTTCAGGCCGTCGGAGCTGACCAGGTTGCCGTTCGGGGCCAGCGAGAAGTCGCCGGCGCGGGTGTAGATATTCGTGCCCCCGCCGTTCAATACAAAGAAGCCGTTTCCGTTCAAGGCAGCGTCGGTGTCAACGCCGGTTGAGTTGATGGAACCCTGCGAATAATCCGTTGCGTTGGCGGCTACCTGGACCCCGCTGCCGACCTGGATCGCGTTGCCCGAGCCGCTGGTGCCGATCTGCTGGTAAAAGAGGGTGGAAAAGTCGGTCGATTGCGCCTTGAAAGCGGTCGTATTCATGTTGGAAAGGTCGTTGGCAATGGTGTTCAGCGCCGTCGAATCGGCGTCGAGGCCCGTCAGTGGAATGTAGAAACTTGCCATTGTGGATCTCCTGTGAGTTTCGTCCGAGGTTGGAGCAGGCCTTCACGGCCGGCGGTTAAACGGCCATCATTGGGCCCCAGGCAGCCGGCTGGCGATCGACTGCGCGTGCGTCCGCCCGCTCAGAGACTGAGCCACGCGAAGCGCCGCGGGCGTGGCATCGGGAACGCTGAGATTGCCGGGAGCGTGTTTGGGCCGCGCAGCCAAGGCTTGCGAAGCGCTGGCTGCGCCGGAGCTGGAAACGGCGGAAGGAGCGGCGGCCAGTTGACCCGCCTGAACCTGCGGGCTTGCGCCGCTGGCGGTCTTCCCGGTGAGGCTGGACGTGGACGCGGCCACCTGACCAGCTGGCGTAGTTCCGCCGGCGCTGGTTGCGGTGCTGCCCAGATCGGTAGTCAACGTCTGGTTGATATCGATGAGTTGCTCCAGGCTGTTCACATTGACCAACTGGTTGATGTACTCGTTCGGGTCGGTGTCCGCGGTCGGGTCCTGGTTCTGCATCTCGGTCACCAGCAAGGTGAGAAAGTCGTTGGCCGAGATGGTGGACGATGAACTGCTCGAACTGCTTGCGCTGGACGCGCTGCCGCTGGCGGCCGCTGAACTGGCCATCGGAGTCGCGCTCTTGCTCGTGAGCGCCTGCCCCGCCGTCAATGAGTGATTCAGGATTCCTGCCAATGCTGCCATTTCCCCTCCCTGCCTTCCTTCTGTCCGTGCACGGTCTGTTTCTATGCGGATCGGTTCCGGATCCCCTCATGCCCGATTTCTTTCTGACTGGCCTGCCGGCCCACCATCCGGTTTTTGTCCGGCAGCCTTGGTTCTCCTCGCTCCCGCCTCAGGCCATGACTGAAATGTGAGTGCCGCTGCGGAAGGCCGTACGATCTGTTGCATCCAGGCTTCCGGCTTGTGCCGGGGCCGAAAGATTTGGGGCCGTGAAAGCGAGCGGGCTGCTCTGCGGGCTGCTCTGCGGGCTGGATTGCCGGCCCTCGGCTTCTCCCTGCCCGGTTCCCTGCCCCGTGTTCTGGCTGGCCTCCTGATTCATGCCCTGACTCCCACCCTGGTCCATTGCAAGACTGCCTGAATGACTTTCGGGCGCGGCCACCGTCACGGCTTCCACCGGTGTGCGTTGCTCGGCCAGGTAAGCATTCAATCCCGCCAGGTGGCCGCCCAGCGCCTGGGCCGCATCGGCCGAACCGGGCACCAGAGCGGCATGAACTCCGCCGCCGCTGGTCTCGGCTCGCACCCCGACCCAGCCCAGAGACGGGTCCTGGAATCCGGCTTCGGCCCGCTGTGCTCCGGCATGAACCCATGTGGGAGTTGCTGTCGCGCCACCCGCATCGAGCGTTGCAAAAGCCTCGCGAGAGTCGGACATGGAAGCCCCGCCGGACGAACCTCCGGTTGTCTCGGGAGCCGCATTCGCCGACCCGCGCATGGCTCCTGGGTCGCGCATCAAGGTCGCCGCATCCCCAGCCGCTGCAACGGGCGGGCTCCCGGAAACAGGGCTACCCGGCTGGAGCGATTGGGCCGTGCCGGGCGTGTGCGCGGGCCGCAAATCGGCTTCTGTCGAGGCCCGCGCCCTGCCGCCCTGACCTTTGCCGTCTGCATGGTCCGGCGCGACCGGCGCTGGGCCCGATGGGAAGGCGCGCGCAACTTCAACCGCGGACCCTGAATTGACTCCATCGGCATTTGTCGCGTGCCAGGCCGATTCCGGCCCCGGGCTCATCGCGGGCGCCTGAATCTGGCTCGGAGTGACGGTCTGTTGCGGATTCTCAACCTCGGAACGAACCTGTTCCAGCGATGAGGCGTCTAGGCCAACTGCCGGGGATCCCGTTCCAACGGACACGGATGCTGCCGTTGCATCGCGATCTTCCGACAGCGGCCCAATAGCCCCTCCTGTAACCGCCGTCAGGCCATGAGCCGGCGAAGCCCTCTCAGGCGCTTCCCGTGTACCGGACCCGGTCGCAGCCGGATCTACGAGCGCGCTTGCCGCTTCTCGCGCCTCCGGGGGCTGAGTTACGAGTGCGCTTGCCGCTTCTCGCGCCGCTGGGGGCTGAGTTATGAGTGCGCTTGCCGCTTCTTGCGCCACTGGTGGATGAGTGCGGCCGGAGGTGAGCATTCCGGGGCTCCCATTCGCGGAATCTCCGATGTCTGCGGCTGCGCCCGTCCCTCCACCGGCATTGTGCGGGGGGTCTGGATGAGATGAATCCAAGCTGACGATCGTCCGTGATAAGCCGGCGGGCATTTCCGAAAAGAGACCGATAGGCGAGGATTGTGGCTGTGTTGCAACCGGGCTTGGCGGCGGAACGGGGGTACCCGGTACCGCCATCGTCGCACCGGCATTCACATTTGTGCGGGAGAGTTGCGCCGGCGCGGTTCTGTTCGCGACCGTCTCCGGCTTGACGCTATTTCCGCTTCGGGCCGGGCCAACACCATTGGCAGAGGCCCCCGCGCTGGAGCTTGGCGGACTCTTCACTGCCGGCTTGGCTGGCTCTTGACTAGGCGCGGCTCCTCCAATCCGCCGAGCGGAAGCCCCGCTCCGGGAAACAGCCGGAGACAGAGAACGAGCCGGAGACAGACCCGTCCCGCCGGACGCCGCGCTGTTCTTCCCCTTAGGTAGCAGGGGCAAGGCTAGGCCGCCCGCAAGGCCCGGGTTTACCGGAGGCATGCTTCCAGCAGCTTCAGCCAACCAAGCGGCGGCGGAGGCCCCCATTCCCTCAGCTCCGCCTTGTGGCTCGCCCAGGCTCTCCCCTTTGGCATTCAGATCCGCCAGCAGGGACTGCCAACTGGAACTAAAGCTCGCTGCGCCCGGCTGGGAAGCGGTTGAAGAACTCCCTGGTGCTTCAATGGCCCTTCCGGCGCTCGATGCCTTTCCCGGTGTTGAGGCGAATGCATGACTCTGGCCAAGTTCTGTTCGACTCCCCGTCGCGATCTCGATTCCTGCGGCAACCGTCATGGATGGGTATAGAGCAGATGCCGTGCCAAAGGCTGACCGTTGCGGGTTAAAGCACTGTCACGAATTGGACCCTTGATTCCAATTCAGGAAGGCCGGGTGACTCGGATGTAAATTCTCTCTCAAGTTTCATCCTCCGGGGGCTCTGACTCCGGACCGGAGGCCCCGGCAAGAACCGACCGATTACGCTCCGCATCGCTCTGAGACCGGTGCAAGCCGGAGCGATACCAGTCGTCGAGAGCCTGCTGAGAGCGACGGCCAGCTTCAAGGGCGTCGCATGCTTCGGTCTCCTCAATCAGGGTCTCGGCCTGGCGTCGCTCGACCCTTTTCTCCAGAAACTCCTGGCGCAGTTCGCTCACATCCGTTTGCGCCGACGCAATCCTTGGAAGCAGCAGCGCGGCAACCCGCTTGGCCGTGACCGTCTCCTGAAGCCCAGCCAGCCGGTCCGGCAACTCCCCGCTGCGGGCGCTGGCCTGGACCAGGCTCCTGCCGCGGCGATCCCTCCCCGCAGTGCCTTCAAGCGCATGTTCCAGACCTTTCAGGTCCCCCAGCGCGGACTCCAGCGCAAGATGGCACTGCTCTTCTTCGAGAACCCGGATGCGAAGCAGGCGGCGCAGCGCGCGCGAGACGGCCATCGCTCACACCTCCGCGGCCAGCTTTGCCAGGCGGTGAAGGCAATCGGCAAAGCGAAGCTGTTCATGTGCGTCCTGGGTCAGGAAGGCGCGCATTGCTCCCCGCGCCTGAAGCGCGCGGTCGAGATCCGGGTCCGAGCCGGGTTTGTAGGCCCCGATGCGCACCAGGTCTTCGGAGCGTGCGTAGACCGCCATCAGACGGCGCAAAAGGGCGGCCTGTTCGCGATGCTCCGGCTGGGTAACGACCGGCATGAGGCGGCTGATCGAATCCAGCACCTCGACCGGCGGATACCAGCCCTCGGCAGCCAGGGCGCGGGAGAGAACCACGTGGCCATCCAGCAGCGAGCGTACCGCGTCCACCAGCGGATCCTGCTGGTCGTCGCCCTCCATCAATACGGTGTAAAAGGCGGTAATCGATCCGGTGCGAAACTGCCCGGTTCTCTCTACCAAGCGGGCCAGCCGGGTAAAAACCGAGGGCGTATACCCCTTGGCCGTGGGCGGCTCCCCGGCAGCCAGCCCGATCTCGCGCGCGGCCATGGCGAAGCGGGTCAAAGAGTCCAGCACCAGCAGAACGTTTTTGCCCTGGGCGGCAAAGAACTCGGCCACCGTGGTGGCGGCCATTGCCGCTCTCATGCGCAGCAGCGGCGACTCGTCGGAGGTGGCGACCACCACCACCGAGCGCGCGCGCCCTTCGGCGCCGAGCGAATCCTCAAGAAACTCGCCCACTTCCCGTCCCCGCTCACCCACCAGGCCCACCACCGTCACATCGGCTTCGGTATTGCGGGTCATCATGCCGATCAGCGTGCTCTTGCCCACTCCCGAGCCGCCAAAGATGCCCACCCGCTGGCCGCGGCCAACGGTCAGCAAGCCGTCGAGGACGCGGATGCCGGTACCGAGCGGAGTGCGAATCGGCACCCGCTCCAGCGGCGAACGGACGGCGCCGTCGAGCGGCAGCGCCTGGCCGGCGGCGGGCGGCCGGCCATCGTCAATGGGCGTCCCCAGCGCATTCAAGACTCTGCCCATCAGCGCCGGACCCACTTCGATCTCCGGGCGGACGCCCAGTGCCGCCACCGGGTCGCCGAAGCGAATGCCTTCCGTCGTCCCGACCGGCATCGACAGCACATTCGAGCCGCGAAACCCGATCACTTCGGCCAGATGCCGGCGGCCGGACTGCTCCTGAATCTCGCAGCACTCGCCCACCGAAGCCAGCGGCCCGGCCGACTCGATGGTCTGGCCCACCGACTCGAGAACATGACCGCGCCAGCGCCATGGCTGACCGCGATCGAGGCGGGCGAAAAAGCGCGACAAGAGGGGTGTGGGAATCGCGTTCATGGGCGGGGTTCCAAGGGAGTCCTTGGGCTATCGCCGGCAGCAGCGGCGGAGATTGCTCTCGACCCGCCGGCGCGGTCGAAGAATCCGCGCTCGATCTCACCCAGTTGGGACCGGATGCCCAGGTCGACCGAACCCAGTTCGGTCTCGATGACGCAGTCGCCCAGCCGCATTCCCTCCCCGGCAACCACGGCGGGCTTGACGGCGAGATTCGGCAGCAGCGCCATGGCCTCGGTCCACAGGTCGATCTCGGCCGGAGGCACGCGCAGCCGCACCGCCGTCGATGCGGAGAGTTGCCCCAGGGCCACCCGCACCGCACCGGTCAAAAGCAGCGGGTCCATCTGCGCCTCGCGGCGCAGAATGCGCGCGGCCACCGCCAGCGCCAGCTTGACCACCTCCTGCTCGACGGCGCGCAGGTAGCGGTCGCGCTCCTGGGCAAAGCTCTCAATCAGCTCGGCGGACTGACCCATGCGCCGCTCTTGCTGAGCCGCCTGTGCAGAGGACTGCTCTTCGCGTTCGGCCTGGCGGCCCTCCTGGCGGCCTCGTTCACGGCCGGCGTCAGACGACCGGCGCGTCTCCTCCCCCAGCCGCTGTTCGAATTCGGCGCGCAGTCGAGTCTCGACGGCGCTCCCGGCAGAACCCGATTTCGGGTCTCCGGACAAACCGGCCCCAGCCTCCGCCGATCCCGCCTCCGCCCACCCTTCCCAGCCCGCCCAGGAGGGCGCATCGGGGCCGGCCGGATACTCGAAGGTCTCGATCCGCCCATGCACGCCAGATCCGATTGCCGGTCCAGTCTGTTGCAAGCCATCCCTTTCTTGAGGGGTTGGGGTTCAAGGCTCAGGGATGAGTTACCGGCTCCTCGCCGCAAGAGGCTGCTTCTGCTCCCATTTCACTGATCCCTCTTCCCCGTTTCCCGGCATTGTGCCGCGATGGGGCTCTGCCGATCCCTGTGCCTTGATCCCCGATCCCTGCTCCCGGTTCCCGCTTACGCAAGCATCTCGTCACCGGTCTCCAGTTTGAGAATTACCTTTCCCTCGGCTTCCAGCCGCCGCGCCAAGTTGAGGATCTCCTGCTGGGCCTGCCCGACCTCGCGCGAACGCACCGGTCCCAGAACCTCCATGTCCTCCTTGAGCATTTCCACGGCCCGCGAGCTCATCGACTTGAAGATCTGGGCCCTCAGCTCGTCGTTGGCGCCGCGCAGCGCCATGGCCAATTGCCGCTTGTCGACCCCGGAGACGATCTCGCGGATGGTGGCCGGCGGCACCGTGACCAGGTCTTCGAAGGTGAACATCAGGTTGCGGATGCTCAGGGCCAGCTCCGGCTGACCGTCCTCAATCGTTTCCAGAATCTTCTTTGACTCCTCGGCATTGAGCCGGTTGAGCAGGTCGGCCACCGCCTTGAAGCCGGAATAGCTCTTGCGCGCCGTGTCGCCCACGTTTTCCAGGCGCCGGTGCAGGATGTGGGCCACCTTCTGCGCCATCTCCGGCGAGAACTGGCGCATCTCGGCCAGCCGCTGGATGGAGACCACCTTGTGGTCTTCGCTCAGGTTGTCGAGCACCATCGACGCTCGCCGCGGGTCAAGGTGCGCCAGCACCAGAGCGATGGTCTGCGGATGTTCCTGATCCAGCAGCTTTCCCAACTGCTGGGGATCGGTGCGCTGCAGCTTGGCCAAGTTGCCCTGGGCTTCCTCCTGCGAACGGCGCACCAGCATCAGCAAATCGTCTGCCCGCTCCTTGCCGAAGGTATCGATGAGCAGGCGGCTGGCGTAGTCGAGACCCCCGTGAATCATGAAGTTCTGCGTCTCGAGAAGCTCCCAGAACTCCTCCAGGATCTCCGTCGAAAGCTCCGGCGTGATGCCGCGCAGGTCGGCCAGCTCTTCGGTGAGCCGCTGAACGTCCGCCTCAGGCAGGGCGCGCAGGATCTCCTTGGCAAGTTCCTCGCCTACCGCCACCAGCAGGACCGCCGCCTTGCGGATTCCGGACAACTGCGACGACTGGCGCCGCCGTGCTGCTCCGCTCTCTGTTCCCTGATCGGCCAAGGCCCCGGTCCCTTCTTCTGATGCGTCCCTTGTCTACTGTTTCTGCCTGCGATTTCTTCTCAGCCCCCGGTTCTGGTTGGCTCCCGCTGCTCCCCCCGGCTTGCCCGTCCTTGCTCTGCCGGGCAGTTCGCCGGCTCAGTCGGAATGAATCCAGCTCTGCAACAAACGCGAGCTCTGGGTCGGTTCGCGCTTGAGGTGGCCGGTTACCTGTTCGAAGATCTCCTGCGCCCTGATCCGCTCCGGGTCGTGCTCGGGCGGTTCGGGGGGTTTCAAGGGGAGGCGCGGGGCAGCCACGCTTTCGGCGGGCAACTCCTTGGTTGCGCCCTTTCTGGACGATCCCCTGCCCGCGGACCTGGCGCGGCCCAGCGCTGGCCGAACGCCGAAGGCCAGCACCACCAGCAGGCCGGCCAGCAGAGCCGCATATTTGACCAGCACCGGCGATTTCTCGACCATGGCCAGAATCTGCTCAGTCAGCGAGAGGGGGGGAATGGGCCGGTTCTCGGCGAAGGCCAGATCCTGGACCGTCAGCATATCCCCGCGCGCGGTCTCGAAGCCCACCGCCGCCTGGGCCAGCGCGGTCAGATTGCGCAGCTCGTCGGCCGATCGGGACTGCCACACCGGGCCCTTTCCCTTGGAAGCAGCCTGGGTCAGCCGGTCGTTGACCAGAATCGCCGCGGTCAGCCGCCGTACCCGGCCTGGATTCTCGATCACGTGGCGCACCGTCTTCGAGGCCCCGTAGGTCCCGGACTCGGTCTTGGCGCTCTCCGGCGGCGTACTCTGCCGGGGGTAGACGGGCAAGGCCTGGGTGTTGGGCGCGTTGGAAGCGGTGCCGGGGACTCCCGCCGCCACCGGCTGTGCGCCGGTGGTCTGCTCGGTGCGCTGCATGGAGAGGGTCACGGTTTGATCCGGGTCGTAACTCTCCTCGGTCTCATCGGTCGCGGCAGGGTCGTAATCCAGGGTCACCGAAGCGCGCACATTGCCTTCCCCGGTCACCGGCTCGAGGGTGGCGATCAGCTTCTCTTCAAGAGCCTCCTCGGCGCTCAGCCGCATCGCATCCGCGGTCTTCGGTCCCAGCGGCAGATGGCCGGCCGCGTCGACCAGCACCACCCGTTCCGGGGCCAGGCCATCGACGGCGGAAGCCACCAGGTTGCGGATGGCCTCCGGCTCGCCGTCGGCCAGGGAGCGATGGCGCAGCTTGATCACCACCGAAGCCTTGGCCGGGCGCTCCTGATCGCGAAACAGGGAGTCGTGGGGCAGCACCAGATGAACCCGGGCCGACTCCACATCGGAGAGCGATCCGACGGTGTGCTCCAGTTCTCCCTCCAGCGCCCGCTGGTAGTTGACCTGCTCGTCGAACTCCGAACCCACCCAATTGGGCTTGTCGAAGATCTCGAAACCAAGCCGGCCGCTCTTGACTCCTCCCTTGGCGGCGGTCGCCAGGCGAGCCTTGTTCAGTTGCGCGGCCGCAACCTGGATGCCCGCCCCATCGGCGGTCAGCTGAAATGGAATCTGCGCCTGGGTGAGGATCAGTCCGGTCTGGCGCGCATCCTCCGGGTCCAGGTTGGCATAGAGAATGCGCCAATCGGTGCGCAGAGCATTCCAGAGCAAGAAAGCGGCCAGAATGGCGATCAGAACGGCGGCCACCAGCGCCCAGATGCGCTGCGCGGGCTGCATCGCCGCCCAACTCACCCGCCCCCGCCCCCACGCTCCAGCCAGCCGGTCCGTCCACTGAGGTTGACCGGGTGCGGGCGGCGCGCTTTTCTCCAATTGTGTTCCGCTGGCCATGGCTCCCGTGTCCTGCCGCTTTCCCGTCGTTTCCGAGGCCCGCCGGCTGCCGGCGCCTGGCTTGCTTCACGGCCCCTGGGTCAACACGGCCTCAAGCACCCGCCAAAAGGCGGCTCTAGAACTGCATTCCGATCACCTGCTGGTAGGCTTGAACCGCTTTGTTGCGCACTGCCAGGGCAAGTTCGAAGGCCATGCTCGCCTTCTCGGTGGCGATCATCGCCTGGTGTACATCCACGCCCGAGCCGGTCATCAGCCCGGACACCGCCGCGTGGGCCTGGTTCTCCAGCGCGCTCACCTGCCCGACCGCATCGGTCAGCAGATCGGAAAAGGGAGCCGGCGCGGCAGTTGTCCCTCCGGCCAGCGATGAGGCCAGCGAGGCGCCCGATCCAGAGAGGCTCGGCAGTTGGGCTGTTGCCTGGGTCATCAAGCTCATTGCGGTTTGCATTCTTCCTCCAGCGGCGGCCGGTCCCGGCTCGCCATGCTCAGGGCCGTCCCGGCGGTTCGCATCCGCTGCCCTTTACGACTTTGCAATCTCCAGCGCCGAACCGATCATGCCCTTCTCGGCCTGCACGGCAGCGCTATTGAGACCATATGCACGTGTCGCCCCCATGAGGTCCACCATCTCTGTGAGGGGATTAATGTCCGGATAGGAGACATACCCATCCGGCCCTGCGTCGGGATGGCCGGGATCGTAGCGCTGGAGCGGAGGCGAGGGATCTTCGACCACCTGCACAATATGCACTCCAGGGGCAACCGGCATCGACCCAGCGGGGTTAAGAGTGGGCAGAGCCGCGGAGGCCAACGAGCTCAAAGTCGCCGTACCCGATGCCGCAGCCATGGAGTCGAGGAATCCGGGGTCGCCCCGATCGGCGGCAAAGACTACGTGCTGGCGGCGATAAGGCCCGCCGCTCGCGGTGCGGGTGGTCTCGGCATTGGCCATGTTGGCCGCCACCACCTCGGCGCGCATGCGTTCGGCCTGCATGGCGCTGCCGGAGGTCTCCATCAATCCAAACATGTTCATTGCGGCTCATCCTCTCTGCGGCCTGGCCAGCCCGGGTCTGCCGGTTGGCCCGCCTCCATCCGCCGGCTTGCGCGCCTTCGGAAAGCCGATCCGGCGGCCCTCACTACTTGCCGTCGGCGTGGATGGCGTCCATCACCTTCTGATTCTCGCTGCGCAGCAGGGCCACGCCGACCTTGAACTCAAGTTGCGCCTTGGCCAGATTCAAGCTCTCCCGATCCATGGACACATCGTTGCCGTCGGGACGCGAAATCAGCCCGTCCACCGCCTTGATGCGGACCTGGCGGGGCGCGCGTCCCCGGTCCACGCCGTCGATAGCCTCCCGCATCTCGGCCTCGAAGTCCATGCCCACGGCGCGGTAGCCGGGGGTGTCGATGTTGGCCATATTGGCGGCCGTCAGCTTGGTCTGAGTGACCGCCACGTCCAGATAACGGGCTACCTGGTCGCTCAACCGGGTCTCAACCTGCATGTCCATCCCAGTCTCCCTCTGGTTCTTCCCATCTCTCCGGGCTCGGCCCGCCTGGCGAGCTGCCCTGCTCCCTTGGTCCCCTCAGTTCACCGAATAACCGAAATCGATCTCGTGTGCGGTGAGGACGGGGTCGTCGCCGGCCAGAATCGCGCCCCGCTCCAGGACGTGTTCGAGCTCGCGGACGTTGCCCGGCCAATCGTGGGCGGCGAGTTTGGCCATGGCCCCGGCATCCACCTTCTTGACCGGCGCATTGCGCCCCATCCGCGCCAGGAAATGGTCCACCAGCAGAGGCAGGTCCTGGGCGTGCTCGGCCAGCGATGGGGTGCGGATCAGAAACACGGCAAGGCGATAGTAGAGATCGGCGCGGAAGGCGCCCGATTGGGTCTGCAGGGCCAGCGCCTGGTGGGTGGCGGCCAGAATGCGCACGTCCACTTTGACGGTCTCGTTATCTCCTACCCGCTGCAGCTCGCCGCATTCGACAAAGCGCAGGAGCTTGGCTTGCAGCGCCAGCGGCATCTCCCCAATCTCGTCCAGAAACAGCGTGCCGCCGTCCGCCGACTCGATGCGGCCGGTGCGCCCCTGGACGGCTCCCGTAAAGGCTCCGCGGGTATGTCCAAACAGCTCGGCTTCCAGCAGCGCTTCCGGAATCGCCGCGCAGTTGATGGCGACAAAGGCTTTGCGGCTCCTGGAGGAAAGGCGGTGCAGGGCTTCGGCGACCAGCTCCTTGCCCGAGCCGGTCGGCCCTTCGATCAGCACCGGGGTCATGCGTTGCGCCACCAGGCGGACCCGGCGGCTCACCTCCAGCATGGAGGGGGCGCCGCCGACCAGTTCCGGCAGCCTGTCCACTTCTGCCGGTTGCATCGCGGCGGCGGGCAGCTCTGCCCGGATGGGCACCACCGAAGGCAGGGTGGGGGAAAGGGAAATTGCGCTGGGCTGGCCCATGCGGGGTAAGGGAGCTTCCTGGCCGGCGGCGGGATGCGCCGAGACCAGCCAGGGATCGGGGTGCGCCGAGTCGGGACCCGGATCAGGCTGGCTGAGCGCGGGCGCGGTATTCCACGCCGCGGTGTCCGTGTCCTGGCTGCGGCGCAGAGCGTAGAGCAACTCCTGACGATACGGGCCGCGGGGACTCTCCTGAGGATTCGAGCTGCCCGCGGTAATCAGGTCAACCTGGGGAAAGCTTCCCCGGAAGTCCTTGAGAAACTCGGCCAGATCCAGATCGGGCAGCCACGAATCTACGACCACGGCCTCGGGCAGCGAGGATTCGGCCTCGGCCCATGCTTGGGCGCCACCCTCGGCCTCGCGCACCTGCCAGCGCAAGCCGGTGAGGATCGCGGAAAGCCGCTGGCGGAAGCTGCGATCGGCGCTGGTGACCAACGCGGTGCGCGGCCGGATGCGGGTGGGAACAGGAACCAGGGTAGCCGGAACAGCCTGCATAGCAATTCTCCTCGACGTAGGGCTGGTTGATGAAGACTAGTTGACTTCGGAAACCGGGCCGATGGCTGCCGGCCGGGGCGGAACGATGGGGCGGGCCGAAGGCGCCGCCAGGGCAATATCCGACTCCGATGGCACCGTATAGCCCTGTCCGCGAACCGTCCGGATCAATTGGCCGGGGGGCGGATCCTGGAGCTTGCGGCGCAGATAGTTGACATAGACATCCACGATATTGGTGGTCTGGGCGGGCTCCATGTTCCAGACCGAATCCAAAAGTTCCACCCGCGAAACGCACTGCCCGCGGTTCAGCATGAGGTGCTCGAGCAAGGCAAACTCCTTGTTGGTAAGGAGGATCTGCCGCCCGCCGCGGCGGGCGGTGTGGTCCAGCCGGTCCAGCTCCAAGTCCCCGGCGCGCAACTCCAGCCGCGCCTCGCGCTTGCGGCGCAGCAATGCCCGGCAGCGGGCACGCAATTCATGCAGGCTGAAGGGCTTGATCATCAGGTCGTCGGCCCCGCGGTCCAGGCATCGGACCCGCGTGTCGACCTCCTGCCGGGCAGTCAGCACCAGAACCGGGAGGTCGGCATTGAGGGAGCGAACCTCCTCAAGCACCTGCTCGCCGTCCTTCACAGGCATATTCAGATCGAGAATGGTCAGATCGGGCATCTCCTGGCGAAATGCCTCCACGGCGGACCCCCCATCGTAGGTCAGGCGAACGCGATGGCCGTCGGCCTCCAGGCCGCGACTCAGGAACAACCCCAGCGCCTTGTCGTCTTCTGCGATCAACAACCTCATGTCACCCTCTCCGTTCGGCCGCGCCCTCGGTTGACTGCGCCTGCCAACTCCCCGTTCGAGCCAGCCGGCTTAGCATGCGCTAACCATTGGCCCTCCTTCACATTCGCCTGGGAAGGGAAAGACTTCAAGATTGGAGAGGAGAAAGTGTGCGCGACGATTGCAGGATCGGCACCGGGTTGCCATGTGTCCCAAAACGGGCGGAATAACCGGCGCCCCATGGCCACGGCTTCCTTCGGCCGCGAAGACCCTGCCGCGCCGGGTGAAGCAGGACTGTTCCCAATATCGACAGACTTATCGCTTCGCGCCTTCTCCGGCGGCGCGCACAGCAGATTTGTTTTGGTACATGGCGACATCGGCGCGGTCCAGGAGTTCCTTCATCGTCTCGCCCGGCAGGTGTTCGGCAAGCCCAACGGAGGCGTCGACGCGCAGGTTCTTCACGCCGGAGCTTGCCTTGACCTTGTAGCTTCCGCAAATCCATTTGCTCAGCCGATCGGCCTGCGCGGTCGCCTCCGCCAGGCCGCAGTTCAGCAGAACGATGAACTCGTCTCCTCCCCAGCGCCCCACCGTGTCGGTTGAACGGCAGGCGGACTGAAGCTCGGTGGCGAACTGCTTGAGCAATTCATCCCCGACGATATGTCCATGCTGGTCGTTGACCCTCTTGAACTCATCGATATCGACGATTGCCACGCACAGCGGTGTGGCTGCCGCGATGCGGCGCTCGATCTGGCCCTCCGCATAAACCCGGCTGCGAACTCCCGTCAGTTGATCGCGGGAAGCAAGCTCCTCGGCCTCTTCCAGCTTGGCCTGATAGACCGAGACCTCGGAGCGAAGCTGCTCGACCGCTGCTTTGCCTTCCGCAGTCATTCTCTCCACGGAACTCTTCAATTCCGCCGCGCTTCTCTCGATGGATGCGCGGATTTCAGTCAGATCGTCCAGGGTCGCGATTCGCTCCAGCCGGGTGGTGACCTCGTTCAATTGACCGGCGCAGCGCTGATCTCTTTCGCCCACCGATTCGGCGGTGCGCGCCATGGCGATCAGCAACTCCTTCACCTCGCCCGTCTTTTGTTGGTAATGCCGCGCCGTGCTCCTGCCCCAGTCCTGCAACTGCTCCTGAACGTTCCTCTCCGTAACGCCAACATCCGCCGGAGTCATGCCGGGGGTGAGGCCCTCGCCCAGTTTGCCGAGACGCTGCTTCAGACCTTCTCCCAATGCGGGACAGGCATCCAGGCTGCAGCTTCCCATCTCCCGCAAGGCAGAGCGGTATGCGGCGAGGGAGGCAGTGAGAATATCCTTCTCATCGAATTCGCCGGGCATGGCAGAGCGGGAGTCCACGGAATCGAGAAACTTTTTCAGTGAGATCATTGGCCCTCGGTGCAGTCTTGCGGCCACAGCGGAATGCGTGGACGATCATTGGGGAGTATCGGCACGATTCGCCTTTTCTTCAGGGCCTGAATGCCGGCTCCTGGCCAGAAGGGCTGGGCTCCTGCGCGGAGCATTGAGTGCGTCTCCGCCGAAGGGGCGCGGGTTCGCGGCCGCAACTCTGGACCAGTGGACGACCAAAAAACCTGCCCTCTCGAACAAAAATCGAAAGCGGCAAAAAAAGAGATGTTGCAATTCGCTTTTTATTCGCTATAATGCGCCCATGGCTGTTACACGAAGGCAAAAAGAGATTATCGACTTCCTCGAGTCGTTTGTGGCGCGCAACGGCTATTCTCCGTCCTTTGAAGAGATCGCGCGCGGCATGGGACTGAGAAGCCTGGCGACCGTCCACAAGCACATTACCAACCTGGAAAAGAAGGGGTTGCTCGATCGCGTGCATAATCGCAGCCGCTCGATCGACGTCTTGCCGCCGGGGGCGCGGACCCGGTCCAGCGACAGGCTGCCGCTGGCAGGACGCATCGCCGCAGGTTATCCCGTCGAGGCAATCGAGACGCCGGAGAGCATCTCGCTGCACGACGTTGTGGGTAACCGCGATGTGTTTGCTCTTGAGGTGCGCGGAGACTCGATGCGCGACGAGCACATCATCAGCGGCGATTACGTGCTGGTGGAGCGTACCCGCACAGCGCGGCAGGGCGAGATTGTGGTGGCCCTGGTGCACGGGACCGAGACCACGTTGAAGCGGTTTTACACCGAGGGAAGCCAGATCCGGCTGCAGCCTGCCAATATGGAGATGGAGCCGATCTACGTCAAGGCATCGGACGTGGCCATTCAGGGCCGCGTGCTCGGAGTGCTGCGCAAGTACCGGTAGGCGGTGGAGTTCTCCTTCGATGCGGCCATTCGTGCGGCCCAGTGCAGGATTGAGGCAACAGGCACGCCACGCGATGTGCCGCCGCCCTTGAACGCAGGCAGCGGCGTCGAAAGAGGGATCAATCCCATTCCAATGCCCTAGCATGAGTGCGGAGATGCATCGTGACGGAATCCTTCGATTACCCATCCATTGCAAAGATGATCGATCACTCGTTGCTCAACCCTTCGCTGACAACCAAAGAACTGGAGGAAGGGTGCGCGCTGGCGATTCGCTATGACGTTGCAAGCGTCTGCATCCTGCCCTACTACCTTGCCCGCTGCGCCGAACTGCTCGCCGGAACCACTGTAAAGGCCAGCACCACCATCGGTTTCCCGCATGGCGGGCACTCGACCGCCATCAAACTCGCCGAAGCTCGGCAGGCACTCGAAGACGGCGGACAGGAACTGGATGCGGTCATCAATATAGGCAAGGCGCGGAGTGGAGACTGGCCCTATGTGCGTGACGAACTTTCAGCGCTTGCCGGCATGATTCACGCAGGTGGGGCAAAGATCAAAGTCATCTTCGAGAATGCTTATCTTGACCATGCTTCCAAGGTGCGTTTGTGCGAGATTTGCGGAGAGATCGGCGCCGATTGGGTGAAGACCTCGACCGGGTACGCGCCCAGCGGAGCGACTCTCCCCGATCTGGAATTGATGCGCAAGCATTCCCCGGCGCGGGTTCAGATCAAAGCGGCCGGCGGCATTCGCGATCTCGATGCGTTGCTGGCGGTTCGCGCGATTGGGGTGAGCCGGGTGGGCGCAACCCGAACCCAATCCATGCTTGAGGAATGCAGAATGCGGCTGCGCCTTGAGCCCATTTCTCATCCCATCGCATCCGCTGCGCCGCAATTGCAGGCAAATCCCTGAAGTTCTCCGGGACCCTGGCACGTCTCCACCCTGACGGTCAATTTTGTTCAGGGACTTGCCGGAAGACGCATCGATTCCCGCGCGATGAGGGCTTACAGTTTGTGGCGAAAGTTCGGCCTTGAAAGGGCACGACTTTAGTCGTGCCGTAAGTAGCCGCAAAATGAGCGCGGCTTTAGGCACCGAGGGATGGCTTTATCGCAATCTCGACTTCTGCCACAGGCTCTTTAGGTTCATTTCTCCACCACTAGTTGTTCGTGTTTCTTATCGGTCACGTCAAAGATGAGTGGAGTCCAGTTCCCATTGCCGATCAGAAGTGCGCGGAGTACATACGAGTGCCCCGCGGTCGCGACGAATGGCGTATCTCGAGAGGGCGATGAATACACCGCGCCGGGTGTTGGGGCATTCATGTGAAACGACACCGACAAGGTGTGCCGCCCCGCGGCAACCATCACGTTGAAGAAGCCTTTTTCAGCGTTCCAAGCGGGGTTTGAAGCGCCAGCGGAGCCCTGTCCTCTTCCATACTCCACAGGACTCATTCCATCAATCGAGTGAAGACGCGGCGAGCTGTCCAAAACACCTTTGGTAAAAAAGTTGTCGATCTCACATCGAATTGAATCGAGGCGCCTGCCAAGGCGGCAGTAACCGCCTCCTTTCAGTACGGCGGTCCCTGCGCTGTCGCCTTGCGGAATCGGCGCGACAACGGCTTGACCGGCGGGGGTGGCTTTCACCGGCGCCGATTGGCCATCCGTGTCCTTTGCATCCGCAGCCGCGCTCTGCGCAATGGAATTGCCCGCTGCGAAGAGAACCACGGCAGCCAAGCCAAATAACGAAATGATCCTTCTCATTTGCACGTCCTCGAATTCATCGATAGCGGACACGATCCTTTTTGCCGCTCGTTTCCGACCTCCCATGATAGCTGAACGGGGCAGCAAAAAAGCCCGGCGCACTGGCCGGGCCTTCTCATTTCCAATCCACCTGGTTCTGTCAGGACAGCAGGCGCTTGACCTTTTCCTCAATCACGTCCTGGGGCACATAGCCGACGACCTGATCGGCGACTTTGCCATCCTTGAAAAAAAGCAGTGCGGGAATTCCGCGAATGCCATAGCGGGATGGAGTTCCCCCATTCTCGTCGACATTCATCTTGGTTACCTTCAACCTTCCGGCATAAGCGGCGGCCACCCCGTCCACAATCGGCGCAATTGCCTTGCAAGGGCCGCACCAGCCGGCCCAGAAATCTACCAGAACAGGCTGCTCGCTGCGCAGAACCTCCTGGTCGAACGATGCATCGCTGACTTCGAACACTCCCAATCCTGCCATGATTCTCCTTGCGGCTCCAATGCTCTCTCCATCTTACCCGGAACCGTGCTTCCATGGGATGCGGCAGCGGTAATGAAAGTCGCAAGCAGGTCCTGAACCGCCAATAGCCGGTCAAGCTCCGCAGGCGCGCGCTACCAAGCTGGAAGGCCTTTGTGCGGTTGCGGTTGAGGCCATCTTCCGAGCTTTAAACAAAAGGAAAGCGCCCGGACCCTGCGAAGGATCACGGGCGCTAGAGCAGCCCTCCCCCAGAACTGCCCACGCAGCGAATCTAGGTGTTATGGGCGCAAATGGCAAGAAATCTTAGGTAATCGCGAAGGGTAATCGCGCCTGGTGATTAGCCAAATAGACAATGGTGAGAGAGTAATGGTTACCGCAAAGATAACCTTTTCATCACCGGTAGAGCGGAGGGCCAGGAGTATTCAAGCGCAGTCTTCCATGGAGCATCTCGCCCCAGCGGGTTCAAAGCGGCAGATTTGGAGTTCCGGTTCCGCCAGGCCCTCCACCGCCGCGCGGATGGCGTCAGAGGCCGCCGCCAAACTCCCTTCGTTGTCGACAACGACAAGGGTGGCAGGGCCAGCGCCGCTGAGGGCTGCTCCCAGAATGCCATGCTCTCCCACCAGTGGCAGCAGTCGAGGCAGAAGCGGGCAGATCGGGGCCCTGAAGGGCTGGTGAATCCTGTCTTGCATTCCAATCCTCAGCAGATCGCCCCGAGCCTGGGCAAAGGCAAGACCCAACAGGGCCGCGGACTGGATGTTGGCCACTACATCCTCCCGGGAGTAGGTGGCAGGGAGCACGGCGCGGGCCTTGCTGGTGGACAATGGCTCCGCCGGAAGAACGACCATGGCCCGCCACTCGGCTGAGGGTACAACCCGGACGACATGCACCGTCCTGCCTTCGCGGGCGGCGGTAACAAAGCCTCCCAGCCAGCAAGCCGCGGCGTTGTCCGGATGCCCCTCGAGGGCGCAGGCCTCTTCGAGGATGCGCTCCGAACTCCAGTCAAGCCGGCCAAAGTAGACGGCGAGGGCGATGCCCGCCAGCCTTCCGGCCGCGGAGGAGCCGCAGCCCATCCCCAGCGGAATGCCGTTGATCATGCGAATGGCCAATGGTTGAACCGGACGGCCATGGGTCGAAAGCAGCCGCTCGTAGACCTCGAGGATGAGATTGTCCTCGATTTGGGAGCAGCGTTCGCTATCCCGCCCCGTGGCGGCTATGGAGAAGACCTCAGCCGCTTCGGCCTCGAGCTCCAGAAAGAAATCGAGGGCGACCGCGGCGGCGTCGAAGCAGGGGCCGAGATTGGCCGAAGTGGCGGGCAGACGCAGACGGAAAACCCCAGTACCCGTCTTGAAAGCACTGCTCATTGCAGGATTCCCTTGAGCGTTGCCAAAACCGCCTCTGGCGTGGCGTCAACTGGCTGCGCATTCCGCCGCCGCCCTTCGATCTCCGTCTCCAGACCGATCGTTTCCTCTTCCTTCAGCAGTGTTCCACGGTGGAAGTCGATCGTGTAATCGGCGTCCTTGAGAGTATGGCCGGTCAACACCAGCACAACCGTCTCATCGGAATCGACCACTCCTTTGGCGCGAAGCTTCTTCAACCCCGCCAGAGTCACAGCGGAGGCCGGCTCGCATCCCAATCCCTCAGCGCCCAATTCGGCCTTGGCCAAGGCGATCTCGGCCTCGGTGACATCCAGGCACCAGCCGCCGGACTCCTGGATAACTCGCGCCGCCTTGCGCCACGAGGCCGGATTGCCGATCCGGATCGCCGTCGCTCGCGTGTGCGCCTCGACCGGTTCCAGCACCGCGCCGTTGCTGGCTTCCAAGCTGCGCACCAGCGGATTGGCTCCGGCGGCCTGGATTACGGAGATATGCGGAAGCCGCGCCACCAGCCCCAGTTCCAACAGTTCGCGAAAGCCCTTTCCTAACGCGGAACTGTTGGCCAGATTGCCGCCAGGCACGATCAGATGGTCCGGCGCGTTCCAATCGAAGGCCTCGGCGATCTCGAAGGCCGGCGTCTTTTGCCCCTCCAGCCGGTAGGGATTGACCGAGTTGAGCAGACACACGGGCGCTTGTTTCACGATTTGTGCGAGAACCTTTACGCAGCCATCGAAATCGGCCTTCAACTGGCAGGTCACAGCACCATAATCCATGGCCTGCGAGAGCTTTCCCCAGGCGATCTTGCCGTCGGGAATCAGCACCAGGCTGCGCAGGCCTGCGCGGGCCGCATAGGCGGCCATGGCGGCGGATGTGTTGCCTGTTGACGCGCAGGCTACCCACTCAAATCCGCGCTCCCTCGCCACGCTCATGGCAGCGGTCATGCCGGTATCCTTGAATGACCCGGTGGGGTTCATCCCCTGATGCTTGGCGAAAAGCTGGTCGATTCCCAGGGATTTTGAAGCGCGAGTCAAGTGGTAGAGCGGCGTGTTCCCTTCGCGGAGGGTCACTGCATCGCCAAAGCTGTCCAGAATCGGAAGCAGCTCGCGGAAGCGCCACACGCCGGAATTGTCGAGCGCCTCAGAGGAGCAGCGGCGCTCGCGCCACAGCCATTTGAGAGCGCCTGCGTTGGGGCGGTCGTTGCCCCGTCGCTGGCCCCAGCCGGGATACTCGACCTCGAAGAGATCCCCGCACAGGGCGCAACGGAAGTCCGGTTGGGCCTCGGCGCCCCCGATCCGCGCCCCGCATCCGAAACAGCGTAGCTGGTGCAAATTGTCGCTCATGCCTGGTGTTAGCCTACCAGCGTAGGGCGGGTTCTGCTTTCATTTGGAGATAGGGAATCGATGACGTCGAAGAGGCTCTTCCTTGCCACGCTATTCCTGGCTTGCCTGGCGCAGCTGAATGCGCAGACGCCGTTGCGGGTGGCGGCAGCCGCGGATCTGGAGCCCGTGCTGCCTCCAATCCTCGACCAATTCCGCCAGGCCACCGGCATTCGCGCCGAGGCTACCTTCCAAGCATCCGCCGTCCTGGCCACGCAGATCCAGAACGGCGCGCCCTTCGACCTCTTCCTATCGGCGGACTTGGGCTACCCAAAGAAACTGATCGATGCGGGCCTGGCCGATGCGGCGGGCACGATCGACTCGTCCACGCCCATCACCTATGCCAGGGGCACGCTGGTGCTGTGGGCGAGGAAGGATTCGCCATTGCCTCCACCGTCCCTCGACCTGCTGCGCAGCCCCAATCTCAAGCGGCTGGCCATCGCCAACCCGGAGCGCGCGCCGTATGGGCGCGCCGCCGTGGCCGCGCTAACCAGCCTCCAACTCTACGACATGCTCAGACCAAGACTTGTAACCGCCGAAAACATCGCCCAGGCTGCGCAGTTTGTGGACTCCGGGAATGCGGACGCGGGACTGATCTCGCTGACCTCGGCGCTTACCCCGCGTCTTGCGGCCAGCGGCGTCTATTTTGTCATTCCCCGCCAGCTCTATCCGCCCATCGAACAGGGCGCGGTGATTGTGAGCAATACATCGCAACGCGCCGCCGTGCACAAACTGCTCGACTATCTGCTCTCGGCTCCGGTGCAGGCTTGGTTTGCCAAGAGCGGCCTCACGCCGGTTCATTAGTGAGTGATGGATACCCCAACCTCTTGCAATCAGAGATAGCGAAAGAGTTTTCAAGTGATGCAAGCTGCGACGGAAGCAAGGGCAGTCCAGAAAGGAAGAGTTGCGTCATGAACCGCAAAGTCTTTTTCCTTTTGTCGACCACTTGGATGTTTTGTCATCAATTTTGCGTGGTTGTTCCAACACAGGCGCAAGGTTGCACTGAGATTCATGCCATGGCACAAATGGTGAGAGCCAATTCCGCAGATGACTTAAATGCATGGAAAACATCGGCTGGAGATAGCCATCGCGCACACGGTATTTTTGCTCTTCGATACTTCGAGCTTCAACCTTCGGATCACGCGGCAGCTAACGCAGTCCCGAGTTTTATTCCGCATACTGAAGAAGAGGATTCAGAGTGGCTCCTATTAGCTACCCCGCTCTGTACAAATGAGGAGATTGCCGACAAAGGAGTATTAGCGGAATTGGACGCGCGCAGACCGCACGATCTGGCAATGGCGGTATCCCTCGTTCCGGACAAGATGTTCGACTATATTTCCTATGCCGAGATTGCTGCCCAGAATCTGCATAGCGACTACGCAGAACAAATGGAGGCGGCTTGCCGTTCGAAACAAGCGGAATTCGTAGATGCGGTCAACCGGCTCCCTGCTGCCCGCAAGAAATGGTTCGTAGCGAAGATTTTCAATCCAAATGGATGCCATGCACTCGTGCATCCAGAGGCTGAATAGTTCGTAGTCTACCGTCCGACTCCCTTCACGATTTTTGTCAAAGGGATGGGAAATCACGAAACTAAACCTTCACCCATTCACGAGAAACCATGGATTGGCAAGCGCTCGCCCTCACTCTCAAGCTGGCAACGGTCACCACGGCGATTCTGCTGGTGATTGCGGTGCCCCTGGCAGCTTGGCTCGTGTTGGGGCGCGGGCGCTGGCTGGCGGTGTTGGAAGCCTTGGCTGCTCTGCCCCTGCTGTTGCCGCCCACGGTCCTGGGATTCTTTCTGCTGGTGCTGCTAGGCCCTCGCACCGCGGTCGGCCGTGGAATCACAGCATTCCTTGGCCACCCGCTAGCCTTCTCCTTCTCCGGACTGGTGGTGGGCTCGGTGATTTACAGCCTGCCTTTTGCGGTGCAGCCGCTGGTTGCCGGCTTTGCGGCAGTTGAGCCGGCGCTGGTGGACGCGGCGCGGCTCCTGGGCGCCGGGCCATCCCGCCTGGTCCTGAGCCTCCTCGTTCCCCTTGCGCGCCGCTCGCTTCTGGCTGCGGCGGTGCTCAGCTTTCTCCACACCATGGGCGAGTTCGGCGTGGTGCTCATGCTGGGCGGCGACATTCCCGGCGCCACGCGCACCCTCTCCATCGTGCTCTACAACCAGGTAGAGAACTTCGACTACGCGGCTGCCAATCGAACCGCGGCCATCCTTCTGGGCCTGAGCGTAGCGGCTCTGGCGGCCATCTATGCCGGTGGACGGACTCGCGGAGGCGCCCGTGCTTGAAGTGGCTCTGGATGCCCGGCGGGGCAGCTTCCATCTCCAGATCGAGTGCCGCCTCGCGTCCGAATGGACGGTCGTCTTCGGCCCCTCCGGCGCTGGCAAGAGCACGCTGCTGCGGCTGCTGGCCGGCCTGGACCGGCCCGATCGGGGGCGAATCGCGCTCGACGGAAGCTTCCTGACGGATTCTGCCCTCGGTCTCTGGCTTAAGCCCGGCCCACGGCACACCTCGATGGTCACTCAACAGCCCGCCCTCTTCCCTCACCTGAGTGTCGCGTCCAATGTGGCCTACGGATTGGGCAGCCTAAACCGCGCTAGCCGCGCCAGACGCGTCGAAGAAATGCTCGATCTGGTTGGCGCGACAGACTTGCCGGGCTACAACGTGCGGCAACTCTCCGGGGGCGAGGCGCAGCGTGTTGCCCTGGCCCGCGCGCTGGCTCCGCAGTCCCGGCTGCTGCTGCTTGACGAGCCCTTTTCCGCGCTCGACGGCGCGGCCAGCGATGCTTTGCTGGCCCGTCTGCAACCCTGGCTCAAGCAGCATCGCGTCCAGACCGTCCTGGCCACGCACGACGCTACAGATGCCTTCGCCACTTGCGCCGAAGTTGCTCTGCTGCGTGGCGGCAGACTGGCCGCACTGGGACCGGCTGCCGAGGTTCTTGCATCGGAGAGGGACCGATTGATTGGCCGCCTTGCGAGGGGCTAGAACCGCCCTTTGTGGCGGAGGCGTTCCGAGGCTCTGGCAACCTGAATATGCATAACCATCGGGAAAACGCGCCACGCCAACTTCGGCTCTGGAAATTCGGTTCAGCAGCAAGAACCCGCCGCGGAGGGGCGGATCGAATCCTGCGTATGAATGGCAACGCCGTTCATGCCATTGCCCTGGTCGTGCGATCGAGGCGCGGGTTGCGTTCCGCCCTATAATAAAGAATGGCCGCTTGCGTCCTGAGGCTCTCAGACGGGGCTGAGGCGCGGCCGGACAACTTCTTCCCGGTGCCTTCCTCTTGAATATAGACATTCCACAGAACGATGCCATCGTGATCCGCGGGGCGCGGACGCACAATTTGAAGAACATTTCCTGCGAGATTCCGCACGGGAAGCTTACCGTGATCAGCGGGGTTTCAGGGTCGGGAAAGTCGTCGCTGGCCTTCGACACGATCTATGCGGAGGGACAGCGGCGGTATGTGGAGTCCCTCTCTTCCTATGCCCGGCAGTTTCTGGAGCGGATCGAGAAACCCGATGTCGATTTGATTGACGGCCTGGCGCCGGCGATCGCCATCAAGCAGAAGAACTCGACACGGAACCCGCGCTCTACAGTGGCAACCGCAACCGAGATCTACGACTACCTGCGGCTTTTGTATGCGCGCTGCGGAACGGTGCACTGCGTCTTTTGCGACGGGCTGGTGAAGCGGGACTCAATGGACGAGGTGGCCGAGGCGGTGCTGGGGCTGGTCGAGGGAACGCGCGTGCAGGCGCTGTTTCCGGTGGTGACGGCCACGCCGATGGGAGAGGCGGAGGCGAACGCGAAAGCGGCGGCGAAGAGTCCGGGGCGGACCCTGAAGGCGGGCGCGAAGACCAAGCCGGTGGTGACGGGAGGAGATTCGCCGCACACCGAGACACTAAAGGCGCGGCTTACGGAGCTGCGGGCGAGCGGGTTCAACCGGCTGACGCAGCGCGGAAAGATCGTCGAGTTTTCGACGCCGGAGTCGCTGCTGGAACTGGACTTTACGCTTCCCGTGTTTGTGCTTTTGGACCGGATTGTAGTCAGCGTTGAGAATCGGCCGCGGATTGTGGACGCGGCGGAGATTGCTTACCGGGAGTCGGGCGAGGTGATCTTCGAGGAGGCGCCGCGGGCTGATTCTCAGGGCGAGGAGACGGGGGAGCGGAAGCGGCACCGGTTCAGCGGGGCGTATGAGTGCAAGAGTTGCCACCGGCCGGGGAAGGAGCCGGAGCCGCGGCTGTTCAGCTTCAACAATCCGTTTGGGGCCTGCCCGCGCTGCCAGGGTTTTGGCAATACGGTGGACTTCGACCTGAACCTGGTGATTCCGGATAAGGGGCTGAGTTTGAACGATGGGGCGATCGATCCCTGGAATCGGCCCAAGTACCGGCCCTGGTTCACGGAGTTGCGCAGGCAGGCGGAGGAGTTGCGGATTCCGATGGATGTGCCTTGGCGCGAGTTGCCGGAGGCAGTGCGGGAGACAGTGCTCCGGGGCAAGGGCGGCTTTGTTGGGGTGTTTGGGTTCTTTGCGCTGATGGAGCGCAAGAAGTACAAGCTGCACGTGCGGGTGATGCTGAGCAAGTACCGGGGATACGCGGAGTGCCCGGACTGCCGGGGTCAGCGGCTGAGGGCCGAGGCGCGGAGTGTGCGCATCAATGGGAAGAACATCTGCCAGGCCACGGCGTTGACGATCGCGCAGGCCAAGGCGTTTTTTGAAGGGCTGAAGCTGACGGCGATGGAAGAGGAGATTGCCGGGCCGGTGTTGCACGAGGTGCGGCAGCGGCTGAGCTTTCTGGATGCGGTGGGACTGGAGTATCTGACGCTGGAGCGGCTGGCTTCGACGCTTTCGGGCGGGGAGGCGCAGCGGATTCAACTGGCGACTTCGTTGGGATCGCGGCTGGTGGGGGCGCTGTATGTGCTGGATGAGCCTTCGATCGGGCTGCATACGCGGGATACGGCGCGGCTGATCCGGATTCTCGAGGAACTGAGGGACCTGGGCAATACCATCCTCGTCGTCGAGCACGATGCGGATGTGCTGCGGGCCGCGGATCATTTGCTGGATCTGGGACCGGGGGCGGGGGAGCAAGGCGGGAGGCTGCTGGCCGAGGGGGTTCTGGCGGAGATCGAGGCCAATCCGAACTCGCTGACGGGGCGGTATCTGTCCGGCCAGATTTCGATTCCGGTGCCTTCGCGGCGCAGGGCGCCGGGGCGGGAACGCCTGGTGCTCAAAGGGGCGGAGGCTAACAACCTGCACGGACTGGATGTCGAGATTCCGCTGGGAATGCTGGTGGCGATTACCGGGGTTTCGGGGTCGGGAAAGTCGACGCTGGTCCACCAGGTTCTGTACCGGGCCGTGGCGCGGGCAATGGGGCAGTCGGACGGCGCCGAGCCCTCCGGGCTCTTCGCTTCCTTGTCCGGCATCGAGCGCCTCAACGACGCGGTGCTGGTGGACCAGACGCCGATCGGGCGCACGCCGCGGTCCAACCCGATTACCTACATCAAAGGATTCGATCTGGTGCGGGAGCTGTTTGCGGCGCAGCCGGAGGCGAAGCGGCTTTCGCTGACGCCGGGACATTTCTCCTTCAACGTGCCTGGAGGCCGATGCAATACCTGCGAGGGCGACGGGACAGTGACTGTGGAGATGCAGTTTCTGGCCGACGTGGAGCTGCCCTGCGAGGAGTGCAACGGGACGCGCTACCAGGCTAAGGTGCTGGAGGTCCGTTACAAGGGCAAGAGCATTCACGATGTGCTGCAAATGACGGTGCGGGAGGCGCTCAGGTTCTTTGCCGGGCAGACCAAGCTGCTGGAGAAACTGGCGGTGCTCGACGAGATCGGGTTGGGGTACCTGCGGCTGGGGCAGTCAGCGACTACGCTGTCAGGCGGTGAAGCGCAGCGTGTGAAGCTTGCCGCGCACCTGGCGCAAGTACGGGCAGTGAACGCGACCGCCAAACCCTCGCAGGCCAGCCGCGTGCTTTACATTCTGGACGAGCCGACGACCGGGTTGCACTTCGACGACGTTTCCAAGCTGCTGACAGCGTTTCGCAAGCTGATCGATGGGGGCGGGTCGCTGGTCGTGATCGAGCACAACCTGGATGTGATCAAGTGTGCCGACTGGGTGATCGACCTAGGACCGGAAGGCGGCGAGGGCGGAGGACGGATTGTGGCCGAGGGCACGCCGGAAGAGATTGCGGGGAATCTGCTGTCGCATACGGGAAAGTGGCTGGGACGGGTGCTGTGAGAGGTGGTCCGGCAATCGTCAGGCGGACTCAGTTTGAAGCGGGTCCAAAGTGGAGAAGCACCAGCCTTGCCCGTGCAGCCAGCAGGTCGTGTCCTTTTCATGAGCGTCGCAGCGCAGCGACCTTACGTTCTTGCCGCGATCGCGCTTCAACGCCTCGTTGAGTTGTCTGCTCGCCTCGGGGTCGCGCGCTCCGTGAAAGCCAATGAAGTAGGCCCCAAAGTGCAGGCGTGCGTCGAATCTGTCCGCGCTTGTGCGGGTCAAAAGCGCCATGGCTCCTGGTCCCGCTGTCGAAGTCAACGGAAAGAGCAGCTTTCCGCCGGGCTTGAGGGCAGCCAGCCAGGAGGGGAGCGGATGGGTACCGCCGGCGCTCACCACGATTGCGTCGGCGGGTTCAAACGGTCCGCGGGAGCCGTCGCCGTGGACGACGTTAACCTGCGGCCAGGGAGCGAGCGCGATGCGCGCCCTTTCCGCCATCCCCTCGTCGATGTCGATCGCCGTGACTTTTCCTTGAGGGCCTGCGAGTTCGCCCAGGATCGCCGTGTAATAGCCGGTGCCGCAGCCCAGATGCAGCACCTGATCGTTGGCCCGGACGCCAAGCTGGTCGAGGAAGAGGGCCCAAAGACTGGGTTGCCCGTTGTTGATGCCCTTGGCCTCGTCGAGCTCGATGAGCATGTCGTGATAGACATGCCTGGGGTCCGCATCGTCCGTGATCCAGAATTTCCCCCAGTTCTTGATGCGCCAAGGGCCGGGACCGACGAAGCGTTCGCGCGGCACGGTTGCAAAGGCGTCGAACAGCGCAGAGGAAGACATGTGCGTGCGGAAGCGCAATTCCTCCGCGTAGAAGCGACGCGCGGCTTCTATGGAGGCGGTCATGGCGAATCACATTGCATAGCGTGCATGCGGCTATCTTATTGGGAATCATACCCACGCTGGAAGGAAGAACGTTCGGTGCCTGGGCCGCCCGATTTGCCAGCGGGTGTGGTGATTGGATAGAAAGGGTGGGACGATTTGCATTCAGGATTGCTGTCCCTATAGGTGAAATCGTTTTCTGCGCCAGCCAAGCTGCGCGGAGAGGCAGCGGTCGCCGGCCGCGAGAAAGGGTGTGGATAGATTGAGCATTTCCGCGGGTTCGATGGGGAGTGAGGGAAGGCAACGGCACGATGAGGATTTTGAGGCTCCGCTGATTCCGCATGGGCGGCTGATCCCTTTCCTGGTGGTGACGCCGCTGTTCTTTTTGTGGGCGATTCCGAACAATCTGACCGATTTTTTGATCCGCCAGTTCATGAAGTCGTTCGAGATCAACCGGTCGGACGCTGCACAACTGCAGATTGGTATCTTCGTGGGCTATTTCCTGATGGCTATTCCGGCCGGTCAGCTCATGCGCCGCTTCGGATACAAAGCGGGTCTGTTGACCGGGCTGATCCTGATGGGCAGCGGGTGCTGGCTGTTCTGGCCGGCGGCGCATGCCGAGGTATACCTGTTCTTTGTTGTGGCGCAGTTTGTGATCGGATGCGGGCTTTCGTTTTTGGAGACGGGAGCGAATTCGTTCATTGCCCAACTGGGGCCTACAGCTTCGAGCGAGCGGCGGCTGAATTTCTCTCAGGCATTCAATCCGCTGGGGTCGATTACGGCGGGGCTTGTGGGGACGGTGTTCATCTTCTCCGGCGTGGAGTTCAGCGGCGCGGAAACTGCGGCGCGAAGGGCCGCGGGGACCATGCAGGCGTATCTGCACACTGAGACATTGCGCGTGGTTCCGACCTACCTGGTGCTGGGAACCGTTGCGTTGCTGTGGGCGCTGATGGTGCTGATGACCAAGTTTCCCGACTTGGCGAAGGAAGATGTTTCGCGGCAGGATGCGGGCCCGGCCAAGCATGTGCGGCTGTGGCAGCGGCATTTTGTGCTGGCGGTCGTGGCGCAGTTCCTGTATGTGGGAGCGCAGGTGGGGACGTGGAGTTACTTCATCCTCTACGTGAGGTCGGCGACGGGGATTGGCGACAAGGCGGCCGGCTACATGCTGACCGGAACGCTGGCGGCGTTTGCGCTGGGGCGCTTCAGCTCGGCGTGGCTGATGAAGCATTTCCATGCGCGGACCATGCTGGGAGTCTATTCCGTCGTAAATGTGGTGCTGGGACTCGTAGCAGTAGTGCAGCCTGGATGGTTGGGCGCGATGTGCCTGCTGGCTACCAGCTTGTTCATGTCGATCATGTTTCCAACCATCTTTGCGCTGGGTCTGAAAGGGATGGGCGAGAAGACGAAAACGGCGGGTTCGCTCCTGGTGATGGCGATTCTAGGCGGCGCGGCGCTGACCAAGATCATGGGGATGCTGGCGGATGCGAGGGGGCTGGAGGTGGCATACCTGGTGCCGGTGGCTTGCTTTGCCGGGGTGGCGCTGTATGCGTGGTTCGGCGGAGAACACAGAGCCAGCGAGGTAGCAAGTTAGGCGCCTGCGGTGCGGCAGATGCCGCTCCGCCGCCATTTCCAGTTGCCGCTTGATCTCTCTCTGAGATTGTCTTGCCGGCAAGAGTGGGAGACCGAGGTGCCGTGAAACGGGGAAGGTATGCGCCTATCCGCAATTTCTGATGTGTGGTGCGCGAAGTTGCTAGAAGCAGTGCTTCAGGGAGGTTTTGGGGGCGTGGACCGGATTTGTTTTCCGGATTTGAGCGTCGGGAGTGGTTTTTGGGCGCGGTCAGCTGCGTGGATCTGGACTTTGCGCATAACTCCGCCAAGCCGGTTTGATGGATCAGGGTGGAAGTGAAGTTATCCCGCCGCGGCGGGGTTCGGCGGCGCAGGGCATGGAAGGCGTCCGCGAGGATATCCTTCCAGGGATAGGTTGAACTGAGTTGGAGGAGGACGCGGCGGACGTCGATCTTTGCGATGGCGCCGATCTTAAACAGCTTGAGGCGGATGGTATCGACCTGCGCCTGGGCCCACGCGGCGCCTTTCAGCGCCAGCCGGCGCGGCGCCTCCATCGGCGCGTCGGCCAGCGCGGAGAAGCAGCCGCCTCAGGGCGCCCAACGAACCTTGCGTTTGGCGGTCCGCTCTCTGTTCGAAGGGTGAGGGGCCGGACTTTGCCGTTTCCATTCGCTTCGCGCTAGAATTCACTTGAAACCATGCGTATCTGCAACGCCATTTCGGTCAAAGGGAAGCTTGGGCTCAGACGTTTTCGCCGCGGCCGGCCCGACCGCGGACGCCGCCCCTCCTGCTGAGTAATCTATCCCGCAAGAATGCTTTTTCCGGATCGGCGTTGAGCTCGCGCCGGGATCCGGCGGAGTCTTCGCGCAGCCGTGGCTCCGAATTGCAATCTGAGAGATCCATCCGCCGTTCAAGCGGATAGAAGGGGTAATTCCGATGAACAGCTTTGCCAGCCGGGCTACGCTCACTTCCCGCAACCGTTCTTACGCCATCTATCGTCTGCCGGCGCTTGAGGCGCGGGGCTTCAGCCTGAGCCGATTGCCCTTCAGCCTGAAGATTCTCATTGAGAACCTGCTGCGCCGCGAGGACGGCGTGAACGTGACCGCAGGGGATATCGAGTTTCTGGCCAAATGGAACCCGAAAGGGGAGCCTAGCCGGGAGATCGCTTACATGCCCGCGCGGGTGCTCATGCAGGACTTTACCGGCGTGCCGGCGGTGGTCGATCTGGCCGCGATGCGCGACGCCATCAAGACGCTCGGCGGGGATCCGGAGCGTGTAAACCCCCTGGTTCCGGCCGAACTGGTGATCGATCATTCGGTCCAGGTGGATGAGTTTGGAACTGCGGGCGCTTACGACGCCAACGCTCTGCTGGAATTTCAGCGCAACCGGGAGCGCTATGCCTTTTTGAAGTGGGGCCAGACGGCGTTTCGGAATTTCAGCGCGGTGCCACCGGGGATGGGGATCTGCCACCAGGTGAACCTGGAGTACCTGGCGCGGGTAGTGTTCACGGCGGAGATTGACGGCGAAATGGTGGCTTACCCCGATACGCTGGTGGGTACCGATTCGCACACCACAATGATCAACGGGCTGGGCGTGCTGGGTTGGGGCGTGGGCGGGATCGAGGCGGAGGCGGCGATGCTGGGACAGCCGATTTCCATGCTGGTGCCGCAGGTGGTGGGCTATAAGTTGACCGGCAAGCTGCGCGAGGGGGCAACGGCGACCGATCTGGTGCTGACCGTCACCCAGGCGCTGCGCAAGCTGGGCGTGGTGGGCAAGTTTGTGGAGTATTACGGGCCAGGGATTGCGGAGCTGCCGCTGGCCGACCGGGCGACGATCGGCAATATGGCGCCGGAGTATGGGGCGACATGCGGGATCTTCCCGGTGGACGCCGAAACGCTGCGCTACCTGCGGCTGACCGGGCGCAACGAAGAACAAATCGCTTTGGTCGAGGCCTATTACAAGGAACAGGGGCTGTTCCACACAGCCGACTCGCCGGAGGCGGAGTACACGCAGACGCTGGAGCTGGATTTGGCAACAGTGGAGCCGAGCGTGGCCGGGCCAAAGCGTCCGCAGGACCGGGTGCTCTTGAAGGACGCAGCGGCCAGCTTCGCCCATCAACTCCCCAGCCTTCTATCGCCCACGGCCAAGCCGCTGGGGACGCGGACAGCGGCTGCCTGGGAACGGGGAACAGTGACGGACACCGGCGTTGCGGAAAAGGCGCCGGTACACCTGACTATCACGGTAAAGGAGCGCTTCGGTGTCGATCCAGACACCTATCTCGATCACGGTTCGGTGGTGATTGCGGCCATCACCAGCTGCACCAACACTTCCAATCCTTCCGTGATGGTGGCGGCAGGGATTCTGGCCAAGAAGGCGGTGGAAAAGGGGCTGACCGTACCGCCGTGGGTGAAGACTTCGCTGGCGCCGGGCTCGCGAGTGGTGACGGACTACTACCGGAAGGCGGGTCTCCTGCCGTATCTCGAGAAGCTGCGCTTCAACGTGGTGGGTTACGGATGCACCACCTGCATCGGCAACTCCGGGCCGCTGCCCGCGGATGTTTCAAAGAGCATCGACGAGCATGGCTTGGTGGCCGTGAGCGTGCTGAGCGGCAATCGCAACTTCGAAGGCCGTGTGAATGTGGACGTGCGGGCGAATTACTTAATGAGTCCTCCCCTGGTGGTGGCGTATGCGCTGGCCGGGCGGATCGGGCACAACTTCGACACCGATTCGCTGGGCGCGGATGAGGCCGGACAGCCGGTCTACCTCAAGGACATCTGGCCAACCCAGGCAGAGGTGGCCGAGGCGATTGAAAGGGGATTGTCCAGCGAGAGCTTCCGCCAGGAGTACTCGACAATTTCAGACGGGGACGCCAACTGGCAGGGGCTGAGCTTTCCTACCGGCGATGTCTACCAGTGGGAGCCGGGCTCGACCTATATCCGGAAGGCGCCGTACTTCGATGGCATCGCCAAAACGCCCGCGCCGGTGCCGGACATCCTGGGCGCGCGGGTGCTGGCGGTGCTGGGCGACTCGGTAACCACAGATCACATTTCGCCGGCGGGCAACATCAAGGCCAACGGACCGGCGGGCAAGTACCTGGCGGCGCATGGGGTGAAGCCGGCGGATTTCAACTCCTATGGCTCGCGGCGCGGGAATCATGAAGTCATGGTCCGCGGCACCTTTGCCAACGTGCGGCTCAGAAACAAGCTGGCGCCGGGAACCGAGGGTGGCGTGACGCGCCTCTTGCCGGAAGGCGAAACCATGTCGATCTTTGACGCCAGCGCGAAGTACGCCGAGCGTGGCGTCCCTCTGATCATTTTGGCCGGGAAGGAGTACGGTTCCGGTTCCTCGCGCGACTGGGCCGCAAAGGGACCCAAGCTGCTGGGGGTGCGTGCGGTGATCGCGGAGAGCTACGAGCGCATTCACCGGTCAAACCTGGTGGGGATGGGGATCCTGCCGTTGCAGTACGAGGACGGACAGAACGCGGAGTCGCTGGGACTGACGGGCGAGGAGGTGTACGACTTTGTCGGCCTCTCGGCGCTTCTGGCGCACCGGTTTGCTTCCGGCAAGACGCTGACGGTGAAGACGACCGCCGTCGATGGGTGGGTGAAGGAGTTCAGCGCGACGGTCCGGATCGATACGCCGCAGGAGATCGAGTACTTCGAGCACGGCGGGATTCTGGAGTATGTGCTGCGGCATTTGGCGGCGGAGTAATCCGGTCTCTCAGGTCTAAAACCCAGGATCTGGGTGAACCTGTGGGTTGACGTTGGTGCTCTGCCAGGTCTCAGAAGCGGGACCTGGGGCAGCGTGCTGACTCGCTGGCTTCACGGCTCCAGCAGAATCTTCCCCGTTGTTCTTCGTTCTTCCAGGTCTGTCTGAGCTTGCGCGGCCTCGGTTAGCGGATAGAGGTGCTCAGTTCGCAGCCTCAACTCGCCCTTGGCCGCCCAGTCCAACACGTTGCCCGCCCGCCACTCCAACTCCATGCGAGTGGCAATGTAGTGCCACAACGTGGGCCTAGTCAGAAACAACGAACCCTTCCCGCTGAGCTGGATCGGGTCGAACGGCGGCACCGGTCCGCTCGCTCCACCAAACAACGCCAGGAGTCCCCGCGGTCTGAGGCAGTTGAGGCTGCCATCGAAGGTCGTCTTTCCCACCCCGTCGTAGACCACGTCCACCCCCTTGCCATCTGTGAGCCGTTTGACCTCCACCTCGAAGTCCTTCTCGGTGTAGAGGATCACATCCGAAGCGCCGGCCTCGCGCGAGAGTTCTGCCTTGGCCGGCGTCGAGACCGTGGTAATCACCCGCGCCCCCAGCCGCGATGCCATCTGCGTCAGCAGCAGCCCCACACCTCCTGCTCCGGCGTGAACCAGCGCTGTGTCTCCGGCCTTCAGCGGGAAGGTCGAATAGGCCAGGTAGTGCGCCGTCATCCCCTGCAGCATAGCCGCCGCGGCTTGCTCCATGCTCAGCCCCGCCGGCGTCTTCACCAATTGCGCCGCCGGAACCAGCGCATACTCGGCATAGCTGCCCAACACACCCACCGAAGCCACCGCGTCCCCTTCGGCAAACCCTGTCACGCCCGGCCCCAGCTTCTCCACTGTGCCCGCTGCCTCGCTGCCCGGCGTCAGCGGCAGGGCGGCCTTGTACACGCCCTTGCGGAAGTAGATCTCAATGAAGTTGACCCCGACCGCTTCCACCCGGATCAACACCTGTCCAAGCCCCGGCTCGGGGATGGGCAACTCGGCCAGCCGAAGTACCTCCGGCCCGCCTGTCTCGTGAATCTGAATGGCGTTCATCTCAGCTTCAGCATGAACCCTGGAGCCATACCGCGGCAAGGGGCGGAGTATTCTATGGAGCGACAATCCGGGCAAAAAGATGCGCTGCTGCGACGGTCGCGAGCAGTGCAATGGCCGCGAGTCCTAGTACGTGTCCGTCGATAGTCGCCATTCCCTTTCCAGACAACGACAGCCGGTGCAAGGTGTATGCGCAATAGGGCAGCAACACCAGCACCGAGGTCGCGGCTCCGGGCGGGCATCTGCGCGTGAGCAGCGCGTGAACGATGTGGGTGAAGGCGTTCAGCAGCAGCATCGTCACCACTATTGTGAAGAGACGCAGATTTTCGCCCGCGCGTAGCGCGGAAATCGTCCTGAGCGTGACGATGACCACGATCGCAAAGATGAACGCCACAGCCGCGGCCAACCGCGATCGAGGGATATCGAATAGTTGCATCCAAGGCCGCCAAAGCCAGCGCCGCCTCGCAAGCCGCGCCGGTCGCGATTGGATGATTTGTTTCCAGCGCGGTTGAGTGAGTAACTCTTCCCCGTCGTGAATCAGAAAGATAATCGGGAATACCCATACCAGGGCACTCAAAGGAACGAGCGAGTCCAGAGAATCCCACATACCCGTTATACGATGCTCTGAACCCTCTGGTTACATCTGCCTTCACCCTTCCGGCAACATGCTCGGCTCCTCCGACGCTTGCAGGCGCACGACTCGCTCGATGGCGTACGGAGCCGGATGCTGGCTGCTGTAGAAGTGCCTCACTTGCAGCTCGCCCAGCAACCCGATGGCCAGCATCTGCATTCCCGCCACGATCAGCACCGCGCCTATCACAAACAGCGGCCCGTGCTGGACCATCACATTCCGCAGCGGATGGAGTAACTTCATCCCCAGCAGATAAGCCGAAATGATGCTGCCTATCAAGATGCCCAGCAGGCCGAATCCGCCAAAGAAGTGAAGCGGATGGCCCATGTACTTGAGCAGGAAGCGAATGGTCATCAGATCGAAAAGCACGCGAAAGGTGCGCCCGATGCCGTAATGGCTCTTGCCCCGCTCGCGCTTCAAATTCCTGATTGGAACCTCGCAGATGGATGCGCCATACCAACTGGCCAGCGCCGGAATGAAGCGGTGCATCTCGCCATACAGCGGAATGTTCTGGATCACCTCGCGGCGATAGGCCTTGAAGGTGGTGCCGAAGTCGTGGATGGCCACGCCGGAAAGCCTCGCCATCAGCCAATTGGCGCAACCCGAGGGAATCCGCCGCATGATCATGCTGTCGATGCGATCTTTGCGCCAGCCCGATACCACGTCATATCCCTCCTCCAGCTTTTCCAGAAAGGCGGGAATGTCGTTTGGATCGTGCTGCAGGTCGCCGTCCATGGCCAGAATGAACTCGCCCGAGGCATGATCGAACCCTGCGGCCAACGCCGACGTCTGGCCAAAATTCCGGCGCAGTTTCACCACCAGCACCCGGCTGTCCACCGCGGCAATTTCTTCCAGCAGCTTATAGGTGCGGTCGTTGGACCCATCGTCCACCAGCACCATCTCAAAGCTATCGCCCACCTGTTCCATTACCTGCTTCAGGCGCGCATATAAAGCAGTGGCGTTCTCCTCTTCATTATGAAACGGCACAACAATCGAGTATTTTGCCATGGTGCCAGTATAGATGCGCGCTGAATGTAAAAGGATTACCCCGGGGGAAACGGGACCCGGCGCCTGCACAAAGGTCCTTATGACGAACCTGCGGCCGGCGAACAGCAGCTACCGCTCCAACTCGTCGAGCATTGCCTGCATCTCGCTGAGGGCATGGCGGTTGCTGTTGCGCACGGCACTGGCGATGCCAGCCTTCAGGCGCTGAATGGCTTCGTCATTCCGGCCCGCCGCCGCCAGCGTCTGTGCTGCCATGAAGTAGCCGGGGGTATATTCCGGATTGTCGGCGAGTAGCTTTTCGAACTCCCCCAAGGCGGCTTCGGTCTGGCCGCTCCCGGCAAGTTCCATGGCCAATCCATAACGGGCAAAGCTGTTCTTCGGGTCCCGCGTCAGAATCTCTTTCAGTCCTGCGATCTTGTCCATCCCGCTCGTTCCCGGTCCATTGCTTCCGTCCAGCCATGGGTGATTTGCACAATTTGCCCCAATTGCCGAAACTGGAACAGGATGCCTGGCGAAATCGGCCCAGCCCCCGCCGGACTTATTGTAGCGTGCGGGAAATGGACCCAGGCGGCATAACCTGAGAACGGAGTCGTGGCAGAATGAGTTCCACCCAGTCCAATCCGATTGTCCGCACCGTGGCCAGCACCCAGTCGGAGATGACCGAGATCATTCTGCCCAACGACACCAACACCCTGGGCAACCTGCTCGGCGGCCGCCTCATGCACTTCATCGATCTGACCGGCGCCATGGCCGCCTACCGCCACTCCCGCACCCACGTGGTCACCGCCGCCATGGACCACATCGACTTCATCCGGCCCGTTCATCTGGGCGACCTCCTCACTCTCAAGTCCAGCGTCAACCGGGCGTTCTCCACTTCTATGGAGGTGGGCGTGAAGGTGTGGGCGGAGAACACCCGCACCGGCTCGGTGGTCCACGTTGCCAGCGCCTACCTCGTCTTTGTCGCCATCGACGAGGAGGGCCGCCGGCAGAAAGTGCCTCAATTGCTGCCTGAAACCCCCGACGAACTTCGCCGCTATGAGGACGCCCTGCGCCGCCGCGAGCACCGCGAACGAGAGTCCGCCCGGCGCAGCGAGGGCAAACTGGCCACCGCCGCATTCTCAGCCGCGGCGGCCAGCCAGCCTTAACCCACAACCTTCGAACCGCTCAATTCCTCAAAAGGAGCAATCGATCTCTATGGCCCATTCACCCGCCATGCCTTCCCCCGTGGCCTTGCCCGGCGTCTCCAAAATCGTGGCCATCGGCTCCGGCAAAGGCGGCGTGGGAAAGACCACCGTCGCTGTGAACCTGGCCGTTGCGCTCTCTCGCATGGGCCAGCGCGTCGGCCTGATCGACGCCGACATCTACGGCCCCAACGTTCCCCTCATGATGGGTTCGGCCCAGCAGCCGAAGGTTGGTCCCGGCAACCGCATCGAGCCCAATCTGACCCACGGCATCAAGACCATCTCCATCGGCTACATCTCCCCCGGCGACAAGCCGCTGGTCATGCGCGGACCCATGCTCCACCAGATCATCCGCCAGTTCCTTCAGCAGGTCGAATGGGGCGAACTCGACTACCTCATTGTCGATCTCCCTCCTGGAACCGGCGACGTCGTCATCTCCCTGGTCCAGACCGTGCCCCTTACCGGCGCGGTGGTTGTCTCCACGCCCAGCGACGTCAGCCTGATGGATGCCCGCAAGGCTCTGGAAATGTTCGCCCAGGTGAACGTCGAGGTGCTGGGCATCGTCGAAAACATGAGCCACTTCACCTGTCCCCATTGCCACCGGGAGATCGACATCTTCTCCAAAGGCGGGGCCGAGCGGACCGCGCGGCAATTCGGCGTTCCCTTCCTCGGCTCCATCGAGCTGATCCCCGCCATCCGCGAAGGCGGCGACCGTGGCCTGCCCGTCGCCCTGGCCGGACCCAAGAGTCCGCAGGCTGCAGAGTTTTACGCTGTCGCGCAAAAGCTCTCCGAGCAAGCTGAAGCGGCTGCGGCCGCCGCCACCGATGTTATCGAAATCAGTTAAAAGAACTGGCCTGGGAATAAAAAGAGAGCGAGGCACAAGCCCCGCTCTCTCTTTGGGTGTTTATTGCAACTTACCGCCAGTGTCCTTCTCGCAACTCCCAATGGTCGCCCTTGTGCACCCACTTGTGCGCAACCCAATGCGCGCCAGGATGGGGCGGACGGTCCCAGCGGCCGGGAGTCCAGACGTAGTGGTCGCCTTCCCAGTGGTGATAACCCGCAATCCACACGTAGCCCCGGTCCGGGGGATTACCTCGGACTTCGACGACCGGTGGCGGCGGCCCGATGCGAATCACTACCTGCGCAAACGAAGCCGCAGGCGCCAGCACGAGAGCAAGCAATACTGCCAGTGCAATCTTCTTCACGTTGAATCCAATCCTCCAGGGGTTTGGGTGTTTCCGGAATGCTGCGTTCGTTCCGGCTTGTTGAAGATATGAACGTGTTGTGCGGCCAATAGTTGCGCACCACTTCGGGAAGCGCACCGATACCCGTTCTACCACCCCTGGTTTTCTAAGCGATGTCCCCGATTGCTCATTAGCCTCATCGCGGCTCGAATCACGCCGACTGAATCTCTTCCGTCAGTGCGGCAGCGGCCGCCAAGCAGGCCGCGCGGTCCACGTCCAGGTGCGTGACCAGGCGGATCGAATCCGGCCCCAAGGAGCTGGCCAGAATCCCCCGCGCCTTCAGCCGCGCCACCAACTCCAAGGCGGTCAGTCGCGGAGTGGGGCGCACGGCAAGCCGGAAGATGACGATATTCGTCTCGATCGCATCCGGATCGATCTCCACGCCCTCCAGGTTCGCGAGCGCCTCAGCCAGCAGGCGCGCGTTGGCGTGGTCCTCGCGGAGCCTGGCCGGCCCCTGCTCCAGCGCAATCAGCCCGGCCGCGGCCAGCACGCCAGCCTGCCGCATCCCTCCGCCCAGCGCCTTGCGATAAACCCGCGCCCGTCCCATCAACTCCGCCGATCCGGTCAGCATCGACCCCACCGGCGCGCCCAACCCCTTCGACAGGCAGAACATTACCGTGTCGAACCCGCGCGTGAGCGCCTTCGCGTCCGCGCCCAGCGCCGTCGCGGCATTGAATATCCGCGCTCCATCCAGGTGGGTTGGGAGCTTTCGCTCTTTTGCGCCTTCCCAAATCTCCTCCAAAACCCGCAGAGGCGTCACGCTTCCTCCAGCCAGGTTGGCGGTATTCTCAATCTCGATCAAACCCGTCGCCGCGCGAAAAGCTCCCCGCGCATAAATCGCCGGCTCGATGTGCTTCCAGGTCAAAATGCCGCGCTCCGCCGGAACCGCGCGCACCAGACACCCTGAAAACACTGCCGTCGTCGCCATCTCCCAGTCCAGGATGTGGGCCCGCGACTCGGCGATCACCTCCTGACCCGGCTGGGTGTGCAATCGAATGGCGATCTGGTTGCCCATCGTGCCTGTGGGGACAAACAGCGCCGCCTCCCGGCCAAAGACCTCCGCCGCGCGCCGCTCCAAGAGGTTGACAGTGGGGTCCTCGCCGTAAACGTCGTCGCCCACCTCGGCCGCCGCCATCGCCGCCCGCATCGCCGTCGTGGGCCGCGTCACTGTGTCGGAACGCAAATCGATGATTGCCGCCAATTTCTTCTTCCTTCCTGACCTTTTTGAATCTTTGCCGAGCCGCGCGACACTTTATCGCGGAATCGATAACTTGCTAACTTGCAGTTGTCTATTCTGAATCTTGAGGAGGTGGTTCTTTGCAAACCTGGCCCTCGCGTTGCCCGTGGCAGTGATAGCAGCCGCTGGTTTGATTGCCGGCGTTATACCAATCATGGCTCCCGCCGACGGCCTCGCAGTTCGTGCCCTTTGTCACGAGCCAATAAGGCGGGCGCGGCAACAGAATGCGGAGGTTGGTTCGCCATCGATATGGTGCTGTCCAATCGAATCGACCGACAAACATCTTCCCGCTCTTTCCGCTTCTCGATGCAGGGCTCCTCAAGAACGGGTGGATCGTGGTCTCCCACCCTTTCGCCGGAAAGGAGGCGAAACGGTGGAGCACGGAACTGATCACTGATCACTGTCCACTGCTTCTAAGGTATCTGCCCCATCGGCAGCTCCATTACCGGTGTCTGCTTCCCATCCTTCACCGCATACGCCCAGAGGCCGTGAAAGTTTGCGCGCAGACCCGGCTGCGCCTTCAGGAACGCGCTCAGCACCGCCATCGCCTCGGTCCGCACCGCCGCCGGGTCGGTCACGCCCGTCGAGTCATAGATCACGCCCAAATCGGCCTGGCGCAGGCTGGGGTCCAACCGCACCGCATCGATCTTCCAGGTGCGCGGCCCATCTTGAAGAGTAAGTGGAAACGCGTCCTGCGGGGAGTTCGCAATCAGCGACTGCTCCTGGCCCAGCTTCTCCAGATTCGGCGAGGAAAGGAAGTCCACCGGCACCAGCAGGTAGCGTGCCGCCTCATAGCTGAACCAGGCGCTCCAAGAATTGATCCTGGGCTCGTCCGCTTTCACCAGCTCGCGGGCACGCGTCCAGTACCAGACCCCGTCATGGCCATCGAACATTCCTTGACGGACCGTCAGCCCCGCCAGCTTCCACCCCCCCGACGCCTTCGCACTGTCCCACGCCAGGATCAGTCCCAATTGCCCGGCCATCTGAGCCCCCGCCGCATCCGCCAGCACCAACCCGTAACGGCCTGGAGGCAGCGTCCGCATGGTCAGGGTCACCGTCAAAGACCCGCTCGTGTTCGAGCAGAAGAACTGCGTATCCGCCGGCGCCGCCATGCTTGTCGCGTCCAGCAGGTACAAGCTTCGCAATTGCACTTGCCCGCCCTTCACCAGGGGCGCGGCCTGCTCCACCGCGTCCCGAATCCCCGCCCATTCCGCAGCCTCTGCCGGCAGCAACGCCGCCTGCAGCACCGCATAATCCTGCTCCAGAACTGCCGCAGCCAGCCGCCCTCCGGCCGCCGCCAGAGCATTGCGATCCTGGACCAACAGTCCGGCCTGGGTCGTGCAACTCGTCGCGCTCACCGTCACCGGTGCAGCCAGCAAGGCCGCGGCGGCCCAAATCCCCCAGCGCAGTCGCATTTCCAGGAAATCCTCTCCGCACGGCGAAACTCTTCTTGAGCGTCCGCGGGCCACTGTTAGTCCAGTACCACGCAAATACCGGTAGAATCTGTAAATTACAGAAAATGCAGTAAAACAGAGTATTGAACAAAAGGCAAACATCGCATCATTGACTTTTCTTTGCTTCCTTTTTACTGCAGCTTTTCCGCCGTGCGCAAAAATCAAGGCGCAACGAATTATCGCGAGGAAGTCTGTCCGTCACGTTGTCGTTTACCACGATAATTCGCTTAGCTCACCTGGCGCGACCTGCCAGCACCCCGTCTCGAATTATACGCCGCCCCGGTAGACAGCCCTGCCGTCCACGAAATGTGCCGGCAGGACCATCTGCCGTCCCTTTCGGCCAGTTCGCGTAGGCGGGCTGCCTAGATCCGCGGGCCTCGGGCAAAGTCGAACTCTTCGAGTGTCATGATGCGCGGCAGTCGCGCATCGCCGATACGGCTGTCGATGATGTGCCGGCCGCGCTCCTCGCACTCGATGGACAACAGCGCTTCGAGATACCTGATGTGGCTGTGGTTCCCAACCCTCAATGGGATGGTTGCAGCAGTTTCTCCCTTAATCCTTGGCTCAGGTCGGCCAGTATTTTGGGCGCATTCCCCGCACGGACAAGTTGCTCCAATGGCGGAATCGTATATTGTGGGGCAGGCCCATTGGACATGTGTTGCGCGTCATACAGGGCGAAGTGATCCGTCCTGCCAAGAACATCCTCCCGGGTCAGCACGTAAGGCCAAACCGCGGTGCCATAGCCGAAATCTCCTGGAATAAGAACGGCTGGCCCACTTAAGCTGGCCGGTAATTGTTGCTGGGCAAACCAGGTGGCGATATTGCTGGGGCAGGAGACAACCAGGTACTTGTCAACCTCCTGCGGAAATGGAGAATCTTTCGGGGTCGGCGGATCGCTGTAGAGCACAGCGCAAGTCTGGATAAGCCAGCTATTCTGGTCCCTAAAGCCTTGCGGCACGGTGCTCCGGCCGATGTTGTTGAACCAGTTCACCAGCTTTGGCTGTACGATTTCTGGTTTAGTCTGATCTTCCCAGAAGCTCGCCATTATGGAGCATACGGCCTTTACATTGTTGACATGATCGTCCAGTTTTTTCTCCTCGATCGTGCCCACCCATGCGGCCTCCAGCAATGTCATACCTTTGATCAGGGTGAACAGCACGGACTGGAAGGTGGGAACAACGGTATTGCCAATCGCTTTCAAGTATGCGTCAGGATAGCATTTGTAAACCGCAAGACTGTCTGTCAAACCATCAAGACCTTTTGTCCCCGCCGGTGGAAGCTTGGCGTAGTCATGAGCATCTTTGCTAAGCTGGGCATCCAGAACATTCGGCAAGTAGCTTAGAATGCCCTTGAACGCCCCGCCGTCGCCCAACAGGTAGGTGCCAACGTTGAGCATGGCCTCGTGCACTTCTTCCATCCTCTGGTCGTTCTTCAATACCTGGTCATAGAGCAGATGCCCTCCTGCGTTTTGCGTGTTCGGGTCCTTGTCGGAAAGATCGGAAATCGCGGCTTGATAGGTGGAGTAAACTCCTCTTATCTTGTTTGCATCTCTCACGTACTCGGCCAGAATATTCTGAAGCTTCGCGTCATCGATGTCGATTTGGATATCCTCGGTCTGCAGTTTGATGTAATCGATCCCTTTCTCGATGTCGTTGAGTTCGTTCTTGATTGCTGTCAACTGCGTCTCGATTTTTTGGAACCAGCCTTCGAAGTCAATTGGCTTGTCGGCCAGTCCCACGTCTTGGAGGAACAAATCAAGCGCGATTTCCTTGATCATGAAATTACCGAACTGCTCAAGCGCCACTCCTGCTAGTTTTCCGGCTATTGCTTGGAACATAGTGACTCCTCCTTTCGAGGTATGAGCACGGTCTCCGTGTCTTTGATTCATGGCGTGTCGCAGGCTGGCCGTAACTCTTGTTTGTGTTTCGCGAGATCTGGCATAGCGACTCTTTGCGAATGAGATGCTGCGCTCCAGAAAACGCGCGTGTGAGCCATGATAAAGGGCGGGCAGTCCGCATTCGTAGCCCCTTTCCGCCCCAGGAAAGCGAGAGCCCAGGCTCGTCTTTCGGCATCTAGGATAACTCACCGCCCCGCACAGTCTTGGCCGGCGCTCTGCCCGGCAAGCCGGTTTTGCGAAATGCGTTCTCAGGCGCCCCGTCCGCTGTCATGAAAAAAACGTCCCAGGGGCCGAATTGGACGGAAATTGCGGACAAAGCCGACGAAGCGGGGGTCGCCCAACTCACCTCTGTTCCATGCTCTGCGAATGGAACGAGCGAGATACACGGAGGTCTGGCGGAGAGACCGGGACTCGAACCCCCAACGCGTAAACGCGGACTGATAGACTGTCATTTTGCCGGTTTCATAGATGGAGAGCTGTTTTCTGCACTTGCAGGTGGTACTTTGAGTATCGGTTTCGGGACAGTTGGGAGCGTGGCGGGGGAAAACGGAAACGGTAACGGCGCGGGGCGCGTCAGTGAGGGTAGAGGAGGGGCTTTCCAGGCTGAAATCTTATGCCGGACCTCGAGGGTTGTCTGTATTTTGTCTGCAATTTGGGTTTCCCAATTTGCAAGTTGTTGAAACTAAATCGAAAAACGCAATCAGCCTCGTACCGTGGAGCGGCAACGCAATTGCCGCATCCGGGCGCCGGCAACGCGCCGGGGGAGCCGATTCCCATGCCTACATCGATCCTGCTCAAATCGACAGTCAATCTGAAGGCCGGTAGCGCCTGTCTGTTGGCAGCGCTGGCGCTGGCGGTTGCCCCTTGCGGGGCGCAACTGCCTGCCGCACAGGCTCCGCCAGCCACCGCCGCTTCCGCCCCGGCACGCAAGCCGATTCATGCGCGCAAACCTCCCGCCGCGACCCATTTTCAACCCGCTACGCAACCGTCCACACCCGCACCGGTATTGCCTCCCGTCCCCGAACTCCCCGCCTGGCCGGTCAACGAGAAGCCCGCTCAAGCCGCCGTCACCTGGGACAGCCGGGGCCTCCGCATCGAAGCCCAGAACTCCAGCCTGCAGCAGATTCTTCAAGATGTGGCCACCGCTACCGGCGCCAAGGTGGAGGGAATGGGAGCCGACGAGCGCATCTTTGGCGCCTACGGCCCCGCTCCAGCGCGCGACGTTATTTCTCAACTGCTGGAAGGCTCAGGCTACAATGTGATCATGATTGGGGAGCAGGGCCAGGGAACCCCGAGGCAGATCGTACTCAGCGAACGCTCTCCAGGGAGCACGCATCCCAGCGGCAACGCCAACCAAGCCGCCAACGGCGACGAAGACGCCGACGTGGAGGAACCGCAGCAGCCGCAGCCCCAACTGCAACCGCCCATGCCCATCCGTCCCGGCTTTGCGCCTGGCACACCGCCGCGCACACCCCAGCAGATCATGCAGCAGATGCAGCAACGCCAGCAGGAAATGCAAGTTCGCCCGCAGGTTCAACCGCCCGACAATCCGCCGAATTAGGGCGGAAACAGAGTTACTCTGCACGGTTGATTCTCCGGCAGGGCCGCCGGTCCCCGGCGGTTGCGTCGACTTGGGCGTCGCGGTATCGAGGTACAGCCACTCTGGTTCCGCTGTAATAACCTGCAATCGCTTCTAGCCCGGAGCGGTTCCGCTCCGCCCGGCTATACCCTGGCGCCCGCCTGCACATTCCCAGACTTACCCACTGCATAGCTCCGGACCGGCAAGCACGCCAGACCCACAAAAGAGCTTTGACGCTCTTTCCGCCCATGATAGACATTCGCGGAAGTCAAAAGAAAGAAGACTTCTGTCATGAGTAATCCGTATTTCTGTGCAGCAACCTTGGTGGCACCGGGAATTGGCCCAACGGCTTGGTCATCGACATTGAGGGAGCCAAGGACGCATCCGGCACGCCGCCGGATTTCTATGCCTGCAAGCTTCCAACAGCTAACCTCCCACTACCCATGAGTTACCGGTTCTGGACATCAAGGGCGCTGAGAACAAACCGGGGACGCCGCTCCAGGTCTTCACAAAGAAAACAGACTGGCGCCGCTGGGGAGATCAACTGCGCTGCAAACCAGCTCTGGGTTCAGATAGCAACTAACCTTCCGGGCACAGTCTAGCCGGCACTATTCATGAACAGTTGGGAATCACTGTACTAGTCATTCCGCTCGACTCTTAACTGGACAGCAGTGCCCTTTTCTTTGCGTGAAATCATTGCACTATTTATGCAGTATGCAATGGTGCGGCAAGGGAGCTTCTTCTATCAAAACGAGTTCCGAACTCAAGGTGAGCGGAACCGATGGGCCATTGACCGAGACACTGGCTGGGAGGGTTTCTTCCTAGAGGTTTTGCCATGGAGAAGCGTGGGGCCCTTGAAGACGGATCAGGCGGGGCGCAGCTCTCCCGGCGACCAGCTCGATGCGCACATCGGATGTCTTGAGCGTGGCCACGAGGGGGCCCGGTTGTTGTGAGTGCACTGAGGGCGGCAGTGCAAAAACGGCGGATACCGCGGCACACAACAGGCTCTGCGCGGAAGTTCTTGCCGAGATTCCGGGCATAGGTTTTCCGATCGGGCGGGACCGAGATAAGAGTGCGCCCATCATGGTTTGAACTCGATGGCGACCTGAGCGCGGCGATAAGGAGATCCACCGTCGTGGGTAGCGGCGAAGGTCAGCTCAGCAAGACCTGGAGAGACCGGTTGCGCGGTGGCGCCGGCGGCGGTTGCAATCTGCCACGCTGTCTTCAGGCGTAGGCGAGATGCCCGGTCCGTGGGCACGTCGGCGGCAATATGCAACACGCTTCGGTCCAGGCTCACGTCGACGATCTTAATGCCGACACTTGGATCTCCAGGAAGCGGTTCCGGCGCATCGGGGATAACCGCTACGCCGCCTTGCAGGTCAACCCGCAACTCGCTTTTTCCCGGCGGTGCGTCGAGGACCACCTTCGCTTCGGACTGCTGGGGACGATTCTCGACCGTGGCGGCAATCGGACGATGATTGAGCGAGGCGCGCTGGAGGGTGGCTCCGAGGGGAATGTCGGGTTGGAATATAAGATTGAAGGCCGGGCCGGGATTGTCGATTTCGAGGCTGAGGCCGCCTTCCGAGCGGTGCATCGCCAGTGAGACGGATGTGGCGGACAATGGAATGCGCGCCACAGACACATCGCTCCACTCGGGCGGAAGGCGCGGAGCAAAAATCAAACGGTTGGCGATCGAGTCTACCTGCAGGCCGAGCAAACCATGGATGGTGGCCTCAAGAAAACCGGCGGAAGACCAGGTCTGCTCCGGCACGGACTCGATTTGAGGGCGATAGAAGTCACCTGCCAGGACTTCATGCATGTGGCCAAGCGAATCGAGCGAGGTGAGAGGAAGCAGGGAGCGCCACACCTGGAGCGCTGTGACAGGACGATGCTCCGACCAGAATGCGCCAGCCATGGTCGCCGTGCCCAGAGGCCAGACACTGCCCTTGCCATAGGACTCGGGATCGAAGCCCGCCGATCCAGCGCCGATGCTGCGCGCGCCCCAATCGGTTTGAAACGTGGAGGAGGCGAGCTGATCGAGTAGAAGGGAGTTCTGCCGCGGGTCAAAGAGATGCATGGTGATTGCTTCTGCCGGACCGCTGCGGCTCTCCGGCATGGGCAGGCCCGAAACCGTACGGCCAGCGATCCAGAATGATTGGTTGGCGTCGCAGTAGCGGCCTGGAATGGAATCGCGTGCGCGCTGGCCTGCACTCAAAGCCTCAGCGGCCAGAGCGCTATGACCGGTGAGCCTAGCAAGTTGGGCAAACGACGAAGCGGCTGCAACCCAACTTGCGGAAAGGCCGAGGTCGTCCGACATGCGGTCCTGCTCATTGCCTCCCTCTTTTCCGGGGGGAATGCGCGGGAGCCCGGTGGCCGGATCGATCACGGAGAGGCAATACCGGTATGCGGATTCAATCGCCTCCCAGTGCTGGTTGGCAAAGGCGATGTTTCCGCTTGCCGTAACGTAGCGCGCGACGGCGCCAAGGAATTGAAAGGTAATGTCCACGTGGAAGCCTTACGCCTCTATGAGATCAACGGCTACTTGATTGAGGGCAGGCAAGAGAACTACTACAGGCGAAACCGGCCGGCCTTGGTCTACACAAAATCGCTGGGGTAAACCCGGACGTTCTCCGGGCCGGAACCGTTCTTTCCGATCGACCTCTATTTGGCGCCTGCCTGGGTGCTCTTGATGAAAGCGGCCACGCGGTCGTGGAGCTGCTTGAGCGACTCGTCGCGGATGTAAACCATGTGCCCGGACTCGTACCAGTCGTACTCGATGTTTTTGGCCAGCGATTGCGGAATGGGCAGGTGCTTCTCCTCGTAGAGCGCGGCAAAAAACGGCGTGGCCAGATCGTAGTAGCCGCCATTGACCATGATCCTGAGGCGGGGATTGGTCTTGAGGGCCTCAGCCAGGTCGTTAGCGACATTGAGGTTGATGGGGTTGCCATGGTGGACGACGCCCCATTGCGTACCGCCAAAAATCGCTTCGGGCAGATAGGTCTGGCCCTCGCCGTATTTGAGGTCGCGGCGGACATAGTCGTTGAAGAGAGAGACGTAAGCCGAAGAGATGGCTGAGCTCTGCGGGTCGTAGTCGGCCCCCTCGCTCAAGGGGTTTATGGTGGGGCCCGAGAAGCGCGTATCGAGCCGGCCGGTGGTCAGGTCCTGATCGTCCTGGAGGGTTTTCTCGAACTCGCCGCCGTTGATGCGCAGGTTGCCCTTAACCAAGTAGGCGACAGGGAGGCCGGTGTATTCGTGCAGCCTTTCGGCAACTGACTGCTTTTCATCCTTGCTGAGATCGGTGCCCAGGGCCAGGGCGTGGGTGTAGGGACCCATGGCGAAGTCTTCAACTTCCTTGAGGAACGGCTCAAGAGCGGGCGGCTGCTGGGACAGCTTCTTGTGGTACCAGGCGGTCGCGGCAAAGGTGGGAAGAGCCAGCACGTAAGGCAGGTCCACGCCGGGGTTATTGTTGGGACCGTCGATGTCGGTGGTGAAATTGAAGATCTGGGAGAGCAGGATGATGCCGTTCAGGTCGATACTTTTCTGATTCTCGAGGATATCGGCGAGAACGGCGGATCGGGTGGTGCCATAACTCTCACCAAAGATGAATTTTGGCGAATTCCAACGGTTGTACTTGGTGATGAAGCGGGCGATGAAGCGGGCAAAGGCGTTGGCGTCCTCATCGACACCCCAGAAGGCTTTTTCCGCATCCTTGCCGAGCAGACGGCCGAAGCCGGTACCCGGCATGTCGATGAAGACCAGATCGGAAGTGTCGAGGAGGGAGTACGCGTTATCGACCATCTTGTAGGGGGCTGCGGGGAGGTGTTGGTCTCCGTCGGTGACAACATGCTTGGGGCCAAGGGAGCCCATGTGAAGCCAGACGGTCGAGCTGCCGGGACCGCCGTTGTAGAAGAAGGTAATGGGGCGGTCTTCGGCCTTGGCGTCCTTCTTCTGCCCCAGCGACGAAGGCCCGTCGCTGGGGGCCCCTTTGAAGTAGGCGACGTAAAACATGCGCGCGACGGGGCTTGCGTCCTTTGCTTCCTTGGGTGGGTCGAGGGCCAACTGGCTGCCGGGCTGCGGCTTGCCGTCGGGGTCAAGCTGGGAATCCTGGACGTCGGTGGCGCCCACGGTGATTGTGCCGGCGACGGCGGTGTAGGCAATGTGCTGGCCACCAACGTCGACCGCGCCCTGGGTGGTGACTTCCGACGCAGGAGCTTTCTCAGGAGTCTTCTCGGCGGCAGCGGCGGGCTTGGCGGCGGGGGTGTCGTCGCAGCGGCCTGCAGCTGGCAGAGCTATCGCGATTGCTGCAACAAGGATTGGGGAAAGGCGGCTAATGAGGCGCATCGGAGGGTCTCCAGAAACAAAGCGTTGGGTCAGTATAGAACCTGGATTGCGGGAACCGGGCCCGGCTACTTCTGCCATGTGTCGAATGGCTGTTTCTCGCTGATTTTAGGACGGCTTTCAGCTTGCAACTCCCTGGCGACCGCTTCAACCTCGCGGAAGACGCGGAGAAGATTGCCGCCAAGGATCTTGCGGCAGTCCTCCGGCGAGTACCCACGCTCAAGGAGGGCGGCGGTGATCTTGGGCAGGTCGGCGGGGGAGTCGAGCCCCTCAGGGAGCTGGCCGGAGACACCGTCGAAGTCGGAGCCGAGGCCTACGTGGTCGATCCCGGCGACCTTGGCGATGTGGTCGATGTGATCGATGAGGACGGAAAGCGGGGGTCGGGGAATGCGGTCGGCGTAGCTGCGCTGAATTTTCGATTCTTCGGCGTAGGTGAACTGCCGGCCTTCGGCCTTGGCCTGGGCTTTGGCTTCATCCACCGCCTTTTCGGCTTCGGGCTCGATGGCTTTAAGGGCGTCGCGGTAGGGCTGGGAGAGGAAGCCGGAGTAGAAGTTGACCTGGACGACACCGCCTTTGGAGTTGGGGCCCCCGGAGCGGGCCACGGCGCGGAGCATGTCGTCGGTCATGTTGCGGGGGGCGTCGCAAAGCGCCCGCGCGGAGGAGTGGGAGGCGATGACCGGAGCGCGGGTGATGACCAAAGTCCTATAGAATGTGCGGTCTGAGACGTGTGAGATGTCCACCATCATACCCAGGCGGTTCATCTCGTAGACGACGTCTTTGCCGAATTCGGTGAGGCCCTCTTTGGTGTGGGGGATGGATTTGTCGTCGATGTCGCCGGAGGAGTCGGCCCAGCCATTGGAGTTGGACCAGGTGAGAGTCATGTAGCGGACGCCGAGGGCGTAGTACTGGCGGAGCAGTGGGATAGAGTTCTCAATGGAGTGGCCGCCCTCGATGCCCATAAGAGCCGCAAACTTGTGAGTTCGATGGGCATATTCGATGCCTGCGGGGGTGGCGACGAACATGATCTTGTCGGGGTGGCGGGCGACCTGCTGCTTGACGGAGTCGATCAACTCCAGTGTGCGGTGGGCGTACTGGCCATTGTAGATCTTGGGTTCGACCCAGATGGAGAAGAACTCCGCGCCGAGGTTGCCCTTGTGGATGGAGTCGAGATTGAGATTGCCGCCGCCGAGCGGGTCGCTCAGGTCAAAGTGCTCATCGACGAAGCGTTGCGGGGTGTCGGCGTGGGTGTCGATGACGAGGGCGGAGCGGTGAACGGCCTCCGCGCTTTGGGATTTTGGAGTCATTTTGTGAGCCGGTTGAGACGCGGTTTGGGTAGCGAGAAGGGCGGGGACGGCGAGGAGCAGAAGAGCGAGGCGGGCGTGGGTCGGCATGGGCTTGGGAAGAGTTTATACCCGGGCGACCAGGTTGGGGCGGGTCACGCCGCTGGGTCCAACAGTCTTGCCACTGCTTTGGAGTTGCGGGCGATGACGGTGAGGTAGGCGCGGGCGGGAGCATCGGGGAATTTGCGGCCCTGCTCCCAGTCGCGGAGGGTTCCGACGGGGATGCGGTAGGTGGCGGCAAAGGCTTCCTGGGTAAGGCCGAGGCGCTCGCGGAGCTTTTTGACGTTGGGGATGCGTATGAAGCCGGGCTGCTCGAAGAAGCGGATGGGTGCGGCGTCCGGGTCGTCGCGGACTGCGTCCTCAATCTGTTCGTCAGTTAGCGCATCTGCTGCAGCCCAATCCGTGTCGGTCTTGATGGGCGGATCGCCGGGGTTATGCTCGACCGAGATTGAACCAGTCTTCTTCATACCATTTGGCCTTTCTGACCGAGATGATTCGAGTGATTTCTTCCCCCTCTTCAGTCTTGCTCAGTTCCGTTGAAACGACGATGAGAACTTTGCCGCCTCCGCGGCCTGCGGTTACGAGCGGTTCTCCAATTCACGTGCCCTGGCGGATTCCTTGCAAGGTGGCATTTTCTTGAGGGAAATGCCACTCAAGAGTCGTGCTTTCGGGCTATAGCGATTGGAGAACCGCTATAGTCGAATCTCCCCATAATCGAACCGGTCGTCGATCGAGACGTCGCGGTCCGGGTCTTCGAGGGCAGGGATGCCGTCAGCGAGAGCAAGGCCGTGCTTGCGCTGGTTCAGGAGGTCTTTTGCCGGGTCCCAAACTTAGCGCATGAGTCGATTGTACGGCTAAGCCGTAGTTTTGTCATGAGGATTCAATGGATGATTGCGGACCTGCGATCCGGGCAGTGTTAGGATTCTATCCAGGCGGGAAGGTCTTTCAGCGATGAGCGAGATCATCTTTGAGGTGCGCGAAGACGAGGCGGACGGAGGCTACACTGCTTCCGCGCTGGGGTATGGGATTCATACCCAGGGCGAGACGCTGGAAGAACTGCGCGCGATGGTCAAGGATGCCGTGAACTGCTACTTCGACGAGACGATGGAAGCGCCGAAGATCATCCGGCTGCATTTTGTGCGCGAAGAAATCTTGGCCGCATGAGGTTGCCGCGCGACATTGATGGGCCGCATCTGGTCAAGGCGCTGGCCGTTCTGGGTTATGAGGCGCCGCGGCAAAAGGGATCGTATATCCGCGTGACCACACAGCGCGACGGCGAGAACCACGAAGTCATTCCGCATCATCATCCGATCAAGACGGGGACGCTGGCCAGCATTCTGAAGCGGATTGCCGCGCACCACGGGATGAGTGTGGATGAACTCATGGAAATGCTGGATTTGTAGGGATGGCGGATTCCGGTTTCGGCGCGGCCCTGCGGGGTGCGGGGGTGGTTGGGGACGGGGACCCAGGGTTTCACCCTCCACCCCACGGACGAAGACCTGTCCCCTCACCCCAACGCGCACAGGTCGCTCGCCGGGGACCCAGAGTCCGCGGGGAACCCGGCATGGGCTATTCTCGCGTTCTCCCTGACGGGAGAAGGGAGGGAATCGGGGCGGGTGGCTGGGTTTTGTGGTCTCCAACCCGGCTCCGCCGAAGACGCACTACCATCCCAACCGATTCGCTCATCAAACAACCAGTCCACCACAAAGCAATGCCGATGAACAGGCGTGGCCGCTCT
>Ga0326728_10002346_pt1 | contig 63501 bp, 44 predicted proteins | sample MB3enrmetagenome_FD_207602 | JGI IMG/M metagenome (GOLD analysis project Ga0326728, IMG submission 207602) | Lab enriched peat soil microbial communities from McLean, Ithaca, NY, United States - MB31MN | ecosystem: Environmental > Terrestrial > Soil > Wetlands > Peat | place: USA: New York...
TCATAGCGGAACAAGCTACCTCTGATCCTAAACTCGATCAGCCAGAAAAGCTACAGAAAAATCCTGCGGCGGTTGCTCTTGGGCGCCTTGGAGGCAAAAAGGGCGGGAAAGCTAGGGCCGCAGTTTTGAGTGCTGAAAGAAAACATGAAATTGCTCAAAAAGCTGCTTTGGCACGTTGGAATCGAACTAAGGAAGAGGGATAAGGAGGATGATTACAGCAAATTATATTGTGGAAGGAGAATTAGACGAGCATTTAAAAGAGCTTGAAGACAAACTCGACGCTACGGTTCTAGCCTTTTTGGGACCGATCCTTTATGGAGTTGATAAAGAAATTCGCGATGCGATAGAAGGGATGGGGCAGGAGAAGAGACCAAGACTCACCGTCGTGCTTCAAACCTCTGGTGGCTACATTGAAGTAGTTGAGAGGATGGTCAATCTTTTTAGGAGGCATTTTGATCTTGTTGATTTCATAATACCAGATCACGCGATGTCTGCTGGCACCGTTTTGGTTATGTCGGGCGATACTATCTATATGGACTATTTCTCCGTTTTGGGGCCGATTGATCCACAAGTGGAACGGCCAAATTCAAAGGATTTAATGCCGGCTTTGGGGTATTTAGCTCAATATGAGCGGTTGATAAGGAAATCTGACGAAGGAGTCTTATCTACTGCCGAATTACATTATTTAATAGAGCACTTTGATCCAGCGGAAATGTATCAATTTGAACAAATCAGAGAACAATCTATAGCTCTTTTAAAAGAGTGGTTGGTTAAGTATAAGTTCAAAAATTTGGATACTGTCAATGGCAGACCTGTAACTATGAGGGTGAAAAGAGATAGAGCGGCATCTCTCGCGCGGAAATTGAATGATATAGGTCATTGGCATTCCCATCAAAGGGGCATATCAAAGGATGTGCTGATAAATGATTTAAAACTGCCAATTGATGATTTCGGAGCTGATCCAGATTTAAGTTCGAAAATCCGGATCTATGATAAATTGATTAATGACTATATGATGAGGAGGAATCATCTTGGTGTAATACACAGATATGGGCACTACATTCCTTTGATGGAAGGGAGGTAGAGCATGAAAAAGATTGATAAGACTAATATCGAGGAAGTTCTAAAGAAAAACCCGAAAGTTGATCGAGACTTATTCACGAAGGCTCAAGAGCAAGTAGAAGAACTGCGCAAACTCCGGAAGCGGAAATTCAATTACAACCTGATTACCCCATATTCTCGAAGAGTCCGAGCCGCCATAGACTAGAACGTAGCCACAATACATATCTTAGAGCCAGTTACCACAAATGTGGTTTCTGGCTCTTTTTTTAGAATAGTCAACATGGGGGGAGCATTTTTTTCTTGACAATGCTTAACCGCTCACGTATAAGGTCATTATGAGATGAACGATTGAGCGGAGACAATCCCATGAACAGACTGAGCCTGGAAAAAAGAACACAGATTCTAAAATGCCTCGTGGAGGGAAACTCCATAAGGGCAACCGCCCGTATTTGTGATGTGGTGAAGAATACCGTCATGAAGCTACTCGTTGAAGTAGGCGGAGCCTGCATGGATTATCACGATAAGCACGTCAGAGCTCTTTCCTGCAAGCGAATCCAGTGTGATGAGATTTGGGCGTTTTGCCATTGCAAGGAGAAAAATGTACCTCGGGAGAAGGTTGGTCTGTTCGGATATGGTGATGTCTATACGTGGACCGCACTTTGCGCCGATTCAAAATTGATGGTTGCCTACATGGTTGGAAGGAGAGATGCGGTGTGGGCAAGGCGATTTATTAACGATCTTGCCGAGCGATTAACAAACAAGGTTCAGCTTACCACGGATGGTCACAAAGTTTACCTGCAAGCGATAGAGAGTGAATTTGGGTTCGATATTGATTATGCAATGCTGGTGAAAGTATACGGAGAGAGTCCCGAACTCGCCGAAAAACGGTACAGTCCCGCTCAATTTGTCAGTAGTACAAAAGACGTTATCACCGGCAACCCCGATCCCAAGCACATCTCAACATCTTATGTTGAACGGCAAAACCTTACCATGCGTATGGGTATGCGCCGATTTACCCGCCTAACTAATGGGTTTTCCAAAAAAGCTGCGAATTTAACCTATGCTGTGTCCCTGCACTTCATGTACTATAATTTTGTGAGAATTCACCAGAGCTTGCGGGTTACTCCTGCGATGGAAGCGGGAGTAACGGATCATCTTTGGACTATCGAGGATATTGCGAAACTGGCGGAATGAATAATGTTTATGAAAGCTTAATTCTGAGATAAGATGCCATCCAACCCCAAAAACGGGCATCTTATGACAAAGAAGTCAGTCCGCAAATCACAACAAGCAGCTAAAGAAGCAGGCCCAGCAAAGCACCCGCAAGAAGGCTGTAGAGTAACCATTTCAACTCTTTCGGCAAGATTGTGGAAATCTTTCTGGTGGCTGCTCTATCTTGTCGGATTCTATGTGTCATTCTCTGCCGCGTTGTTGACGCACTACCCTTTTGTTTCCGTTTCTGTCCCGGAACAACTTGACAAAAAATCATGTGACAGTCCTCGCTTTTTAGTTTCTAACGAATCACCATTGCCCTTGCATAATGTCCATTATTATTCAGAACTAATCGAAGGGGATGCGAATGCACCCCCTTCGATACGGACTGGTATCTTTGCGGCGGTGAATATTTCAAATCTTGACAAATTGGCATCACACACCAGCTATTCTATGAGAATGGACTACCGAAGCAACCGTATGCTGCTCCAGTATGTTTTTCAAAAACCGATCATCCAAATATGGGTCCAATATTCACTCCCGTTTATCCCTTTTAAGGAATTTAGAAGGGGATTCCAATTTTTCGCTCTCAGAAATGGGCAAGGGGAATATATTTGGTATCCATTAGGACCGGGAAAGACCTTTATGAGTAAGGAACCGTTGCCAAACATCAATGATTAATACCCCTTAATTCGAAACCGACCTGCTACTCCCCCCACCACCAAAAAATTCCTGCGAAACAGGAAAATCGCGGAAAATCAAAATGACCCACTACCAAAAAGTAACTTCTGTCTCACGATACACATCTGTCTCAAATAATATCTCAAGACACTCAATTGACTTTCAAACAAGTTTTATTAAATTATCTCACTTGGTTGGTCCAAATTGCCCGTTTTGCCTGAGAGTCTCGAAGTGTCTCGGGTTGTGTCCGGAAATGTCCGGATGGACGTTGTGATTCACAAGGGCCTGAAGTTACTGCTAATTTTAAATTGCCTGACGCAGCTGAATTCTGGTACATCTCTTGCCAGATGCACATACGAGTGTAGGGACAAAATAGTTCGTGCTCATTGTGGGAGTCTTAATGCATTAAATCCGTCATTCAATTTCTGAGGGGAGAAACACCATGGCTGACAAAGTTGAAGTTTGCATGTGCGAAAAATGTGGAAACGAAGCTGAGATGACCATATCTTGCCAGTGGGTCGATGTTAAGGAAGCATCGGGAGAAACCAAGAAGAAGCAGAGAGAAACCCGGACATGCAAGGTGTGCGGAAACGAAGCTGATATGATCATCGATTTTGACGAATAGTCTGCTTCGCGTTACGGACTACTGTTACCAAGGCAGGGGCCGGGCACCGTCAAAGGGAGCGGCCCCTTTTCGTTTTAACCGAAGTCTGGAAAGGAGGTTGAGCATGGCAAAAATTCTCGTGCTTTACTACAGCATGTACGGCCACGTTGAAACCATGTCGAAAGCGGTGGCGGAAGGGGCCGGCAGCGTTGGGGGTACTGAAGTCACGATCAAAAGGGTGCCGGAACTGATGCCGGAAGACGTCGCGCGAAAGGCCGGGGTCAAACTCGATCAAGCGGCGCCAATCGCAACTGTCGACGAACTGCCGAATTATGATGCCATTATTTTCGGCTCTCCGACCCGTTTCGGCAACATGTGCGCGCAGATGCGCAATTTTCTCGACCAGACCGGCGGCTTATGGATGAAGGGCGGTTTAGTTGGCAAGGTGGGAAGTGTTTTCACTTCAACGGCCACCCAGCACGGCGGACATGAAACCACCGTTACATCCTTTCATTCGACGCTTCTACACCACGGTATGATCATTGTTGGGGTTCCCTATTCCTGCCCGGAACTCTTGAACATGAATGAAATCACAGGAGGATCCCCTTACGGCGCCGGGACGCTCGCCGGTGCAGACGGCAGCAGGCAGCCTACGGAAAATGAGCTCAAAATTGCTCGTTTTCAAGGGGAACACGTGGCGAGGATAGCCAAGAAGTTGTTTTCGTAGCCGGCGGCGCATGGCAGGATGATCTTCGTTGCCCGGAATGCGGATGGAAATTGGAAGAAGAGGCTAAAGGCCCGGTGTGCGGGCGGTACGGTGTTCTTTCAGGGTCGGCTGATCCGCGCAAAAACGAATTTTGCCGTGGATTTGTGAAGAACCGGCCGGAACAGTTGAGAAAAGGGAGGACATAGGAAATGAGTGAGAGAATGCAGGTGTACAAATGCGATATATGTGGAAACATAATATACGTGCTGCACGAGGGGGCCGACGCTCTCGAATGCTGTGGCGCTCCTATGAAACTCATGGTGGAAAACACTGTTGATGCCGCGAAAGAGAAACACGTCCCTGTTATCGAAAAGATTGCGGGGGGTTTTAAAGTGAAGGTGGGAAGCGTGGCTCATCCGATGGAGCAGAAGCATTACATCGAATGGATTGAAATAATTGCCGGCGACACGGTTTACAGTCGATTCCTGAAGCCTGGAGAAGCACCGGAAGCCGTTTTTACGATTGATGCCCAGGAAGTGACGGCGCGCGAATATTGTAACCTGCATGGTCTGTGGAAGGCGTGATTGCCGCCGGAAAAAAATTCAATCAGCAGAAAGCTTTCTTTGTTATTTCGGGTGATAAAGGGCTGTATTTGGGGGGGGCGCAAAAACACGGTTCCTTAAAGGGTGAAACACACCCGCCTTCCCAATTAACAGCCCTTTAAGAGCACAACGGACCTATTATCATGTTTGCATGAGGCTCAAGAAGCTAAAGAGCCTCATTTGACCGGATTTTTACTAAAAGAAATTCCGAATAAATCTAGACTGAAGTATGATAGTATCGAAGTGGAAATAATACCGTTATAAACTCTCGCCTCGGATCAAACGCCAACACGAAAGCCCTGAATGCCCGGCGTCAGGTCTGAAAAAGTAGAGGCGAGTTGCCGATATTTATCCCGTTAATGGTAATCCGGTCGAACGGACGGCTAAATAGCTGGAGGTGGAGGGGCTTGATTTTTGCACCCCTCGCCCGGTGAATAAAAATTATTTGGTGACCCTATACACAGCGCTCAAATCCAAGAAAACACAATATACCGGTTCGACGCGCATAATGAGAGGCTCCAGTGATGAATTGCGCAGTGGCCAACATCATTAGAGTACTTTTTTTCACTCTGGTGGTCGCAGTTTGCCCCTTCCCTGTGATGGAAGCCGGGATGGCTCACGGCGGCGATAGTGCTCCGGGCCGGGGTGGAAATGTCAAAACTTTGAAAGAGTTGACACTGGATGAGTGCCTCACCATCGCGGCGGAAAACAACCATCAAAAGTCGGCTTCCATGTTCGCGGTGGCCATGGCGGAGGCTCAGCACCGGCAGGCCCTTTCAGGTTACTGGCCGCAGATAAGTCTCAAAGGCAGCTATGTTCATACGGGCACTTCACCTGACTTTCTGTTTCCGGCAATGTCCGTTCCAGTACCGTCGATGCCAATCCACGTACCCGGTGGGACGACAACTGTGACGATACCGGCCAATGCTTTCGGTCCCGGGGTCCCGCCGAAGAACGTGCAGGTTCCGGTTTCCATACCCAGTCAGACCATTCACACCCCGTCCGGCCAAATCTCGGTACCGCCGCAGGATGTAAAACTGTTGAACCAGGACACGATCCTGGGGTCGGCAAATGCCGCATTGCTGCTCTTTGACGGCGGCATGCGCAAAGGGCTTGGCGAACAGGCCACGGGTTGGCTCGACATGGTCAAACAGGAAGCCCGGCGCACCGACCTTGAAATCGAAGACAGTGTGAGACGTCTCTTTTATGGAGCAGTGCTGGCCGCTCAGCTTCACCAGGTAGGCAAGGACACATTGGCTCGCATGGAAGCCACTCTAAGCCTGACGGAAACAATGTACAAAGAAGGTTCCGGGAAGGTGAAGAAGACTGACTACCTGGACAATAAGGTTATGGTTGAGTCCATCCGTTCCATGTTGGCTTTGTTGGAAAAAAATGAAGAAATGGCCCAGGCAGCCCTGGCCAACACCATGGGGTTTCCGTGGAACACCAGTGTAAAACCGACTGCCGCGGAAATACCCTACACGCCCTACGGCGGGAATCTGGAAGAGCTGGTCAGCACCGCCTATGAGTTCAACCCTGACTGGATGAGAGTTGAAGCGGGAATCAGGGCGGCCGAAGGCGCAGTCAGGACCGCCAAGAGCGGATTTTATCCCAAGGTGGCCCTCATGGGAGAGCTGCACAAACTCTTTAACGGCTACGACGCCGGCCTCGCCACCGATAATAACAAAGAAGGCTGGAGTGTCGGCGTGGGCATGGAGATTGCAATCTTCGACGGGTTTCTGACCTTGAATAAGGTAAGAGAATCGCGCTCGCGGGTGGATAAGATCAGGCAGGAAAGCTTCCTCCTGGAGGAAGGGATCGGTTTGCAGATCAAGGATATTTTCCTTGGGATGATCGCAGCTCAGAAAGCCTACCAGGCAACCCTGGATGCCATGAATGCGGCCCAGGAGAACCGGGATCTGAACACCCGAGCTTATCAGATGGAACTGGTGGAAACCGAGAAAGTGATACGCGCTCAACTGGTCGAATCGCTGATGTGCGCTCAACACTACAAAACGCGCTTCGACCACATAGCCTTGCAGTCGCAGCTCACTCTTGTGGTCGGCACGGAGGTGGGAAAGCAGCTTGAGGCTAAACAGGTCACGGGAACGTATTCCGAAACTGAAACCCTTAACGTCTTGCCGGACGGGCATTGAAATGACCGGGCGCCTTTCAGCGGCTTTGCTGGGTGACCCGATCCGGCGGATAAAGGTGTATCGCATCATTGCATACGGTTTTCTGGCGGTGGGGTTCATCCTGTTTCTATTTGCCGGAGATTGTTTTTCTGAGGAAAGCACCAAGATCCACGTGGGCTTTTCCTCCAAAATGTTCACGGATGTAAACGATAACGATGTCAAGGCGGCATTGAAGGTCTGGGCGCAGGTACTTTTCAAAGAGCGAGGACTCCCGGTCGACCCGGAAATGATCGTCCTGAATGGAACGGGGCAGATCACCCATGCGCTGCGAAACAAGCAGATCGATGCCTTTGCCATCACGACCGATGAGTACTGGCCCCTGGAAAAGGAAATTCAGCCCAGCAAAGTTGTTGTGAGTGATTTCGATGGGAGTATTTACGACGAGTATGTGTTGCTGGTGCATCGTGACAGCAAGATTCAACGGCTTGCAGACCTGCGGGGGCGAGGCCTCGCCTTTCTAGTGAACCCAAGGACCAGCCTTGCTCCCGCCTGGCTCGACACGCTTTTGTTAAAGGATGGCTTGGAGCCGTTTTCAGTGTTTTTCGGCCACGTGACCGAGGTGAGTAAATTCCCTCGTGCGATCCTGCCGGTTTTTTTCCGTCAGATCGATGCCTGTGTTGTAACGCGCCGGGGTCTCAAAACAATGAGCGAGCTTAATCCGCAGGTCGGTGTTCAGCTTAAGGTCATCGCTTCTTCGCCCGAAGTAGTGCCGGCCGGGTTCTTCTTCAGACCTGGGTTTTCATCCGGCATAAAGGAACGGATGCTCGAAGAGTTTGGCAATATTCACAAGACAGTCGCAGGACAGCAGGCCCTGACAATATTCCAGAGCGGGAAGCTTCAAGTTCAGCCGATTTCAGTTCTGAACAACGCATTGCAGATTCTTGCCGATCACAAGCGGCTGAGCGCCGGGTGGAACAGTGAGAAGAAAACGAAGCCGGGAGCCGGGCAAGCCAAGCCACAGCAGTAGAGCCGGCGCGCCGAACCGCAGGCCGGTTTCCAACTGATTTTGTGCGTTAACCTTTGCGGCCATAGGGAATGTTGCGGAGCAAATTATTTAAAGATACAGGCCTCTCGCCTGGGTTGCCCATGGAAAACGCCGGAGACACCGGCAATGGTTATGGTAATGCCTTTCGGTCCGTAGCACTGGCGCTGGGGCTTCTTTGTGTTTTCGGGGTCTTCCATCCGGTGCATGCCGCGGATCTGGTCCCGCTGCCTTTAGATGTCGGGTTTACCAAAACCTGCTTCGCAGGTGTGAATCAGAACGATGCCCAGGCATCCCTGAAGGGATTCATGGCAGCCGTCGGCCGGAAGCGCGGATATGATGTGCGGTCCAATGTTATGGTGTTCGAAGACACGCGTTCCTGCCAGGAGGCTGTCAAAAAGAAAGGGAAACAACTGGTTATTGTCACCGCATGGCAATACCTGTCCATGGACCTGAAAAAGACAATGGACCCTGTCTTCGTCCCGGCATGCAATGGCCTGGCGGGCCGCAAATATGTGATCCTGACGCACAAGGGGAGCGGATTAAACAACCTGGGCGATCTCAAAGGCAAGGAGATCACCCAACTTGAAATGGGTTCAGCCAATATGGGGCCGCAATGGCTCCAAACGCTTCTCCTGGGGAGCGGTCTTGGAAATCCGGACCGCTTTTTCAGCAAAGTTGAGGTGGTGCATAAAGCGCCGTCAGCGGTGCTTCCAGTCTTCTTCGGCAACAGGAGCGCCTGCCTGATTGACGTGCCGGCCTTCGAAATAATGGCGGAACTGAACCCGCAGCTAAAAAACAAACTGCAAATCATAGCCTCCTCAGAGCCCTACGTGGATGATGTGATTTGTCTGTCCAAGGATGGTTGGGATTCGGAGGAGCAGAGGTCAAGTGTGATTGAGTCTCTGGCGGACCTGCACCGTGAGCCGGCAGGCCAGCAGATTCTCACCCTTTTCAAAGTGGAAAAGCTGGTTCCATTTGAGGAAAAATACCTTGACTCTCTCAGGAAGCTGCACAAGACATACGAAGAGGCAGGCAAAACGATAAAGCACTGAACCCGGATTTAAGCTGAAAATGCTGAAATCAAAAGAAAATACAACGAAACACCGCAGGAAGATTCATCCGGTTGGAATCACATTCAGGACGGCCGTATTGTCCTGGCTGATCGCAATCAGCACTCTTTCGATCTTCGTGCTTGTGCTCATACCTGAACAGAAGCGAATATTTCTGGAAAACCTTGATTCCAAAGCCCACAGCGTTTTCGTGTCGTTGAGCGAGGTGACCGCCGGGGCCGCCATAAACGAGGATTACAGCAGCGTCGTGGAACACTGCATGGATATGATCAATGGCGACCGGTCCATCGACTACCTGGTGATCACGCGCAATGACGGGTTCTCCGTTATCCACGACCGGGAGGGGTGGCGTTCCGAAATAATTTCTACCGGGGAATGGGCTCCCACGGCACGCGCCGTCACTAGCGGCATCGGCTTCGTAGCCTTGTTTCAGCGGCGGGTCTTCCAGTACTCTCACCCGTTCGACTACTCGGGCATCCAGTGGGGATGGATTCATATCGGTCTTTCGCTCGAAAGCTATGACCGAAGCGTGATGCTCGTCTACGAGCGGACCAGCTTGCTGGCCATCCTCTGCATAACGTTCAGTCTGGTGGGATCGATTTTTTATGCAAAGCGGCTGGTAAAGCCCATCCTCAGTCTGCAGAGGGTGGTGAAAAAGGTCTCCGGCGGAGACCTTTCCGCCCGCGCCCCGATCCAAGGCAACGACGAGGTAGGCCGCCTGGCCGCCTCTTTTAATTCGATGGCCGAAGCACTTCTGAAAAGAGACAAGATACTGCAGAGCGTTCGATTTGCGGCCCAGCAATTCCTGAGCACAGCGGACTGGGAAGAGGTCATCGAAAGCGTTCTGGCCAAGATTGGACAAGCGGCAAGTGTCGATTGCATAAGAATTTACGAAAACCAGTACGACGCAGAGGGAAATTTGCTGGCTTGTCCGCGTTTCGAGTGGCTCTCTGACGGCATGCCGAAAAACCAGGCGCCGAACTGGCGGAATTTTGCCTGGTATGGTTCCGGTTTCGATCAATATGCCGAGGCCCTGAAACGCAACGAAACCGTTGCATCACGCGTAAGTGACTTTAGCGAGGAGCACCAACAAGCCTTCGAACTCTCCGGGATCAAATCTGTCTTAAGCATTCCGGTCATGGTGAACAATTCGTGGTGGGGCATACTGAGCCTCGAGGAATGCAGCGATGAAATCGATTGGACCGAGGCCGAAACAGACAGTATTAGAGCGGCCGCGGACATGTTGGGCGCGGCTATCGTGCGGCGACAAACGCAGAAGGATCTGATGGAAGCCAAAGAAGCGGCTGAGCTGGCCAGCCGGTCCAAGTCACAGTTCCTTGCCAATATGAGCCATGAGATTCGAACCCCGATGAACGGCGTGCTCGGTATGACAGAAATACTTTTAGGATCGGGTTTGAACGAAAAGCAGCGCGGTGTCGCCGAAACCGTGCTGCATTCGGGAGAAGCACTCCTTGGCGTATTGAATGACATCCTGGATTACTCAAAAATCGAAGCAGGCAAACTGGAACTCGAAAACATCAACTTTAATCCGTGGGAGGTAGTGGAGGAAACGACGCAGCTTTTTGCGGAAAGAGCAAGCCAGAAGGGCATCGAGCTTCTGTGCGATCTTCATGACGATGTCCCGGCGGCTTTGCAGGGCGATCCGGGCCGCTTGCGCCAGATACTCATAAACCTCCTTGGCAATGCCGTAAAATTTACAAATCACGGAGAGGTTATTGTCCGGGCAAGAACCAAGAAAGTGGAGGAAAATTACGTATACCTGTGCTTAGAAGTCCGTGATACTGGAATTGGGATAGAGCAGGAGGACAAGGGGCGTATTTTTGAAGCCTTTTCCCAGGCGGACGGGACGACCACGCGAAAATACGGGGGTACAGGTCTCGGTCTGGCCATCTCCCGGCAGTTGTGCGCGATGATGGGCGGGGAAATAGAGGTAGAGAGCACACCCAACAAGGGCAGCATCTTCAGATTTACAGCTCGCCTCCTGAAGTCGAGCTCCCGTCCTTCTGAACCAGCGGTTGTCCGCTCGCAGGATCTCGCGGGCAAGCGAGTTCTCGTTGTCGATGACAATGCCACCAACCGCGCCATCTTGACCAATCACGTCCTATCCTGGGGCATGCGCAGTGAATGTGCTGAAAACGGCCTGGAAGCCCTGGAAATGCTCAAGAAGGCGGCAGTCATGGGAGATCCCTATCAACTGGCGATATTGGATATGATGATGCCGGGGATGAATGGTATTGAATTGGCGCGAGCGATAAAGGCGGATCGCTCTATCGGTTCTGTTCAGATTCTTCTGCTCACCTCCGCAAGTCATGACCGCGCCATTAAATCAATGCACAAATCCGTCATTTCCGATCATCTTTCCAAACCGGTGCGAAAAGCAGGGCTCTTCAATTCGATCAAAACCATAATGGGATCTTTGTTGGAACCACGCTCTCCATCGACTTCCGAGGAGGGAAAGACGGACGGCGTCAAGGGGCTGTTTGGAGCAAAGGTGCTTCTTGCTGAAGACAACTCTGTTAATCAGAAAGTCGCGCGGTCCATGCTTGAAATCCTTGGCTGCAACGTCAAGGTGGCGTCAAACGGACAGGAAGCCGTTGAGGAATTCTCCAGAGACAATTTTGACGTCATTTTCATGGACTGCCAGATGCCTGAATTGGATGGTTATCAGGCCACACAGATCATCAGAGAAAAAGAAGTGCAGGAAGGAGGGGATGGAGTTGAACAAGACAGGAAAATTCACCGGACCCCCATCCTCGCCCTCACCGCCCACGCAATGCAGGGAGACCGTGAACGATGTCTTGACGCCGGGATGGATGACTACCTCAGCAAACCCTTCAACTTACATCAACTCCGAACGATTTTGAGCCGCTGGCTGCAGCCCCGATTGCCGACAGACTTGAATGAAACTAATCTTGAAAACGGCAGGGCGAGAAAAGAGCAAATGATGAAAGATCAGCCCAATGACCATCGCCGGGATCAAAAGCGCGAACCTTCCGAATTTTCTGAAGGCGCTTCCATTGATCGATTTTCTCAGTTGGAACCGCTTGACCAAGAGATACTGGACTCATTGAGGTTACATGCGCGAAAGGGGCAACCCAGCCTTCTTGAAAAAGTTATACCGGTTTACCTGCAGAGTTCGCCGAAACTGATCGAGGCTATCCGTGCCGCAATAAGTCTCGACGACGCCTCAGAAATGCAAAAAGCGGCTCACAGCCTGAAATCCTCGAGCGGAAACCTTGGAGCCGTTGTATTGGCAGATATATGCAAAGAGTTGGAAATCGCGGGTCGAGCAGGGACAACCGCCGGCTGCGACTCTTTTCTTCACGCCCTTGAGGGTGAGTATGAGAGGGTTTGCGAAGCTCTCAAAAAGGAACTGGAGGAGACGGAGAACCCGGATTAAGAGTGAAAATGTCTGAAAGTGGTGATCAGGAAACTGTAACCTTTTAGTAACCTGTGCCGGATCATTGATAAACGGGGCAATGTATTTGCCAGTGAATCCAAATCGTTTGGAATTGCCGGCGTGAGGAGGACGACCCCCGCATATTTGTGGCTCAGGGTCGAAAGATGATTTTGCCGGCGGTAAAAGCGAGGGGAGATTCCTGAAATCTTGAGTTCTGAGCATGAAAATCAGAATCAAGTGAGGGGGTGCTCAATGACTCGGCAAACGCTTAAGGAAGCACAGATTTCAGAGTGCCTCGTTCTGATAGTGGATGATGATCCGACGGTACGCCTCATCGGGAGCGAGTTGCTGAGCGAAGCCGGTTTCATTGTTGTGGAAGCCGAAGATGGCCGGCAGGCGCTCGCTGCATTCGAACACTTTAAGCCCGATATAGTACTCATGGACTTCATGATGTCTATAACGGACGGCTTTGAAGTTTGCGCTTTGATTCGCAGGCGGCCGCATGGGGACAACGCAGCAATACTGGTGATCACAGGTTTGGAGGATCTCAAATTAATTGATGAAGCTTATCTGGCAGGCGCAACCGACTTCGTCACCAAGCCGATCAACTGGTTAATTATGATAGAGCGTTTGCGCCATATCTGGAGCGCCGTTTGCGGCAGGAATGAACTGCGGAAAAATAAAGATGAAAATCGGGCGCTCATTAATGCCATGCCCGATTTGATACTCAATCTCACTAAAGATGGAACAATCCTCGATTGCAAGGCGCCGAAGGATTTCGATTTATCTCCATTCCCCGAGAAGCTTCCCGGTAGAAACATCAGTGAAGTACTCTCAAAAAATAATCCTGAGAAAATACTGTCTTCGCTGGAAAATTCACTGAAAACAGGGGAAATTCAGATTCTGGAGCATCAGGTTCCGCACGGGGACGAGATCCGCTCCTATGAATCACGAATCGTCACGAAGGTTGGGGATGAACTTCTGCTCATCGTTCGCGATATTTCTCAGAAAAAAAGAGATGAACAGCGAATGTTTGAGCTGGAGCATCATGACAGCCTGACAGGACTGCTGAATCGTTACTCATTTGAAGAACACCTGAATAAAGCACTTGCTCAGACCAGGCGTTCCGGACGTTTCGCCGCAGTTCTCCATCTCGATCTCGACGGATTCAAGCTGATAAACAACACATTGGGCCATAATATAGGTGACCTTTTACTTCAGGGCGTTGCCGATCGTCTGGTCAAAAGTGTTCGAATGGGTGATCGCATCGCAAGGCTGACTACGGACACTGCTCCAACGGCTGTTGCACGCCTTGGGGGCGACGAGTTCCTGGTGCTGCTGACTGATATCGGCAGCGTCCGGGATGCGGCTGTGGTCGCCAGACGGATGATGGATAAGTTATCCGAACCGTTCCTTATCGAGGATCAGGAACTTTTTGCCACAGCAAGCATCGGGATCGCAGTCAGCCCCGGCGGTGGAGAAGATGTGGACACTATCCTCAGCAATGCCGATGCCGCATTGAAGCACGCAAAGGATCTTGGCAGGAATAACTTCCAATTTTTTACTTCCGCGATGCGTAAATCGACTTGTGAGCGGTTTGCCGCTGAGAATAAATTGCGCAGGACCCTGGATTGCGAGAAGCTCCGTTCTAAATTACCGGTTGCAGGCTGAGTCGGTGATGATTGCGGATACTCGCCCGGGAAAACCCGATATGCTCTGATGCCAACCTCTTCTAAGACAATGACGCGCCTGCCATGCCTTCAAGGGGGCTGGTTTCAAAGCCCCGCCCTGCCGGTGTTTTTCACTCTGCTGTAGCGATATGGATAAAGTTCCCTCAAAACAGCAGTTGCCTCCTGCGACATCGCGGTTTTTTTCTTATGAGCCGGTTTGCTTGTGAACTCGGCGAGAACCTGTTTGGTGTTCCTGTAGCGATAAGGGTAAAGCTCCTTTATGATTTCCAGCGCTGCCGGGGTTAATCGCGTCGGGCGCAAAGGGGACCAGGCCGGTTCAAATCCCAACGGGGCCGGACTTCCGGTATAGGCCTGCATCACCTGCGCCACATAATTGCGAGTTTCGGCAAAAGGAGGACAGCCGTCGTATTTCTCGACCTGAAGAGGGCCGGCGTTATATGCAGCCAGGGCTTTGTTCAGGTCTCCATGAAAGCGGTTTAGACAATATTGCAGGTACCTTATCCCGCCGATTATATTCTGCTCGATATCGAATGGATCGCTAACCCCCATCAAAGAGGCGGTTTCCGGCATCAATTGCATCAGCCCCATGGCTCCTTTGGGAGAAACGGCCCGCGGATCGAAATCCGATTCAATACGTATAACGGCACGCACCAGATGAGCGTCGATGCCGAGCAGATCGGCGTGTTTGGAGACTAATTCCCTGATCTGCGGGTTGCGAGCGGCTGGAGCAGTCTGTAACGGCCTCTCGAGTTCCGAAGCACTCAAAGATGCTGATGCCAAAACCATGAGAGCTATGCAGATCAGGGCGGAGAGAACACGACGCAAGGCAGACTCCCTTGTGATCATCCGGTTCGCCACAGAACCATGGCAGAATATTCAGATAATAGATCGATTACGGTTTTAGTCGGAACAATTGGAGATTTGCCTTAAATAATTTTTAGCCTGACAGGGTTGCCGGGACTCTCAAAATATGGAAAATTATGTGCGCTTTCTTTTCACGGATTGCGTCATAAGGGTGTACCGGAAAAGCATGATAAGACCTAGACACAGCAAAAGCCATATAGTATCAGTGTTTTTTAATTGCTATGAAATATAAACCCTCAAATCATATTTTTAACGCCTAAGCTACGGTCTCGATCACCTTTTTCGAAGAAAAGCAGTCACTTGTCCTCATTTGGGAGTTCCGGCATGCGAGACGACGAGAAGAGCAAAGAGGAACTGCTGTCTGAATTGAAGTCCTTGCGAACCGAATTAGCACGGTATCGAGAAAGTAATGCGGCAAGTGAAGCCGAGCGAGAGGCACTGAAACAGACCGTTGCCGGGTTCCGAAACTGGGAGACCGAGTGGCGCGGGTTAATGGAGGCCTCCCGGGCAGTCCTCCAATTTCATGGTTTCGAGGAATCCGCACGAAGGATATTTGATCTCTGCCGAAATACCACTGGAGCATTGTCCGGTTATGTTGCCCTGTTAACCGCTGACGGGAAGGAGAATGAACTCCTCTTCCTGGAATCAGGAGGCATGCCGTGCAGCGTTGATCCGGAACTTCCCATGCCGATCCGCGGCTTACGCGCCAAAGCGTACAGTATGGCGAAGGCTGTTTACGAGAACGATTTCATGAACGCCCGATGGGCTAAATTAATGCCGCCGGGCCATGTCAAGCTGCAAAACGTCATGTTTGCTCCTCTTGTTCTGAACGGCAAAGCCGTCGGTATTATAGGCCTCGCCAATAAGCCCACAGGTTTTACGGAGGATGATGCGAGAATTGCGACCGCTTTTGGTGACATTGCCTCCATCGCTCTGCAAAGGGCCCATTCTGAGGAAGTGCTGAGACAAAGCGAAGAGAAATACAGGAGGTTGTTTGAAGATTCGGTGTTGGGCATCTTCCGGGCGACCTCGGATGGCAGGATCATTGAAGCTAATCCGGCTTTCGCCAGGATTTGCGGATTTAATTCACCGGCGGAAGCAAAGAGTCAGGTAAACGATGTGGCCGTCGATCTCTATGTCGATCCGAAACGTGGAAATGAAATCATACGGATGCTATTGGACTCCAATAGGCCTGTCCATACGGAAACCCTGTTCAGGCGGAAGGACGGGAGCACCTTTATGGGTAACCTTCATATCTGGATGGTGCCTGCTGAAGGTGTAAATGGAAAACAGTTTCATATGGAAGGTTTTGTGGAGGACATCACCGAGCGTAAACAGACTGAGGAGGCGCTCAAAGACAGCGAGGAACGGCTTCGCTCCCTGATCAATTCCACCCCTGATATCGTTTGCTTTAAAGATGGAGAAGGACGCTGGCTGGAAGCCAATAAGGCAGACCTCGAGCTATTTCAGCTCAACGAGATCGACTACAGGGGGAAGAAGGATTCGGAGCTTGCCGAATACAGCAGTTTCTACAGGGACGCTTTCCTTACCGGTGAGGATACTGATGAAAAAACCTGGCACAAAGGGGCATTGACACGTGGCGACGAAATAATTCCTGTTCCTGGCGGAACAGATAGAGTCTTCGATGTCATCAAGGTTCCACTCTTTCACCCTGATGGAAGTCGAAGCGGGCTTGTGGTGCTGGGACGCGACGTCACCGAGCGCAAGCTGGCCGAAGAGGCCCTGAGAGAATCCCAACAGCAACTTGCAAACATCATTGATTTCCTTCCGGATGCGACATTTGTAATTGATCGGGAAGGCAGGGTGATAGCATGGAACCGTGCGATTGAGGAAATGACGGGGATCAAGGCGGCGGATATATTGGGGAAAGGCAACTATGAGTATGCTCTGCCCTTTTACGGTGAAAGAAGGCCGATTCTCATCGATCTTGCTCTCCAATCTCATCGCGAAATCGAAAAACAATATGCCGCCTTCGAGAGAACGGCCACGGTAATCGCCGGCGAAACATATATGCCGGCTCTAAAGGGTGGTAAAGTATTTCTTTTCGGGACGGCGAGCGCATTGTTCGACTCAAAGGGAAATATAATTGGAGCGATTGAGTCGGTACGCGATATCACCGAACGCAAGCTGATGGAAGAGGCTCTTCGGCAATCCGATTGGGAAAAGGCTACGTTAAATCACATCGCGAACATCTTTTTGACCGTCCCTGACGAAAATGTATACGAGGAGGTATTGGATGTCATTCTCGCGGCATTGCAGGGCAGATTCGGAGTCTTTGGATACGTGGGAGACAAGGGTGAACTGATCTTTCCCAGCATGACAAAGGACATATGGAGTAGCTGCCAGGTTGAAGGAAATTCGATAGTCTTTCCACCGCACTCATGGGGAAACAGCCTATGGGGCAAAGCGATCAACGAAGGGAAAGCCTTCTATTCCGAAGGACCGTTCCAAACCCCGAGAGGGCACCTGTCGATTTTCAATTTTCTGACCATACCGATTGTATTTGGTGAAAAAGCAATAGGACTTGTTTCGGTTGCCAACAAGGACGGAGGTTTTACCGGAGAAGACGGGGCTCTGCTGGAGCGTATTGCCGCAAATATATCGCCCATCCTCAATGCAAGGCTCCAGCGGGATAGACAGGAACTGGATCGGAAGAATGCGGAGAAGGCACTGCGCGCTTCGGAGGAGCGACTGGCCGACATCATCGATTTCCTTCCGGATGCAACATTTGCCATTAACGGCGAAGGGATTGTCATCTCTTGGAATCGCGCCATGGAAGAGATGACGGGGGTTCCCAAAGAAGCAATGCTCGGCAAGGGGAATCTTGAATATGCCTTGCCTTTTTATGGGGTGAGGAGACTATTGCTGGTTGATTTGATATCTGCAAGTGAAGAGGAGATCAAACGTGAATACCAAACAGTCTCGAAGATCGGCAACAGTGTCGTTGCCGAGGTTTTCGCCCCCGGAACCTATGGAGGAAAGGGCGCGGAGCTGTGGAGTATTGCCACGGCGCTCTATGACAGGTCGGGCAACGTGAGCATCGCGATACAGTCTATTCGCGACATAACCGAGCGCAAGCAAGCAGAAAAGTCCCTTAAACTCAGCGAAGAAAAATACAGAAGGTTGTTTGAAGACGCGGTGCTGGGCATTTTCCGGTCAACGGTTGACGGAAAAATCATCGACATCAATCCGGCTTTTGCCAGGATGTTCGGCTTCAATTCCACGGAGGAAATGAAGAGTCAAGTGAGGGATGTCACCACCGATCTCTGTGCCGACCCCTCACGCCGAAATGAACTCGTAAGAATGCTTGAGGAAGCCAAGGAGCCCATCCAACTGGAAAATCTGTACAAACGGAAGGACGGAAGCACTTTCATCGGCAACCTTCATGCCTGGGCGGTGGGTGATGTAGATGAAAAGCACTCGCTTATCGAAGGCTTTGTAGAGGATGTCAGTGAACGCAAGCGCGCCGAGGAAGAAAAGGCGACATTGGAAGCTCAGCTTCGCCAGGCCCAGAAGCTGGAAGCTATTGGAACTCTTGCCGGCGGCATAGCCCACGATTTCAACAATATTCTTGCCCCAATCATCGGCTATGCGGAGATGACTATTATTGATCTCCCCGACTTCAACCCGGTGAGGTTCGCCCAGGAGCAGATACTGAGTGCCGCCCTCAGGGCGAAGGACCTCATTAGGCAAATCCTGGTTTTTGGTAAACCTGGTAGAGGTCAGCAGCGAAAACCGGTGCAGGTCAGCTCGATAGTAAAAGAGGCTCTCAAGCTGTTGAGGGCTTCGCTGCCAAGCTCAATCAAGATCAGCCGTCATGTCGAAGATGTTATGGCCAACGCCGATCCAACTCAAATACATCAGGTTTTGATGAATCTTTGCACCAATGCAGCCCATGCAATGAATAACCGGGGCACCCTGGAGGTCAGGCTGTCCCGTGTCAATCTGAGTGAGAGTGATTTGGCGGATCGGTCAATCGTCGACCTTAAGCCGGGGCCGTACCTGAAATTGAGTGTTTCTGATACCGGCTGCGGGATGGATAAGGCAACATTGGAGCGCATTTTCGATCCCTATTTCACCACGAAGGACGTCGGAAAGGGAACCGGCCTCGGACTGGCCGTTGCTCATGGGATAGTCAAACATCATGGCGGAGCCGTAACGGTACACAGTGATTTGGGGAAAGGCTCCACGTTCAGCATATATATTCCTGCATTGGAGTATGGCGTGGAGACAACCGATGAAATCAGACCGGCTCTGCCGACAGGTACGGAAAGAATCTTGCTCGTTGATGACGAGCAGAGCCTGGTGGAAATGGGGGCCGCAATTCTTGAGCGGCTGGGCTACAAGGTCACACCCGAGACAAACAGTCTGCTCGCCCTTGAGATTTTTCGTTCCAGATCCCAAGCGTTCGATCTGGTCATCACCGATCACACGATGCCGAATTTGACCGGAACGGATCTTGTTAAAGAAATCCGGCGGATTAGACCGGATGTGCCTATCATCCTGTGCACAGGATTCAGCGAAGAAGTCACAAAGGAAACTGCCGCCGGCCTGTGTATCGAGCTGCTCATGAAGCCATTTGGAATAAAACAGTTGGCCGAGCTGATTCGGAAGGTCCTCGGCGTGTAACGGAGTTGATTCACAGCAGTTTCCGTTTAATTGAAATAAGAATTGGGAGAGCAAATGAAAGCGACCTGTGCAATGATCTGCGCTCTAATCTTGCTCGCATGCCTGCCGAATGCCCATGCCCAGCAGCGAATCAGCAGCGCAACCGAGGAATGTCTGAGCTGCCACTCTACTCTTCACCCTGGAATCGTCTCTTCATGGCAGAAAAGTCGCCACGCTGCCGCCACCTTGTCCGAAGCTTCAGCCGTTGAAAACTTGAACAAAAAGGTGTCTTCCGACGATGTCCCCGACGACCTCAAAAATGTGGTGGTTGGCTGCGCAGAGTGCCACACGCTCGGAGCGAAAACGCATGCGGATTCATTCGACCACAACGGGCACAATGTGCATGTCATTGTCAGCCCGGGGGATTGCGGCTCCTGCCACAAGACCGAAGCCGCCCAGTATCAGAACAACCTGATGTCCCGCGCTTTCGGGAACCTCATGGAAAACAGATTCTATGGATTGCTTATACATTCTATCAATTCAGTTCCAATTGCGAGCGGCAATCCATTCCAAAACAATGCCGGTCTGACGGATGCGGATTCCTGCCTTTACTGCCATGGAACGAAAATCTCGGTTTCCGGCGTTCAGTCCAGGGAGACGGATCTGGGCCCCATGGATTTTCCGGTCATAACCGGCTGGCCCAACCAGGGAGTGGGCCGAATCAATCCGGACGGGACCAAGGGGTCGTGCGCGGCCTGTCACAGCCGGCATGATTTCTCGGTGGAAATGGCCCGAAAACCCTATACCTGCAAGGAATGTCATTCGGGGCCCGATGTGCCGGCGTACAAGGTTTTTGAAGCCAGCAAGCATGGGAACATTTATTCGGCATCGCAAAAAGAGTGGGACTTCGGCAAAACCGGGTGGACCATCGGAAAAGATTTCACGGCGCCAACCTGTGCCGCTTGTCATATCAGTCTTCTGCTGGATGGTGAAGGCAAAGTGATTGCGAACAGGACCCATGAAATGAAAGACCGGCTGCCCTGGCGGCTTTTTGGACTTATTTACGCGCATCCGCACCCGAAAGAGGCTGACACCAGCTCTATCCTTAACACGGATGGTGTCTCACTGCCGACCGATCTGAGCGGAGGGCCGGCCAAAAAATTCCTTTTAACAGACCAGGAGATGACCGGGGCGAGGCAGAAAATGCAATCCATTTGCTTGGCGTGCCACGCCAGGTCATGGGTTGACGGCCATTGGGGCCGGCTATCCAACACCATCGATTCGACAAATGCGAACGTTTTTAGCGCTACCCGGATCATGCAGGACATCTGGAAAAGCGGCGCGGCCAAAGGTTGCGCCAAGGGGGAAAACCCCTTCGACGAATCAATTGAAAAGACCTGGACGGATGTCTGGCTCTTTTACGCCAACAGCATCAGGTTTTCCTCCGCAATGGGCGGAGGAGGCGATTATGGAGTATTTGCCGATGGGCGCTATCAGTTGAAAAAGTCTATTCAACAGATGGAAGAATGGGCAAAGAGCAGGAAAGTTGGAAGCGCAAAGCCGGGACGCTCCGTTAGATAAATGGAGTCAATAAAAATTACAGGAGAAAAACATGATCGAGGTCAGCAGGGAGGCGCCTGATTTCTGTTTGGAAGCGGACAGTGGCGACAGTGTCTGTATCAAAGATCTCATGGGCAAGTGGGTAGTTTTGTACTTCTATCCGAAAGACAATACGAGCGGGTGCACGACGGAGGCTCTGGAGTTTTCAGAGCGCATCGCCGCTTTTTCAGAGATGAATGCAGTTGTGCTCGGAGTAAGTCCCGATTCAGCGGTATCTCATAAGAAGTTCAAGACAAAGCACAACCTTTCGGTGAAGCTGTTGAGCGACCCTTCTCGTGAGGTGCTGGAAAAGTACGGCGCCTGGGGGACTAAGAAGATGTACGGAAAAGTGTCTGAAGGCGTTATCAGAAGCAGTGTTCTTATCGGGCCCGACGGGATTGTCCGGAAACTATGGCCCAAGGCAAAGTCTTCCGGCCATGCCCAAGATGTCCTCGATGCTCTGGCGGCTATGGCAAAATAGCCGATCATGGTAGGACAGCGACCGTTCGAACCTGACCGGCACAGGCCCTGCGGATCTCAGTGGGAAAACAGATAACCCTAAAATTAATGGCCTTGTCAGAGCTGCATCTCGGCGAACCGCCGGATGTCATTTTCCTATGCCTTCCCCAGGGCCAGGAGCTGCGCCTTCTGGCCGTTGTTCAAAACGGCCAGCATGTTGTTGGCAATCCTCGTCAGAAATGAAGTATTGTGCCCCCCTTCCACGGCATCGATGTCACGCATGTACTGAAAACCAAAATAGTCGGAGACCTTCCCGTGCGGCAGGAAAGTGTCGCTTGCAAAATCACCGGTCAGAAAAGCAAGGCCGTCAAAAGCAATCGTGTGTAATTGCGCTTGATCAGAGATTGCTTGCCCGATTGAGTACCGGTTCGCATCATAACGGAGCGATGACCCCTGCGGACCATGAGAACGTTGTGGCTCAACTCTTGGCTGGTTGTCAGGTGAAAGGTTTGGCCTTGCCGCCAAACCTTTTGGCGAATCCACACAGGTGGCCTCAACCTTGCCTTCCGGGGTCGTGTGCTGCACCACATCCCCTGCCTTTTTACCCTTGCAATCCTCATAGGCTTGAGGCGGCGGCTCGTGTCCGCCCTGATGAGGCGGAGCCGGCCGATCCTGAGCCATCGCAGCCCATGCGCACATGCTCAATACCAGAGTCAGGAAGGCTAGTCTCGTTTTCATTTCTTCATCCCTTTTTCGGCGTCTTAACGGTGAGGGTCTGGGTCGAACTGCTGGAGCCTCCGGCGTTGCCGGCCACCAGGGTCACGGTGTAGTTGCCTGCTTTGCTGTAAGTGTGGGTCGGGTTCCGGGATGTGCTGGTCGATCCGTCCCCGAATTTCCAGGACCATGACGTGGGCCCTCCCGTGGAAGCATCTTTGAACACCACCTGCTGGGCAGTCACCGGTGCGGTGGGCGCGAAGGTGAAAGAGGCTGAGGGCGGCGCGACGGTTACGGTAACAGTGGCATTGGCAGACTTGGTGGTATCGGCGCCGGTGATGGCCGTAATCGTAACTGAGGATGGATTGGGCGCCACTAAGGGTGCTGTGTAGACACCGGAGGTACTGATGGTCCCCACGGTGGCATTGCCGCCCGTCACCCCGTTTACCTGCCAAATAACCCCAGTGTCGGTTGTTCCGGAGACATTGGCGGTAAACTGCTGCGTTTTTCCATTCTGTACCGTTGCCTTAAGGGGAGAAATCGTAATGGCTACAGTATTATCGCCGAACAGGTAGTCGGTGTTGGAAATGTATGGGCCAAGCACTGACGTATCTGTAATGACGGCGGAATAGAGAAAAGGCGTTGTACACACGGTGAAATCAAACGGGACGCCATTGTAGACGCCGCTCAAAAGGGTCTCTCTGAGTGATGTCAGATAGTTTGTCTGGCTCGTAGTCAGAGATTTGGATACCGTTGAAAAAGCCATGGCGTAATCATAGGAGATCTGACCGTCAAGTTCGCCGTAGACTCCAGACTTTTCCAATACCTGTGCCAGCACCGATGCTTTCAGTTGGTCCGTCAGGGTAGGAGCTGTGAGGAGGCTCCTCAGCAGCGTGGAGATGTCTGTGCGGACCTGCACGATGTTAACCGTGCCGGTGTAAAGGTTGTCCCTCTGTTCATCCACCAGGTTCGTTACCAGGGTGTCCAGTTGGTTGACGACCAGTTCGTTCAGGAATTCCTGGCCGACATCGCCGGTCAGCGCAGTGCTTATCTGGTAACCCGGGTGCCCGACGGCCGGAGCATCTTTGACATAAAAGGAACCGAAGTAGTTTCCCTGTCGCTCGGGACAGAAGTACACATCCGCATCCAGGGACCCGGCATACCAGGCAAAAATGTCACCCGCATAGCTCATCAATGCCACACATACGTCATTGGATACGCCCTGTGTGAGATTTTGGAAGAAGGTGTTCATTGCATCCGTAACCGTCCAAGAGGCGAAACCGCCTGCCTTCATTGAATTCAGATAGGCTATCTGTGATGCACTCAATGAATTGATTATGGACGCATAGGCGACAGCCCGATCGAAGCTGATCTGGCCATCCAGCGTGTAAAGATCGTTGGAGGCAGCCATAACGGCAGACAAGCTTAGACCGGATGCCCCGGTGGGAATATCACCGTTGATTTGCCTGCGAAAGGCTTCCATGAGCGGGAAGCGTTTGTACGCATAGAGGTTGATCTGGTTCACCTGGTTGTTGGCCAGCGTCATTAGCTGCGCGAACTGGTTGGAGTTCAGAATATAGAGAACATTAATGGAGCAATTTGTCAAAAAATCGGTATTGTGCCCAATGCCGTTTGGGGCGTTGTCGCGCAGGTACTGGAAACCAAAATAGTCAGCCACCTTGCCTGGCGGGAAAAAGGATTGAGCATCAAGGTTGCCGGTAATAGAAGCAAACCCATCGAAAGCGATCGTGTCCTGCTGAGCGCCGTCCGAAATGGTTTGGGAAATATCCATGTTCTGGGTCCAAGCAGGTGGAACTGCAATACAAAACACGGCCAAAGTCATAACAAAAGCAACTCCCATCACCATCGCCCAAATACCGGCAATGTTTTCTCTCCTCTTCAACACGGAAACATTGGAATGTAGCGTCTTCATTGGCTCTTCTCCTATTTTCTGCGCAATATCTTGTGACGGGTGAATGTGTAATGGCAACGCTGGGAAATTCCGGGTTTTAGGGGAGAGATTCATGTCGGCGCCTCCTTGCTGAGTGTTGAGCGACACACAGCCAAGAAGTGCTGCGTTCGCTTGGAGACCTTCTATTAGGCTATCAGGCGGCTGGGCATGGCACAAGTGACGCCAGTCACATTTTGCAGTAGAACAGCATGACAGGAATCACGGTTTGCTATGACAAGTGTCATGCTTAACCCCCTACTATGGCCTTTCGATCTCTCTGCCCATCACTCCACATACCGTTTGAGCCAATTTCGCAAAGGTGAAGGGCTTCCTCAAGTATGCGGTAATCCCGATGGATTTTGCCCTTTTTTCATCGATCAGTTCAACGGACCCAGTGCAAAGGATAATGGGAACGTTCCTTTCGATAGAACGGATACTTCGCGTAAGCTCCTCCCCGGTCATATTCGGCATGCTCATGTCTGTGATCACAAGGTCAAACCGGTCAGGCTCCGAATGAAATTTTGCCAGGGCATCCGTGCTGCAGTGTGTTGCAACTACTTCGTAACCCAGGCTCTCGAGCATTTGTTCTTCCAGCCGCACCATCGATTCTTCATCATCCACAGCCAAAATGCAGCCGAGTTCCATGGGCCGGGTTATGTCATCTCCGGTCCCATGCTGATTGAATGCTCCGTGATGTCCCATCTCAACACTCCTTTTCAGATAAGTGGCTTGATGCAGGTCGATTCTTTTCGTGCTTTCAGGCTATCAAACGATCAACTGGAGCATAAGTGTCCTCAGTCATATTCCGCAGTCAGACACCATGACCCCGAACACAACCCTCCATGACGGGAGTCACCGTGATGAGGATAAAAAGGTGACCGTCGTCAGGTGCAACCGGTTTGATTCTGTGCTAAATACGCATTATGAAAAGATATGAACCCGAAAGTGAATTGGTGCGTCTGCTCGGCATGCTCGCTGCTCTTTGGCTCGGATATCTCTTCGTCTTGGCCGGCATCGACCACTCGTTCTATCCGCGCCCCGTTTTCAGTTTGCCTTTTTATCTTATCAATGGGTTGAACGGGCTGGCGGTTTTCGGGTTTTCCATCTGGCCGCGTGTTAGGACCGGACTTGGGCACTGGTTTTTGCCCACGATCATCGGGATGTTGTCGGTGGTGCCGGTGGTGTCTGGAACCCTGGTCGTGCTGTGGTTGCCTCCCACTCCTGACGGCAATCCCCAGGCGATCATGCTGCGGCTTCTGCCCATAACCCTCATGCCTCTGGTGTTAACTGCATGGAAGTACAGATGGAAGCATGTGGTTATCTTTACCCTGGTGATGGCGGGGTTAAATATGGGTTTGCACGGCTGGTTTTACCGTCCTGGTGGAGCGCCGTTTCTGCCGCCGGTGACGGCTTTTGTCATTCAAATGGTGAGCTTTTTGCTGGTGGGATATTTTATCAGCACTCTGATGAACCGATTGAGGGCGCAGAACGTTTCCCTCGAGGAGGCGAACGCGCATTTGGTTCACTATTCAAGCACACTGGAACATCTGACCATCAGCCGGGAGCGGAACCGGCTGGCCCGCGAGTTGCACGACACTTTGGCCCACACGCTTAGCGCCCTTTCAGTGCAGTTGGAAGCGGCAAAGGCCTACTTTGATGTAGATCCGGGAGCCTCCAGAGAGTTGATCGACAAATCGTTGACAGCGACCCGTTCCGGGTTGCTGGAAACACGGTTGGCGTTAAAATCGCTGCGGGCCAGTCCGCTTGATGACCTGGGGTTGCTGCTGGCCCTGCGCAAGATGTCAGAGGAAACCGCAGCCCGGGCCGGACTGAAGCTTCACTTATCGTTGCCGGATAAGCTCGAATCTCTTTCTCCCGATGTGGAACAGGCAGTTTACCGGGTGGCTCAAGAAGCGGTGGCCAACGTGGCGCACCATGCCAATGCTCAAAGCTTGAGACTGCAGTTGGCGGCAGATGATGGCAGACTCATTCTCATGGTGAGTGATGACGGAATGGGGTTTGGTTTGCAACAAGCTGAGGCGGCGGGTCACTTTGGACTTACTGGAATGCGTGAGCGCGCTCAACTTATCGGCGGTCAACTGAACATCGAAAGCCGGCTTGGGCAAGGCACAACTATAGAGCTGAAGATCTGAGGATCATGACGATGAAAGTGGTCATTTGCGATGACCAGGCAACCGTTCGCGACGGCCTGCAGATGCTGCTGACACTGGAGAAAGACATAAAAGTGGTGGGCTTGGCCGAGGATGGCTGGGAAGCAGTGGAACTGACGGCGAAGCATAAGCCGGACCTCGTGCTGATGGACTTAAAAATGCCGGGGATGAACGGCATTGAAGCTACTCGGCAAATCCGCACAGGATACCCGGCGGTAAAAGTGCTGGTGCTGACAACTTATGATGACGATGAATGGGTTTTCGACGCCGTCCGTGCCGGCGCCTCGGGTTACCTGCTGAAGGATACGCCCCGTGAAGAATTGATCAGGGCAGTGAAGGAAACGGTACTTGGCAAATCATTCGTTGATCCGGCCGTAGCTGGAAAGTTGTTGAGCCGGGTGGCAGACCGACAAACCCAACCCACTACCCTCATCACCGACAAGCTCACCGACCGTGAGGTGGATGTTCTCCGCTTATTGGCGCGCGGCCTGAATAATGCGGAAATTGCCAAACAGCTCTTTTTATCGGAAGGAACCGTACGCAACTACGTCAGCTCCATCTTTTCGAAACTCGAAGTTTCCGATCGGACCCAGGCGGCAGTGATCGCCATTCAGCACGGTCTGGGAAAGATCTGAATCCGGCATAATGCTGGAAGCTAAATCTCGAACACACAAATAGAGTGCATGGAAGCGGCAGTACATTTCTCATTCTCTCCTATCCTGCGTTATGAAGGGACGCGTGATATCCGGTTAACAAATTCAGATCAACCTCGTTATGCCTTTCGGCCGGAGCGGGATTTTCACCCTTAACGAGATAACTGGATTTTCTCTTTTGGCATCAGACTTGCCTGTGATATCTTACTAACCACTCTACAACCTGAATCCCGCGGCCGCGTATTGTTGGTCCAGTCTTTTCGGCGTCCCCCGTTGCCTCCTGAGGGCCTCTAAAAGCCTTCTCTTGGGAAGATTATCCGGTTTTTCGAGGGAACGAATATGCGGGATAAAGCCAAAAGCAACGAGCAGCTTTCAGCCGAACTGCGTGACCCGCATGAAAGAGTTGTCTCAGTGGAAACGGTGTTCCGGGCGGGGAGCGAGGCCGGTTTGCCTTGGTCGCTGAAGAAGTCGAAACCTGCTTCATGCGTCACCTCAAGTCTGTTTTTTCAAAACATGGTTCGATTAGATAATGGCATCGCCCAATGCAAAGGTTGGGAACGGCGTAATGACGGAAGAAGATTATGATAGTCAAAACCGATTTCAGCGGTTCTCGTGAAAGCCTCGAAAAGATGATTCACGAAGTGAGTTCGTGCAAGACATTCGAGGCTCTGATGATTCTGTCGTGCGATGCCAACGGGTTCGTGCCCCGCGATATCGATCCCATTTTGAAAAACGCTTCCATTCCGCTTTTTGGAGGCGTTTTCCCCGCTATTATTCACGATGGGGACCTGATGGAAAAGGGCAGCATCGTAATAGGACTGTCAGACCTGGTGCAAACAAAGTTTATCTCGGAACTGAGCAACGAGGCCATGGACTACGAATTCCATCTCGGTGACGAACCTGCGGCATCAAGGTCAGGCCGAACGATGCTCGTTTTTGTGGATGGGCTTTCCAAGCGCATTGCAGCGTTCATCGAGAGCCTGTTCAATGTTTTCGGACTCCAGATCAACTACATCGGTGGAGGCGCCGGGTCTCTGAGTATGGAGTCCATGCCGTGCCTTTTTACGAATTCGGGCATGGTGGGCGACGGCGCCGTGATCGCCATATTCGATCTCGAAAGCGGGGTAGGCGTCTCCCATGGATGGAAGATGTTGGAAGGGCCATTTCAAGTTACCGAGTCGGATCGAAACGTCATATTTACTCTGGATTGGAGGCCGGCGTTCGACCTGTATAAGGAAGTTGTCGAATCTCATGCCGGAGGCAAATTGACCGAGGATAACTTTTTTGAGATGGCTAAAGGTCATCCGTTCGGAATATCTAGAATGGAATCCGAACAAATAGTGAGAGATCCCTTCCGGGTCGGTCCGGACCGCAGTCTGGTCTGTGTGGGGGAAGTGCCCAAAGGCTCTTTCGTGTCGATTCTCCAGGGAGACGAAGCATCCATCGTGGATGCGGCGGGCAAAGCCCTCGCGCTCAGCCGCGCGGCATTTCCACCCCGGTGTGCGGAAGGTCTCTACCTCTTCATGGATTGCATTTCGAGGGTCCTGTTTCTAGGGGATAGCTTCCATAAAGAACTCAACGAATTAAGCAGCAGCACGCATCCTCTGGTGGGGGCCTGCACCATCGGTGAAATCGCCAATTGCGGAACCGAATATCTGGAGTTCTATAACAAGACAGCAGTGGTAGCCATATTGGAGATCAAATGATCGACACGCTGATCCAGACCCAGATTTTTTACGAAATAGCGATGTCCATGGGCAACAAGCTCGAACTGGGTAAAATGCTCAAGGAATGCCTCTCGGCCTACCTCAGAAAGCTCAACTGTTCGGCGGGAGTCGTGCTGGAAATGAGGAGGGCAGCCGAGAATACTCAGGAGTTTGTTCCCGTATATTCCATTCCCCGCAACGTGAACAATATTGCCGCCTGCCGTGCCGCTCTGAGTCACATTCCCGAAAAACTTTATGATTCGGACCTTCCCACTTTTCTCCTGACTCTGCCGATCCTGGGCGAGGATGAGAAGGATCGCTATTATGTAATGCATCTGCCGGGCTACGGCATTCTCCTATTGGTGCGGAACAACAAGAGTTTCACTTCGGAGCTTTTAAGGTCCATCGAGTCCCTGAACACTAAGTTGGCCAAGGCCTGCCTTTCCTGCCTGCAAAATGAAAAAATGGATGAAATGAACCGTCAGCTTGTCCGCGAGGTCGCGGACCGAAAAGATGTGGAGCTGGAATTAAAAAGGGTGCTTGCCGAACTCGAAATTCGAATCGATGAGCGAACCAGAAAACTGAAAGAATCAAATGAAGCCCTTCTTTCAACCAACCAACGATTAAACGATATAATCGAATTCCTGCCGGATGCAACATTTGCCGTCGACGACGAAGGAATTGTCATCGCCTGGAACCGCGCCATAGAGCAAATGACGGGGGTCGCTAAAGAGGAAATGATCGGCAAAGGGAATCTTGAGTATTCCTTGCCATTTTATGGTGAAAGAAGACGACTGCTGATTGATCTGGTATTCGCAAGCGAGGAGGAAATCAGGCGCGATTATCATTCAGTTTCGAAGCTGGGCAACACCATCGTCGCCGAAGCTTTTGTCCCCGGGACCTACCGAGGAAAAGGCGCAGACCTGTGGGGTACGGCTGCGGCGCTGTATGACAAATCGGGGAAGGTCAGCGCCGCGATAGAGTCCATTCGCGACGTCACCGAGCGCAAACTTGCCGAGGATGCATCGAAGAAAGCGGAGGCCAAATACAGGGCCATCTTCGAAAACGCCATGGAAGGGATATTCCAGACTACTCCCGAAGGACGTTATATAACAGCGAATCCGGCTCACGCCAAAATGCTCGGATTCGACTCGCCGGACGAACTCATGAGTTCCATCTCGGACATCGGCCTGCAACTTTACGCCGATCCGGAGCAGCGTACAGAGATCAAACGGCTGCTGACACAGAACAACCTTGTGAAAGACTTCCAAGCTAAATTACGGCGAAAAGACGGTTCAATACTTTGGGTCACCATAGATTGCGCCACCATCCGGGATTCGGAAGGGAATATCGTCTGCTTCCAGGGAACCATGCTGGATATAACCGACCGCATTCGAGCGGCGGAAGAAAAAGAGAAGCTGGAGGCACAGCTCTTCCATGCTCAAAAGATGGAATCCGTCGGCCGGTTGGCCGGTGGGGTGGCTCATGATTTCAACAATATGCTGAGCATTATTCTCGGCAATGCGGAACTCTGCCTGCTGGGGATGTCTCCTTCGGATCGTGTCCACAAGAATTTGGAGACGATTCACAATGCGGCCCTCCGTTCCGCCGAGCTTGTCAAACAGTTGCTGGCCTTTGCCCGCAAGCAGTTTGCGAGTCCAAAGGTGCTGGATTTGAATGAAACCATTGAGAGTATGCTGAAGATGCTTCGGCGTCTCATCGGTGAGGATATCGATCTGGCATGGATCCCTGGCAGTGGGCTCTGGCATGTCAGAATCGACCCGTCCCAGATCGACCAGATCCTGGTCAACCTCGCTGTGAATGCTCGGGATGCCATCGCGGGCACAGGTTCCATCACCATAGAAACGCAGAATATCATACTGGATGAATCCTATTGTTTGAACCGCGCGGAAGTCATCCCGGGGGAATATGTCCAACTGACCGTGAGTGACTCCGGATGTGGTATGGACAAAGAGGTACTTGAGCACCTTTTCGAACCGTTCTTTACGACCAAAGATCTTGGGCGGGGGACCGGTCTGGGGCTGGCAACCGTCTACGGCATCGTCAAACAGAACGACGGTTATATCAACGTCTACAGTGAGCGCTCAAAGGGGGCGACATTCAAGATCTACCTGCGGCGATTCGAAGTCGATCATAAGAGTGTTCAAGAGGAAACGGCTGATGAAGAACATCCTCAGAAAGGCACGGAAACAATACTGTTGGTCGAGGACGATCCCATACTGCTGAATCTTAGCAAAACGATTCTCGAGTTCCTCGGTTACACCGTAATTCTGACGGAGAGGCCCGAGGAAGCGGTCCGCCTTGTCGAAGAGCATGTCGGAGACATTCATTTGCTGATTACCGACGTGGTGATGCCGGGAATGAACGGACACGAACTTGCGGAGCGACTTCAGGTCATTCGGCCCAAGCTGAAATGCCTGTATATGTCGGGCTATACTGCCAATGTGATTGCCCATCGAGGCATCCTGGAGGAAGGGGTTCAATTCATTTCGAAGCCTTTCAGGATGAACGATCTGGCGAAAGCGGTCAGAACGGCCTTGAGCGGACGCGCGGCTGTTTAGAATACGACCTGATTCACGGACGCTCCTGTCTTAAGGAGCAAGAGCCAACGGGACAATCTACCCGGCCACTTTTCTTATGAATCTAACTTGACCCCGGCAACAAAAATTCTTCGTTTTCAAACCTGTTTTCTTGACCGGTATTACAGATGGTGTGGTATAATATCCTTCCAGTATTCCTCTTCAACCATGCCTTTCGAGAGGCCAAGGAAGACGGGCGTAGCTGGCAAAACGCGAATCCAACGATCTGTACATATCTACCACAAGCTCCGGAAGACTGAAAATCGAGGCGAGCTGCCATTAACCTGGTAAGAGCAGGGTGGGAATCCTCGAAAGGACCCTCTATGAAAGCTCTTCGTGGCGGAATTGGTTCGAGTAGTGCCCAGGATGCCGCGGCAGCCGGAAGGGAAGCTGCGACCAAGGCAGTCGCCGCTCTTGCCGGGGAGGCGCCTGCTCTCGTCGTGGTATTCACCACTCCCAGATATGACCTGGAGGCGCTCCTTTCGAACATCCGCTCTGTTACGGGTCCTGCCAAGCTGATAGGCGCTACCAGCTCTGGTGAGATCGTGGAAGGCCGCTACATGGGATTTGGCGAGGGTGTTGCCGTCCTTGCCCTGACCGACGGCCCATATCGCTTCGGCGTTGCGTCTGCCGGCCACATCAGAAACGATCTCGACCGATCGGGCCAGCAAATCGCCCGTGCAAGCCAAGCCGAGGCAGGCCGGAGCCCGAATGCAGCAGTGCTGCTGTTGGCCGATCCTCTCATGGGAGACCTGCAGCAACTCGTGCAAGGGATCTACCGGGTCACCGGCCCTAAAGTTCCCCTCGTTGGAGGTGCCGCGGCCGACGAACAGAAATTTGTGCGAACATATGTCTTCCACGATGACTCTGTTATCGAAGAAGGTGCAGTTGTGCTCTGGATAGCCAGCGAGCACCCCCTGAAGGTTGTGACTCGGCATGGATGGGAACCCATCGGCGCACCGATGCTGGTCACGCGCTCGGAAGGTACTGAAATCATCGAAATTGCCGGCCGGCCCGCCGCCGAGGTCTATGAAGAGCAACTCGGGTTGGCGCCTGGGGAGCTCAGCGCCGATAAATTCTGGGATACATCCATCCGCCATCCGTTCGGCCTGCCCCAAAGCGACGGTTCGATGGTGATTCGGGTGGCCAGATCAAAAACGGAACGGGGTGCGCTTCAGATACAAGGTTGTGTCCCTCCTTCCGGCAGTTTGGTGCATGTCATGAGCGGTACGGTCGACAGCTTACTCAGGATTGTCGATGAGGTGGCGAATCTGGCTGTAAGTGCGCATCCTCAGCCGGGGGTATTACTGGCGTTCAGTTGTGCTGCCAGGGCTTCCATCTTCGGTGCGCGCAAACCCGAAGAGGCAAGCCTCCTCCAGGCCGGGGCCCGTAATATACCGATATTTGGAATTTACTGCTGCGGTGAGTTTTCGCGCACTGCGGGAGTGCTTGGGACACACAACGCGACGCTTACTGCTCTATGCCTGTAGTTGTCACATTTTACAAGGATTCCGATCGTGGTCATCGATTACGGTGGGGTGCCGAAGGCAGACTCGGACGGTCCGGCCACACTCCGTATCACCAGTGCCGAGGCTGTTCAGGCTGCCCACAAGACTGTTTTGCATACCGCACTCCTGACACGCCTTCTCACCGCGCTGAGTGAACCGGCGCCCCTGCCGCTTTTGCTCGATCGTGCATTGTCAACGTTGAGCGAACTGTTCTCCGCCGATATCGTAACACTGGTGGCTCCAAACGAGACCGGGCGATTCGCTCCCGTGGCGGCAATAGGGCTGCCCGAGGACATTATTGACCGGCCTCTATCGAATGATGAAAACGGTTATATTCTTTCATGTATCAGAACTTCGGCGCCCATACTGATAACCGAAGCAGGCAATGACCCCAAGGTTGACGCCCAGTTGAAACAACTGGGCGCGGAGACGGCTGTCTGGCTGCCTGTTAGCGATAGTTTTTCGCCCAGAGGCGCTTTGCTGCTTGTTCGATGCAACCCGGTTCCGTTCACTTCGGTCGAGGTGGGACTTTTGTCAGCCATGGCCTACCGGATTGGTTTAGTTCTTGAACAGGCCCAACGGAACGCGCAACTGGAGCAGATTATTCGCGCCAATCACGAGATCGGGCGACATCTGGATGCCGAATCCATCGGTTCTGCCGCAGTGCGGTTTTTCTCCGCGCTCATGGGAGCCGACGCTGCAGCGTTGGTCCTCAAGAGTCAGGAGGGCATATCTCAATGCGTAAGCCAACTCGGCCTGGATGGCGCCACTTGCTCCACGCTCTGCCGAATGGCGGAACACTTCCCCGCAGATCAACCATTTGCGACCGATGTGCCGTATTTGACCCTCGATCTGGAGGCTGCCGCCCACCAACTCTCATTGGAACTTCCCGACAGGTTTCCAGTGAAAACCCTTTTGACAATCCCCCTTAGACTCGAAGGGCGGCTCCACGGATTGTTATTTGCCGTCCGGTTCTCCAAAATTTCATTCAGCCCCGGATCTATGAGAATGGCCATGCTCTACTCCGGTCAGTTGTCGGCAGCCCTGGAAAATGCAAACCTCTACAAAGCCCTCAGGGATGAACTCGTCGAACGAGAACGGGCGGAAAAGCAACGCAAACTACTGGAAGCCAGACTCTTTCATGCTCAAAGAATGAACGCCATGGCCACCTTTTCCAGTGGAATCGTTCATGATTTTAACAACCTCCTCGGTGCAATCATTGGCAATATCGATCTCGCACAAATGGATCCGAATGAAAAAGATCAGTCTCACTGTGCAATCGAACAAGCCCGGAATGCGGCCATGCAAGCCGCAGGTCTCGTGCGTAAATTCATGACCTTTTCTGCGGGCGGCAATCCTTCCAAAGTGATCACTTCAGCCCGAAGACTGATCACCGATGCCGTTTCGCTTTCCATTAGCGGATCCAATGTGAATGTTGATTTTGATCTCCCGGATGATCTGGCTAAAATTGAGGTTGACCAGGCACAAATGAAACAGGCCCTGAGCAACATAATCGTCAATGCGATAGAGGCAATGCCGAATGGCGGCACTATCAGGGTGAGCGCCGGAAACGCCACGGCATGTCCGGATGCTGATATGTTCTGCCGGGAATCGGAGAAGGTGCCGATCATCGAGTTTGTTATCACGGATCAAGGCAAGGGAGTAGCTCCGGAGAACCTCGCAAAAATATTCGATCCCTATTTTTCCACCAAGCAGAGAGGGAGTGATAAAGGCATGGGGCTTGGCCTTGCCATTGCTCATTCTATTATCGCCAAACACAAAGGCGAGATCCGTGTAGAGTCACAGCTGGATGCGGGAACAACGTTTTACATTAGTCTGCCTGCCTGTCGAATGATTAAGCCGGAAAAAATGACAATGGCTGCTGAAGAATTCAGATACTCCGGAGCCAAAACCAGGGTTTTGATGCTCGAAGATGAAGAGGCGCTGGCGGAAATGAACATCAGGATGCTTCAATACCTTGGGTATGAAGATGTTGAACACGCCCTGGTTGGGGAGGATGCCGTCAAGCGTTTTCTAAAGGCTCGACAATCTGGGGTCCCCTTCAACCTCCTCATCCTTGATCTGACTGTAAAGGGCGGCATTGGAGGTAAAGAAGTTATAAAAATAATAAAAAAAATCGATGAGGGTGTAAGAGCCATTGTTGTCAGCGGCTACTCGAACGACCCTGTAATGGACGACTATGCCGGTTACGGGTTTTGCGGATCTCTGCGCAAACCCTATGGCCTGAATGATCTGAGGGCGATTCTGGAGACTGTCGTTGGCTACAAAAATACCAACTCCCATTCATGATGGCCGACGGCCGGCAAAGACGCAATACATCTCCTCTGCACGTACCAAAAATCTACTGTGAGTTCAGGTTTAAAACTTTTGAAGAGGGGCTGTAAGATTGAAACTTACTGATGCCGGACCCCTGCGGTTTGAGATGGGAATGGGCCGGGCCGACGCGGTCAGTCAGTGCTCACGTATGAAATTGATCAGTTCCCGATTGAAACGTTCTGTGGCTTCCAAATGGGGAATATGGCCGACGTCCGGTATCTCTATGATCTTGGCCCCCGGAATGGCGGCGGCCGTTTTCCGCCCCAATTCAGGGTATTGTCCCACAAACGGCAGCAACTCCTTTTTCACCCTGGCTTTGCCCGCTACAGTTCGGTCCAATTGACCGATTACCAGGAGTGTCCTGGCTTTAATGTCGGCAAATTCGTGACAGACCGGCTGTTCGTAGATCATCTGGAAAGTCAAGGCGGAGGCCATAGCCAGACGAGGATACTCTGCGCTTCCCCTCATGCGCGCCGCCGCCATCACATACTCGTCGTACTGAGGGTTCCAATGCGCGTAGTAGGATCGGTGATAGTTCCGGAGGCCGGACTCTGTTGCGTTCATCTCGGCCAGATACAGATCCTCAAGTGGCGCATAAGGCGCGATTTCGCGGTAATCCTCAAGGCCGATGGGGTTTTCGAGGACCAGGTGAGTGACAATCTCCGGATACATCAGCGTGAAGCGGGTAGCAAGCATGCCACCCATGGAATGCCCCACGACGATCACCTGCTTTATATCAAGAGAGTCGAGCAGCTTTTTGGTGTTGGCCGCCAGCATGTGGAAGCTGTAGTGAATATTAGGTTTGGATGACTTCCCGAATCCGATCTGGTCCGGCACTATTACTCGAAATCCATTCTCGGCAAGAAAATGAATGGTGGCCTTCCAGTACTCCCCGAAAAAATTTTTCCCATGCAGAAGAACAACAGTCCGGCCGTTTGGTCTTTTCCCCCGGACATCCATGAACGCCATCCGAAGGTCCTGACCCTCGAGTGTCAGCGGCATGAAATCGACCTTATACGGATAAGCGTAACCTTCCAAACAGATCCCGATTTCGCCATTATCCCGTCCCGATGCGGCCACATTAATCGGAAGTGCGGATAAAAAGACCAATCCCAGCAGCACGGCCCCGAGGACTTCAATAAATCGGCATGGCATGACAGGTAAACGTTTCATGATCCACCCCCTGCAATGTGTAATCGCTGTAGACAAATCCGCTTTGTGAATTGGTCTATCTCAAGCGTCCGGTCCCCGAAGATCCCAGGATCCGCCATCACTCATTGCACTCATGTTAACATATCTAGATATCTGTCTAAAATCAAAAAATTCCACCGAATATTGTCCGACATCAGCCATCAATATTTCTCTTGACTTTTGCTAAGGTCGCCAATACCATGCAAACTTGGTACGTTAGCACTTCAAACTACAATGATTATATCGGATAAGTCTATATAGTTGCCTTTCTTTCCATTGCTTCAGAGTTATCAGCTTTGCCTTACAGGTGGTGTTGAGCGAGCGTGAGTTCACTGTTCCGAGCTCAAGCTATGAGACTCGTTTTTATCGGCTTCCCGCTGCTGCTCTGAGCGCTCCCGCTCTTTCGTCACCGGCATCATTTCCATTATTGCGGGGGTAATCCGGGCGTGGCGCCGGCGATTGACTGATGCTGCCCCAATTCCGAAGAACGCCGTCTTGCCTTTCAATGGAGCTGAGGAAAGGAGCCGTTAACATGAACCCGATCCAAATCGCCCAGCACGGACAATCCGCGCTATTTGCTCGGCGGATGAAAAGCACCTCAGGCACCATGGCCTTCAGAACGGCAGTTTCCTTCCTGGCGGCCTTATTCTTTTTTGCCTCGGGGGCATGGGCCAGACCCACCACCGAAGACGAAGCCCGAAACGCGGCCATAAACTGGCTGAGCCTTGAACTCAAACCCATGGGGTCACCGCTGGGCCATGAGGTCAAAAAAGTTGAGACCTTTAGCGACGAGTACGGGGACCCCGCCTATTACGTGGTTCACCTGGCGCCTTCCGGGCTGATATTTTTACCCGCGGACGACCTGGTCGAACCTGTAATCGGTTTCGTAAGCGGTGTCATTTCCTATGATCCTTCTCCAACTAATCCTCTCGGGGCTCTGACGAGTCGTGACATTCCGGAACGGGTGGTCCATTTCAGGCAACAGGAGGCCGCCTTGGGAAAAGGTGAGGCGCCGGCGGCCGGTTCCGCGATGGCCAAAGCGCAGAAGAAGTGGGCCATGCTTTTGGGCGCCGGCGTTGATGGCGAAGGGTCCGCTCCGGGCGGCGGGTCCGGCCCACCGAGCAGTGTCTCGGACGTCAGGGTGGCGCCTTTTGTTCAAAGCGAGTGGAGCCAGTCGACGGCATGTACTCCTTCCCTGGCCGTCTGGAATTATTACACCCCACCTGGAAGCCCTGGCGACCCGAATAATTATGTCTGTGGATGCGGCCCCACCGCCGTGGCGCAAATCATGCGCTACCTTCAGTATCCGACCGCCGGGATCGGAGTTAGATCGCTAAGCTACAGTGTTCAAGGCTCAGAGTCTACCGGCCAGACACGCGGGGGTGACGATAAAGGGGGACCATATGTCTGGAACAATATGCCGCCGCAAATCGACTGCAACACTATCACCCAGGACCAGCGGCAGGAAATCGGCAGGCTAATCTGGGATGTAGCCCTTGCAATGGGTGAGAATTTCGGCCCTAGCGGTTCCGGCTCGGGAGCCCCGGAGTGGGCGCTCCTCAACGTCTTTCAGTTCAGCAACGCCATAGGCGGCAATAACTTCCCAAACAATATCCCGGAGCCAAATATATGGCAGATGATCAACCCCAACCTGCACGCCGGGCTCCCAGTGGTGGTCGGCATCTCGGGTCCTCCGGGAGCGCATGCGGTGGTGTGTGATGGATACGGCTACAACTGGTCGACAATATATCATCACATCAATATGGGGTGGGCCGGCGCGAGCGACGGCTGGTACAACCTGCCCACAATCGCCTCGTTTGATGTCGTCAACGGATGCGACTACAATTTCTACACCTCAGGCAAAGGAGAGATCATCGCCGGCCGCGTAACGGACTGGAAGGGAAATCCACTCAGCGGGGCGAATGTTCAGTTGACCACCACCGGCAAACCCCCGATAGCCATTGCCACCGCTACCGACGCCCAGGGTCTTTTCGCCTTCACCCACGTGGGTTCCGATTCCACATACAACATCACCGTCACCGCAAAGGGACACACCTTCCCTCAATTTTCTGCAACGACAGGCACGAGCGCCAGCGGCACCATCGACGTGGGCAACGTCTGGATGCAGGATTTGGCTGAAACCATACCCCCACACCAGACCCTGGTAAGTGTTACTTCCAGCGAAGACCCCTCCAACTACGGTGATGCCGTCACCTTTACAGCTACCGTTGCCGGGTCGGGCGCCACTCCCACCGGCACCGTGCAGTTTTGGAGCGGCCCGGTGCACCACCAGGTCCGCCTTGGAAAACCTGTAACGCTTTCAGGCGGCAGCGCCTCAATTTCAACATCTTCCCTCCCGCCGGGAAGCATCCCCATTATGGCGGCTTACAGTGGGGACAAAAACTACAACCAGAACAAAGGGTATCTTCCGGACGGCCAGACAGTCAACAAGCTCTCCAGCACAACCACAGTGTCTTCCAGCGCCAACCCGGCCTCACAGGGACAATCAATCACATTCACGGCCACCGTGAGCGGCCCGGCCGGCACCCCTACCGGACAGGTGCAGTTCAAGGTCGATAATACAAACTTTGGGTCGCCTGTAAATCTCACTAACGGCAGCGCCACCAGCAAGGCCACATCCACACTTTCAGATGGGGCCCACACCGTTACGGCGAGCTACAGCGGGGACCCCTATTTCCTGTCAAGCAGCGGTACTCTTGCGGGAGGACAACTGGTCTGGCAGGGGTCGGTCGCAACTACGACTACAGTTGCTTCCAGCGCCAACCCCTCCCCATACGGCCAATCGGTCACTTTCACGGCCACCGTGACCGGAAAGGGAGGGACTCCCACCGGTACGGTTTTATTCCTGGATGGGTCCGCCAGCATTGGGACCAGGACCCTCTCCGGCGGTAGCACAACCCTTTCGACATCCACCCTGCCGATCGGCAAACACACCATTAATGCCAACTACAGTGGTGACAACACCTTCTGGCCGAGCAGCGGCAATCTTACCCAGACCATCACCCAGGCGCTGCCGGCGACCCAAACGAATGTCGTTTCCAGTCTTAACCCATCCATTTACGGCCAGTCGGTCACCTTCACAGCCACCGTCACCGGAACGGGCGGCACCCCCACCGGCACGGTGACGTTTCTGGACGGGACATCCACAATTGGGACCGGGACCCTCTCAGGCGGCAGCACCTCCATTCAGACATCTTCCCTCTCGGCCGGAAACCACACTATTACGGCCAACTACAGCGGGGACTCCAACTTCGCGTCAAGTACCGGCACCCTTACCGGGGGCCAGACCGTCAAGCAGGCCTCCAGCACAACCACTGTCTTGTCCAGCTCCAACCCGGCGCCCATGGGCTCTACAGTCACTTTCACGGCCACCGTGACCGGAACGGGCGGCACTCCCAGCGGCACCGTGCAGTTCGTGGCGGACCAGGGGACCGCCCAGCAGACCGTTATCGGGAGTGCAACTCTTTCCGGCGGAAGCGCCTCGGTTCAGTCCTCTTCCCTCTCGGTTGGAAACCACACCATTACGGCCAACTACAACGGGGACTCTAACTTCGCATCGAGCACCGGTACGCTCCCAGGGGAGCAGACGATCTTAGGCATTTAGCGGCACCAATCGGCATCCGGTCCGCAGAGGGCTGGGCACACGAGGAGGAGGTCAAAGGCGTTGTTTCTTAACCATAAAAACTAAAGACAAAGGCCGGCTGTAGATCTACCAGCAGGTCGCGGAAGTTTCAGCTGAATCGGCGGTATTCGACCAACCATTGAAGAGGGGACCAAGATGAGTTCCAAACGCCACGCTGGTTCAATCATCCCTGGCGCGCTGGCCGCAGCCACGGCAGGCGCCCTGTTTTGCTTCGTCATATTTGGGCTCTGCGGCACGCCCGCTTGTGCCCAGACCACCGTTGCGCCCTTATTCAAACCTGGTGCAAAGATCGAAGTAAAGCAGCCCGACGCCTCTACCGTACCCAAGACCGGTTGGCCTTTGCTGCCTCACGAAACGCACAACGTGCCTCTGCCCGAAAAGCCCGGCTGCTTCCACCTCGTTGACGGCTCCTGGCAGGAAGTACCGTGCATGACCGAGAAGGAAATGAAGAGGTTCCCCCCCCCGGCTGTAGCCGACACCATCGTGTCCGGACCCCCTATTGTCAAAAAAGGCGCCCCCACGCCCCTTACATGGGGCGCGGTGGCAACGCAGCTCATAAATCCGGAGCAATCCGGTGAGAATGACTCCAAACTGGGTGGCGACCAAACTTACAGCATCCAGGCAAACACCAATACTTTTACGTGCTCGAGCTGCTCGAAGGGCTTTCCATTTTCCGCGAGCAAGCCGGACGATGAGGGATGGGTTCAGTTTACCTATCAGCAGGCCTGGCAGAATGTCCACCCTACAGGTCTGTGTGTCTGGATTGTCGATCTCACGGTGGCCTGCTCAACAAAGTCCGACGGCGCCTGTACAGATCTGGACGGCTACGCATCTTACTGCGTCTCGCTCGGTGCGGGCCCCCTGACCGGAAATGGCTCGCAGGAGGGAACTTCCGAGGTAATCGGGTATGTGCAATGCGGACAAACACCGGGCGCGAACAACGTCGGCCCCAACGGGTGCACTCTGTGGGCGTTTGGATACATCGACAATACGAGCAACCCCGAATGGTATAGCGTCGCCGCCCCGGACAACATGGGTCTGGGGACCCTCCAGAACTGGACCAGCATGGGCGGCTCACTGTACGGCGAGGGTGGCGGCAGCCAGGCCGTCTTCACCAACGCCACGTTGTTAACAAATGTTCTGGCCAACACCTGCAATACATCGGCAACGCCCGGCGATTCGACCCCTATATTCATGCCCAACCAGTGCTCGCCTAATCAAAGCCAGTATGACCTGACCGCCTCCGTTGCCTCGACCGGCGGCAACCAAACGGCCGAAACCAACAACCTCACCCCCGGTAACGCGGCCTTCGGCGCCACCGAATACGAGGGTCGTCTGTGGTGGTGGGGAACGACCGGCATGTTTACAACCCAAACGACGGTCAGTTCCAGTGCGAGCACCTCGACCTACGGCCAGTCCGTCACTTTTACTGCTACCGTGACCGGACAATATGGCGACACTCCAACACAAGGCACCGTACAATTCCTGGTGGACGGGTCCGCCCCTTCCGGCTGGTCGCCTGTAAGCATCTCCCCCGATGGGACCTTCCACAGCCCGGGAATATCCTCGCTCTCGGCCGGCAACCATTCCGTCACGGCCAAATACAGTGGGTACGACCCGTATGATTGGAGCACCGGCCAGCTTCCCGGCGGCCAGACCGTCAACCAGGCCTCCAGCACAACCACTGTGTCTTCCAGCGCCAAGTCCACCACCTACGGCCAATCGGTCACCTTTACGGCTACCGTGACCGGATCGGGAGGCACCCCTACCGGCACCGTGACGTTCCTGGACGGGACGTCCACCATCGGGACCGGGACCCTTTCCGGCGGCAAGACAACCTTTTCAACGTCAACCCTGTCGGCCGGGAAACACACAATTACAGCCAAGTATAATGGGGACAACAACTTCAAAACGAGCAGCGGCCAGCTTTCCGGCGGCCAGACCGTCAACATGGCCTCCAGCACAACTACCGTCACTTCCGGTAAGAACCCCTCCAATTACGGTGTTCTCGTCACCTTCTACGTTACAGTGAGCGGACAGTACGGCGGCACTCCCACCGGCACGGTGACGTTTCTGGACGGGACATCCACCATCGGGACCGCAGACCTCACAGACGGTACGGGAAACATTTTCACGTCTTCTCCTCTTACGGTGGGCAAACACACCATTACGGCCAACTACAGTGGGGACAATAACTTCAAAAAGAGCAGCGGCAAGCTTTCCGGCGGCCAGACCGTCAACGCGGCCCCGACCGTAACGACCGTCAGCTCCGACAACGATCCGTCGATCGTTGGGCAAAAGGTAACATTTACCGCCACCGTTACCGGATCGTGCGGAAGTGGCTATCTCGGGGGCACCGTGCAGTTCGTGGTGAATAATAAAAATTTCGGCAAGCCTGTTATCCTCAGTAACAATACCGCCTCCATTTCGGACTCTTCGCTTCCGCAGGGCACCTACCCCGTATCTGCCAACTACCTCGGGGACACGGATTGCCAAGAAAGCAGCGGCACACTCACCGGGGGGCAGACCGTTCTGCTCTTGGGCACAATCAGCCTGGCTTCCAGCTCCAACCCCTCCGTTTTCGGTCAATCGGTCACCCTCACGGCCACCGTGACCGGATCGGGCGCCACTCCCACCGGTACTGTGACGTTTTCGGTAACACCACAGGGCGGCCACACGACCCAGATCGGGTCTGCAACCCTCTCCAACGGCAGCGGGGCCATTTCCCTATCTACTCTTCCGGTGGGTAGCGACTCCATTACGGTCTATTACAGTGGGGACAAGAACTACATCTTATGCAGCGCCGTCTTTTCCCAGACGGTCACCCCGGGGACCCAAACGAGTGTAGTTTCCAGTCTCAACCCCTCAGTCTACGGCCAATCGGTCACCTTCATGGCTACTGTGTATGGATTTAGCTCCGGCACCCCCACGGGGACCGTGCAGTTCGTGGCGGACCAGGGGACGGCCCAGCAGACCGTCCTCGGGAATCCAAGCCTCAGCCCCTCTCAGGGCGCCAATCTTGCCTACGCCACGGTTACCACCTCTTCCCTCTCGGCAGGAAACCACACTATTACCGCCAACTACAGCGGGGACTCTACTTTCGCGAAAAGCAGCGGCACCTGTAACCAGACCGTCAAGGCGTTGCCTCCGACCACAACGAGTGTTGTTTCCAGCGCCAACCCCTCCACCTACGGCCAGTCGGTCACATTCACGGCCACCGTGACCGGATCGGGCGGCACTCCCACCGGCACGGTGACGTTTCTGGACGGGACATCTACAATTGGGACCGGGACCCTCTCAGGCGGCAGCACCTCCATTCAGACATCTTCCCTCTCGGCCGGAAACCACTCCATTACGGCAAACTACAGCGGAGACTCCAACTTCGCATCGAGCGCCGGCACGCTCCCCGGCGGGCAGACCGTCAATCGGACCACCAGCACAACCACTGTCTCATCCAGCCCCAACCCGTCCACCGTGAACTCCACGGTCACCTTCACGGCCACCGTGACCGGGTCTGGCGGCACTCCCAGCGGCACCGTGCAGTTCGTAGCAGACCAGGGGACGGCCCAACAGACCGTTATCGGGACTGCAACGCTCTCAGGCGGCAGCGCCTCGATTCAGTGCTCTTCTCTCACGGTGGGGATCCACACCATAACGGCCAACTACAGCGGGGACACCAACTTCGCATCAAGCACCGGCACGCTCCCGGGGGGGCAGACGGTCTATGGCATTTAACGGCACCAATCGGCATCCGATCCCCGGTCGACAGGGCACACTTAGAGGGGGCCAAAGCGTTGTTTCAAGCCCATGACAATGAAAGACTAAGGCCGGCGGCCGGTCTACAAATAGCGTCGGGCAGACGCTTGCGGCCCTGAAGTATCGCATCAAGTACGTTGACCTGCCTGTGGAGCAGCCAAGATGAATCCAATCGATAGTTTCAAAAATGGGCAATTAGAACGATTTTATCGGGCAGCGGGAAGTATCTCGTACGCAAGGGCTATGAGATCGGTTCTATTCTTCCTGTTGGGTAAAGATCCGACCCTGGTGTGCGCTTTGGACTCAGAAGCAGGAAATTGATGCATTATTGCGATTAAAAATGGGTGAGATTGGGGATGTATTTGCGGGCGGGAGATGAATACGCTGGAGATGGCCACTAATCGGGCCGGCTCCGTACAGACGAGTGATCAACTGCTGGAGAAGTGAATACGAGCCTTTTTTATCTGTTTACCAATGTCCGCGAATAACTGTTCCCCTCCCGGGTGAGGAGTCTATAGTCAATTTTCCCCCCGAAAGTGAGGCGCGTTCCATCATACTGGTGAGTCCAAGCCCTCCGCTGTAATTATCCCTCGACAAAACCCCATTCAGATCAAAGCCCGTCCCATGGTCTTCGACGGCCAATTCCAAGGATTCTCCGGCTTTTGAGAGAACTATATTTACTAACTCCGCTTTGCTGTATTTGGCGACATTGTTCAAAGCCTCCTGGATAATCCGGAAGATCACGATCTTCAGAGATTCGGGTATTTCGGTCTCTTCGATGCCTAAATCCCGCTCAATATGAATCTTCGGATAGCTTTTTTGAAATTCACGGCAATACCACTCTATGGTTAAAATGAGCCCAAAGTCATCCAGGACGGGCGGCCTCATCCCCGCATGTATTCTTCTGGTTTCCTCAATGGCGCTTTGGGTAATTGGGATCAGCCGGTCAAGAACATCCATCACCTGCTTATTGTTTTCCCTGAGAGCTTTCGACCGTTCCGATTCCAAACTGAATTTTACCGCGGCAAGAGATGACCCGATGGTGTCATGAATTTCGGCGGCGATCTTTTTCCTCTCCTCTTCCTGCGTTGTGAGAAGTCTGCCGGACAGACTTCTCAGTCGTTCTTCGGACTTCCGCAGCGCAGCCGTCCGTTCCTTGACACGCATTTCAAGTTCTTCGTGAGATCTCCTGAGTTCTTCTTCCAGCATCATTCGTTTCGCAATCGCCCATGCCACATCGCCCAGATACGATGCTATCTCGACATCTTCCCGCGTGTAATCGCACGGTTTATTGCCGACCCCCAGGACCGCAACGACCCTCTCACCCCTCATGATCGGAACGACCAGTTCGCGGATAATGGGAGGATGACCCTGGGGGTAACCCTTGCGGTGTTTCAGCGAGGCATAGTCGTTGTGTATTACCGCGCGCTTTTCGCGCACGCAGTCAACCCATACCCCCGCCCGGCAAATAGGGTAATGCTTTCCTTTCCCGGCGGCCGTGCAAAATTCGGAGATCGTCCGTGTCGACCAGGCCCCGAGCTGCAGGGTTTCCTGATCTTCGTCAAGCAAATGAAGAAATCCGACACTGCTGTTAGTGAGGGCGCTTATCTGGTCCAGTGCTTTCCGGAGCAACTCCAGGCTCGAATGGGACTCTGCGAATTCCAGCAGATCGAGACGTATTCGGAGAAAACTTTCAGTAAAACCGAAGGCGGTTCCCCAGTCATTCCGCTTAGCTTCCTTCACCTGTCACCCCTTCAACAATAATTCGGCAGTAAAGAACCTGGCCCTGCCGGGAATCTATCTTTAAAAGCGCAAAGAGCAGGAGTAGGAACCCGTGGAAACGGATTGATACATAAGTGCTTTGATTATCGAATGAGTATGGAAAGAGGGGTATTCTTGTACCATCTCCATGTCCTCAAATCAAAAGATTTTTTGGAAACCCGAGCCCAGTATTGCAGAAGTTCGCATATGCGGGAGAAGAACATTTTGTTTACTTTTTTGTCCGCTACACCGCGCAGTACCCTGTGAGGCCGATCCTGTCGTTGTTCGGCTCTGTTCTCTTATTGGAGGGTCGGGCAAGCTGGTAGTTCAAATCGCTTGAAAAAGCTCCCTTCCTGTGGCCTAATTTGTTTTTAAAAGCGCGTTTTGGAAGTCAAAGATAAGTTAACAAGACTAAGTGGCGCCCGGAGCCAAAAGAATCTACCTGCAAGGATATGCCCGACTCATGCTCATCAGTGCCTGAGAAAGAATTCCTTTAAAATTCGCCAGGCACCTCAAACCTTGAAATTGACGGCTTTTTGCAGTCATAAAGACATTGGCTCCCGATCTCAACCACCCCGCTGGTTCGAACACATTCATCCGCTGCTGTCTGGTAACGAAATCATTCACAGGTCCATGCAACTGATCGCCGCCAACCGTTGGGGAGTTCAATCCGAGGAAGAACCGGAAGGGAGATGCAACAAACCGTGCCTACGAAGGAGGAACCGACCATGACTCAGAAGGTATACAGGGAATTGCTTGACGTAATGAAAAAACGCGGTGGTCCTTATGCCGGTTCGAACATACCGGAATTTTTCGACCTGGTGGAAGAGCTTTTCACGCCTGAAGAAGCCGCAATAAACAACGTGTTACTGCGAAAACCGGCCACGTTTGAAGAAATAGCTCTCGGGGCGCAGGAAGACGAAGAAAAAGTCAGACAAATTCTGGAGCAGATGGCAGATAAGGGGCTGTGCGGCGTGTTCGCAGCCTCGGGTATCAGACTTTATCAGGGACTCCCGTTCATGCCCGGCATCCTTGAGTATCACTTCATAGGGGGAAGGGAAACTGAACGTGAAAGACGGATTGCGGACCTGATCGCCGCATATAGGAGGGCTTACCAGGCTGCTCAGGGTGTGGCCAGAATAACCTACCCGGCGACACGGGTAATCCCAGTTGCCAGAACAATCAGGGCCGGCAATGTTATTCACACCTACGATCAGGTAGTGACCTACATCGAAAAATACGATTGCATCGGCATTGGCGCCTGTTTATGCCGGCAAACCGCAAAGCTGAGGGGGGAAGATATCCACGGGATGCCCATTGAAGCCTGTATGTGGTTTGGACAAATAGCCGAGCACATTGTCGAACGCCTGGGCGGGAGGCTGGTGACGAAGCGGGAAGCAAAAGAAATTCTCGACAGAATGGAAGAAGCCGGTCTGTTGCACTTGAGCCGCAACACGACCGAGGATATCGATTTCATGTGCAACTGTGATCGCTGGCACTGCGAAGTGGTCGAGAATGTATTGAAACAACCCAAACCAGGGTTGGTTTTCAACTCCGGATTTAAACCGGTCTTTGATGTGGAACGTTGCGTATCGTGTGAGACTTGTATCGGACGGTGCCCTCCCGAAGCACTGACAATGGGAGAGGACGGCGTGCCCCGAATGAATGCCGACCGCTGCTTCGGATGTGCTGTCTGCGCAACGGGATGTCCCGAGGGGGCAATCGAAATGGAAGCCAAACCGGATTATCCGGTTCCGCCTAAGAACACTAAAGAACTGGCGGCAGCGCTAAAAGGCAGTGCAAAAGGTGAAAAGGCATAGACTGTGTTTCAAATTTTTATTTCCGGCACCTTATTGCGTAAGGCAACAAGAGATTTATAATTCAGGCATTATTCGGAATATGTTCGTGATTTCCGATCTGCGGTCTTCCTTCGAACGGTGGAATGGCCTCGTTCTCCTAAACCTATCATAATCCAAAAAAGATTTTCTCATATGCTGGGAACAAAGAAGATCTTAATCGTCGAAGACCACACGATACTCAGAGAAGGACTTAAGATGTTTTTATCGTCCAAGTCCGAATTTGAGGTGGTGGGAGAGGTACGGGACGGGCTTGAAGCGATCCGGTCAGCCGAAGCCCTTAAGCCCGATCTCATCGTCATGGACCTCTCGATGCCCAGGATGAATGGAATGGAAGCCATCCAGGAAATAAAGAAGCTGAGCCCTTCAACAAAGATTCTCGTGCTGACCGCTCATAAAACCGAGGAATACGTTTTGGAAACCCTGAAGGCCGGAGCGGACGGATACTTAGTGAAATATTCCGGTCATGAAGAACTATTGATGGCGATACAGACTATTTTTTTCGGGAAGAAATACCTGGGGCCCGGACTTTCTGAAATGGTTCTGGAGGGATATATCGAGGGAAAGAAGTCGATCAAAAAGAAGGCCTCGTGGGATACTCTCACCAAACGCGAGATGGAAATCCTCAAATTGATCGCAGAGGGCTGCAAGAACAAAGACATCGCCAAGCATCTCACTATCAGCACCAAGACGGTTGAGAAACACCGAGCCAACCTGATGAAGAAACTCGATGTCCACAGCGCGCAGGCGATTACCGCGCTGGCTTTGGAAAAAGGGCTGATTTCAAAATAGAAAAATTTTTGAGCTGAATCCTCATTCGTCTGGTTGTTATTGGTTTGACCGAAGCAATGCAGTAGAAACTTTTGCCGTGAATTTGATTTAAAAACACGTAATCCAAAATGCCATTTCAGCCGTCTTCGCAGGCGCGGAGGTGAACAAACCGTGCATGCCACCTGCTACGTAATCTGGGTTGACGGCAGTCAGAATTATTTCTCATTCTTTTACGAAAACGACGAACCGGCAGGTTTTCCCTCTATCAATGAATTCATCCTGCACAAGTGTATCGAAATCTTTCCCCAGAAAACCCGAGACGAAATAAAGTGGATCATAAAGGAATAGAGCCCAACCAATTTGCGGCTTGTTATTGGGTGGCGAAGTGGACTATGCGATAAAAACCGATCGGAAAGAACGAGATGGGAGATCTTACCAGGAAGGTGATTCGATTCTTTGAATTCTTCAGCACCCAGAATCCGGGACAAATGGCAGGCTTTTTGAGAGAAGATGCCCGCCTTTTCTTCCCGAAGGCTCAGCCCTTAATCGGCAAGGAAAGGATCCTCAAATTCTTCCAGATTCTTTTCCGCCAATATCCTGAACTCAAATTTACCGTCGAACACACCATTGCGGAGCATGATAAGGTCGCGGCACATTGGAGAAACCGGGGGATCAACAGGAAAAACGAGCCCTATGAAAACGAGGGCATCACCCTGTTTTTCTTTGAAGAGGGGCTGGTCTCCATGATGAGCGACTTCTTTAAAGATACGGAAAAGTTCTGACCATATCGCCGAGTCATCATCCTGTCTACCGGGACCGGATCGGTCCCGCAGTCTGCCTGAACGGATCTGTTTCTCCTCCGCCACCCAAGTAAAGGTGAAGATCGCTGCCGGCCGACTCGCGCTTTTCATAGGGGAACGGCACAGCGTACCTTTTTCGAAATGATAAAAGCTGAAAAAGTCTTTTGGAAATAGTATAATAGATACTTTAAAAAAGCCTCGTGATTTTCAAGAGAGACATGGATTGAGCACACTGAGATAGCTTGCTGCTATTTTGAATTTCGAAAGATCCGGCTCAAGATGATGTGGACAGCTAAAATCCTTCTGTATGGCAGGCTGATAAAGTTCACCCACACGGTTTTTGCCCTTCCGTTCGCCCTTGCGGCCGTTTTGCTTGCAGGCAGAACCTACCCTGTCAGTTTCCGGACTCTGGCGCTCATTCTGGCCGCAATGGCTTCGGCCAGGTCGGCCGCCATGGGATTCAACCGGATTGCCGATTACCGATATGACCGGTTGAACCCGCGCACGGCTAATCGCCCCCATGTAACCGGGCAGGTAAGCCTGTCGTCGGCGGTCCTCTTCGTCTCCATTTCGGCGGCGGTTTTCATCCTGTCCGCCGCTTTGCTCGGACGTTTGTGCCTGATAATGTCGGCGCCGGTGCTCCTGATCCTTTTTATGTATTCATTCACGAAAAGGTTCACTCAGCTTAGCCATCTGATCCTGGGGTTCGGAATCGGGTTGGCGCCCGCCGCGACATGGGTTGCGATCAGCGGTCAGTTGGACTGGAGAATACTGCTGCTCTCCGGTGCACTCATGACCTATATCGCCGGCTTCGACATCCTGTACGCATGCCAGGACATAGAATTCGACCGGGGCCAGGAACTCTTCTCAATGCCGGCCTGCTGGGGGCCGGCAAAGGCCCTGCTCTTTTCCACCGGGCTCCATGTCCTGACACTTATTTTTCTGCTTTCCGTCTTCTTTGCATTCGAGCTGGGAAGAATCTACCTGTTTTTTCTTCTGCTCATAAGCGTTCTCATCTTTATCGAGCACAAGCTTGTCCGGCCGGATTGCATGGACAGGGTAAATATCGCTTTTTTCCACCTCAACAGCGCTGTGTCTATTCTGCTTTTCCTGGGGGTCCTGGCGGGAACGTGGTTCATATGAAAAGGGCCTGTCAAAACCTGGGTGAATTCATTTCAGAACTTGAAAAAGCAGGCGAGTTGCTTCGTGTAGGCCCTCCGGTTTCCAACGACCTCGAAATCACACATATCACCGACGTGATGTCCAAGGCCCCCGGCGGCGGTAAGGCCCTGCTGTTCGAAAATGTCCGGGAATCGCGCTTTCCCGTTCTGACCAATGCGTTCGGGAGTGAGCGCCGGATCTGCATGGCGCTGGGCACTGATTCCCTCGACAACTTGGCCGGGAGGCTTGAACACTTCATTCGCATCAAACCTCCCAAATCGCTCAGGGACCTTGCGGAACTGCTCCCCATGGGGCTCGACCTCATGAAGTTCCTGCCGAGAAAGACCCCGAGGGCAGCCTGCCAGGAGGTCATATACAGGGGCGATGAGGTTGACCTTTCGATGCTGCCGGTCCTCAAGTGCTGGCCACAGGACGGCGGCCCCTTCGTTACGCTTCCGGTGGTTATCACCCGAAGCCTGGAAACGGGGCGACGAAACGCCGGCATGTACCGCCTGCAGGTTTTCGACCGAAATACGACCGGCATGCACTGGCACATCCACAAAGACGGTTCGCATTATTTCCAGGAGTACCGCAGGGCACGCAGGCGCATGCCGGTAGCCGTCGCGATCGGGACGGACCCAGCGGTCACCTACGCCGCCACTGCCCCTCTTCCCAGGGGGGTGGATGAGATGATCCTGGCCGGTTTTATCCGCAGGAGCCCGGTTCGGATGGCCCGGTGCGTCACAGTCGACCTGGAAGTCCCTGCCGAGGCCGAATTCGTGCTGGAAGGATACGTGGACCCCGAAGAATTTCGGCTGGAAGGGCCTTTCGGCGATCATACCGGGTATTATTCACTGGTCGACAACTACCCGGTTTTTCATCTCACCGCGCTGACTCATCGTCGAAATCCCGTCTACTCCGCAACCATCGTGGGCCGGCCCCCGATGGAGGACTGCTACCTCGCCAAGGCCACCGAGCGAATATTCCTGCCGCTGCTGGGAGCAATTCATCCAGAGGTGCGCGATTTCTGGATGCCATGGGAAGGCGTGTTCCACAATATTGTGGTGATGTCAATCGACAAGGAATACCCGGGGCACGCCCGCAGGATCATGAGCGCCGTGTGGGGCCAGGGGCAGATGAGTTTTTCCAAGGCTGTCGCCCTGGTGGACGCATCGGTCGATTTAAAGAACCCGCAGAAGGTTTTTAAAACCATATTGAATGAAGTCGATATTGAAAGCGATATCTATATCACCGACGGCGTTTTGGACGTGCTTGACCACAGCGCCCCCGACCCGCTTTTCGGGGCCAAGATAGGAATCGATGCGACACGCAGGCGTCCGGATGAAAAGCAGAGACCAAAGATTGCGGGCGGCCCTATTCCGGCCGGCGACATCATCGAAAAGAGTATTCGGGATGCGTCCAGCCTGCTGAAAGGTTTTCACAGCCCTGAACTTGACGTGCGAAACCGCCTTCTGCTTATCAATTTTGCCAAGAACGGCAGGACTCCCGGCAGGACCCTTTCCGAGAAGCTGCTGCGCAAACGGGCGCTGAAGGCTTTTTCCATACTGGTACTGCTTGACGCAGAAATAGACCTCATGGATTACTCGCTCGTGCTTTGGAAAGTGTTCAACAACGTGGACCCCAGGCGGGACATCCTGAAGCACGACGGCCGAATCGTGGTTGACGCAACCAGAAAAGGCGCCGAGGACGGACATAGCCGTCCATGGCCCGACGATATCGAAATGGCGCCGGAGGTGGTCGCGAGAGTAAGAGCGCGGGCAAAAGAGCTGGGGATAGAGAGATTCTTGAATGAGGAATGATGAATGATGAATAAAATGCTATTCATTCACCGTTGCACCTTTCGCATTTTACATCTGTTTTCGCATTCCGCATTCTGCCCGGAACAGTTTTTTCTTCCATCCAGAATTCATAACTCACCTTCTAACATTGCCTCTTTCCGGTAGCAGGGGGGAAGCGCGACGCCTGATTTGCGTTGAAAAATGCCCCCAAAAGTGCTATATGTAATTATTTTAATAAGTGGTTTCAATGGCTTATTTGCGCTGGCCCATTAAGGCACCGCACCGGCTCTGGCAAACAGAGGACATCAATTTATGCAAAATATCGACATGGCACCCAGTTTGAATCAGGAAGAATATACCGCGCAACAGATAACGGTTCTTGAAGGACTCAGCGCGGTGCGGGTGCGCCCGTCCATGTACATCGGCAATGTGTCTACCGAAGGTCTGCATCATCTTGTCTATGAAGTCGTTGACAACAGCATAGATGAAGCCCTTGCGGGTCACTGCGATCACATAGGCGTGCAGATTCACCTGGATGGGTCCGTCACGGTGGACGACAACGGCCGCGGCATCCCGGTGGACATACACGAAAAGGAAAACATCCCGGCCTTAACGGTTGTAATGACAAAGCTTCATGCGGGCGGCAAATTCGACGATTCGACATATAAAGTTTCCGGCGGACTCCATGGGGTGGGGGTATCTGTCGTAAACGCCCTGAGCGAGTACCTGGAAGTCGAGATCCGGCGCGACGGCAAAGTCTACTATCAGCACTACGAGCGCGGCGAGCCGACGACAGGGGTCATGGTTACGGGCGAGACGCAAAAGCGTGGAACCCGCGTAACGTTCAAACCCGATCCGCTCATTTTCGAAGATACGGAGATCAGCTTCGATATTCTTGCGGAGCGAATGAGAGAGCTGGCCTTTCTCAACAGCGGAGTCCGCATCGAACTCACCGACGAGCGCATTCCGAAGGAGAAGCTCTTTTATTATGAAGGCGGCCTGGTGTCTTTTGTGGAATACCTGAACAGGAACAAGGAGCCGATATTCTCCGATGTCATTTCCATATGGGGCGAAAAGCAGGGGATGTCCGTCGGGGTCGCCATCCAATACAACAGTACATACAACGAGAAGATTTTCACCTTTGCAAACAATATCAACACGAAAGAGGGCGGGACTCACCTGGTGGGCTTCAAGGCCGGCCTCACGAGGTCGATCAAGCAGTATGCCATCCAGAACAAGGCGCTGAAGCAGCCGGACCTGGAGCGGTTGACCGGGGACGATGTGCGAGAGGGCCTCACGTCCGTGGTCAGCATCAAAATCTCTCAGCCCCAGTTTGAAGGCCAGACCAAGACCAAACTTGGCAACAGCGAGGTGAAGGGGCTGGTCGAGAACCTGGTCTACGAGAAGCTTTCCATCTATTTTGAGGAAAACCCGAAAATCATTCGCGCCGTCCTCGATAAGGTAATGGAAGCGGCAAGAGCGCGCGAGGCTGCGCGACGCGCTAAAGAGTTGACCCGGAGAAAGGGCGTGCTCGGCGACCATTCCCTTCCAGGAAAACTGGCCGATTGCCAGGAGCGCGATCCCGCAAAGAGCGAAATTTTCATAGTCGAGGGCGATTCGGCGGGAGGCTCGGCAAAACAGGGCAGGAACAGGGCTTTTCAGGCCATTCTGCCGTTGAGGGGCAAGATCCTGAACGTGGAAAAATCACGCTTTGACAAGATGCTTGAGAACCAGGAAATCCGGAACATGATCTCAGCCCTGGGCACAGGTATCGGCAAGGACGAATTCAATCCCGACAAGCTACGCTATCACTTCATCATCATCATGACAGACGCAGACGTCGACGGGGCTCACATCCGGACACTTCTGCTGACATTTTTCTTCCGCCAGATGCCCGAACTCATCGAGCACGGCCGCCTCTTCATAGCGCAGCCGCCGCTCTACCGGCTGGCGGTGGGCAAATCCGAGCACTATCTCAAGGACGAAGACAGCCTCAACGCATTTCTGCTCAAGCGCGCATCGGAGAAGAAACAGGTGCTTTTGCCCGGCCGCGACCAACCACTCCAGCCGGAGCAACTCATCAACCTTCTAAGGACTTTCTCCCGCTACGAAGAATGGCTGGAGCGGCAGTCACAAAAGGGAATGTCCCAGAAACTGATTGAGCTTGTAATCCGTATATTCGACGAACACGATCTGGACGATGCCGACCCGGAGGATTGGGCCGCCACTCTGAAGGCGAAACTGGAACAGTCCGGCTACGAGGTAGTCTCCATCGAGGCTGAAGAGGAACACCGCGGTTATGACATGGATGTCATGGAACCGTCAAACGGGCACAAGAAGCAGCGGATCGCTTACGATTTCATGGCTTCCGCCGAGTTCCGGAAGCTGCTTGCTCTCTACCGCCAACTGGACCTCCTGCATGCAGTCCCGTACGTTGTAAAAGACAACCAGGGCGAGGAGAAGTTCGATAATCCGAGGGCCTTTTTCCAGCACCTCATGGACGAGGCGCGCAAAGGCACGACGATCCAGAGATACAAGGGCCTTGGCGAAATGAACCCCGAGCAGCTCTGGGAGACAACCATGAACCCGGAAAAAAGGACTCTGCTTCAGGTGAAGGTGGAAGACCAGGTGCTCGCCGATGAACTTTTTACAACCCTCATGGGAGATCCAGTGGAACCGAGGCGCGAATTCATCCAGACCAATGCGCTCGATTTTCGTGAACTGGACATCTAAACATAGATGAATAGAAGCGCTGGATTAAGGGCTAAGGTTCTCTGCCTCATTCCAGCGAAGGAGCCTGTGTCGTACTCGGAACTCCTTTTGAAATTAGAGTTAATCGAGGGTGTGAATCCGAATTGGGAGGATTTACACCACGCTCTTGTTTGACTGGATTCCGGCTTTTGCCGCAATGAGCTCGCAAGTTAGCGTTTGCGAGTATGTCCTTAGCAACTCCATCGCCCCGGGCGCAAACACAAAAGGTCGTGAGCCCGACAAGTTTTTTAAAGGCCTCTTTTTTCAGGAAAAATAATGGACTTTAAAACCATAAATATTGCGGACGAAATAAAGCTTTCCTATCTCGACTATGCCATGAGCGTCATAATCGGGCGTGCGATACCCGATGTGCGGGACGGTCTGAAACCGGTCCACCGGCGCATTCTCTTCGCCATGCACGAGGTAAGCAACGACTACAACAAGCCCTACAAGAAATCGGCGCGCATTGTCGGCGATGTCATGGGAAAGTATCACCCGCACGGGGATGCGGCCATCTATGATGCAACGGTCCGCATGGCCCAGGATTTTTCGATGCGCCATCCGCTCATAGACGGCCAGGGGAACTTCGGCTCCGTGGATGGCGATCCTCCGGCGGCAATGCGCTACACCGAGATCCGGATGTCGAAGCTTGGCATGGAGTTCATGCGTGACATAGAAAAGGAAACCGTCCCGTTTCTCCCGAACTACGACAACACGATCCTCGAACCGGCGGTCCTTCCTACACGCGTGCCGAACCTCCTTTTGAACGGCTCATCGGGCATAGCGGTGGGAATGGCGACAAACATTCCTCCCCACAATCTTCGTGAACTCTGCAACGGGCTTCTGGCCCTGCTTGACGACCCGGCGACATCGATCAGGGAGTTGATGCGCTACATCCCAGGGCCGGATTTCCCGACCGCCGGGTTCCTGTGCGGCTGCGACGGGGTCGTGGAGGCATACGAGACCGGCAGGGGCACTATAAAGATGCGCGGCAGGGTCGAAGTCGAGGAGTCCGGAAGAAAACAGCACCTGATCATCTCCGAACTTCCCTTCCAGGTGAATAAGGCGAAGTTGCTCGAACGCATAGCCGAACTGGTCAAACTGAAAAGAATCGAGGGAATTACAGACATCAGAGACGAATCCGACCGCCACGGGATGCGGGCGGTTATCACTCTGCGTCAGGGCGACGAGCCTAAAGTGATTGAAAATCAGCTCTACAAGAACACAGCGCTTGAAAGCTCTTTCGGCATCACAATGCTGGCGGTGGTGAACAACAGGCCGGAGGTATTGAACCTCAAGGCAATTCTTCAGCATTTTCTCGATTTTCGCCGTGAGACGGTAGTAAAGCGCACCCAGTTCGAATTGAGACAGGCCGAGAAGCGCGCGCATATCCTCGAAGGTTTGAAAAAGGCGCTCGACAATCTCGACGCCGTGATCAAACTCATCCGTTCGGCGCCCAACCCCGCGGAAGCCAGGCGAGGCCTCGTCGAGCAATTCGGCTTCAGCGATATCCAGGCCCAGGAAATCCTGAATATGAGGCTGCAGCGATTGACGGGGCTCGAACGCGAAAAGATCATCCAGGACTACCAGGACATTTTGAAAGAAATCGAACGCCTGAAGTCGATACTTGCCTCTTCGGCCGGCGTGGACCAGGTTGTGCGGGAAGAGCTGCAGGCACTCAGGGACGAGTTTGCAAGTCCGCGCAGGACCGAGATAATCCAGGATGCGGGCGCCATCTGCATTGAAGACCTCATTCCCATTGAGGAAATGGTCGTAACCATCTCGAGGGCCGGCTACATAAAGAGGACCCCTCTTTCGGTCTATCGCAATCAGAACCGCGGCGGCAAGGGCCGAACGGGGATGAGCACGCGCGAAGAAGACGTCGTGACATGTCTATTTACGGCGCTCACCCATGACTATCTGCTCCTGTTTACCAACCGAGGCCAGGTGTTCTGGCTCAAAGTTTACGAGATACCCGAGGTGGGGCCTTCGGCTCTGGGCAAGGCGGTAGTGAATCTTCTTCCCCTTCAGCCGGGCGAGAAGATACAGACGATCCTTCCCGTGCGTGAGTTCGCACCAGACCACTTCGCGGTGATGGCCACGAAGAACGGGATCATCAAGAAAACCGATCTCTCTGCTTACGCCAACCCTCGCACAAACGGCATCCGGGCGATCAACCTGGACGATGACGACGAGCTGATCTCGGTGGTAATAACGGACGGCCAGCGGGACCTTTTTCTGATGAGCCGCCAGGGTAAATGCATCCGGGTAAAGGAAGACGAGTTCCGGCCGCTGGGACGTGTCAGCCGCGGCATCATCGGCATGAACGTCAAGGGAAGCGAACTGGTCGGGATGGATGTGATCGATCCGAATAAATGCATGCTGGTCGTTACGGAAAAGGGGTTTGGGAAGCGCACACTTGAGGAAAGCTACCGGTGCCAGGGCCGTGGCGGCCAGGGAGTGCTGAATATAAAAGTTACGGACCGCAACGGCCACGTGGTTGGTTTCCGCCAGGTCGGAGAAGAAAATGGGATCATGTTGATCACGGACAGGGGCCGCCTGATCAGGATGGCTGTATCCCAGATAAGCAAGATCGGCAGGGTTACGCAGGGAGTCAAACTGATGGGGCTTGCCGAAGGCGAAAAAGTGGTTGACCTTACCGTGTTCGACGAAACGGAAGATTCAAGAGAAGATACCGTCGAGAGCTTAGAAGAGCCAGTGGAAGAGGCAAGTGAAGAAGAAGGAAGAGAGGAAGATTAGAGTTGCTTAAAAATATCAGGTCGGTCGGCGTCATAGGGGCTGGAAACTGGGGGACCACCCTTGCGCATCTCCTTGCCGCCAAAGGACTGCAGGTAAACCTCTGGGTCTTTGAAGAAGACCTGTGCGAAACGATCCGCAAGACAGGCGAAAACAGTGTATATCTTCCCGGATATCCACTGCATGAGGGCGTGCACGCCCACAATGCGCTCGAGGATGTGGTAAAGGCAAGCCGACTGCTCCTTATGGTCACGCCGTCTCATGTCTACCGGGGCGTGGCCATGCGAATGCTGCCCGATCTGCGCGAAGACGCCATAATAGTAAATGCGACCAAAGGGATCGAAAACGATACCCTCCTGACCATGTCCGGTATCTGGAAACAGCTTTTGCCCGAGAATAGCCGAATAAAGGAACTCTGTCTTTCCGGCCCGTCTTTCGCCAAGGAAGTAATGCGGGGCGTCCCAACCGCCGTGACGCTTGCAGGTCAGGATCTGGAAACGACCAGGGCGGTCCAGCGCGTTCTTTCGACCGGCAGATTCCGTGTCTACAGCAGCCTGGACATTATCGGAGTCGAAATCGCCGGTGCGTCCAAAAACGTCATAGCCCTTGCCGCCGGCGCCTGCGACGGCCTCTCTTTCGGCTACAACACACGAGCGGCCTTGATCACACGCGGTCTGGCGGAAATATCGAGGCTTGGGGTTAAGATGGGGGCACATCCGCTCACTTTTTCAGGTCTGGCAGGGATAGGCGATCTGCTGCTCACCTGCACCGGAGACTTGAGCCGAAACCGCATGGTGGGAATGCAGCTTGCACAAGGCTGGCAACTCGACGAAATCCTTGGGGGAATGCGCCAGGTTGCCGAGGGCATAGTCACCGCTAAATCAATCCACTTTCTTGCCCAGAAAATGAAAGTGGAGATGCCGATCAGCGAGCGGGTCTACCGTGTGCTCTACGAGGGAAAAGACCCGAAACTGGTCGTGACGGAATTGATGGAGCGGGACCTCAAGCACGAACTGGAGCATGACCCTGAAATCGCAGATAAAAGACGATGAGGAATGATGAGAGGACGATGGGACGTTTTATTCATCATTCCGCATTCCGCATTCCTCATTCTCTCCCGATGCCATCTCAAACCCAATCGGCCGGGGTCGAACGAAGCGCAGACAGGTTGCACCTGATCCGCTGAATATCGTCAGCAATCCCGGATAAGGTGTATTCCACTGCTGCACGGGCCTTCGGCGGCGTCTGACATGTCCCACCCCCGAAGCATCCGCCGAGATGCGATCCGCACCCCCCTCATTGCCCTCCACGTGGGCGGTGTTTAAATTCGAATCCAGTCTAATTCCGCGCAAGACCGTTGGTTCGGACCTTTTTACAGACTATTTCGGCGATCATTTCACGCGTCAGTTGATGGAGAGTAAAAGATGCCAAAACTGTCTGACAGGCGCGAAGAAAAAATCGGCGGCTCTATCGTTCACGAAACGCCTTTCCCCAAAGAGCTGGACCCGGAGGCGCTGGCGCGCCTGAAAAATATGGGGCCGCTGGTGGTTGAGCAGCGCTACGCTATTAATTATCTTCATAGTTACGGGCAGGACAGCCCGTTTTTCGCCGGTCTTACCAACCGGGTTTTCCTGGGCTCCCGCGACCCCGAAACCGGATATTCCTACGCAACCCAGCGAGGTCACGATATGTATTCGGGCAACGAGACCCAGTGGGTGAAGATGCCAGATTCAGGAAAAGTTTATGCGTTTATGGTGTGCTTTTTCGGCAGCGAGGAGTTCCTGCCTGGAACCCCATTCGTGTTGATCCTGGTGGAATTCGAGGGGTTCGATACCCTTTTTCCGGGCCGGCTCATGGGGGTGGATCCCGGCCAGGCAAGCCTCGATTGGATCGGGATGAACGTGGAGGCCAGGTATCTTCGGACCTCACAACTAAAACCCACGGACGTATACTTCGCGCCCTCTTTGGCAAGACCCTAGACACCTGATGCCCGCTTGACATGCCGGATATTTGAAATCAAGCACCGAATGACGGAGGACGAACCCATGATGGATGAGCAGCGGAAACTGACCAGACTGAACCCACATATCGAAATCACTCACCTCACCCCGGACAAAAGGGTCGGCCTGGTGGTTGTGCTCACAGGCTACGGAAAAGGCAAGACTTCCTCGGCCCTGGGCATGGTCGTTCGCGCCTGCGGCCACGGCATGAAGGTGTGCATGCTTCAGTTCATGAAGGGAGACATCTTTACCGGTGAATGGGAAGCAGTGAAAAAGATAGATTGCGACGTCGAAATCGTCCCAACCGGCATGGGTTTTTGCGGAATACAGGGCAATCCCTATTCACACGCGCAGCATCGCGAAGCCGCCCAACGCGCTCTTCAGATGGCGAAAGAACGAGTTGTCTCCGGCAAATACGACCTGATCGTGCTCGATGAAATCAACAACGCGCTCAATCTCAAGTTGGTAGACCTGGAACAGGTCGTAGACCTGGTGAAGAGCAAGCCGCCTCTCCTGCACATGGTGCTGACCGGTCGTGATGCAGCTCCGGAGGTCATCGCCCTTGCCGATACCGTCAGTGAAGTAGTGGAGATAACCCACGCCTACCGGAAGGGCATAGAGCCGCAGCCCGGGATCGATTTCTGACCACAGGGCAGTAAAGCGGGGCTTCCCCTTATTTCGCCGGCTTACTTCTTGGGATACCCCACGGATTGGGCAAGAATTACTTTCTGTTCCGGCCTCAACTTCAATTCTTTTGCCAGTGGTTCCGCTTCTATTCTGGCGCGAACAACCGTCGCCAAGCCTTCAGAAGCGCAGAACAGGTATACATTCTCACTGATCAGCCCGGCGTCGGCGCCGATGAGAATCTGCCTGTCAAACCCTTCCGCGTTGACCTTGGAATAGTCCGCCACGTAGACAAGGTTGACCGCAGCTTCTTTTACAAATGGCTGAGCGCCGGTCATGGCCCTGATGTCTTTCTTTTCAATCAGGTTCAAAGCGTTTTTTTGCGCATCGTACAGGTAGACCCCGTCAGCCGTTGAAACATAAATATCCATCTCCTGCCAGTTCTTGGCGGATGGAGCGGTGCGCCTGCCGTCCGGGCGGTTTATCCCGAAGGCGGCCCACAGGAGGTTCGACATGGTTTGCATCGGAAGTTTTTCGTCGCTGAATGAGCGCGTCGACATTCTACTGTTCAGGGCTGACATCAAAGGTTTGCCGCCTTCTCTTTGAGGACTTGGCAATTGAATGGTCGAAGGCCCCTCGGCGATACTCAAAACAGAACAGCTCAACATGAAGATAAATAAAACCCCGGCCACTGTTGCAGGTCTGATTTTCATCTGAGTCTCCCATTTGAAAGGTGATCTCCAAGTGAATCCTGGAACCCACATTATGGTAAGACAAAATCCCGAAATTGCCAAATCACTTCAGAGTTTTTAGTTTATTGCTTTAAGTTTTCAGTGATAGCGAAGGCCGATCAATAGCGCCACCCGAAAGGAATTGAGTTTACCCTATTCACCGTGAAACATGGAGGCTTGTGAGATGATGACAAGATTTGGTCTTGTGCTGACGATGGTGGGATACATTATGGCTGCCGCCTCTGCGCTGGCGACTGAGCCCAGCTCCGGGATTGATGCCGATGCGGCATTGCAAAAACTGCTGAACGGAAACCGAAGTTATGTTTCGAGCCGGATGACAATGCAGAGCGCCAGCGGTCCGGAAACACGGCAGGCCCTGGCAGCGGGACAGCGGCCCTACGCTATTATCCTTTCCTGTTCGGATTCGCGGGTACCTCCTGAAATCATCTTCGATAAAGGGTTGGGCGAGATCTTCGTGGTGAGGGTGGCGGGCAACATTCCCGACCCGATCATCATCGGAAGTATCGAATATGCCGTAGAACATTTAGGCTCGCCTCTCATCATGGTTCTCGGCCACAGCAGGTGCGGGGCGGTAATGGCCGCTGTGGAAGTAACGGGGCATGAGCATGGAAACATTGGCGCGATAGTCAATATAATCTCGCCGGCCGTTCAAATGGCCAAAGAAGAGACGAAGGGGGCCGATAAGTCCCAACTGATCGAGGCCGCCGTGGAGATGAATGTCAAACTGACGGCCAAATCCCTAGTGGAACATTCGCAAACGATCCGGTCACGTGTCGATTCGGGGAAACTAAAGATCGTGACCGCAAAGTACGAACTGGATAGCGGCACGGTGAAGCTCCTGGGAAAATAGAGCTGGTGGACGGCCGGCATCAAAGCGGCGCTGAAGGGCCGCACATCCGGCATGCATGTCCCAAACGGCACGATCAGGTAAAAGTTCAGAATATGTTTTTCTTCGCGGCCTTCGCGTCTTCGCGTGATCCAAAGCTTTTCTCATCGGCGCGCGAAGACGCGAACGCTGAAAGAAAACCGAGGAAGCTGACTACTTTTTCTTCTTGTCTTCGCGTGGTCTAACGCTTTCAAATTTCGCGCGCGAAGACGCGAAGCCGCGAAGCAAACAGGCAACAGGACAGGACCGGGATCGATGGTTTTTGCACTCCGTGAGATGAAAGCAGGTTAAACGTTTAACGCTGGCGCTCAGATCCTTACTTTTTCGCGACCTTCGCGTGGTCAGGTTTCAAAAGAGCTCGTTCTCCTGTGGCCTCCTTTTTGGGCAACAGCCCGAGCTTGCAGCTATTTGACCCTGGAATTTTTCCTGTTTGCCAAATTGACTGAAAAGTCCAGGATTTCCGAGCTTTCACGGTAGGCGTTCGCACAGAAATCCCCCAGGTGACGGGCGCTCCGTTCGAAATCTTCTATAAATCCTTCAAGGTTCCCCGAGCGATAGAATTGCTCATAGACATCCAGACCATCTTTCAACTCGGCAAAGATCGCCTCGGAATACGGGTTCATCTGGGTAATGGCCGCATAGAGTTCCGGGTTTTGAGCGAAAATCCTGCCGGTCAGGTTCATTTCTATCCGGTAGCTCGGGCTGGTGTACTCCATGGTTTCGTCTATGTTTATGCCGAGTCTTCTTAACGTCCTCCCGACCACCATTGTCGTCAGATGGAAAAGCACCTGGATGATGCTCATCATCCTGTCGTGTTCTTCGGGAGAACACTCTTTGACCCGGATGCCACTAGAACTGAAAAGCCCTCGCAGCCACTCCCACTGAGCAGGGCCGATGCGAACCGGACAGGCGGCAACGGTCTGGCCGGAAAAACCGGATATCCGGCCCCCAAACATCGGGTGAAGCCCAACGACGCAAGCGCCGGATTTAAGCATCTCCTTCACGGGAGCATCCTTAAGGCTGGTCAGGTCCATGAGGAGTTGGCCCTCCCGTGCATGCGGGACGAGATTTCTGATTATCTCAACTGTCTTATGCAGCGGCACTGCAAAGACGACTATGTCCGATCCTCTTACAACCTGTTCGGGCGTGAGCGGCGTGCGCATATCGGCAATATCGACTTTGAATCCGTGCGAGACAAAGAATTTGGTGAAAAGCCGCCCCATTTCACCTAGCCCGCCGATTATTCCAACTGTGGAGCGCACACTCCATTGGGGACTCAAGCTCGTTAGAGAGCTGGAGGGAAGTTTGTTCATGCTCTGTTCCTTAAAAGATCGCCAGCTTGATTCTAAATGAAGCGGCCGACCGCTTCAGCCACTCGACGACACTCCTCAACCATGTTGAGAAATGCCCTGGGGCGCAACGACTGCGGACCGTCACTCATAGCTTCCTCCGGCCGCACGTGCACCTCGACAAGAAGACCGTCGGCGCCGGCTGCGATCGCTGCTCTCGACACGGCGGGCACAAGATCGGCCCTCCCCACGGCATGGCTCGG
>Ga0326728_10002347_pt1 | contig 63493 bp, 59 predicted proteins | sample MB3enrmetagenome_FD_207602 | JGI IMG/M metagenome (GOLD analysis project Ga0326728, IMG submission 207602) | Lab enriched peat soil microbial communities from McLean, Ithaca, NY, United States - MB31MN | ecosystem: Environmental > Terrestrial > Soil > Wetlands > Peat | place: USA: New York...
CTCAGCCACTGCCGAACTTGCTGGTGCTGGCTGGAATTCAAAGTCAATGGGGGAAGTTTTCGTGGCATGCCTAAGCATAAACCGAACTCCGCCTATTGTCCATCTATTTGTTGGACACTACACTAGTTGATACTCTGTTGCGGACTTGCCGCCGGTTTCGGTTCCGCGCGGATTCAAGACGGGAATTCAGGAGGGATCCGTGAAGCGTATTTCCCTTGTCATGCTTTCGTTAGTCTGCTTGATGCCTTTGGCCAGGGCGGAGATGAAAGGAGACAGTGAAAGCGAGGTCCGAGAACTCGAGAGGCAACGCTTCCAGGCGATGGAGAGAGTTGACGTGGTAACCCTCAATCGCATTCTCTCGGATGATTTGATCTATACCCACGCCAACGGCCTGCAGCAAACCAAGGCCGAACTCATCGGAGTGCTCGGCTCCGGCGACTTCAAGTATGAATCCATCAATGCAAGTGACATTCGAGTTCGCCTTTATGGCGAGACGGCTGTGGTGAGCGGGCGGGCAACGATGAAAATCAGAAGGGCGGGAGAGGAGCAAACCTTCAAGCTTTGTTACCTGGATGTCTATGTGAGGCAAGAGGGCCGCTGGCAGATGGTCGCCTGGCAATCGTCGCGGGTCGCGCCGTAGCAGGAAGCTGAAATCGGCGGGCGCATACGTCCCGGCCCTTGCGTTGGGAGGTATGCGCCGGCCGGCGTTCAGTTAAGAAAACTCCACTACCATTCGTGGACTTTCTTAGCGCGGAAGGTTCCGGTGAGAGGCGTCGGGTTATACGCGGTCCCTTTCACCTCGTCACCATCGCGCGTGGTGAGGACGCCATTCAATTTGGTTACGTCATCAATGACGTGCTCGACGGGGGGGATGGTTATACTGACGGTGCAGTCAGGATTGACCTTGTACGAACCATCCGAAAAGCTGCTAGGGTCGTAAAGCACACCCCAGTAGGCACCCCCCACCCAAGTGCCGCTCAACACTCCCCCTCCGTCAAAGTGAGCCAACATTTCTATGTCCCACGTTGGGGAGAGATAGATGCCAGTGCCGCCGACCTCTTGTATATATGTCCCCTTCAACACTAAGCCGTAGTTGCCGTGCAGTGAGGCGTTCGAGCAGCCCATGCCCGCTTTCACCTTCGGCACGGGCCGCAGTACCAGCACCGCGAAGACGGCCACGAAAACAACCAGCACGCTTGCTAGCCCGATAATGCTTCGTTTCATCCCATCCTCCTCGAATTCTATTCGCCCACCTTCGTGGCGTCGAAGCTTCCTGTCCAAGGCTCCTCGGTAGCCCCGATTCCCAGCGCTTCATCACCCTCGGTGACGACGCCCGCGAGCTCGACTCCCTTGCCGTAAAAGACACTTACGCCGGGTGGGAAGGTCATGAATAAGGTGCAATCAGGATTGACCGTGTACTCACCACCGCTAAACGACGTAGGGCCTCCGCCCCAATTCTGCCCGCTCCAGACACCTCTCACCCTGGTAGCGCTCACATTTCCCTCTCCGTCAAAGTAAGCTAACATGGAGAAGTCCCAGGTATAGGAGCCTGCGGGAGGTGAGGCGTCATAATCATATGTGCCTTCCATCACCAATTGGTAGCTGCCGCTCAACGAGGCGTTCGAGCAGCCCTGGTTAGCCTTGACTTTCCGCAGCGGCCGGACTCCGGACACCATGAAGACGGCCGCGAAAACAACTAGCAGGGTCGACAACATGTAAATAGTTCGTTTCATCCACATCCTCCTTGGGTGCGTTCTGGGGGCGTCTGAAATAACCCCCATACAATTCCCTCAGTTCTTATTTGACTTGAGTTTTAGGTAATACCAATCACCCAGAACGACTTATATACGCCACCGCCCCTAGTGTCAAGCGCTTTTTGGTGCTTTTTTGGTGCTTTTTACCCGGAGCGATTCTGCCGGCCTGGAACGGCGCCCATGTCTGCCTCCTCCAGTCGCGGAAGAGTCCGCGAGGAAAGGACGCACCACAGAGCTCCGAGAGCCCACAGAGAAGGAAACACGTGTCTTTTCTCCGTGGCCTCTGTGGTCTCTGTGGTGATGTTTTCCTTGGGTTGCGGTCCGGCACTATGCTAATTTGCGCCGGCATGGCCGGCGGGCGCAAGGCTGGCTGAGACTTTGCGGTGGGCTGCCTGAATCTCATCACCCCGGAAGAATCGCCCGGGCGCGGCGCGCATTTCCGCCATGGCGGGGAATAGCTTCGTGTAATCGTTGCGGGCATTCCAAAACAGGAACCCCACCCCACCCTCTTCCTTTGCCACGCTGACCTGGGTTCGAATGTAAGCATCCGAATACGTTTTGGTGTGCCAGGCAAAGGCCTGAAGCCATGGCCGCAACACCACCTCAGTATCCGCAGTAATCTCAGCGAACCGCTGCATGGACTCCGAGATGAAGTGCTCAGGCGCATCGCCCGGCCTCGCGTATCCCTCCATGCCGAAGAAGTGTGAGGGATAAACCATAGGGGAGAGTACGTCGCAGAAGCGCGCCATGGCGGCGATGTCCTGGCCGGTGTGTTCCAAGTCAACCGAACGTTGCCACGCCATTATGCCGAAGACGTCCAGTGAAAACAGGACTCCCAGTGGATGAAGTTGGTTGTAGGCGCGGGTGACAAACCTGCTGATCACTTCCGACCTTTTCCAGTCGGGATGCAAAGCCTCGAAGGCAAAGCGGGCATCCTTTTGATCGCCTTCTGCGGGGAAGCGCACATAATCAAACTGGATTTCGTCCGCCCCGGAAGTCGCTGCCATTCGGGCTAAAGCCAGATTATAATCCTGAACTTCCGGTCGTGAAGGGTCGGTCCAAACCAGTTTCCCGTTTTCCCTCCAGGCGCGACCGGCGTGGCGAGACTGGACCGCCAAATCGCTGTGGCTTTGCACTAGACATTCATCCCGGAAGACCGCGATGCGAACGATCGCATGCAACCCCAGGGAATGGAGGAAGTGCACTAGCTTGGGAAGACTCCGGATGGAAACGTTTTTTTGCCGAGGCGCGAGTGGATGCTCGAAAGGCACATTAACCAAACCGTCGAAATCCTTTATGTCGAAAACGACGGCATCGCCTCCGGCGGCTCGCCACCGCCGAATCAATTCTAAGCCCTTCTCACTGCCGGCCATGTATGCAGTAAGGTAGATACCGCGCATCTCGAAATCTTTAGGCACGGGAACCGGGCGTTCGACCAACGGCGCGACGAAAATACCGGGGATGTTAATCTGGTCACCGGGCCGAAGGTACTTTCCTATCTTGCCGGCGTTCGCCTGTCGGATGGCGGCCTCGAGTTCACCCGTGGTCATGTAAGGCGTTTGTGGCAGATAATGGCGCACCAGCGAAGGTAGACTCTCCCCCCTTCCCACGGTGTGGATTACGGTCTGCGTCGCAGCCTCGCCGGGCGGCGCGGGCGGGAGGTTTTCAACGGGCTTTTTCCCGGGCTCCTGGGGTATATTGTTGGTCTCCGCCGGAGTGGATGCCGGGGGGGAAGCCGGCTTCCGCTCAGGGGGTTGGGTTTTTACCGGCGCGGGAGGCGGCCCCGGTGGGAAGGTGGGCGAGCCGCCAAAAAACACCATGGCGACGAGAACCAGCGAGAATAGACTGCCCAGGTAATCGAGTCTGCGACTGCCCAGCACCGGTTTTTTCGTCGCGCGCTGCAAACTCCATCATAGCAGGCTGAGAGGTTGAGGTGAAAAGAAAAGGACTCATTCTGTGGTGTGCGCTAATTGCAGTTGCTTTGACTTCAGCTCAAGTAGGATTGGGACAGATAGGGCCGGGGGAGCACAAGGTTGTGCTTCTTTGGCCGCAAGGGGCGCCGGGGGCGGTGGGCGCGGAGGATGCTGATCGGCCATCGCTGACGCTTTACTCGCTCCCGGAGGGCCAATCCGGCCGCAGCGCCGTCGTCGTGTGCCCGGGAGGCGGCTACGGCGTGCTGGCCATGGATCACGAAGGACGCCAAGTGGCGGAGTGGCTGAACTCTTTAGGAATCGCCGCCTATATCCTCAAGTACCGCCTCGCGCCACGCTACCATCATCCCGCCATGATGGAGGATGCGCAGCGCGCCTTGCGCTACGTCCGCGCGCACGCGCAACAATGGGGGATCGCTCCGGACCGCATCGGCATCTGGGGTTTTTCCGCCGGCGGGCACCTGGCTTCCACCGCAGCGACACATTTCGACGCCGGAAACCCTTCCGCCACCGATACCATCGAGCGAGCGAGTTCACGCCCAGACTTTGTCATCCTGGCTTACCCGGTGATTACCTGTAGCGAGTGGTTCAGGCACCAGGGTTCTTGCAAGAACCTGCTGGGCGATAACCCCGATCCCAAGTTGGCTGAGTATCTCTCCAATGAAAAGCAGGTCACGCCTGAAACGCCGCCGACTTTTCTTTTTCATACGAATGATGACGAGGGTGTTCCGGCTGAAAATAGCGTGGCGTTTTACATGGCCTTGCGAAAAGCGCATGTGCCGGCGGAACTCCACATTTACCAGCATGGGCCGCACGGGGTGGGCTTGGCGCAGAAGGATCCCGTCCTGTCTTCCTGGCCGCAACGGCTGGCGGATTGGCTCCGATTGCGCGGGCTTTTGTCTCCTGGGACAACTCCAGCAGGCGCGGCGAAGACTCCTTCAGGTCATGGTCGCTGATCTCTGAGGCGTAATCGTAATAACCGATATCGATCGCCGCAGGGTAAACGCCACCCGAGGCGGAGGGGTTACGAAGAGCAACATTTTCTTATTTGCGACTAACGATAGCCCAGCGTATGATAGTGGCACGGGGAAGTCCTGAGTCAATTGAAATTCCTCCAGCCGAAAGGAGTGAGGATGGGACGCAAGTACGGACAGCGGGGATACATGGAGTCGGATCGTGATCGCGAAAGGTCCGAGAAAAGAACTGCCCCCAGGAAGGAGCAGTTCGGGCCGAAGACTCCGGCCATGCCGGGAAAGCGTGAGGTGTTACGGTGTGCTTCCTGTGCAATGATCCTGCCGGCCGGGATCGACCTGCAAGGACGCTGTCCAAAGTGTGGTTTTGAACTGCACAGTTGCAAGCAGTGCGCCTTTTTCGACACTGCCGCCCGCTTTGAATGCACCCAGCCGATTACTGCCCGCATCCCGAAGAAAGACGCCCAGAATCATTGCAACTTTTATTCGCCGCGGACGACCATCGAGCGCGAGACTTCCACCTCCAGGCCCCTAGATGCACGCCAAGCCTTCGAGAACCTTTTCCGAAAGTAGCCGCCAGCCTCCAGAGGTTGTTTTGCAACCTTTGCGTACTTTGCGACTTGGCGTGAAACTGGTCTGTCCGTCCGTTGATTAACTCAAAGGTTGCAAGCGGCGGGCGCGACAAAATGTCTTTACTCGCTTTGTTTTCAATCCTTTAGCTTATCCCATTCAACCCCGCTTCTCTGCCATTCACTGCTTATTCATCGCCATCCGCAATATATGGATTGCTCCGCCAACATTGGGATGGTTTAATCCCCTCCGGTAAGGAAGGCCTTGCTCGGTTAGCGCGCTTCGCCCCTCGCCAAATGGTTTTGCGGTGGAGGCTTTTGGGTTTCCCCGCGCCTTCATCACCTGACCGCGCGTGATTGCGCCGCAATTATTCTTTAAGGAGGCATCATGGCCACAGCTACTATCACTCCCGAAGTACGAACCTCGCAAAGGAAGGATTTCCAGAGGGTTCAGCCACGAGCGACGTTTACGGGCGCGCCCATCGAACCTTTACACAAGGGTTTGCCCAAGACCACGCAATCCGTCTGCCCGGAATGCCTGAAGGTGATCGAGGCGCGGCTCTTCGAGGAGAATGGCGCGGTTTACATGGAAAAAAACTGTGCGGGGCACGGCGAGTTTCGGGACTTGATCTATTCCGACGCGAAGCTCTATCTCAAGATGGAGGAGTTCGAGTTCGGCGACAACCGGGGACTCGAGAACCCGCAGTTCGCCGACGCGGCTCGTTGCCCGGAGGATTGTGGCTTGTGCTCGCTCCATACTTCGCACACGGTGCTTTCCAATGTTGACCTCACCAACCGCTGCAACCTCACCTGCCCGGTGTGCTTTGCCAACGCCAACACCGCGGGATACCTGTACGAGCCCTCCTTCGAGCAGGTTCGCGGGATGCTCAAGACGCTTCGCGAGCAGCGCCCCGTGCCCAACCGCGTGGTGCAGTTCTCAGGCGGTGAGCCCACCCTTTACCCGCGTTTCCACGACGTGCTGCAGATGGCCACAGAAATGGGGTTCACTCACATCCAGTGCGCCACCAACGGCATCGAGTTCTCCGATGCGGAGTTCGCCCGGAAATGCAAGGAAGCCGGCCTCCACACGCTCTACCTCCAGTTTGACGGTGTCAGCGATGAAGTTTACCTTCGCATGCGCGGCCAGCGGCTGCTGGAGAAAAAGCTGGCGTGCATTGAAAACTGCCGGCGGGCGGGCCTGAAGATCATCTTCGTTCCCACCATTGTGAAAGGCGTGAACGACCATCAGATTGGTGACATGATCCGCCTGGCCATCGACAACGTCGACTGCGTCAGCGGCTTCAGCTTCCAGCCGGTTTGCTTCACGGGACGCATCAACCGCAGGGAACTCGAGAGCAAGCGCTTCACGCAATCGGACCTGGCGCACGCCGTGGCCGACCAGACCGGCCTGACCGACAAGTATGAGGATTGGTTCCCCCTGTCCTGCATATCGCCCTTTTCCAAGCTGTTGTCGAACTTGCAGGACTACCAACGTCCCAACCTCACCTCTCATCCCCATTGCGCCATGGGAACCTATCTTTACGTTCACCCGGAGACCAAGAAGGCCATCCCCATCACGCGCTTCTTCGATATGCCCGCCATGCTGCGCGATATCGACCTGCTCGCCCGGCGAGCGGAGGGGGCGCGTATCAAGATGTTCACCAAAATCGACGCTTGGCATAAGCTTCGCCGGCATTTCAAGCCGCAGTTCGCCCCACCAGGCTTGACCTTCGAGCGCTTCCTTCAGACCCTTCAGGGCATGACCGACCACGAATATGGGCGGGGCAAGGGCGACGGCACATTCACGTACAAGACGCTGCTGGTGGCGGGCATGCACTTCATGGACTCTTACAATTACGATTTCGCCCGCGTCAAGCGCTGCGTGATTCACTACGCTGCCCCCGATGGCCGGGTCTATCCCTTCTGCATTTACAACTCCGGGCCCTGCGTGCGGGAGAAAATTGAGCGGCAATTCTCCGTGCCCTTCGATCCCAAAGCGGCGAAGGAGAGCGGCAGCGGCCTTGTGCGAGCCGAGAACTAGCCATGCGGATTTGAAACTCCCCGCCCTCCTGAAGGAGTCGAGGGTGGAAAGTCGAAATGGCCAATACCAACGGTGTTCCTCCCAACTGGGGCCCCCCCTCGCCGGGGGGTTGTGGGTGCCCCGCGACGGCGCTTTCACCAGCCGTCGCGGGCCGGGTGAGGGGTTGGTTGCAAGACTAGGACGGATCAGGCAGGCTCCCGGATGGCGCATACACTGCCCTGTATGTATGCGCCCCACTTCCGGCATCGGCAGCTCGATACCCTGCGTATGCTACAATAACTGGTGAATCTGTCCGCTGGAAGAGGCTGGTATGGCTACATCGGTCGAGGACCAATTGCGCGCCGTTTTCGGTACCACGAAGAGACTCGATGAGCTCTGCGAACGAGTTGCGGGAATCGAATCGAAGCTGGAGCAGGTGCTTAAGAGACTCGGAGAGCTGAGCGCGTTGCGACGAAGCTTCCTGGTCCCGATTGAAACGTTGGAGCCCGAACCCTACGAAATCACGAGACCCTTTACTGCTGTCGTGGTGGAGGCGGAAGGTGAGTTTGAGGCAGCCATCTTCGACCTGAGCATCTTTGCGTCCGGTGACACAGAGGAGGAAGCGATTGCCAACCTGAAGGAAACGCTGCTGGATACTGTTGATCGGCTTAACGAACTGCCGGATACCAGGTTGGGAAAAGGCCTGTTACGGCAAAAGAGCCTTCTGAATAAGTGCGTTCGCAGAGTCGAGAAGGGGTGATCCTTGCTTACTCAGGACGACGCAGAAGCTATCGCCGATAAGTTAGGTTGCACATCCGACGAAGGCAGGGGTCACAAATACTATGAGCTTTTTCTGGACGACAAGCTAATCACCAGGTTCGGAGTTCGTCGGGCATCGAGAGAAAAAGGGCACGGCCACCTGCCGCGTGAACTTCACATAACACAAAAGCAATGCCGAGACCTCAGCAAATGTCCTCTATCTAGGCACGAGTACCTCCAGATTCTGCGCGAGAGGAACATTCTCTGACGCGTCGACGCTTGGGACAGCATGCCGGCCAATGGCAAAGCACGGTCGTCTGGCATCCTGGTTCTCTCTTGGAACTGCGCTTCAACAGAAAGTGATCCACAGATCGCGCAGATGACGCAGATGAGTCAAGAGTAGTGTTAATCTGTGTCATCTGCGGAATCTGCGGATCATGACTTAAATCTGCCAGTTGAAACGCCCACGCACTCTTGATACTGTAGACGGGCGGGGAGAGTCACCCGCAAGAAATCTACATGCTCGAGCTTGGAGGGGAAATCAAGATGAAAAACGCTGCCATACTCTTTACATTCCTGGCTTTCCTCGCAGTCAACGTGTGGGCTGCGCAGGAACAAACCAGCACGCCGGCGCCCGGCGCAAAGGCGGGGACGGCAAGTCCGAAGCCTGCGGCGAAAATGACCAAAACGTCTTCGGGGCTTCAGTATCTGGACTTGGTGGTTGGCAATGGACCGCGGCCCAAAGAGGGCCACACCGTAGTAGTGAATTACACGGGAACATTTGCGAACGGCGAAGTTTTCGACACCTCCGTGGGCAAACAGCCGTTTAAATTCAAGTTGGGTCGCGGCGAGGTGATCAAGGGTTGGGACGAGGGTGTGGCCTCGATGCGCGTGGGTGGAAAGCGCAAGCTGGTTATCCCTCCCGATTTGGCTTACGGGGCCCGTGGCTACCCGGGAGTGATTCCTCCCAATTCCACACTCACCTTTGTCGTCGAACTCCTGAACATCGAGTGATTGTTTGTGCTACTCTATCAACTGCGTCCCACGACAAGGGCCTTCCCCGTGGGACCTCTGATATGGCCCTCATTGCTCCCTCGTTGCTGGCGGCAGATTTCGCTCGACTCGGAGAGGCGCTCCACACGCTAGAGGCCGCGGGCGCGTCCATGCTCCATCTGGAGGTGATGGACGGCCATTTTGTGGAGGAAATTAGCGTCGGGCAGCCGGTCGTGCGCAGTCTGCGGAAGGCCACGAACCTGGCTCTGGACTTGCACCTGCTCATCGAGCGTCCGGAACGCTACATTGCTGAATTCCTCGAGATGGGTGCGGACCGGATCTCGGTTCACCTCGAGGCCACCACTCGCTTGCATCGAGTCTTGGAGCAGATCCGACAGCAGGGGGCCAAAGCGGGAGTTGCCTTGAACCCAGGGACGCCCCTGGAGACAATTGTGGACTTGGCGGGGGAGTTGGATTATCTTTCAATCTTGTGCTCTGACCCGGGATTGAGCGAGCGGGCCTTCATCCCCGGATCGGTGGAGAAAGTGCGAGCGGCGGCGTCTCTGCGTGATGAGCGCCGCGCGGATTTTGCTATTCAAGTCGAAGGTGGAATCCGCCTCGAGCATGTGGAGCAACTTGTTCGGGCAGGCGCAGACATCCTGGTGGCCGGTTCAGTCATCTTTCATAGCGATGACCCCAAGGCACGCTTGATCGAAATGATGCGCTTGGTGTCTGCATCGCGGAGGATGTCCAAAGCATGATGGGGGCGAATCAGGAGTGAAGATCCTGTCGAAGCGAATCAGCCGGACCGGATGGAAGCGTTTGCCGCTCTTTTTTTGGGTGGCTGTCCTGGGTGGGGTGTTCCTCCCCGGATGTCTTTTTCACCGCCATCGCAGGTCGGACCTGGCCACCGCAGTTAATCCCGGAGATCAGCCGGACAAGATTCTCTTCGAAAAGGCCACCAACGAAATCGCGCACGGCCGTTTCGACGTGGGCCGTCTCACCCTGCAAACCCTCATCAATACGTATCCGGACAGCGAGTATTTGGCCAAAGCCAAACTTGCCATCGCAGATTCCTACTATGCCCAGGGGGGGGTCTCAGGCCTGACGCAATCCGAGGCTGAATATAAGGATTTCATCACCTTCTTCCCCACCGCGTCCGAGGCGCCTGAAGCCCAGTACCGCGTCGGCATGGCGCATTTCCGCATGATGGCCAAGGCGGACCGGGACCAGACCGAGGCTCGTCTGGCGGAAGCCGAGCTCAAGGAGTACTTGTTGAAATATCCTGACAACCCCTTGACCGTCCGCGTCAAGGCGCGGCTTCGCGAAACACAAGAAGTCCTGGGTGAGGGGGAGTTCGAGACCGCAAGTTTTTACCAGATGAGGGGTGCGTATCGCGCGGCGCGGGGACGCTACCGGGAGATTGTCGAGAAGTACCCCAACTTCAGCCGCGGCGACGAGGCCCTGTTTGGATTGGGCCAAACCTTGGAGCACCTGAAAGTCCCCAAGGAAGCGGTCCCGTATTACACGCGCTTGGTTCGTGATTTTCCTCTCAGCCCGCGGGAGGCCGAGGCTAAAGCTCGGCTCGTGGCCATGGGCCAACCGGTTCCAAAGCCCACCAAAGCAACGTTGGCGCGAGCGCAGGCGGATGCAGCCCGCTTACGCAGCAAGAGCCTGTTTGAAAAACTGACCACGGCGATGGCCAGTACGCCCGATACCAGCGCTACCTTGCGCGGCCCTGTTGAAATCGGGGGCGGGCCGGCCAGTGGTGTCGAAGTGGCGAAACGTACACCCACTGCTCCCTCTGTCCCTAATGCTGCGATTATTGCTCAGCCCGTGGGCGACTCCAGCTTGGATTCCGGAAAGTCGATTGATTCCAAACCGGCCCCCGCCAACCCTCAAGGCAACAATGCCACCTCTTATGGCAGTGAGAGCAACTCGAAGGCGCCGGAGAGCAAAGTGGACTCCTCCGGCAGCGAGAGCAATTCGAAGGCGCCGGAGAGCAAAGTGAACTCCTCCGGCGGTGAGAGCAACTCGAGGGCGCCGGAGAGCAAAGTAAACTCCTCAGGCAATGAAAGCGGCTCGAAGGCAGGGGAAACCAGTGCAAACTCTGCTCCTGAAGACCAATCTGGAAAGGGCACGCCTGCGAAGAAAAAGGGGCGATTCCACCTCCTGAAGAAGATTATCAAGCCCATATGAATGCAGGATTCAGGAGTCAGAATTCAGGAGTCAGGAACTGGCGTGCAACATGGGCGTCCCGCCCGCACCTGGGACCGCCGTAGCGCAGCTACCGCCTTTCCGCCGCAGGGACCGGGGGCGAGTCGGGCAAATGCAGGATTCCGCACGTTGCTTCCTGAATCCTGAATCCTGACTCCTGAATCCTGCCGCTGCCTTGACTTCCTCTTTTTGAAGTGGTATTGCTTTGGTAAGTTATGTCGCGACACAGCCTTGAAGGGAGGCCGCGTGGCTCGGTTGATCCTGGTCGCAGACGATAGCCCTACTATTCAAAGAAGAGCCCAAGGGATTCTCCAGGGCGAGGGCTTTGAGGTCGAAACCGTTTCTAATGGCGTCGCGGCGATCAAGAAACTGCCCAAATTGCAGCCTATCCTGGTGATTGCCGACGTTTCCATGCCAGGCAAAGATGGCTATGAGGTTTGTGATTATGTAAAGACCTCGGCGGATTTTCGCCACGTGCCCGTGCTGCTGGTGGGCAGCGACCTGGAGCCCTACGATCAGCAGCGGGGCGCGCAGGTCGGGGCTGACGGCATTATCAAAAAACCCTTTAGCCCTCAGGACTTGGTCGCCATGGTGGCTAAATTCACCGGCCTCGGCGAAGCCCCAGCATCCCCGCCCACGCGTAGGGACGCGACTGTTACTTCGTTCCCTGCGGCCGTGCCTGAAGTCTCCCCAAGGGGTTCCGGAGCGGAATCTTCCACAAAAAGCCAGGAGCAGGATTTGGCCGCGCTCCCGGCTGGCGTGGCCTCGACCTGCCCGCCGCTTGATGAAATACCGGCGAAGCCAGTTGAGCCTCTGCCCGATTTTCCCCTCCAGTCTGCGCCTAATCCCGCGCTGCAGGCCTGGGAACAATCTTCATCCGAACCGCTGCCCGAGGCTCCGCGGGCAGACGCGCTTGGAGGTTCAACGGGGGCATTGCTTGCGCCCCCCGAGCCGTTTCCAGGGTTTGCGCTTGAACCAACTCCTAAGCCAACCCCAGAGTCTGGCTTGGAGGAGGCGCCTGAGTCCGCTGTGCTGAGTCGCGAATTGATTTTCGAGCCTGCTCCGGCGGCTGTGCTCGAGTCCGCGCTGCTCACTCCTGAAACAACCTCAGGGCGCATCCCTGAAGCTGCGCCTGAGCCGGCTCGGGTGAGTGTTCAGTTGAATTCCGAGCCCGCTCCAGAGGCTATGCCTGAACCCACGCTGCCCGCTCTTGAACCAACCCCGGCGCCCCTGGCTGAAGCTGCGCCGGAGCCGGCTCGGGTGAGTCCTCAATTGAATTCCGAGCCCGCTCCAGAGGCTATGCCTGAGCCCACGCTGCCCACTCCTGAACCAACCCCGGCGCCCCTGGCTGAAGCTGCGCCGGAGCCGGCTCGGGTGAGTCCTCAGTTGAATTCCGAGCCCGCTCCAGAGGCTATGCCTGAACCCACGCTGCCCACTCCTGAATCAACCCCGGCGCCCCTGGCTGAAGCTGCGCCGGAGTCGCCTCCGGTCAGTCCTCAATTGATTTCCGGGCCCGTTCCAGAAGCTATGCCTGAGGCCACGCTGCCCACTCCTGAATCGACCCCGGCGTCACTGGCTGAAGTTGCGCCGGAGCCGACTGCGGTCAGTCCCAGGTTGATTTCTGAGACCGCCGCGGAGGTAAGCTCGGAGTGCGTATCGGTCGTGACAGAACCAGCCGCGGAGTCAGGTTTGCCCTTGTTAATTGATGAGCTGGTTTCTGCCCACCCTGCGCCCGAACTGCATCCTTCCGGTGAAGAAAAACACCCGAAGCCCAAGGTAGCGACCAGCTTGAACGGCTTTTCCCTCGCCGAGGCCGCGGAAGGACGAGTTTATGTCGCCCCACCGGAAAGCGAGGCGGGGACGCCGCCGGAGGCCGAGGTTATACAGCCGGGCGGGGCGCCGCCGGCAAGCGCGCCTTCTGTGGTCGGCCGGGAGTGGGTCTATGTAGTTGTTCGCAAGGTCGTCCTGAAGATGGCTCCTCCCGCACTTCCCGCCGAACTTGTTGAGGAACTCGCCCGCGTACTCACCCAAGAGATCACTTCAGAACTTGACTCGCCGTCTCAGGTTTATTAGGAACTCAACCCTTACAGGCCAAGAGAAGAGCCGGTAGCGCAGGGCCCGCTCTCCGGCCCTGCGGCTTTTCCAAATTCGCACGGGTCGCGGCGATCCCGAGCCCGCGGGATCGCCGCCCCGCAGGGTGTCCCGCCGCCGAGGCCAAAAGCGGGGCGCATACATACAAGTTGATCTTGCGTGAACTTTATGCGCCACTTGGCTACTGCCGATAGAAACAGGAGGAGGCAAAAGCAGGGTGAGGCATGTTAGGGTTTCGACCGAGAGCTAGTCCGAGATGATGAGAGTGCCATGAGGCGCGTGCTTTTTGTGGACGACGAACTCCGGATATTGGAAGGGCTGCGGCGCATGCTGCGTGTCCAACGCCAGGAGTGGGAGATGGCTTTCGCGCCCGGCGGCGAGGCTGCCCTGGCGCTGATGGAGGCATCTCCCTTTGATGTCATCGTCTCCGACATGAGGATGCCGGGAATGGATGGAGCCAAGCTGCTGGCCCGGGTGCAAGAGCAGTATCCCCAAGTGGTGCGCATCATGCTCTCGGCTCACACGGAACTTTCCATCGCGCTACGGGTCGTTCCCGTCGCACATCAGTTCCTGGCCAAGCCCTGCGACGCCGCCATGCTGCGTGTCGCAGTCGAGCGCGCCTGCCATCTCAAAGGTCTGCTCAACGATGACTCGATCCGCCGCACGGTGGGCGCACTGCAAGACCTCCCGTCACTCCCGCGCACTTATAACGCTCTGACGCAGGCGCTGACCAGCCCGGACATGTCCCTTCGGAAGATCGCCGGAATCGTGGAGCAGGACGTAGGCATCTCCGCCAAGATCCTCCAGTTAGTCAATTCCGCTTTTTTCGGCATGGCGCACTCCATCACCAATATCGAGCATGCGGTCGTCTACCTCGGCATCAACACGCTGAGGAGCCTGGTCCTTTCCCTGGAGATCTTCCGTGTCTTTGAACCGAAGACGCCTCTGCCGGGATTCTCCTTGGAAAAGCTGGAGCACCATGCGCAACTCGCGGCCCACATCGCCGCACGCCTCCCGGTTCCGAAGCACCTTGCAGACATCACCGTGGCGGCAGGCATGCTCCATGACGTGGGAAAGCTGATCCTGGCCTGGAAGCTCCCCGAGCGGTTCAAGAAGCTGCTGGCGCAAGCCGCAGAGGAGCACTGCCCGCTCTACAAGGTCGAGGAGCGCGAATATGGGTTCAGTCACGCTGAAATTGGAGCGTATCTGCTGGGGTTGTGGGGATTGCCGTATATCCTGGTGGAGGCCGTGGCTCTTCACCACGGCCCGAATCGCGTGCCGCATCAAAGCTTCGACTCGGTCTCGGCTGTTTACGTCGCCAATCTCCTGGCTCATGAACTTGAGCCGCCCTCCTCCGAAGTTCTTTTGAGAGATGACACTGAAATCAGCCGGGAGGAGTTGGCAGGGTTGGGCGTCGAGGGGGACCTCGCCGCTTGGCGTGTCATGGCGGCAGAGATACCGGCACGCTTGGCGGAGGCATGAGGTGGGGAGGGGATCGGGTGATCGGGTGAATTGCCGTCTTTCCGAGCGGCCCGAGGAACCTCGCTTCATTCACCCGATCTCCCGATCAAACGATCGGATTTGCCTAGACCGCGAAAAGACCCAGACACTAGCTCACACACGTTCTACCTTGCCTAGTTCATCGATCTGTCGCTCCATGCTCTCGCTCTTCTCCAAACCCTCAGAGCCCACCCCCTGATCCAGGGCCTCGAGGATCCCCATCATGCGATGAAGCGGGACGGCGACGAGAAGGTAGTCCTCGGCAAAACCAGCCAATCTCCTCGCCCCAAAATCGAGCAGTGACAGCCCTATCTCGCCCGTGACGATTGGATACGCTATCCCGGTACGGCACGCAGGCCCGGAAAGCTCGGCCTTCAGAGAGCCACCTTCCCAGTAGCCCGCGAAGCTTACGAGACGCTGGAGAGAGCCGGGCTTGCCTATAAACACCACGATATCAGGTAGGGTCGCCGCGCTCGAAAGAGGCGAGAAAAAGACATGACTCGCCATCCCCAGAGGTGGAGGGACACTCTGTTGGCCGCGATAAATCGCAACACGAGAGCAGAACACCTTCTCCTTCTTGACCAGGAAGTCTACCAGCCTTTCTCGCCCTTGTGCCGGCATCTGCCCGAGCCCCAGGCTGGTGAGGCCCCCGGGGCAGCCACAGGTCTCTGCGGTGATGGTGACGGCCTCGCCTTCGCTGGCTTTCTTCAAGGCTTGGCACACGGAAACTTTCCCCTGAGGAGAGGGGGTTCCTGGCGCCGTTGCGCCCGCGAAAGTCACGGCGATGGGGTCCGTGTCGAGCTTCAAGGCCTTCTTCAACCCGTCAGACCATTTCTGCCAATACATTTTCTCCCTCCCGCACTTTCGCCTCAGGCCGCTCACCCCAGGTTGTGCCTTTCGGGGAGATGAGGCCGCCGGCCAACCACTGAAGGGGGGTGACGACCATGCCCTTCCAAGCCAAGGTCGCGCCCCGCCGCGCGAAAGTGGCAGGCCGATTGTATCCAACCGACGCTCACAGAGTCAATTCGGCCCCTATCGGCCCCTATTGTCGGGTGTGCGACATAATAGTGAAGGCCATTGCCTCGGATGTAGCGCGGGCGTCTCGCCCGCTGTGGCGCGGGCATCCTGCCCGCGCCCCTCTGCGCCTCCTCTGCGGCTCCGGTGGAACTCTCTTGCCGAGAGGTGATTAACTTTCTTGTGTGCGGGAGCGGGACGCTCCCGCCACAGCGGGCGAGACGCCCGCGCTCCCCAACCCTTCACCGGGTCTGAAGCGGTTTCGAAAATAGAGGTAGGAAACGCCGACCCGCGCGGATACAATTGCGCAGCGCAGGCCATGAGCAGAGCCGACAAACCGAAGCGCCACAACAAAACCTGGGCGGCCAGTAACGCGGCGCGCCTGGGGGCCGTGATTTGCTTCCTCTTCGCCAGCCGGGCATTCACGACAATGCTGGGCGTGGCTATGTCCAACGCTCGACACACCGGGGCCTTCGAGAGTTCGATTTCGCGCCAAGTGCCCCGGTGCGTTGCTGAATCAACGTTCTTCAAGAGTCTTCCAAAGGGCTTCCCTTGGCCGGACGCAGGTGACACGTTGAGCCTGCGCGTGCTCGAGGAATATGGCGCGATTTTCGTCGCGCGTGGGGGAGTTGTGCTCCCCCCGGTTGTGGTATTCCCGGACCAAAATGCCGTCGCGCACTGGCAATCAAACCTCAGCACAGAGCAGGCTGAACTCGCCGGCATCCCTGTGCGGCTTCAGAGCGCCGCAATGCGAGCCTTGATGAAGGCCCGTGAAGAGGCATTTCAGGCCCATGTTGGCATTTCACCCCGCGGCTTGGATGCAGCACAGCGCAGCTACGACGAAACCCTCGAACTATGGAGGAGCCGCGTTAATCCGGGCCTCCAACATTGGGTCGATAAGGGGTTACTGAGCGCAGTGGGCGCGGAACGGATCAGAAAGTTGCCCGCCCGCGAGCAGGGGCGAGAGATTCTCGAGCTCGAAAAGGGCGGACTCTATTTCAGCGAGGGTTTTTCCAAGTCGATTCTCTTCTCTGTAGCGCCTCCTGGGGCTTCACAGCATCTCTCGATGCTCGCCTTCGATGTTAAAGAACACGATAACCCCGTCGTCCGCTTAATCCTGGAACACCATGGCTGGTTTCAAACGGTGAGGTCGGACTTGCCACACTTCACTTACCTGGGGGTCAAGAGACAATTGCTTCCATCGCTGGGCCTCAAGATGGTCCGGAGCGGCGACCGCGTCTTCTGGATTCCGGACCTTGCCTGCCCACCACGTACAAAACCTTAGATCTGGAACCGTCGAATGTGTGGCCCGATAAACGCTGAAGACTGGAAGCGGGGGGCTGAGGACTGAAACTCCGGGGCGGCAGAGCCTGTTTCCTACTTCTGTCTTCTGACTCCTGGATTCTGACTTCTGCTTTTTGATTTCTGACTTCTTCTCTCCAGCGCCTCTTCAATCCTCCGCAGCATGAAGACGTCTTCCCGGTTGTAAATCAGCAGGTCCTTCAGCAAGCCCTCGTTGCGAGTGTCCTGATAATTCTTCCAGGTCTCGCCGGCCCACTTTCCGTCCTTGCCGGGAAGCTCGCGTTTCAGGCCCAGCATCTCCTCGATGGCCTTCTGGCCTCCCCACAGGCCCGCCTTCCAACAGGCCGGGCAGAGGTCCAGGTGCTTGAATGTCTTGTCGAGCACCACGCCCAATTGCGCGGCAATCACCGGGAAGTCGAACCCTGTATAACCCTTCACATCGTCGGGAATGGAGCGTCCGTTGTAACTGACAATGCGCTCCACTCCAGCGAGCACCGCCATCAGCGCTTCTCGGGTGGCCTCTTCACCTACAAGTTGGATAAAGGCGTCCTTCTCACCCTCCACGATCCTCACCCCGATCACCGTGATCTTGTGGTTCTTGCAGTCTCGGAATAGGCGCTGGTCGTTGAACAATCCAATGTAGTTGGTTTCGATATCGAGGTAAGCGGTCTTCACGTTCTCCCCTTTCGTGCAGGCTCTGGGTTTGGGCAGAGTTGTCAGTAGTCAGTAGTCAGTTGTCAGTTGTCAGTCGTCAGTTTGCAGTTGAGAAGATGGGGCTGGGGATTGGCGTTCTTCTCCACCTGCCTTCTGCCTTCTGACTTCTGACTTCTGATTTCTGACTTCTGACTTCTGCCTCCTCCTCGTCGCCCCTCACTCCCGCCCCAGGAATTCCCGCCGCTTGCGTGCCTTCGGCTGCTTGCCGGGTTCGAGCGAGCGCGCCAACTGGACCGTTTTAAATCCAAACCTATCGCGCAGCTTGTCGGCAGCTTTGAGAATCTTACCAAGTTTTTCGCGCTGCGGGGCTTCGAGCAAGTTGCGCTGAAACACGGCGCGTTCGAGGTTCGACGCGCGCACGCCCACCAGGCGGACCTTCTTCTTCGCCTCGTAAGTGCTTTCAAAGAGACGCAGCACGTTCTCAAAGATGACCGAATCGAGGTTGGTGGGCTCGTCGATGGTGATGTCGCGGGTGAGCGTGCTGAAAGGCGCGTAGCGAAGTTTCAACCCCAGCGTGTGCGCAAACAGGCCGTGGTCGCGCAATCGCCGCGCCACGAGCTGGGACAGATAAGAAAGCGTACGCTCCAATTCCTCGAGGTCGTCGATATCTTGTTCAAAAGTGGTTTCGTGGCTGATGGATTTGGCCTCTTCCCTATAGGCATAGGCGTCAATGTCCCGGCCGCATGACTTGGTGTAAAGCCATTCGCCGAATTTGCCGAACTGCTTACGCAACTTGTCCTCGCCCATTTGCCGGAGGTCGCCGATGGTAGTGATGCCGAGGGAGCGCAGTTCCGGCTCCGTCACCTTGCCGATGCCGGGCATGCGGCGGATGGGAAGGGGAGCAAGAAATGTGGCCTCGCAGCCCGGTAAGATGTAAAGCAGGCCGTGCGGTTTGGCCTGGTCGGAGGCGATCTTGGAAACCAGGTGGGAGGTGGAAAGGCCAATCGAGCAGTTGAGTCCGGTACGCTCCTGCACGGTGCGAATCAGCTTATCTGCGGCCCGAAACGCGGAGCCGTGCAGACGTTCGCAGCCGGTGAGGTCGAGGTAGGCTTCGTCAATGGACACCATCTCGACTACCGGGGTGAATTCGCCGAAGATTTGGTAGAGCTTGTGGGAATAGTCGCTGTACTTGTGGTGTTGGCCGCGCAAGAAGATGGCCTGGGGGCAGAGTTTCTTGGCGGTTCGGATCGGCATGGCGGAGTGGATGCCGAATTTGCGCGCTTCATAGCTGGCCGCAGCCACCACGCCGCGCCCGTCCGGGTCTGCGCCCACAATGACGGCCTTGCCCTTGAGCGACGGATCCTCGAGCTCCTCCACGGAAACGAAGAAGGCGTCCATGTCAACATGTAGGATTTGTGTTAGCATCAAAAAGGGACTAGGGACTAGGGACTAGGGACTGGGGGCTGGGGGCTAGGGACTAGGGGCTGGGGCGATGTGGCATTTTCGATTTTGGGTTCTGGATCGGCCTCACCAGCCCGTGCCCAGCTGTTGCCTTCCTCCTCTTCGCTCCCCAATGCCACTCCTTTCGCCAACTGCTGGACGTGGGGGTTTGCCCAAGCTCCATCACAGCGCGCCATGCCTCCAAATCAACAGCATGTTTTGCCCCAGACCCCAGCCCCGAGTCCCTAGCCCCTAGGTTCCCTTTCGCTCCAACGACGCCACCAGAGCATGGAGCATACGCCCGACCTGACCAGCCAATAACAAGATTTCTTCCGCTAACTCCTTTGAGATAAACCCAAGACGACAAGACAAATCAATTTGCGTCTCCACTTCAGACTGCGAGCCCAAGGCAATTGAGAGATGGTTCAAGTAAGCCTGCCGCGTCCGACGACTATGGCCCTCAGCGATATTTGAAGCGATTGAAACTGCGGCCCGGCGAATCTGACTTGCTAACCCGTATATCTCCCGCTTCGGGAACTCGGCAGTTAACTCAAAGCACATCTGTGCAAGCTCCATCGCCTTGCGCCATACGTCCAAATCACGATAAGACCTGATGCTTTGCGTATTCTTGTCCACGAGCGATCCCCCAGTCCCTAGCCCCTAGTCCCTAGTCCCCAGTCCCCAGCCCCCAGCCCCTGCTTTTCGGGCGCTGACCACCCTTGGAATGCCGGCCAAATCGGGCATGACTTCGACTTCCGTCCAATCCTGCCCGAGCAGGGCGAGCACCTGGTCGCGCATATTGTAGCCAATCTCAACCACCACGAAGCCGCCAGGCTCGAGCACCTCGAGGGCTTGCGGGAACAGGCGAGCGTAGATTTCGTCGCCTCGGTCGAGGTTTCCCCAGGCGATGCGGGGCTCAAATTGCCGCACCTCCCGTTGCACCATTTCGATGTCGCGCTTCCCCACATAGGGTGGGTTCGAAACCACGAAATCAAACGTGCCCAGGAAATCTTTGTCGATAAACCGAGCGAGGAGGTCGCTTTCGAGGAATTTGACGCGCTCCGGCATGCGCAAGCGAACCGCGTTTCGCGACGCCACGACCAGCGCCAGCCGGGAGATGTCCGCGCCGAAAAGGATGGCGCGGGGAAGTTCGGAAGCAAGCGCCAGGGCAATGCAGCCGGAGCCTGTCCCTACATCCACGATGCGCAGGCGAGCGTCTTTCGGCAATCCGCTGCGGCGCGCCAGTTCCAGCACCCGCTCCACGGCGTGTTCGGTTTCGGGGCGAGGGATCAGGACATCGGGGGTGACCTCGAAGTCAAGCCCCCAGAATTCCTGGTGGCCGGTGATGTATTGGGTGGGCCTGCCGGTGCTTCGCTCGTCAATCAGCAGGAAGTAGCGCCTGGCTTTCTCCGGCGGCAGTTCCATCTCAGCGTTGGAGTGAAGAAAAGCACGCTCGCAACCGAGGACGTGCATCAGCAACAGTTCGGCGGCGAGCTGTGCGGAGGGAACCCCATGTTGGAGGAGCGTCTCGAGGCCAGCCTTGAGAGCTGCGCGGAGTTGCATGGGAAAACCAGAAAGCAGAAGGCAGAAAGCAGAAGGCGGTGGCATAAAGGAGCAAGCTCTTCACGGTTCTAGATTCATGATTGCTCCGGCCTCACGCCTGCTTTATTCAATTGCCACTAATGAATAATTACGATGGCTACTGACGAGTACCCACTAACGCTTTCCGCAAAATAAGACGTCCAACCCCTGCATTCTGCTTTCTGCCTTCTGCTTTCTGCTTTCTGTTCTTACGCTGCCACAGTGACTTGTTTCAACTTCTCAGCCTGATAATGGGCGATCAGCGCCTCGAGGATGTCGTCGAGCTTCCCCTCCATGACGCGGTCAAGCTGGTGAATGGTCAGGCCGATGCGATGGTCGGTGAGGCGATTCTGAGGGAAGTTGTACGTCCGAATTTTCTCGCTGCGATCGCCGCTGCCGACCATGGAGCGGCGCTCCTCCGTGATTTGCTTCTGCTGCTCCCGGAGCTTCATCTCGTAAAGCCTGGAGCGAAGCACGCGCAGGCCTTTGGCGCGGTTCTTGATCTGCGACTTCTCATCCTGGCAGGAAACCACCATGCCGGTGGGGAGGTGAGTGAGGCGCACCGCGGAGTAAGTCGTATTCACCGATTGACCCCCCGGCCCCGATGAGCAGAACGTATCGATGCGAATATCCTTGGGGTCAATCTCGATTTCCACTTCGTCGGCTTCCGGGAGCACCGCGACCGTGACGGCCGAAGTATGGATGCGCCCCTGCTGCTCGGTGGCGGGGACACGCTGCACGCGGTGCACGCCGCTTTCATATTTGAGCTTGCTGTAAACCTTTTGCCCTTCGATCAGGGCGATGACTTCCTTCACACCGCCGATGCCCGAAAGGCTCGTGGAGAGGACTTCCACGCGCCAGCCCTGCGATTCCGCGTAGCGGTTGTACATGCGGAAGATTTCCTGCGCAAAGAGCGACGCTTCATCGCCACCCGTGCCGGCGCGGATTTCCAACACCACGTTCTTTTCGTCGTTCGGATCTCTGGGAAGCAACAGGATTCTCAGTTCCTCTTCCACCTTCGCCTGACGCTTCTCCAGGTCCGCGAGTTCCTCCTGCGCCAGGGCTTTCATCTCGGCGTCAGCGGAGGCTTCCGCGAGCAGCGCCTTGGTCTCTTCCAGCCCTTTCCGGATGCTTTTCCACTCGCGGTACTTCTCCACAACCTCACTGAGCTCAGCGCGCGCTTTAGCGGTTTTCTGGTACAGGGCTTGGTCCGCCAACACGCCAGGGTCTCCAAGCTGTGCCGTCAGCTCGTCATACTTAGTTTCGATTTCTGCTAGTTTTCCCGAGAAGTGCATGGGTCACCAAAAAGACAGTAGGCCGTAGGCAGTAAGCAGTAGGCGGCGGGGAAAAGCAAGAAAGCAATACAGAATTCCGAATCCAGCAAGCTCCCACTCCGGGTCCATTCATTCAACTGCTTACTGCCTTCTGCTTACTGCCTACTGCGTACTGCCTACTGGCTCTACGCTACCACCAACTCCCCACCCCGCTCCTTCTCGAGCTCCATGGCCGTCTCAATGGCCTTGATGGCGGTTTCCAGTTGGCTGTCGTCCGGCTCGCGCGTGGTTACACGTTGCAACCACAGCCCGGGCTGCGCCGCCCAGCGCCAGAGCTTTCCCTGTGATTTTGCCGCAAAGCGGATGAATTCGTAGGAGACGCCCACAATCACCGGCAGCAGCGCCAGCCGGCCCGCGAAGCGCATGCCAAAGGAGCGAAAGGGCAGGAACATGTAAAGAACCATGGCGATGGCCATCACCACCAGCAGAAAGCTGGTCCCGCAACGCGGGTGGAAGCGCGTGCAGGCGCGTGCTGTCGCCAGGTCAATTGCTCCTCGCTTCTCAAACGCCCACACCACCTTGTGCTCCGCCCCATGGTACTCAAATATCCGCCGGATTTCCTTCCATCGCGAAATAATGAAGAGGAACCCAAGGAATAAGACGATGCGAATCGTTCCGTCCAGCAGATTGAATATCAGTAGGTTGCCCGTGGCCGGGTAATGCCGGCTGATGACGGTGGCCAAAGAAAGCGGCACATACTTGTAGAAGAAAACGAAAAAGCCCAGCGAGAGCGCCAAGTTTGCCGCCAGGATCCAGTTGCTCAATTCGACCTTCTTTTCGCCTTGGGCGGGTTTTCCCGGTTCCTCGAGCGCTTGTTCGGCGGAGTACCGCAAGGCCCGGATTCCGAGCACCATCGCTTGGCTCAGGACCCCCAGCCCGCGCAGCAGCGGGTATTTCAGCCAAGGGTGCTTTACCGAAGGCTTTTCCAAGTAGTCTTTTGCAACCACAATCCCGCCGCTGGGCTGACGCACCGCTATCGCGTAGCTGTGCGGGGAGCGCATCATGACGCCTTCGATGACCGCCTGGCCTCCCATCAATGCCTCTTCCGGGGCCTGGAAAAGCGGCAGCACAACCAAGCGCAACATGGTGCGAAAGCGATGACTCATGCTCGTTGAAAATAATCCCATAAACCTTCCGGCTCCTCACCCCAACGCGCTTTCCATCATCGAAACCTTTGATGTGGAGGCTAGTCCAATCCCTGGAGAAGCGCTCTCGACGCGCAACAGGCTCTCTGAGATTAGATGCGCGGCGAAGAGCCATGGCTCAGCATAGCCGCAAAGAATGAGGGTGTCAATTTACCCCTTGGGCATCGTCTTCCGCAGCGTTTTCATTGCGCTTAGGGTGGGATTCATCCCCCTCGGTTCCCCAGGGCTTCGGCTTCTTACCGGAGACCTCGACACCGATCGCGTCGACAAACTCGATCCGGCGAGGTATCTTGAACTCCGCCAACCGCCGCCGGCAGTGCGCCACAACAGCCTGGCGAGAAAGCGTGGAGCCGGGCCGAACTCCGATGGTGACTGCAACCATTTCCCCTTGCCGCGTGTCGCGGACGCCACGGACGGTGCAGTCGCGCACTTCGGGCATTTCCAGCAGGACACGTTCTATCTCGGCTGGGTCCACCTTGGTGCCGCCGAGGTTGAGGACCGTTTTGGAACGTCCGCACAGGATCAACGCGCCGGAAGCATCCAGTCTTCCGAGGTCGCCTGTTTTGAAGAAGCCGTCTCGGAACAGTTCGCGATTGAGATCGGGTTCGTTGAGGTATCCAGTCACGACGCCCGGACCTCCCACGGCGACTTCTCCGTCACAACCGAGTCCAAGGGGCTCGCCGCGCTCATCCAGGATGTGGACCTCAGCCGACGCGACGGTATGCCCGGCGACACCGGGCTGAAAGGGCGTGTCCGGGGACTGAATCGCAATGACTCCGGTTTCCGTCGCGCCGTAAAGCTGCCGCACGCGCAGGCCCAGCCGCTCCTCCGAGCGGTGCGCGAGGTCCTCTGGCATCGGCGCGCCGAACGAAATGGCGGTTTCCACAGAAGCAAAAGAAGCGCGGTTGGCGTCGCTCTCGAGCAGCATCGAGAAAATGAAAGGCGATCCCATAACTAACTGGACCCGCTCCTGCGCCACCGCGGCTTCGGCCGCCGCTGGAGTGAACGACTGGAGGACGACCGCCGTCGCGCCAAACAGCAGCGGCAGCAGCATGCAATTATCAAAGCCGCCCGAGTAGTGGAAGGGCACGGCGCTCAGGATGCGCATCCCCGGCTTCACACCGAGCGCGGCGGCCGTGCTCCGTTGAGCGGCCACCAGGTTCGCCTGAGTTCTAAGCGCCACGCGCGGCCGCCCGGTCGATCCGGAGGTGGTGAAACAAACCGACACCTCGTCTCCCAGGGACGGGGATGTGGGCAGAGGCGCGACCGAGGCGAGCAGCCTGTCCTGAATTGCGGGATCATCGATCAGCACGACGCCCGGCGGCAGGACGGCGGCCTCGCGCCAAGCCTCTTGCAGCAGGCTGTTCGTGATCAGCGCCCGCAACGGAACTTTGCCCGCCAGCCAGGCGACCTCGCGGCTGCGCCACTGCGGGTGGAATGGCACCCACACCGCGCCGATGCCTGAGGTTGCGAGAAACCCGGCGACCACTTCCCAGCAGCTCGGCAGGCAGACGGCGATGTGGTCTCCGCGCCGCACTCCCACCTCCTCCACCAGGTATCGTGCAAACCGCCCGCTGCGGGACATGAGTTCCCCATAGCAGACTCGTGTCTCGCCTTCAATTAGCGCGAGAGTCTGCGGTTGCCGGCTAGCGACGGAATCGAACAGTTCCCTCAGCATATCGCACCAGAATGCCCCGCGATGTATTCAGCCAGTCGCGGCAGGTCAGCCAGGAAGTCGGCTCTCAGCTCACCCGCTTCGAAAGTGAGGCCGAACTCCTTCTCGACCGCCGAGACGAACTCGAGGACGCTCAGGGAATCGAAGCCTGTTACCTCATCCAACCGTGTCAGGGCAGCAAGTTCCTCGGCAGTCAGATTCAGATTGAGCGCGCTACTGGCCAAACGCCGCAATCGCTCCAAGACGAGGTCCGGTGTAGACATGTCTTCCAACCCATCACGCTCACCAACGGATCCAAAGATCATATTCCGCAGGGTGGCTCTTGATCTGCTCCTCCAGGACCCGAAGCACTGGGGTCAAGTTAGTCTCGGCAAAAGTCCTTCGGTCCGGCGCGTTTTCCAGCCAAAGCGCCTTTCCGAACTCGATCCTCAGTCGTCGCGAATTACCCAGGCAGTGTAACGGAACGAGCGGGCAGCCGGCAAGCTTCGCCACGTGAAGGAATCCGGCTGGAAAGGTCTTCTCTCGCCCTAAGAATCCGCGTTTGACCACTTCTTGCGAGTAGGGTGCGTCCACGTGGCAATCGATCAGCCCGCCGGAGCGCAACCTCGCGAGCATCTTCAGGCTACAGTCCCGATCCTGGATGGACACTTCCTCGCCCTGCACCTCGCCAATAAGAGCCACATAGCGTTCCTGAAGGAGGCGTATGCCTAGCCGCCCGGCGTTTTCATCCGGGGGTTCATAGTTCCGTACCGACAGGGAAGGAAAACCGATCGTGGCGAGGTAACGCTTGGCCAAGCGGCTTGCGAAGAAATGACCGCTGACCAGCACCGCGCCCCTTCCGGCGGAAAGCGCCTCCGTGAGGTTCTCGAGATGCACAATCTCGACATTCCGCGGGTGCAGCTCGAGCAAGCGCCGCTCAATCAGGAGGTCGTCGAGGAACCTCAAGATGGCGTTCCGAAAGTAACGGTCGGCGATGGCGCGCAGGCCAGGATCGGTAGTGTCTGCGTTGAAGGCGAGCGCGAGCCTCTCCAGGAGAGCCTTCCGGGGACCGCGGAGACAAGCCGCACCACAGACGGCACTGGCGTCCCCCAGCGCGTAAAGGCTGCGCAGCGGGAGAACCCGGGCCAGCCAACGGGCAGGGTACAAATAGACCAGCCAAGCTATGTCCTTCATCCGGATGAGCGGGCGAGGTCGCGCCGAAGCAGTGGAATCGGGTAGGGGCGCCTGCATCGTGTCAAATATAATCCAGCCTTTGGTGAAGTCAAGCTTGCCGCTCTTAGGCACTTCGAGCCGCTTTCCAGATAGAGCGCCAATGTCCTTCTCTCCTGGGGTATGCGTGGGCTAGAATAGGGCTAGAAGACGAGGTACAATTAAGTATGGGTTGTCACGGAATCAGTTTTCCAGAAGAAATCATTGCGGAGTTTTGCAGGCGGAACCACATCCGAAGGTTGGCGCTATTCGGGTCCGTGCTGCGTGAGGACTTTCGGGCAGACAGCGATGTGGACGTGCTGGTCGAATTCGAGCCGGGCCACACAGTGGGATTGCTCCGAATGGCGGGCCTGGAAATGGAGCTATCAGAGGCGCTGGGGCGGAAGGTGGACTTGCGAACACCGGCGGAGTTGAGCCGGTATTTCCGGGATGAAGTGCTGCGTACCAGTGAGGTCCAGTATGCCCAAGAGTGACCGGACACGTGTCCGTCACATGCTCGACGCGGCCAGAGAGGCAATGAGATCGGCCTCACAGCGCACCCGCAGTGACCTGGATATTGACCTCGTCTGGACGTTGGGTCTGGTCAAATGCATTGAGATTATCGGCGAAGCGGCTGCCCGCATTGAAAAGGAAACCAAAGAAAGAAATCCTCAGATTCCCTGGCCGCAAATCGTCGCCATGCGAAATCGCCTAGTGCATTTGTACTTCGACATCGACCTCGATCAAGTGTGGAACGCGGTAACGGATGACTTGCCGCCGCTGGTTGCCGAATTGCAAAAATTGCTGGAAAAAGACTCGTTGCCCTGAAGCAATGGTGGCCGCCACCATTCAGCCCCACGACACTCGCTCCAGACTGATCGCTGTCCTGGCCCATCCGACCCCTGGTACTGATGTCATTTGGGGGAAGTTGATTTTTCATGCGGGCCTGTGAGAGTGGTCATTCCCGCGAAGGCGGGAATCCAGCGGGAGGTTAGACTCGTTCGAGCCGAGCAATGCTAGGGCGGACGGACTTGTGCAAAGCGCCAGCACCGCTGTCGTCGCATGGATTCCCGCCTTCGCGGGAATGACTGCGCTCCAAATGACACCACCCCCCCTAAGATTGTGTGCCTCGCTGCGAGAAAAGTATTATCATTCAGTGCAAGGCACAGCCGTGAGAGTGTTCATCAGCTACAGTCACGATTCGGCGGAGCACAAAGACCGCGTTTGGGACCTCTGCGAGCGCCTGCGCCACGACGGCATTGATTGCCGCATTGACCAGCACGAGTTCACGCTCGGCCCAAGCGTGGCCGCGATGGAGTCACTTCAGTGAAAGACTTCTTCATCAGCTACAACAAGGCTGACAGAGATTGGGCAGAGTGGGTCGCTTGGACTTTGGAAGAAGCCGGCTACTCGGTCGTCATTCAGGCATGGGATTTCCGCCCCGGAGGCAACTTTGTGCTGGAGATGCACAAGGCGGCCGCGGAGACGGAGAAGACAGTCCCCATTCTTTCGGAAGATTACCTCAAGGCTGAGTTCACGCACCCCGAGTGGGCGGCTGCGTTTGCGCGTGATCCGCAAGGCAAAGAGCGAACGCTGATCCCCGTCCGAGTCAGGGAGTGCAACCTCGGGGGACTGCTGGGCCCTATAATCCATGTGGACCTCGTCGGGCGGACTGAAGAAGACGCCCGAAGTACCCTTCTCGGGGCCTTCGCGGAACGGGCGAAGCCAGCCCAAGCTCCCGCGTTTCCCGGTGCCAGTCCGGGAGCAGGCCAACCGGCACACCAGCGCGCCGTCCCGGCGCCGGTCCAGTACCCAGGGACGGTCAAGAAGGCAAGTGAGAAACCCTGGAACGTGCCGATTCCTCGCAACCCGTTTTTCACTGGGCGCAAGAACGTTCTGGTCGACGCCGAAAAGGAATTACACGCCAGTGGGCAGGCGGCGCTCACCGGTATGGGCGGAGTGGGCAAAACGGAGATCGCGGCGCACTTCGCGCATGAGCATCGCGGCGAATACAGCGCCGTACTCTGGGCCAGCGCCGCCTCGCAAGAGACGCTGGTCTCCGGCTTCGCGGCCATCGCCAGCCTGTTGAATTTGCCGGAGAAAGACGAGAAGGAGCAAGCCCTGGCGGTGGCCGCTGTCAAGCGCTGGCTCGAGGCCAATGAGGGCTGGTTGCTGATCCTCGATAATGCCAGCGATCTGACCAGCGTGCACGGGTTCATTCCTCAATCAGGCAAGGGGCACGTTCTGCTGACCACACAGGCTCAGGCCACCGGCGACATCCCAGCCATTGAAATCTTGGATATGCTGCCGGAGGACGGAGCGCTGCTCCTCCTCACGCGCGCGAAGATCATCAAGCCGGGTACGCCGCTCAGCGCGGTCGCAGGCGTCGCCCGCGATACTGCCATGGACATCTCGAAGGAATTGGGCGGCCTGCCTCTCGCCCTTGACCAGGCGGGAGCGTACATTGAGGAAACGCGCTGCAGCTTGGCGAGCTACCTTGACCTGTACCGCCAGCGCCGCGCGGAGCTACTCGCGAGGCGAGGCGGATTTGGCCCACCCCATCCTGAGTCCGTCGCCACGACCTTCGCACTCTCTTTCGAAAGAGTAGCGAGCGCAAGCCATGCCGCCGCCGATCTACTCCGCGTCTGCGCTTTCCTCCATCCTGACGCCATTCCTGAAGAAATCTTCAACAAGGGTGCGGCTGAACTCGGACCGAATCTGACCCCCATCGCTGCCGATCCCCTGAAGCTAGACGCGGCTTTCGCGGAAATCCTGAAATACTCGCTGCTCCGCCGCGATGCCGATGCGAAAACGCTGGGCATTCACCGGTTGGTCCAGGCAGTAATTCAAGATGGTTTGACGCCGAAAGAAAAGGGCCAATGCGCAGAGCGCGCCGTGCGAGCGGTGAACCGGACCTTCCCGGACGTCGAGTTTGCCAACTGGGCTCAGTGCGAGCGCCTGGTTCCCCAAGCCCTCGCTTGCGGGTCGCTCATTGAGTCCCATGGGTTCGAGTTCGAAGAGGCAGCGCGATTGCTTAACCAAGCTGGCTGTTACTTGGTTGAAAGAGCGCGCTTTTCTGAGGCCGAGCCGCTCTTCCACCGAGCGCTCGCGATTTGGGAGAAAGCCTTGGGCGGCGAGCATCTCGAGGTGGCTATGGCCCTTAACAACCTGGGGGTCATCTCCCTTGCGCTGGGCAAATACGCGGAGGCCGAATCGTTCCACCTCCAGGCGTTGGCGATTCGAAAAAGAGTTGCAGGGCCATCCCACCCAAATTTTGCAACAAGCCTCATCGCCCTTGGGGACTTCTACCGTGCGCGGGGAAGATACGTGGAGGCGGAGCCCCTCTTGCGGCAGTCGCTGGGGATCTTGGAAAGCGCCTTGGGCCCTGAGCACCCTTTTGTAGCTTCCAGCCTCCACTGCCTGGGGTTGCTCTACGAGGATCAAGGCAAGTACGCCCAGGCCGAGTCGTTTCTTCAGCGGGCGATCACCATCCGCAAGAAAGTTCTTGGCGCTGACCATCCCGATATAGCCCCTACCCTGAACAACCTGGCGCTAGCCTTTTTTAAGCAGGGTAAACGTGCGGACGCAGAGCGGCTCCTTCTACAAGCCTTAGCCATCGAAAGAAAGGCCCTCGGCCCCGACCACCCCTACCTCGCCACAGCGCTCACCAACCTCGCTGAGATGTATCGCGCGGAACGCAAGTACCGCGAAGCTGAGACCCTCTGCCAGCAGGCCCTGGCGATTTTTGAGAATATCCCGGGCTGCCTTCACCCCGGCTTGGGGCAAACCCTGAACACCATGGGCTCGGTCTGCTACCAGCAAGGGAGATATGCCGAGGCTGAGTCGTTCTACAAGCGCGCGCTTGACATTGGGGAGAAAGCCCTTGGTCCCGAGCACCCCGACGTGGCCACGGTTCTTGAGAACTACGCCATTCTTCTTCGCGAGATGAAGCGGGGCGCGGCGGCCAGAGAATTGGAAGCTCGCGCCCAGGCCATTCGCGCGGCGCACGCCAAGAACAATCCCTCCAAGTAAGGCCTGAGCATGTTTCACACTTTTTCCTGCACCCAGGGGGTACAGATATTCTGAGAATCCCCGAGTAGGGGCACCCCTCGTGGGTGCCCTGACAGCCAGGCACAACGATCCACAAGTACAGGCCAGGCACGAGGCCTGCCCCTACTATCGGGCACGACGCAGAGTTTGACGCGGCAAACCGGGAATGCTAGTGTAGTGTCGAGTGATTGGGCGGACAGTGTTGCGCCGCCTGCCCCGGTCGCGCCGCGCAGGAGCAGCATTTCGGCAAGCGCGCTGCCCGGATGTTTTGTAGACACTACACCGGGCGTTTAGCAAGGAGCTATGGCGAACGATCAGAACCATTTCGAATTCACAGGCGTGGTCTTCAGGGACGCCAAGCTTTTCGTCTCCCTTTGCTTGGAGGTCGACGTGGCCTCGCAAGGACGGACCCTGCGTGAAGCCAAGAAAATGCTTGCGGAGGCTGTGACGTTGTACCTCGAGACGTGTTTCGAGAACGGCATTCCCTACTTGCGGCCGGTGCCTCGAGAAGACGACCCTCGCCTACGTCAACCGGAAAGCGTGCTCGAGTCCTTTCCACTCAAAGTAGATTTCAAGGTCCACGCCTTTGCCTGAGTTGCCCGCCATTCGACTTTTGAATCATTACAATCAATGTAATCGAGCGGGACGAAGCCGGTTCATCCAGTAGGCCCATGCCACTACCAGGGAGAAAAAAATCAAGCTAACGATGGGGGCCGTGTGAGGGTTCCGAGGTGGGGGCCCGGCAATGTTGTTGTACCATGCCAAGGTGAGAAGAACCACTACGGTCCAGAAGGCGTACACGCCCGCGCGGTTTTTAGGACGCGTAGCGCGAACGTAAAGGACGGTGGCAACCAGCCAGAAGCCGCCCTCTACTATTAAGGTTGCGGGGATGGAATTCCAAAGTCCCAGTCCGAAATACCTGTGCACTCCGGGCGCCAGCGGCATATCAGGCCCGTGACTCACGAAATCGAGGAACCAGTGGCTCAGAACGGCAGCGAAGAGTATCCACGCCCCACGCGGGTAATGCCGCCGCAAAAAGTAGGCTGCTGCGAATAAAGCGGCCCAAACTGCGCCCATCAACAGGCTGTGACTCATGGCGATGTCGTAGGCATCGAAGTAGCTCCCCGCCCCCATCCCAGGCTTGAAACGGACGTGTTCGATCCCTGCGATCATGAAAATGGCCCAGAGCAGATCGACGAGCATTGCCGCCAATACCCCTGTGCCGAGAGAGAGCTTCGGCTCAATCCGCTTTGCAACCAATCCCACGGCTAAATGGCCGACGAACATGCGTTCCTCCAAGCACTGGCTAGAGCGAGATTCTCAGCTTGAGTGCGGGCCCGCGCCGCGCACCCCCTATGGCCTTAGGTGGGGCGCGACCAATTCGAGCAATTCCCTGGCGTTGACGATCTTGGTGAATTTCCAGAAGCGGGGAAAGTGGCGTTTGTTGCCGGTTACCAGGTAGTCCGCCCGGGCCTCCTCCGCACATTCCAGGAAGATATTGTCATCTGGGTCGGGCGTGACTTCGAGTCGCCGCGAGGGCGTAACGAGTACGCTGCGGCTTTTGAGCAGATCGAGGACCTCGCCAAGGCTAGAATGGGAGAGCTTGAGCTGTGGCCGGTGAAGCACTCGCTCGTACTCTTCGAAGATGTCGCGCGATACGTATAGATGGGCTGGAGCGGTCAGGGCGAACACCAGCGACACCCGTTCCAGCCCAGCCGGCTTGAGGGCTGCTGATACAACCACGTTCGTATCAAGAACGAGCTTGAGCGGCAGCATTGTTCGCCCGTTTCTCCTTCCGCGCCTCTCGAACGATAGAATCGATCTGCCGCATGCTCAGGCGGCTCGTCCCCTTTCGTTCGGACTCCTCGCCCACGATTCGAAGGACTTCCGGTTCGGGGGCCGCCAGCTTGATGTAGTCCGCTACGCTGAGGATGATTGCTTTGGGCGATCCGCGCTTTTCAACCACGAAGGAGCGCCGTTCGCGTTCGACGAGCTTCAGGATGCGGCCGAACTGGGTACGAGCCTTGAGGGCCGCCACCACGTTCGACAGAGGCACAGCCTTCCTTTTGACCAGCATAAGTCCTCCAAGAACTGATTAGATCACTAATCTCAACTGTACAGTTGATTCGCAGGGGTGTCAAATGGAAGCTGACTCCGGGCATTGGGCACCCCCATGCGGGGCCGGGCAGGCTCGCCCCGCGGGAGGCCCACCTAAGGCAAGCAATCAGCAGTGCTCCACCACCCCCTTACCCCCTCCCGCCGCGGCGGGAGGGGAATCCCAAAAACTGGGGTGGTTTGCATCCCGTTCCACGAAGTATAATGACGTACCGGTTGGTAAGCAGCCTTTTGGAATTGATGCCTGGTCGCGCAGGCAAGGAACAAGGCCATCACATACAAGCCGCACCGCGCTGGCCGGTGGCCGCAACCAAAACGTGCTTCTCCGTGTTCTCCGACCCTTCAAAGCCTTAACACAGAGACCACGGAGGACCTCAGTAACCTCTGTGTTAAGCTGCAGGGAGGGTTGCGATAAAGGAACAATGTTTCGCAAGATCCTGATAGCCAACCGTGGTGAGATTGCGGTGCGGGTGATGCGCGCCTGCCGTGAAATGGGAATCGGCACGGTGGCCGTCTATTCCGAGGTGGACCGCAAATCACTGCACGTCCGCTATGCCGACCAGGCTTTTTGCATCGGGCCGGCTCCCTCGAGCGAAAGTTACCTTCGCATCGACCGCCTTCTTGATGCCGCCAAGCAGAGCGGCGCAGAGGCGATTCACCCCGGCTACGGCTTCCTGGCGGAGAACCCGGAGTTTGCCCGCGCCTGCGCGGATGCGGGGGTGGTATTCATCGGGCCGCCGGTAGCCGCGATGGAGTTGATGGGCTCGAAGACCATGTCGCGGCACACCCTGATCCAGGCGGGCCTGCCCGTGGTGCCGGGGACCGACCGCCACCTGGAGAGCCTCGAGGAAGCCCACCGAGTTGCTGAGGGAATCGGCTATCCCGTGATGCTCAAGGCCTCGGGGGGAGGGGGCGGCAAGGGACTGCGCCTGGTGCGTAGTGCTGCCGAGCTTGAATCCGCCTTTAACACGGCGCGCTCGGAGGCGCAAAACGCCTTCGGCGATCCCTCCCTTTACCTCGAGAAATACCTTGACCGCCCCCGCCACATCGAAATCCAGATTCTCGGCGACCAGTACGGGCACTTGATTCACCTTGGCGAACGGGAGTGCTCGCTGCAAAGAAGGCACCAGAAGCTGCTGGAAGAGTGCCCGTCACCCGTCGTCCACGAGGAGTTGCGCCGGCGCATGGGGGAAACCGCCGTGCGCATTGCAAGGCTGGCAGGATACTGGAACGCCGGCACGGTGGAATTCCTCGTGGAGCAAAGCGGCAATTTCTATTTTCTAGAGATGAACACGCGTCTTCAAGTCGAACACCCGGTAACAGAACTTGTGATGGGAATCGACCTGGTGAAGGAGCAGATTCAGATTGGGGCGGGAGAAAAGCTCGAGTGGCGGCAAGAAGACGTGCGCATGCGAGGAGCCGCGATCGAGTGCCGCATCTACGCGGAGGACCCCACCAACAATTTCTTCCCTTCCCCCGGCACCATCAGCCGGCTCCAGGCGCCTGCGGGGCCGGGCGTGCGACGGGACAGCGGCGTCTACGAAGGATGGACAGTGCCTCTGGAATATGACCCCCTGCTATCGAAAGTGGCGGTTTGGGGGACTGAGCGTAGAGAAGCCATCGCACGCATGAGGCGGGCGCTGGGCGAGTACGAGGTTTTCGGCATCAAAACCAACATCCCCTTTTTCCGGCGTCTGCTCGAGCACCCGGAATTTGTCGCCGGCCACCTGGACACCGGATTCATTGACCGCGTCCTGGCCGCCGGCCTCATGGAAGAAGCGCCGCCTGCACCCGAGGAAGAGCGCGTCGCCGTGCTGGCTGCGGCCCTCCACGCGGGTGGACGCGAGGAGAAGAAAGCTGCCGCCTCTACACGCCATAGCACCTGGAAGAATGCAGGCAGAGACTCGCTGCTTAACCAGTGGCCTCGAGGGAGGAACTGGAGAAGCGGATGAAACTCGATATCAAAATCCATTCGGGGTCGAAGACTTCGGAGCATAAATTCGAGTTTTCAACGCCGCCAAGCGTCCTGCCAGGCGGGACGGAGGCCGCGTCCGCAGAAGCGAAAATCAAGTTCGATGGCGAAACGCTTCTTGCGGATGGGGAAGAGATCACGCCGGGGGTTTACTCGATCCTGATCGAGGGACGGTCCTACGAAGCCCAAGTCACCAGGAGGGCGGGCGACCCCGAAGGTGACTCGAGCCCCTACGTCGTTACCGTTGGCCTGCGGCACTATCTGGTGGAAATCCGTGATCCCCGGCGCTGGAGGCGGGATGGCGCGGGAGTTCGAGAGAGAGGCCCGCAGGAAATTGTGGCCCCCATGCCGGGGAAGATCGTTAAGGTGCTGGTTTCTGAAAACCAGGAGGTGGTCCGGGACCAGGGACTTTTGGTGATCGAGGCGATGAAAATGCAGAACGAAATCCGCGCTCCCCGGGCTGGCCGCGTGGAACGCATCTACGCGCGGGAAGAGATGGGCGTAGAGGCGGGGTTCCGGCTGCTGCGCCTGGTCTGACAGCCTCTCATTTGGCGGGAGTGGGATTGAGCTGTCCTTTAACGATCTGCTCGGCCAGATAGTTCTCGACCTTCGCCCGGTTGCGCAGGGTCTCGATATAAGCCGTTTTCAGAAGCTGCTCCCTTTCGTTCCTCAGCGTCTGCCGGATGGCATTCTGAACCCGCAACTCGGAAAGGGTATGTGTTCCGGCTGGCTCTATGCCCAGCAGTTTGATGATGTGGAACCCGGAATTACTGCGAATGATTCCGGTGAACTGGTTGACCTGGAGCGAGAGAACAGCCTGCTTGAGCTGCGGGGTGGCGTTCAATGCCGAGGCCGGAATGAAGCCCATGTCACCGCCGCCCGAAGCGGTTCGAGGATCTTCCGAGTATTCCTGCGCCACCGTGGCGAAATCATCACCGGCGCGCAGGCGGGCGTAAAGCGCCTGAATCTTCCGCTCTGCTTCGGCGGGGGTCTTGGCGTCGTCGTTCTTCAGGTTGCGCACCTCGGCATCCGCAACCGGAGTGACCTCGATCTGGGCCAGGTGGTACGCGGTTTCAGGGACATTGAAGTTGGCCTTGTTGCGTTCGTAGTAGGCCGCGATGTCGGTGTCGGTCACTTTGATATTGGAGATGATTTCCTTATTGAGAAGCTTTGTGATGGTAATATTCCGGCGCACTTCTTTCCGCAGGTCCTCCATTTCCAGGCCCTGGTCCCGGAGACGTTTCTGGAACTCCTCCGCCGAATAAGGGCTCTGAAACTCGGCGACCTTGCTGTCCACCTCGGCTTCCGAAACGGTGATGCCGGCGTGGGAGGCGTGGTCAACCAGAATCTGATTATTGATCAGCTCATCCAGAACATTCAGTTTGAAACTCAAGGCTTCTTCCTGGCTGGGGGTTTCGGACCCTGCACCCTGGCGACCTCGATAGACCCTCTCGACTTGATCGCGGAAGATGGGCTGGCCATCGATCTTCGCCACAATCTCGCGATCCGACGTGCTTTTCCGCTGACAGGAGATGAGGGCCGCCAAGCCGGCCACCAGCACGAACATGATTAAGGGCGTAAAGCTGCGAAAGAACGATTGATTTGTCATGCCGGTATTGTAACTCCAACCACGCACAAAGAAGTGGGCAAAGTTAAGGCTGCTCTGGTAGAATAAAGAGGTTGCGCAAGAGAGAATTATTCGTCCTGCTTACGAGGTGTGGCTATGGCTCTGGCTTGTGAGATTTGCGGGAAAGGCCCAAAATACGGGAATCGGATTAGCCACGCCCACAACGTCACCAGGCGCCGGTGGAACCCGAACTTGCGCCGGGTCCATGCCATCGTGGGTGGCATCCACAAGACGGTGCGCGTTTGCACGGCGTGCATTCGCTCGGGCAAAGTTGCCAAAGCGAAGTAGCGTGCCACGGTGAGTCCTGCCTCCGGTGCCGCCCATCACCCAGGCCCGGCGCCCCACCCCCAGACGACGACCTTCTTCTTTAAGCCGAGGCCACGGCCTCAATTTCCACACTCACATCACGAGGCAATCGGGCGACCTGCACGGTGGCGCGCGCGGGTGGTTGCTCGCTGAAGAACCTGGCATAGACCTCGTTCATTTTTCCGAAATCGTTCAAGTCTCTGAGGTACACGGTGGTTTTCAAAACCTGGCCCAGGCTGGAGCCCGCCGCCTCCAGGATTGCCGCCAGGTTTTTCAAGACTCGCTCGGTTTGAGCGCCGACGTCGTCTCCAACCACCTGACTGGTGGCGGGGTCGATAGGAATCTGGCCGGAAACGAAGATCAAGCCTCCCCAGCCTACAGCCTGTGAATAGGGACCGAGGGCCGCCGGGGCTTGCGAAGTGGAAATCACATCCTTGCTCACGGTATTTCTCCTTTCAATGCATTACCCGTTCAACCTGGTAAACCCCCTCGATTTTGCGCAGAGAAGATACGATCTTCTCCAAGTGTTCCAAATCCACGATATCCAATGTCACATCGATGCTCGCCTGGCTGTCACGCGCGCGCACCTCGATGTCCTGGATATTGGAATGAACGTCGGCGATGGCCCCGGTCACGTCGGCCAAAAGGCCCTGGCGGTCGCGACTGAAGAGTGTGAGCTTGACGGGATAAAGGCTGTACTTGGGCCCCACCCACTTGACCTCAATTCGCCGGTCGGCATCGTAAAGGAGATTCTGGACGTTGGGACAGCTTTTGGCATGCACCGCAATTCCCTTCCCGCGGGTTATGTAGCCGGTGATTTCCTCCCCCCGAATGGGATTACAACACTTGGCGCGATAGACCATCAGGTCACCGTGGCCGTGCACCTGGATAGCCGTATCGCCGGAGATGCCCAGCGCCCTTTTCACGGTGGTAAGCCGGGAAGGATGGGCCGTCTCGAGCTGAGCCGAGGGAACAAGCCTGGCGAGCACTTGGCGCGCGGAGAACTTTCCATATCCGATGCCCGCGTGCAGGTCTTCCACCTGTGTGCAGCCGTTGTCCCGTGCCACCCGCAGGTAGTCTTCCACCCCGACCTTTTTCAGCGTCACGTCGTATTTGCGTGCCTCCTTCTCCAGCAGCCGCTTGCCGATTTCCACGGCCTGCCCCCTTTGTTCGACGTTGACCCAGTGCTTGATCTTGTTGCGCGCGCGCGAGGTCTTGACGTAGGCCAGCCAGTCCCGGCTGGGCGTGTGATGCGCCTGGGTCACTATTTCCACAATGTCGCCGTTCCGTAATTTGGACTTGAGGGGAACGATGCGGCCATTGACCTTCGCACCCACGCAACGGTGCCCCACCTCGCTATGGATGGCGTAGGCGAAGTCGATGGGTGTGGCCTCCCGGGGCAACACGATCACCTTGCCCTTGGGAGTGAAGGTATAGACCTCTTCCGGGTAAAGATCGATCTTGAGGGTGGAAAGGAACTCGCCCGGATCGCCCACTTCCTGCTGCCATTCCACCAGGTGCCGCAGCCACGCAAAGCGCTCCTCCTCCTGCGGCGCGAGGGTGCTGCCGTCTTTGTATTTCCAGTGGGCGGCAATACCTTCCTCGGCGGTCCGGTGCATCTCCTCGGTGCGAATCTGCACCTCGAAGGGCTGGCCATGAGGACCAATGACGGAGGTGTGCAAAGACTGATAAAGGTTGGGCCTGGGGATGGCGATGAAGTCCTTGATGCGGCCCGGTACGGGCCTCCAAGTATTGTGAATGACTCCCAGGGCCGCGTAGCAGTTTTTCACACTGTCCGTGATAATGCGGAGGGCCAGGAGGTCGTAAACCTGCTCCAGGGAGACGCGCTGCTTCAAGAGCTTTTGCCGAATGCTGTAGAGGCGCTTGATACGCCCCTCAACGCGCGCCGGGATGGCATGCTCCTTCATCTTTGCACCCACTTGATCGCGCACTTCAGCAAGAAACTCCTCGCTCACCTTGCGGCGGCTTTCCACGGTCCTCTTGATTTCCAGATAGGACTCGGGTTCGAGAAACTTGAACGCCAGGTCCTCCAGTTCGCCTCGGACCTTTCCCATTCCCAGGCGGTGGGCGATGGGCGCATAGATCTCGAGCGTTTCCCGGGCCACGCGTTCCCGTCTCTCGGGCGACAGGTACTCGAGGGTGCGCATGTTGTGCAGCCGGTCGGCGAGCTTCACCAGCACCACCCGGATGTCGTCCACCATGGCGAGGACCATCTTGCGGAAGTTCTCGGCCTGCTGCTCCTCCCGGCTCAGGAACTTGATGCGTCCGATCTTCGTCACCCCATCCACGATCCGCGCTACTTCAGGACCGAACTCGCGCTCGATCGCTTCGCTCGTCGTGCTCGTGTCCTCCACCACGTCGTGCAGCATGCCCGCAGTCAGGCATACGAGGTCCAGCTTCATCTCCGCCAGGATCTGGACAACTTCGAGGGGGTGGGCGATGAAGGGTTCACCGGAGAGGCGCTTCTGCTCGGAATGGCGAAGAGCGCAGAAGTCATAGGCCCTGCGCAGTGGCGTCAGGTCTTCCCCGGGGCGATAAGCCTGGACCTTTGCGGCGATGTCTTCAAAGTTAAGCATGGCTCCTATTAACATTCTAGGGCAGCCGGCGAGGCTGGTTCAAGCATTTCACCTTAAGCCGAGCAGGTAGTGGGTCAGTTTGGTGTTGTAGCGGCGAGTTTACCTCGCCATATGGTCCGCCAACTGGCGGATAAAGCCGCCTCTACATCAAACCGACCCACTACCCCCGCGCAGGTTCCCTTCCCGCTCGCCCCGGTTTTGTGGTAGGCTTCATGAATTCTTGGAGGAATGGCCGAAAAGCGGCCTGCCCAAAGCCCGTGTGAGTCGCCCGCCACGGGCGGATAATGAGGAGGGGATATGAAGCAAACCATATGTAAGCTCCTAGCGGTTGCTCTGCTTCTGGCCGTTGGAATCTTCAGCTCATGTCAGAAGCCTTTTCATGAGGAAACCGAACGGTTTATCTTTGTCGCCGCGAATACCAGTCTCCCTTACTGGCAGGACGGCAAAGCCGGATTCATGGATGCAGCTCGTGGACTAGGGGTGAAAGCCGAGTTTACCGGGCCGGACACGTACTCTCCGCAAGAGGAGCTCGAGGCCTTTCAGAAGGCGGTCGACGAGCACCCCTCCGGCATAGCGGTCTCGCCCGCCCGGCCGGACATTTTCAAGGACGCTATCGATGCCGCCGTAAAGTCAGGAATACCGGTCATCTGCGTAGATTCCGATGCGCCGGAGTCGCACCGCGTCTTATTCATCGGCACGGATAATTATCAGGCCGGGCTCATCAGTGGGAAGCGCATTGCCGAGTTGCTCCAGGGCAAAGGTGACGTGGTCGTGGTCACCATTCCCGGGCAGCTCAACCTGGACGAGCGCGTGCGCGGACTCTCGGAGGCGCTGAAAAAGTATCCGGGTATCAAGATCAGTCGCACCCTGGATGACAAAGGCGACCCACGCTCCGCCAATGATCAGATTTCCGCCCTTTTGGAGGCAAAGGAGAAGATCGATGGTATCGTGTGCGTGGAGGCCTCGGGCGGCCCGGGGGCAGCGGAGGCGTTCCACCGCTTGAACCTCGGGGGCAAGATCCCCATCGTGGCGATGGACAAGACTCCGGAAACCCTCGACTTTATCGAGCAGGGGGTGATCGCCGCCACGGTCTCCCAGAAACCTTACACGATGGCTTTCTATGGGCTGCGTTTTCTGGATGACCTGCACCACAACATCGTACACGAGTTCAAAGACTGGCAGACCGCGCCAGTCTCGCCCCTGCCAACTCGCGTGGATACGGGGACAGCCGTAATTGATGCGGGTAATCTAGCCGCATTCAGGGCAGCCGAGGCGACGCGCAAACAGCAGCTTTGAGGGAGCGCTCCTCAGGGGTGAAGCTGCCGCGTCTCTCTTCGCCGTCGTGGAAAAACCGCGCTCTAGTGTGCTGTCACGCTTAACTTCTTACAATCCTACGACCCCCTCACCCCCGGCCCCTCCGGGGCCGGAATGTTCTCTGGCTTCTGTTTCCGTAGGTTTCACCTACGGCTACTCACGGTGTCCCGCTTCGAGGGACGGGAACGGCGCCGGAACACTACAGATGGTTCTTATCCTGGCGCCTATGGGAGCCGGGGGTGAGGGGGTCCGACAGGGTTGGGGCGTCAAAAACTAAGCGGGAGGGGACACTAGGGGCAATCCCGCCAACTGGCGGATAGTTACGCAAGGGCGGCCACAAGGGCCGCCCCTACAAGGGGCGCCAGTCCTGCTGGTTGCTAGGCCGGGCGAAGACACGCCAGCCCCTTGCGCAGGGCCGGATTCGCAAGCCGACACCAATTCTGCAACAGCTTGCCGGGCTTGTGCGGGCGCCCTACGTTCCGCCCGCCTTCCTCACGGCTAGAGCTTTGTCGGTCCAGTCCTCAGCCTGTTTCAGGTCAGCTTCGCGCGCCGCAGGGTCAGCCTCCAGATCAGCTTTTTGCCGATAAATCAGGTTCAAGTAGGCCATTGTCTCAAAGTCGTTCGGCTTAAGCTGAATAGCCTTCTCCAGAGCCTCTACCCCCTCCTTCACCAGCGGACCGTTTTGTTCATCCAACTGAGCGCGGGCCTTTGGTGGAAAAGGCGGCAAGCTGCCGGGGTTCTTGGGATCTTTCGGAAATTCGATCTTCAGATCCTTCCTCATCTGCTGCGTGCGCGGAAAAACGACGGCCCAATCCAGCACGCCGATCCAATAATACGGGACAGGATTATTCGGCTCAACCTGTAGCAAATGCCGTTGGTATTCCTTGGCCTTGTCAAACTGCTTCATGTAGTAATAAATTTGAGCAATGCTGGCAATGGCATTAGAATTGTTGGGATCGGCCTTCAGGACATCCTCATAAGCATCGATCGCCTGGTGGGCGATCTTCAAGTTCTCCGGCGATTCTCCGCTCGGAATGTACTGGTTGAAATACGCAGTGGCGAGGTAGAGCCTGGCATTCAACAGGGTGGGATCCAAGGCCACCGCGTTCTTGAAATGCACAATGGCGGTTTGGAACTGTGCGGCGCGGAAGGCCGCGACGCCCTTGTTGAGCTGGTCGCGGGCCCTGAGTTTACTGCATCCGCTGCTGAAAGCCAGCAAAAGCAACATAGCCCCCAGCAGGGCAAACTTATATACCTTCATTGGAATTCCTCCCTCGACGTGAGCATAGGTGGGGGACTATTGACCTTCTTCCAAGGCCTTGGTAACGAGGCCGATCTTATCCATGCCGGCGCCATGAGCGATGTCGATGATTTCCGCCACATCCATAAAAAGCAACGTGGGGTCGCCCTTCACGAACATTACCCGGTCGCTGCGCGTCTTAAAAATGTCTTCGAGACGCGAACCGAGGTTGCGAATGTCGACGGGTTCCTGATTGATCTTAACCCGACGGCCACTATCGATTGACACCACAACAATTCGAGACATGACCTCCTCGTCGACCTTGACGTCCTTGGGGCTGGGTTGAGGCACAAGGGCGTCCAGGCCCTTCGGCGTCAAGGGCGTGATCACCATGAAGATGATCAGCAACACCAGCAAGACGTCGATCAACGGGGTGACGTTCATGTCCACCATGGGACCTTTCTTACTGCCCCCTACGGCCATAGCCATAGTGGTACCCTCCTTCTAAATTAACGAAGCGAAACCGACCTTACGGAGTCTCCGCAGCAGCCGCGGCGGCAGCAGCTCCTCGAGTCTGGACCTTTTCGGCCAATAGCCCGATTGTGTCCACCCCTGCCGCCCGCACCGCGTCCACGACGGAAACAACATCACCATACTTGGCCCGGGCATCGCTCTTGATGTAAACGGTCTTGTCGAGCCTGTCGGCGATGCGGTCTTTGACCTTGCCGGTGATTTTGTCCATGGTGATGGCGTCCGAGCCCAGGTAGATCTTACCATCCCGGGTGATCGCCAGAACCGTGGCGTCTTCCTTTTCAGCCGCCTGCATCGGCCGTGGGTTGTTGACACGCGCCAAGTCGACGCTGACCCCTTTTTGCAACATCGGTGTGATCACCATGAAGATGATCAACAGGACCAACATCACGTCGACCAGTGGCGTCACATTGATGTCCGAGACAGCCCCAGGCGCTTTAGCTTTGTAAGCCATTATTTCTTCCCCCGCGACGATCTCTTGATAAAGTAGTCAATCAACTCGGACGAGGAGTTGTCCATTTCGACGTCGAAAGACTCGATTTTCCCGGCGAAATAATTGTAGGCCCACACGGCAGGCACGGCCACAAACAGACCGACCGCCGTGGTCACCAAGGCTTCGGAAATACCACCCGCGACAGCGGCCAGACCGGTGGATTTCGCGCCGGCAATCCCTTTGAACGCGTTGATGATGCCCAGCACCGTTCCGAACAGGCCGACAAAGGGGGCCGTGGAGCCGGTGGTGGCCAGGGAGGAAACGCCGCGCTTGAGCTCGGCATGCACGATGGCCGAAGCCCGCTCCAGGGCTCGCTTGGAAGACTCGATCGTCTCACCGGATATTTCTGCGGAAACCTGATGCGCCTGGAACTCTTGCAGACCGGCCGTTACCACTTTCGCCAGGTGGCTTCGCTTATTCTGTTCCGCAATGGAGATAGCCTCATCAATTTTGCCGTCCTTCAGGGCGCCGGCCACGGCGGGAGCAAAAAGCCGGGATTGCTTGCGCGCCGCGCTGAAGGCGATCCAGCGGTCAATCATGACCCCGATCGACCAACAGGACATGAAAAACAGCACTATGACCACCGACCGAGCCGGCCAAGCCATAGCACGCCACATGGTCACAGGATCGAATCCGATCTGTGCCTCGCCTTCCTGGAACAACCACAAACTCAGGGTAAACAGGTTCACTCCTAACATGATGTTTTATATCCTCCTGGAAGATTTTCCTATAACACAAACTATTCAGCCAAGGTGAAGTTCACATCCACCTCGGTTACAACCTCGACCGGTTCCCCGTTGAGCAAGGTGGGCTGGTAGCGCCAGCGCTGCACAGCCTCCAAGGCTGATTTCACCAGCAACGGGTGTCCGCTAACGACTTTCAAATCCTGGATCGTTCCGTCCTTACTGATAATGGCCTCCAAGCGGACTGTCCCCTGAATGCGGGCCATTTTCGCCAGTGGGGGATATTCAGGTTTGGGCTGAAAGATGAGTTTGGCATTTTCCACCTGACCACCCACACGGATACGCTTGGGTGTGGCGGCCTTGGGTGGGGGTGGGGGTGGGGGAGCGGAAGCCGTGGAAAGCACTCCGCCCAGCACTCCGCCGAGCACACCGCCCATTTGGCCTCCCGGCACGCCTCCGGGCACGCCCCCGACCACCCCCACGGCCCCGGCATTGGAAATCGGCTCAGGCGCGTCTTTAATGATCCTGACTGTCTTGGGAATGACTGTGGGCGCTTTCATGATGTCCTCCATCGTCACCCGCTTGACGATGCGAGGCGCCGGAGCAGCAGCAGGCGGGGGCGGCGGGGGCGGGGGTGGAGGCGGCGCTGACAAAAAGGTCATCAATTGAGACGAGGGCAGCGCCTCCGTGTAAATCAGGGGGACCAGCACGAACAAGCCGACCAGAACGCATTCAAGTATGTAAGCGATGGGGATTGTCGCTCGCCTCCAGTTGTCGGTCTTGACGGCGGAGTAGATCAAGTAAATGATGAAACCAACCAAGGGGAGGAAAAACGTGATGAGGAACCAAACCAGCGCATTGAACCCCAAATGATGCGCATCCGCCACCACGTAACAACACATGAGCGCGTAAGCCATCGCCACCACGCCGATGATGCTGGCTTGTGCCAGGACCACTTTCGTCTCAGCCCCAAACACCAATACGGGCAAGGCAAAAAACAGAATTAGAAAAACCACCACACCGATCGCCAAGGAGATGAGCCAGTGCTTCCCCTTAAGAACCGGCACGCGCGAGGGAGAAGATTCAAGCAGACTTTCGTCGAACATGGCTACCGCCTCCTACGAGTTCTTAAGACGGCCAGGGAAAATGACCCTGGCAACAAATTAATCCTGACTACCGACGAGCAGGTACAGCCTCGCGGGAGTAATTCTTGGACCTCGCCACCGACGAACTTCGGGCCAATCTTTTCTGGAAGGCGACCACAATGGGACTGGCGATGAAGATCGAAGAGTAAGTGCCAATAATCACTCCCACGACGAGCGCAAAGGAGAAACCGTGGATGACCTCCCCTCCGAACAGGAACAAAGAGAGCACGGCCAGGAAGGTCAAGCCCGAGGTCAGAATCGTCCGGCTCAGGGTCTGGTTGATGCTGCGGTTGACCAGATCAACAAAGTTCTCGCGCTTGTTGAGTCGAGCGTTTTCCCTGATCCGATCGAAGACCACAATCGTGTCGTTCATGGAATAGCCAACCAGCGTCAGCAAGGCCGCAATCACCGTCAGAGTGATTTCCTTGTTGAGCAAAGAGAAAAACCCGAGCGTGATGATGACGTCATGAAAAGTGGCGACCACCGCAGCGACGCCGTATGATAGCTCAAAGCGAAACCAGATGTAAACCAGCATCGCGCCCAGTCCTGCCAGGGTAACGTAGAGAGCCTGCCGCCGCAAGTCCCCTCCCACTTTGGGTCCGACGATTTCGGAATCGGTGACCGCGAAGCTGGAGAGGTAAAAGTCGTTTTTCAGGGTAGCGATCACTCCCGCGTTAACCCCTGGTACGGCGCTCAATTCCTGGAAGTCCGAAATCAGCCCGCTGCGCGGCGGGGAGTTCCTGAAACTAACCATCGCTTGCGCCAAATCCTGGTAAGACTTGACCGCCGAGTCGAACCCTTTCGAGGACACTCCCAGCGGGTCCGCAGCCTCCAGGTGCTCGGCGACGGCTTGAGGACTCGAGTTATTGAAATCCGGCTTCCCCCCTTGTGCCTGTTGCCCGAACAGGGCGGATAGCGCGGTTATGATGGCCTGTTTGCCTTGGTCCAGGGCTTGGTTTGACGCGGTGGCCTTTAGATCCAGCCCGATAACGACCTGGTGGTCGCTGGCAGCGCCGATGCTGGTAATGGTTGCGCCGCGCAGGCCCTGGCGGTCAAGCCCGCTGCGGATGGCATCGAGGTTGGGGGCCTTGGTGAACTTCACCGTGATCGCCGTTCCGCCTCGGAAGTCAATCCCGTAGGCAAGCCCGTGCTTCACCACCATGGAAATCAGTCCGGCAGCGGCCAGCGCCAGAGATAAGGCGATCAAGTACCACTTGATCCCCATCCAATCGATTTTTGGCTCGTGAAAGAATTCCATGGCCTAATCCCGTACCTCGCCTTTCTCTTTGACACCGAACGGCAACCCGAAGTTCCGCTAATTTCCGCTAGATACTCAGTTCCGCGCCTTTCTCCCGCCGGGAAAGGACATAATCAAATATCACACGCGAGACAAAAACGGAAGTGAAAAGGTTAGCCAGCAAGCCGATGGTCAAGGTAACCGCGAAACCGCGAATGGGGCCGGTACCGAAAGTAAAAAGAATAGCGGCGGAGACGATGGTGGTTACGTGCGTATCAATGATGGTGACGAAGGCGTGCTCAAAGCCGCCGGCGACCGCCGCTCCCACCGCCTTGCCCAACCTTAATTCCTCACGGATGCGCTCAAATATCAGCACGTTGGAGTCAACCCCCATGCCTACCGTCAGGATGACTCCCGCGATGCCGGGCAGGGTCAAGGTGGCATTAATGTAGCCCAACGCCGCGACCAGAATGATCAGATTCAGCAACAGCGCCAAGTCAGCGTTAATGCCGGCTCCGCGATAGTAAACCAGCATGAAGGCCATCACCGCCACGAAGCCCACAATGCAAGCTACGATTCCGTGGCGAATCGAGTCCGCGCCCAGGGAAGGACCGACCACCTGCTCGGAGAGGTAAGTGATGGATGCCGGCAGCGCGCCGGAGCGTAAGACCAGAGCCAGGTCCTGCACTCTTTGCGGGGTAAAGGCGCCTCCCGTGATTTCGCCGCGATCCGTAATCTGGCTCTGGATAGTCGCCGCTTCATAAACCCGATTGTCGAGGACGACCGCGAGCAGTTTACCCACGTTGGCGCTCGTCACCCGCCCAAACCTCGCCGCTCCATCACGCGTCAGAGTGAAATTCACGTCGGGGCGCCCATTGACATCGTGGGACGGTTCAGCTCCGCTCAAATCGCGCCCGGTTACCGCGGCTATGCGGTTCGCGACGTACCAGGTTTCGCCCCCGTTCTGCCCCGTTTCCCCCTGCAACAACTGGGTGTCAGGCGGAAGCACTCCGCCGTGGGCCGCCAGCGCCGACTCGCGACTCGCGTAAGGTCCATCCTGAACCAGCTTTAGCTCCAGAAGCGCCGTGGATTGAATAATGTCCCTGACGCGCGCGGGGTCATCGACGTTGGGGAGTTGAACGACCAGTTCATAATCCCCTTGCCCGTACTCGCTAATGGTCGGCTCCGTGACCCCCAACTGGTTCACCCGATTGTTGATCGTGTTCATGGACTGGAGTAAAGCCTGGTTGCGGATGTTTGCGGCGGCAGTGGTCTTCAACGCCAGCATCCAGCCCGTGGCGTCGCCTGGCATATGGGAGAGATCCCAGTCCGAGAACTGCTCGGCGGCTAAGGTCTGAAGATCGGCGGCCCTATCCTGGGGAACGCTCTTGATAACAATGCGGTGTTTGGGCGGCTGAACTTGCGTATCATCGGCCTTCTGAATGTCGGCGAAGGGAATGTTCTTGGCCCTCATCTCATCGCTGAGCCTCTCCAGCGCCTCGTCGGCGGTGATGTTGACCGCGTCTTCCACGTGCACCTGCAACACCAAGTGAGTCCCGCCCTTGAGGTCAAGTCCCAGGTGAATGCGGTTGCGGAGGTTCTCCTTCAGTTCCTGGAAATTCTTCGGAAAACCGATTATTCCCAGAACGCACGCCAGCATCACCACGCCTATAAAAATCGCCCGATTTCTGATCTTCATTTCCATGGCTCGACTTCCTTCGTCTCCCGTAGCGCGGGCGTCTCGCGCGCTGTGGCGCGGGCATCCTGCCCGCGCTCACTTGCGGGAGCGGGCCGCTCCCGCCACGGCGGGCGAGACGCCCGCGCTCCATCACTTCTTCTGCTTGGCGGCGCCAGACTCCTGCTTCGCTTCTCCCCCTGTCTCTTCCGTCACCATGCCGGTGATCGCTGACCGCGCCACATCCACCTTGACTTGATTAGCAATCTGGAGCTGAACCACGCCATTCCTGAAAGAAACAATCGTTCCGTAAATCCCCCCGCTCGTCACCACGCGGTCACCCGTCTTGAGACTGGCGAGCATCTCTTGCGTCTTGCGCCGCTGCTGCTGTTGAGGCCGGATGAGCAGGAAATACCAGATCACGACCAGGGGCCCAAAGAGGAAAAGTACGCTCAGTCCCCCGCCCGCACCGGTGTCTGCCGCCAAGAGAAATGAATTTGCGATAGTGTACTCGATCAAGGTCGAGCCGATAAGCACAGGATTTTAGAACGTGACACCCCGCTCGCGAGGAACGTGATTAGCGGGGCTCGGGCTTTCCGGATTCGTCTCAGGGATGGTTTGCACGCCTAAGGTTCCGCGCGCACCCTAGAATGAAACTCCGTGAACGCACCAAACAACAAAGACTGCCTGATTTTGCGCATCGTGTCAATGTAAAAGTGGAGGTTGTGCTGGGTGGTCAAAATGGCCCCCAGCATCTCCCCCGCCACCAACAAGTGGCGAATGTAGCTGCGAGAATAACGCTGGCAGACAGGACACTCACAAGCCGGATCGAGCGGCGATTCATCCCGCGCGTACTTCGCGTTCTTGATGACCACCTTACCCTGCGAAGTGAACACACCGCCGTTGCGGGCATTCCGAGTCGGCATGACGCAATCGAACATGTCGATTCCTCGCGCCACGCATTCCACTAAGTCCTCAGGTGTCCCCACCCCCATCAGATAGCGCGGGCGGTTGCGCGGCAAGAGTTGAGCGGTGTATTCGGCGACTTCGTACATTTCCGCCTTGGGTTCACCCACCGAGAGCCCGCCCAAGGCGTAGCCCTCGAAATCCAACTCCAGCAGGCCCTCAGCACTTTCGCGGCGCAGATCCTTATCAACGCCACCCTGGACTATTCCGAACAATGCAGGAGTTGGGAACTGGGGGCTAGGGGCTAGGGGCTGGGGGCTGGGGGCTGGGGGTTCGGGGCTAGGGACTGGGGACTCGGGGCCAGGGAGAAGAACCTCACGATTCGGCGCCACCGCTTCCCCGGTCTTGTTACATACTGCCTTCTGCTTGCTGCCTACTGCGTGCTGTCCTTCCCTAGTCCCTAGCCCCCAGCCCCCAGCCCCTTCGCTCGCTGACAGCTTTTCCTTCGCCCGGCTCGCCCAGCGTCCCGTCAACTTGACCCCGCGATGCACAGCCTCGCGGCTTGACCCATATTCGACGCATTCGTCGAGCGTCATGATAATGTCCGCTCCCAGGGCAAGCTGGATTTCGATGGCGCGCTCGGGAGAAAGGAAGTGGGAAGAACCATCCAGGTGGGATTTGAACCAGACTCCGTCTTCGGTAACCCGGCCAAGGGACTTCAGGCTCATCACCTGGAATCCCCCGCTGTCCGTGAGGATCGGGTGAGGCCAGCCCATGAAGCGGTGCAGTCCTCCCACATCCCGGATAATCTCGTGGCCAGGACGCAGGAAGAGATGATAGGTATTGGCCAGAAGGATCTGAACTCCCAACTCCTCGAGTTGTCCCTGCGTCATCCCCTTGACGCTGCCTGCCGTCCCTACCGGCATGAACACCGGCGTCTCCACGATTCCGTGTGGGGTGTGGAGAAGACCTGCCCGGGCTCCCGTTGCTTTATCTTCTGCAACAATCTCAAATCGCAATGCCATGAATACAGGGGGTAGAGCGGACCTCCGGTTTTGAGGTCCGCGGCTTTCATCTCGTTCTCGAATTTCGCCTGTTTCCAGCAACAAGGATTGTCCAAGAAACAGCCGTGCGCCCAGATAAGCTTCAGAGCCGCGGACCTCAAAACCCCAGGTCCGCGCTACGGAGCCTGGAATCATATTACCCGAGCATTGACAGACCCATCTTCACCAGAATCCAAACCACCCACAAACCCGCGTAAGCCAGGAAGATCGGCAAAGGCTTGACCTTGCGTCCTGTCCCCTGCGAGAGACCGACCGCGGCCAGGATCAGGAACCAAATGGTGAAGATATCCGCGGAAGAAGCCAGAGAGTATAGGGGCTTTGAAACTTCGCGGGGGTTCAGGAAGAAGCCTATATTGCCGGGAACGGGATTCTGCGCGTTAAAATGGTCGGGATCACCAAAGAGGATCACCGCCACCGACATCAGCACTCCCAAAAGCGACACAAGGTTTGCGTAACAAATCAAGGAAAAGACTGTCTTGAACTTCATCCCGGCTCCAAAAATCAGGTTCACTATGAGAAGTCCCAAGCCGGCGATGATTAATAGAAAAATCGGCGCCCGCAAAATTTCCGCGATGTGCGTGAAAATTGCTCCATACTTCGCGCCTTGGGCCACCGCCTGGTCTATTTGCTCGGGACTCATGCTGGAAGCCCGGCTGCTCTGCTCGATCGACGTGCGCACGATGCGCTCCATGCCAATTTTCCAGAGCATGGTCTCTGTGACAGCGATGGCGCCAAGCACCGCAGCTATCAATGGCGCCACGAAACTCGGTTTGCGCGCCACATCGGCGAAAGTCTCCGCCGGCGAGATAAAGACACCCAACAGCCGCTCCGGGAAGGATAGTGGCGGAGTATCCGCATCCGGAGGCATCGCGACAGCATTACCCATAACTATGTCCCCCTTTAACTGAGATGTTGAACAACCTCGCAATATGATTGAGCAGGCTCAACGTCCATGGAGCCAATCCCCTCCGGCGACAAAGAGAAACACCTTTGCGAACGGTTGAGTTTAGACTACCGTGAACGCCTAGCATAATATCAAGTCGGGGGCGAGCAGGCAAGGCAGGTCAGGCGCCAGGTGTCAGGTGTCAGGCGCCAGGTGTCAGGGCAATCGACAATCGACAATCGACAATCGACAATCGGCAGGCCCGGGATAGTGGCAACTGCCTAGACAACGCTGAGCACCCATCCCGCAAGGTAAGCCAGCGCGCCGCCGTAAAGGAGCAGGGGTTCGAGCCACGGACGGATCTGGGCCAAAGGAGCGTAATCGATCACCCGCCAAGGTCCGTGGCCGCCCCAGTACACCTTGATCAGCAATCCCAAAACCACAGCCAAGAGCGCCTTTTCTCGAATCACCTGCGCTTTTTCCGGCCCTATCCAATTGGGCTTGCGAGATATGGTAGGGGGGAGCCTGACGAAAGGCCCCTCGCACTTGCGACACTGGAGGGCATTGTCGTTATTGGAATACCCGCAGTAGGGACAGAGTTTCATGGAGGATTGTATCAGTGCGGGAACGTAAACTGAAAACTGCCCATCTTCGATTGCCGACATTCGAAACTCGAAACTGGAAATTCGAAACTCGGAAAAGCCGCTGCTGCAATCCAGTGCGGGCGAGCTTCGATTTTCGAATTTCGATTTTCGCCTCCCATGGTCGGCCCGCCGCGGCGGGACAATCATCAATCGGCAATTATTCGCGGAGTTCGGCATCCAGGAAGGCCCGCAGCTTCCGGCTGCGCGAGGGGTGGCGCAGCTTGCGCAGGGCTTTGGCCTCAATCTGCCGGATGCGTTCCCGGGTCACCGCAAAGCTCTGGCCCACTTCCTCCAGCGTGTGCTCGCTGCCATCGTCGAGGCCGAAGCGCATCTTGATGACCTTCTCTTCGCGCGGCGTCAGGGTCTTGAGCACCGACTCCGTCTGCTCTTTCAAGTTGATGTTGATGACGGCCTCGGCAGGGGAGATCACGCCCCGGTCTTCGATGAAGTCGCCCAAGTGGGAATCTTCCTCTTCTCCGATGGGGGTCTCCAGCGAGATGGGCTCCTGGGCGATCTTCAGCACCTTGCGGACTTTGACCACGGGGATTTCCATCCGCTTGGCGATTTCTTCCGAGGTCGGCTCGCGCCCGTATTCCTGCACCAGGAGGCGCGAGGTGCGGATCAGCTTGTTGATGGTCTCGATCATGTGTACGGGAATACGGATGGTGCGCGCCTGGTCCGCAATGGCGCGGGTGATGGCCTGCCGGATCCACCAGGTGGCGTAAGTGGAGAACTTATAGCCGCGGCGGTACTCGAACTTGTCCACCGCCTTCATTAATCCGATATTACCTTCCTGAATGAGATCAAGAAATTGAAGTCCTCGATTAGTGTACTTCTTGGCGATGGAAACCACCAGCCGCAGGTTGGCCTCGATCAGATCGCGCTTGGCCGCTTCCGCCTGCTCCTCGCCGCTGATGATGTTCTGGCAACTGCGGCGGAGTTCCACGGCGGAAGATTGCGAGCGCTGCTCGAAATCCGCCAGGCGCACCCGCAGCACCCGCAACTCCTTCCTCAGATCCTTGTTGCCATTGGCGCGCGAGCCCTCCACTTTCTTTTCCGTCTTGTTCAGCTCGCGCTCCAGCGGCCGCAACTCTTCGATGGCCTGCCGGATTTTCTCGATCAGCCCCTTCCGCATGCTGTGCGTGAACAGCACGGACCGGAAGAGCACCGAGATCAGGATGCGGTGGCGGGCCACCGCCCAGTTGTAGCGCCGGAAGTCCCTGGGCCGCCGGGTGCGGGGGATGGCGTCGCGCTTGGCCCGCAGTTGCAGCAGCTTTTTGTAAAGCCGCTCGATCTCATCGATGCAGGCGAGCACATCCCGGGCCCGTTCGGAAACTTTCTCTTCCGTGAGCTCGTCGTCGTCAAAAACCACCACTTCCTTGATGGTCTTGTCGCCGTTCTTCAGTTCTTCGCGCAGCGCGAAAAGCGCATGGATGACAATGGGCGAGCGCGAAAGCGTCTTCAGCACGTTGAGCTGCCCGCGCTCGATGCGTTTGGCAATCTCCACCTCGCCCTCGCGGGTGAGCAGAGGGACAGTTCCCATCTCGCGCAGATACATGCGCACCGGGTCGTTGGTCTTGTCCAAGGCGCCCGGAGTCAAATCCAGCTCGACATCCTCCCCAAGCTCGTCCCCTTTGAGCTCGTCGACCTTTTCCAGCCCCAGGCCCTCGGCCGATTTGACTTTGGGAGAATCCAGCACCTCGATGCCGGCGTTGTCAAACATCAAGAGAAGGTCGTCGAGATCTTCCGCCGAATGCACGTCAGAGGGGAGAAGATCGTTTACCTCGTCATAGAGAAGGTAGCCCTTCTCTTTTCCCAGTGAAATGAGCTTGCTGACTTGATCGAACTTGTCGTCGAACGCCAAAGCCACGGCCCCCTCTGCAAGAAGAAAAATTAATTCGGCACGAAATAACGCACGGCGACACCCCACCCCTGTCCCGGCGGTGCCGCCCTCAGTGCAACTGCGTCCTCGTTATGACAAGCCGCCAAACTTCTCCGGCTCCAGTCTATTAGATGTAATATACACTAATCCGTTCGCTTGTTGGTTGGGATTTTTTCGGGACGACCGAGTTCACGTAACTCCCTATCCAGGCTTAGTTTGGCTTTTTGTAACTCGACCAGCTTGGTGTTTTCGTGGGCGCTGGCCGCCGACTTAATGTCCATGAGCAATTTCTCGCTCTCCCGTTGCACTTTTCGCACTCTCAGAGCACGAATATATCCAACCGCTCCTTCCTTGTCCGGAGTCTCTCCCGACCAGAAGAGGCTATCGTAGATCAACCGGCGCTCTTCCGGCTGGAGCGATTGCTCGAAGCTCGAAAGATCCAGCGCCTCTCCGCCCTTTCGCAACTCGGCCAGCTTGCGGAATACCTGCTCCCCCAGCAGGCCCTCGCAGGCGCCGCTTTCCACGATCTGGGGCACAAGTTCGTCCGCCAGGCCCTCGTTCGTCAGGCACGCTTTCAGTAGCTGCTTGACCGCGTGGTTCGCGTCGCTGACGTACACGTCCCGCGGCGGACGAATCTCTCCCTTGAGCACTCCCGCAGCTCGCATCAGTCCTTCCCGGACTAACTTGTCTGTAATCCGCAGCCGGTCCGCCAGTTTGTTCGCCAGTTCACCGCGCAACATACTGTTGGGAACCCTCGCCACATACGGCGTGATCGCATCGGCTACAGCCACCCTGGCCTCAGGTGTTTCCGTGCCGTGGGTCGCGATGGCGCGGTCGGTCAGGTAATCGATGTAGGGTGGCGCATTCGCCAGCAGTTGCCGGTAGGCCTGCGCGCCTTGTTTCCGAACGAAGGAATCAGGATCGAGCCCTCCGGGCAAGGCCAGCACTTTGGCCTCGAAGCCCTCCTCCAGCAGCAACGCCAGCGAGCGTTCCGTGGCCGCCACTCCTGCCGAGTCTGGATCGTAGTTCACCACCACGCGGCGTGAGTAGCGCGCCAGCAAGCGAATCTGGCCCTCCGTCAGGCTCGTCCCGCAGCAAGCCGCCACGTTCTCGATGCCGCTCGAGGCCACCGCAATGCAATCCATGTAACCCTCAACCAGAATGGTGTAATCGAGCTTGCGGATAGCTTGCGCGGCCCGGTCCAGGTGGTAAAGCACCCTCCCCTTGGTGTAGATGGGAGTTTCCGGCGAATTCAGATACTTGGGCTGCTCGTCCCCCAAGGCGCGCCCGGCGAAAGCCACGACTTTCCCGCTATCGTTGGCAATAGGAAATATGATGCGCCGGCGGAAGCGGTCGTAGTGCCGGTTCCTCTCGGCGTCGCGCACCACCAGCCCGCTCTTTTCGAGCAATTCGGACTCGTATCCGGCCCCGGTGAGGCGCCGGGTCAGGGCCTGCCCATCGGCGGGCGCATATCCCAGCCGGAAACGGCCCACCACCTCGTCGGTCAGCCCCCGGTCATCGAGGTAGGTCCGCGCCAGGCGGCCTTCCGCCGTGCCGCTGAGCTGGCCGGCAAAGAACTTGGCGGCCTCTTCGTGCAATTTGTAAAGGGCCGCGCGCACGCGCGCGTTGGCGTCGTAGGTCGCGTCGCCGAAAGTTTCCGAGAGCGTGACTCCCACTTTCTCCGCCAGCCGCCGCAATGCCTCGGGGAACGTGAGGTTGTCCATCATCATTACGAACTTGAAGACGTCACCGCTCACCCCGCAGCCGAAGCAATGGAAAAACTGCTTTGTCGGGTGAACCGCAAACGAAGGGGTCTTCTCCTGGTGGAACGGGCAAAGGCCCATGTAGTTCGCGCCCGCCTTGCGCAGCTTGACGTAATCCCCCACCACCTTGACAATATCCGCCGCCGCCCGTACCTCGTCCACTTGGCTCATAATCCCCTACCACTCCGCTCTTGCTGAATATAACTCAAGTCAGTCGTCAGTCGTCAGTTTTCAGTTTTCAGTTCTCAGTCGCCAGCCTTCAGCCGTCAGCCGTCAGCCGTCAGCTATCAGCTCTCAGCTTTCAGCCCCAGTGACGGAGAGTATGAAGACATCGCGTTGCGGCAGCGCGCCGTACGGGCGCCCCTTGTGGGCATAGCCGCTCGGATAAGCAGCGCTCAAATGGCCCCGAAGGGCCCTCCCGTGAGTAGTCCGTCAGCCGACGGATTTTAACCTGCGGATAACAGACCGCACAGAATTAGGCTGGCGCAGACGTTGTTCTTTAACGTCTGCGATCTGCCGAAGGCACGTTTCGCCGAGGGTCGTGAGGAGATGCCCCGGCCACCTCCCTGGTCCCTTCGGGAAAGCGCTAGTGTAGCGCGTCTAACGCTTCTTTACATTTGGCGAGGCCGGCCGGCTGCCCCAGGGGCGAGCCTCTGCGGGCGGCGGATTTCTAATGCCTGGTGAGTTCAAATTCGAGGCTCGTGTAGCCCCCCTGGTACTCGCCCACCCGGGGGCGCCTTTTGACTCGCGAATTTTGACTTCGAGGCCCGACAAAAGGCGGTTTTTGGCCCCTTTTTGGGTTTGATTGGGGTTCGTTTGGACTCAAAAACCAGTTCGTTTTTCGCATTTTAAAAAGCTAACTCCTTTGCTTGCAATAGATGGCTAGGTTCGTTCCGGCAAAATAGTATCTTTTTTGCACTTCCGCGCCTTTTTCCCCCTTGCCGGGTCCCTTTGGCTTTGCCTTGCCGCTGGCGCTCGCCAGCACACAGTCCACAGTTGACAGTCGACGGTCCACAGTAGAAGCTGCTATAGCGCGTAGGCCTTCGTCCCCCAGCCCCTAGTCCCGAGTCCCCAGCCCCGGCTCGTCATTCCCCACCTACCACATACCACATACCGACCGCCACATACGAACCACCTTTCTTTTCAACAACATTCTCGCCTTTAGCTGGTAAGTGTCTTTGTTTTCTATGACATTCCCGCTTCGTTCCGGGCCGAGGAAACTCGGCCATTTGTTTTCATAGAGATTCGCGCTTCGTTCCTGCAAAACAGTCCACAGTCGACAGTCGACGGTCCACAGTAGAAGCTGCTATAGCGCGCAGGCCTTCGTCCCCCAGCCCCTAGTCCCGAGTCCCCAGCCCCGGTTTGTCATTCCCCACCTACCACATACGGACCACTGGCATTGCCGCAGCGTGTTCCCAGCAGGCCGTGACCTCCTGCAGAGCCTCAATGTAGAATTGTAGCCTATCTTGTTGCGGTTGTCAAGAGACAATGTGTCCCTGCATCGGCTGGCTTTACTAGCCCATAATCCTGGGAATTGCAGCCTTGATTCATTGGCTCATGGAATCATTGAAGGGTGCCTGAAGCGCAATGGTGAATTACGAATGGTAAATTGCGAGGGGTGAATTCCGGATTGCAAGTTGCCGTCTTCCCCGGCCGACGGGTGAAAGCTCACCGCTGAGAACTGACTACTGAGAACTGACAACTGAGGACTGACACCCGGCACCTGCAGCCTGCCTTTCCGCCTCTGGCACCTGACACCTGGCACCTGGTACCTGCTCTTCGGCGTTCCACTTTCCGCCCGCTCAGGAGCTCGAGTGGTAATTGACCCGGACATTTCATATGCTAACGACGGCCGCGGTCTTCTGGCCTGTCTTCTGGCCTTGCCTTTCCCGCGTCGCGGGTGTATACATTCGTCATGTTTATCATGTGGTAGCCGCTCGGCGGACGTTCGCCTGGCCAAGAGCGCGGCGGCTCCGCCACCCGCCTCTCCCCAGGGCGAGGAGGAAGCCGTGAGCTATAACCTGCTCGAAGAAAAGTGGATTCCCATTCTGTGGAAAGATGGCCATAGCGATCGCGTGGGCGTCATCAAAGCCCTTGAGTGTGCGTGCGGAATTCGTTGCATCGCCTTGGCAAGTCCCCTCGACCGATTTGCCGTACATCGCTTCATGCTTACGCTGCTTTACTGGAAAGCGGTTTTGGCGGGGGGTGTGGAACAAGTTCGGGAATCACTGTTGAAGAGCGAAAAAATGCAGAGCGCGGTGCTCGACGGCATCAGGAAGGAAGCGCACTGCTTCGACCTTTTTGATGAGGAAATGCCATTTCTGCAAGACACCTCCGTACGCGACGATAAAGAAGACCACAAGAAATCAGTTGGTTCCTTTTTCGCCGAATTAGCCACGGGCACCAACATAGCTCACTTTCATCATGGCGACGATGAGAACCTGCGCCTATGCCTTCCTTGCGCAACCCTAGGCATTCTCCGTCTCGTCCCTTGGTCACAATCGGGCGGCTCCGGGCTGACGCCCTCCATACACAATGCTCCGCCGATCATGGCGATTGCGACCGGTGATAATTTGGCGGTCACGCTTGGCCTGAACCTTGTTCCCCTGAATGCGATGGCGGGTGAGGCGAAGTGGTCGGGCCACTTTAAGCCAACCGATTCCACCAAACCAATCGTCTATCTCGAAGCGCTTACGTGGAATCCCCGGCGCGTATTCCTTCCCCCGCCTGAAGCAGGCGATTGCTGGTACTGCGGTCAAAAGGACGTGCCTACCGTCGGAGCGAAAATCGTCTACAAAAAGAACGAAACTACAAAACGCGAAAAGAAGGGCGGCAAGAGCCTCCCGTTCATGTGGAATGACCCGTCCGCCTTCTACGAAGAGAGGCACTACGAACCGGCAGTAAGCGTCGGCGAGACTCAGGCAATTGACAACGCGGATTTGCAGACACTCGTCTCCTCGACGTCAGTTCTGGTTTCGAAAAACCAAAGTCACCGAGGCTGGTGCCTCATCGTTCCCTCCACCGACAGGCGAAAAAAGACCTTCGATCATCGCCAACTTGAATTAGATAGCCTCTCGTTAGACTCCATAAGCGCCCTGCTGCCCCCTACTTCGGTCCCAATCAAACCCGTGGGCGTCGACGGATGGGATGCTCCTAAGCCGGGCGATTCCACAGGCATTAGGGTTTTTGTGCGAGCAGCTACAAGGCTCCTTACGCACGCAGATTGGGCCGCATTATCAAACGCCGCTTTCCGGGAGATGCACGATTCGCCAGCAGCTTTCGACGTGTTCACCGGCCTGTATTGGGGGCTCGGTGATGAGAAAATCGGGCGGCTTCCTTCGCGGAATGCAGCGTGGCTGGCGCTGAAACTAATGGCCGCCGTGCCTGCTCGCGTCCGCGTGCTTCGCCCAGGCGCCCAGTTCTCCCCACTGCAAGATCTGGACGCACTGCCGAAGCGTCAGCCCAAGGAGCGCGGCCGCACATTTCTCTACCCAGTGTCCTTTCCGCGCGGCGAACGCTTGGAGGCCGCCCTGCGGGGTGCGCTCGATAGCAATCTGCGTAAAAGAAAACCAGAGCCCGTGGACTGGGTAGGGCTCTGCTATGGCCTTGACCAATTACTCGACTAACACCGAAGAAAAGGAGAAGACACATGTTTGTACAAATTCATATGCTCCAGAGCATGCCCCCCGGAAATCTCAACCGGGACGACACAGGACAACCCAAGAAATGCATCTTTGGGCGTGTGACACGCGCCCGGATCAGCAGTCAGTGCCTCAAGCGAAGCATCCGCCATTCGATGCAGTTTAAGGAGGCATTTGGTGACGCTATCGCCGACAGAACGACATACTTGCCCCGGATGGTGGCTGACGAATTGAAAGAGTTAAAGGCCGATATTTCCGAGGATGACTTGAACAAGATCAAGGCATCCTTGGCCAGCAAATTTAAGGCCGAGAAGCGTGGTAGCCCGGAAAGCGCCGACGAGGAAGGCCAGGACGATCCTCAAGTCGACTCCACCCCCAGCGCCACGACAGACCAGACGGGTCAATTGGTCTTCTTTCCCCCGCCCTTTGCGAAAGAAGTTGCCAGGCTCATGCTGCAATTTATGAGCGACCAAGCAGAGGCTTACAACGCATGGGTCAGCGGCAAGAAGAAGGACAGACACGAATTTAGCGATGACATCGCGAGATTCGAGGGTGAGGTTCTTAAAGCGAGCAAGTCCCTTACCGTCGATATCGGCATGTTCGGCAGGATGACCACCAGTGACCTCGTTGTGAACGTCGAGGCGGCGTGCCAAGTGGCTCATGCGATCAGCACACACGAAGCACTCATCGAGAGCGACTGGTTCACCGCGATGGACGACAAGAAGGCGGAGTTCGCGTCAGGTCAGACGCAAGTGGCAGGCGCCGGATTTATCGGCTCGGGCGAGTCGGAGACGTTTTTCGACTCCGCCGTTTACTACAAGTACTTGAATCTTGACGTAGACGCCCTGAAAAAGCACCTTTCCTGGGAGGACGATAAGGCGGCAAATGCTGCTGGTGTGCTTCTTGCGGCTGCCGCACGGGCCAATCCAACCGGAAAACAGAACAGCTTTGCCGCGCACGGGGTACCCGAACTGATTCTCGTCGAAGTATCCAGGGCAAAGTGCCCCATCAACTACGCCAACGCTTTTCTCAAGCCGGTCGAAGGCGCCGACCTCATGGCCGAGTCTGCAAAAGCGCTGGGCGGGTACGTCGATGCCGTAGCGAAAGCCTTCTGTCCATCCGACATGTGGCGCGTGTTGCTGGCTGTGGGGTCTGCGTCGGTCGATATTGCAGGAGCAGTCAAAGTTCACACGCTCGATGCGCTTGTCGAATCGGTCGCGGAATTGGTAAAGAAGGGGGATGCCGCATGAGCACAGAACACAACACCCTTTTCCTGCGGTTCTCAGGTCCTATGCAATCCTGGGGGACCTCGTCGCGTTTCCAGTTACGGCGTACCGATGCCTACCCAAGCAAGTCGGGGGTGCTGGGCCTCCTCCTCTGCGCCAAGGGTGTTCGCCGGGAACATTCAAGCCAGCAGCTTGAGGCACTCACTCCGCTCCAAATGGGTGTGCGCGTTGACCGCAGCGGAATGTTGGATTGGGACTACCACACAGCAGGGGCCAAAATCGGTATCCGGCAAGCCAAGGGAGGCACCAAAGAAACCCAATCCACCGGCAAACCAGAAACTTTGCTTTCCCGCCGTCAGTATCTCTACGATGCCTCGTTTTTGGTCGCCCTTCAGGGTGACAGCGATGCGGTCGCCCGGTACGCCGGCCATTTGCAAAATCCCGTCTGGCCTGTATTCCTGGGGCGAAAGTGCTGCGTCCCCTCAGAACCGGTTTTCGCCGGGACCGGATATTTCGGGACTTTGACCGAAGCGCTCGCGTCGGTGCCCTGGCGACCCCGAATCAACCCCATTGACCGCGACGACTGGGGAACAACGCGGACACTCGCCATTTATACAGAACACCCACCGGGGCCGTCGCGACCAGGTGCCCGGCTCGTCTATGATGTTCCCAAGGTCTTCGGTTACTACAGCCATTTGGCACGATGGGTAGTTGAGGATCATGTGACCGTGACCGTCGGAGAGCCTACGCAAAAGCTCCCGCCTGGGCCCTTTCCGCGACGGGTTGACTACAATTCTCCGCAATGGGACGCGGCAAGGGCAAGCCGTCTAAAACTCGACCACGGTCTCTGCGTCTTCTGCAAATCGCCTGCCGTCGAAGTGCATCATGTGAGCTATGAGAATGTTGGGTACGAGACCGACACCGATCTTCGGTCGCTCTGCAAGATTTGCCACGACGCTTGCACGATGCTGGAATATGGTCACGACATGCAAGCACACAGGGTTGATCCCTCAGACCCGGATCAACGCCAAACCATACTCCGTCAGATCAAGCGTAACGTTGCGGAGCAACGCCTTGGCCAGCGCCGCGAATTGCTCGCCACCGCCCATTTCGAAAGAAAGAACTTCTTCAACGATACTCCTGCGGCTGCGTCTGAGGAGGGAAACTAAAGTGTACTTATCTTGTCTCACCATTGACATTGGAAATGATCCGACGCGAGAGCAGCCGGGGCGGCGATGGCTGCAAAATGTTTATCACGTTCACCAGCGCCTTTGCATGGCGTTCCCGTCCGAGGAACGAAAATCCGGTGACACGCATTTCCTAAAACCCTTCAATCCCGATCATTTTGGCAGGGGCCTCGTCCATGTCAAGCGTGCCGATGACTCCGGTTTCCTGTTCCGCATGGACCCCGAGCAGCGGTGCTGCCGAGGGGGATCGCATGAGCGATCTCTCCGTGGCAGGGTCGTGATTCTCGTCCAGTCTGCGCAATCGGGGGAAAATCCAGACCCGTTGAAGCCAAACTGGGACTACGCCTTTCAGAACGCGCCTTATCTTCTTGCCGCTTGCCCCCAGGTTAAGGAGTTCAACCCATCATTCGTGAAAGGCCAGCGTCTTCGCTTCCACCTCTTGGCGAATCCAACCAAGAAAATCGACACCCTCCGGAAAGAGGATCGCGAGCGTTACACAAAGGGGCAATTGAGACAAATCGAGGGCAGGAACGGTAGGCGCGTTCCCGTCCCAAGCTCGGAGGAGCTCCGCGACTGGCGCCAGAAGAATCCGCAAGGAGATGAGCGCACATTCATCTCCTTAAGGCTCCTGGACTGGCTTGCTGACTGGCGCGTTCGCCCCGATGAATCGCCGGGATTCTCGATTAGCAAAGGTTCCACCAAGGTTCAGCCGGGCTATATCTACGTGAATAAGGGGCAGGATGGCAAAGGGCATCGCTTGCGCTCTGTCCGGTACGAAGGTATTCTCGAGGTAACGGAACCCGATAAATTCCGTAACACGCTCCTGCGCGGCATCGGGCCCGCGAAGGCCTTCGGCTTCGGCTTGCTTTCCGTGGCGCCGCTCGCGCTGTAGCGGCGGTCTCCGACCGCCGTACGTCGATCGGAGATCGACGCTACAATCCCACGTCGATCGGAGATCGACGCTACAACGCCCGTCGATGGAAGATCGAGGCAATATGAGATTCAAACCACGTTTGCGGCGCCTGGACTGGCTCTATACGGACAGTCCAATCTACTATCTCACGCTGTGTACGCAGGACCGCAAACGCTCGTTGGCAAATTCTGCGATTCACCGGGAATTCACGAGATTCTCCGAACGGGCGAGCGATTTTCTTGTTTGGGTCGGGTTCTTCATGATCATGCCTGATCACATCCATCTTTTCGCCGGCTTTTGTCGTGAGTCCCCGCCTTTGGGGAAATGGATCAAGGCTCTGCGCGGGGATTTATCCAAAGTCCTCCGGAAAGATGAGGGCGAGGGCACACATTGGGAGAAAGACTTTTTCGATCACGTGCTGAGATCCGAAGAATCCTACCGGGAGAAATATGAATATGTCCGGCAGAATCCGGTCCGGGCCGGCTTAGTCAAGCGCCCGGAAGATTGGCCGTACCAGGGCGAGATCCATCGCTTGGTTTTGTAGCGGCGGTCTCCGACCGCCGTCTGGAGTTTGGAGATTTGGAAGCAGGCGGCGGTCCGTCGATCGGAGATCGACGGTACAACCCCCGTCGATCGGAGATCGACGCTACAGCACGCACGGGCTGGAGGCCCTGTGAGAATTCAAGATCTGCACGTTCTACCGAAGTTCAGTGACGGATGGAGTTATCTGTACGTGGAGCATTGCCGCGTCGATCAGGAAGAGCGAGCCATTGCCGTCCACGATCAAGCCGGGAAGGTGCCGGTCCCCTGCGCCAATCTGGCCCTCCTGATGTTGGGTCCGGGCGTCTCGATCACTCACGCCGCCATCTCCGTGTTGGCGGACCATGGGTGCCTTGTAGCCTGGTGTGGGGAAGAGGGAGTGCGCTTCTACGCCGTGGGCATGGGCGAGACGCGCAACGCGGCCAACTTCCTGCACCAGGCGAGACTGTGGGCGGACCAGGGTTTCCATATGCAGGTGGTGCGCCGCCTCTATCAGTTGCGGTTTTCGGAGAAGTTCGACCCTGCCCTGACCCTCCAGCAAATCCGCGGCATGGAGGGCGTGCGGGTTCGCGATGCCTACGCCAAGGCCGCCCAGGAAGCCGGCATCACGTGGTCGGGCCGCAGCTATAAACGCGATGAGTGGAGCAAGGCGGACCCTGCCAACCGAGCCTTGTCCGCCGCTAACTCCTGCCTGTATGGAATCTGCCATGCTGCCATCGTGTCAGCAGGTTTTTCGCCCGCACTCGGGTTTATCCACACCGGCAAGATGCTGTCCTTCGTCTACGATGTGGCCGACCTGTACAAGACTGAAATTACCGTTCCGGTGGCATTTCGCGCCGCCGCCGAGGGGACGGGACAATTGGAGCGCCGGGTGCGCATCACCTGCCGCGACCAGTTCGTATCCACGGGCCTTCTGGAGAGAATCATCCCGGATGTCCAAACGGCGTTGATGCTGGCAAAAGCCACGGCCTCGGACACTACCTTCGACCTCGATGCCGCCGCCCCCGGCTTCCTCTGGGACAATCTGGAAGGAGAGGTCGAAGGCGGCCGCCTGCTAGCCCCCGAAATCGGTGAAACGGAGCCCGGCGATGGTAGTCCTGATTCTTGAGCGCGTCCCCCCAGGGTTGCGCGGCGAGCTGACTCGCTGGTTTTTGGAACCCCAGGCGGGAGTGTTCGTGGGTCGCGTCTCCGCCATGGTCCGTGATCGCCTCTGGGAGAAAGCCTGTAGCCAGGCCAAGGGAGGCGGATGCTTGATCATCTATTCGGGCGACAATGAACAGGGCTTTCGAGTCCGAACCTGCGGCCAAACAGCTCGGGGCATCGATGACTTCGAGGGCCTTTTTCTCGTTCGCATGCCGCAGAATCAGTAGTTTGGTAAGTGTTGTCCCCACGCGCGTGGGGGTGAACCGCCGGGAATCGCGGCGCGAAACGGGAAGATGAAGTTGTCCCCACGCGCGTGGGGGTGAACCGTTGCGGACGGGCGCGATCATTGGGCTGTTATTGTTGTCCCCACGCGCGTGGGGGTGAACCGTGAGCAAGGCTCCTTCAACCAGCCCCGCTGCCGTTGTCCCCACGCGCGTGGGGGTGAACCGCTGATCGAGGAATTCCGCCTGGACGATCCGCGGTTGTCCCCACGCGCGTGGGGGTGAACCGTCCTCGAGGCGATGTTGGTGATCGATTCATCCGTTGTCCCCACGCGCGTGGGGGTGAACCGCGACGTG
>Ga0326728_10002348_pt1 | contig 63478 bp, 39 predicted proteins | sample MB3enrmetagenome_FD_207602 | JGI IMG/M metagenome (GOLD analysis project Ga0326728, IMG submission 207602) | Lab enriched peat soil microbial communities from McLean, Ithaca, NY, United States - MB31MN | ecosystem: Environmental > Terrestrial > Soil > Wetlands > Peat | place: USA: New York...
CTGCAAAACCGCTCCCGGTGTTGTGTTGCACCCACCACTCCGTGGACTCGGTTTCATCCGGGGCGATGACCCGATCCGGCAACCCGTCGCCATCGATGTCCACCAGATCGCACATCGGATTGTTGAACCCACTATAAGCGACTTGGTCCCCCGAGTTATGGTCTGTAGGCGTATAGAGCGTTCCCCAGTCCACGGCGGATTGAAAGCCGAAATTCTGCTGCGAATAGCCGAACGTCAACGGCGGCAGCGTGCTGCTCAAATCAGACCCATAGCGGGTGATTGACGTGAGCAATGAGCGCATGGTCGATGGCGACGTCGTGTAGTTGAGCTTGTTGCTCCAGACCATCTGGCCGTTGACCGAATGCGTGATTGCGCTAAGGAGATACTGGTTCGTCACCGCGTATGCCGCGCGGCAGGAAATGGTGGTGTCCGTCCGGTTCGTAGTTGTCAAATAGAACTGAACGGTGGCCAGTGGATTGATGCCGGCGGTGTGCCCATTGTAACTGTACGTCTGCGGATACAGCCGGCCCCCGGCTGAAGTGTAACTGATGGTTGCCTTGTCGCCCGTTGCCGTAATGATCGTGTCCAGCGCCCAGCGAAAGGTTCCAGCGTCGCCGGATTGCGACCAATTTGGTTTAGGATTCGTCATCCGGCTGCCGCTGCCCGAGCCGAAATAATACTGGTTGCCGCTCTTGTCCGTGACCACCCATTCGTTGGCGCTGGTGTTGAATTGAAATTGCAGAAAATCGCTCTCAATTTGCGCGCGGTACGTCCCGCTGGAAATCTGCGCCAGGTCGGACATCTTGTTCTTGAAGCTGAACAGAAACCCCTTGGAATCATCATAAGCAAGAACGGCTTTTCCACCCGACCACTGCACCGGAATCCCGTACTTTGTCTCCCGCTCGATGTAGCCCAAATCCAGGTCCCATCCCACCCCGCACCAACTGTTGCCATTGGCCGAATTATAGATCAGTTCCAAATTCGGCGCGCTGCCGTGACGCGCCGGGGCCAAATCCAGGGGCACCGTGTACCCGAATCGTCCCGTAAATGGGTCCGTTTGAAAATCGGTCTGGCCGGAGGGGCTTGGCGCCTGGCTCTCCGAGGACAATGGGGCCAACGTGTTGTTGCCCGCGGGCGTGGATTGCGCCAGCGCGCTCGAGGCCATTGCTGCTCCAATTAGAGCGCAAATCAGAAGCGAGTTTTTTTTCATTGAATTCTGGGGGATGAAGTTGTTACTGAACCGGGCACGTCGGAATTGTCACACCGTTCAACGATGGAAAGCTGACCGGGTTCGTTAAGGACAAACCGGCCAAATATTTGAAACCATTGGCGATCCCGTCGCCCGCCAGGTCAGGGTCATTCGGATTGATATGAAGGATCAGCGATTCATACGCCACCGTAAACCCATCCCCGTCATAACTGAGCGGCGTCCCCAGCAGAAGATACACCGCCCTATTGGTCAGCCCCAATAGGACATTTGTCTGACAGGGATAGGCCTGCCCCTCCCACGCCCAAACCGAATTGGAGATAAGGCAATTGCCCGTGGCAAAAACGTCGTAGGGCCAATCCGGATTGCCGCCTCCCACCATGAACGTCAGGTTGACCGAATTGTTCGTACCCGGCGCGACGCTCATGTTCGTCATCCAGACATTGCTGTTGCTGACGCATCCTGCCTCGTTGGTGCCGATAACTTGCAAGTTCCCGGGCCCGCTAATGATGTCATACACGGGTGAATAGAGCGTCGAGGATGGAGTTCCCATTGGAAGGGCCAGCTCAATGACTGGATTCAAAAGATAAAAAGCTTCGTATAGTACAAACACGCCGTCGATAGTCCCGTCATCGAGCGGATAATTGTAAGTCGAGATGTCCCCCACAATGCCGTGACACTGGTTGCTTCCCGTCCAATCGCTTCCCAGCCAGAATCCGTTAGAAAGCACGTCGGAACTGGGAAAGATCGTCACGCCCGGACCGTTGGTCACGAAATTCCCGTCAATGTAAAGGGCGGTGTTCGTGCTGCAATACGTCAGCGCCACGCAGTGGAAGAGGTTGCTCGTCCAGGAAAAAGGTGCGGTGATGTAGTTGGTCTCATTCCCATTTCCATCTTGAGCCGAAAACAGGATGTTTGAACCCGACGGGTCAATAGAGAGGCCCCACCAGCCATACGCGGCATTCGTGGTGTACGCGCCGGTTTCGATGAGCGGCGCCCAGCACTGCGGACCTGTGCCCCCTTGGTCCTGGCTGGACCAACTGCTTGGGGCAAACCACATTGCCACACTACCCACATCCACGGTCAAATTGGTTGTGCCGTCGGCCTCCCACACATTGTACTGCAACCAAGCCGCATTTGTGCTGTCATCCACTACAACGGCATTTCCGTCCCCAACAACCCAAACCGCCAGATTCGTAAATGACACTGCCGGGTACCCCAATGCGGTTTCCCAAGTGTTGGTGTCCTCGAAGGACCAGTAATCCAACCACGGATTTGGATTCGAGTTTGTGGACGGGGCAGGCTGGGCGACGGCGTTTAGGCTCGCCGCTACCCCGAGCAAGGCCAAGATCCCCGCCGCAAGCCCTCGACGGACGCGCACCAAGATTTTATTCATAATTACCTTTCCTCAGAATCCGAAGATGACCCGCACCAAAACAAATCACCCATCAGCTTCGATAGCTATTCCGCTTGACGGCAAAAAGTCTTACTAATGCCCCCATTTCAAGGTCAAGCGAATAAACGCACAATTTTCACTTTCTTTCATTTTCGTCGCCTGTTGTTCACCAAATCGCCATAAAGCGGTGGTGAACAATGGTGTCTCTTTTCGGCGACTATATGTACACTTTAAGTGACACCGCATCGCAAATTCTCGCGAGAACAGTGACAAAGCGGGACTTTCGTCCCCTCTCCCCGCCCACGCGGGGAGAGGGAAAGGGAGAGGGGAATCCAAAAAGAAACTCGAAAAGCTCAAAACTCTCTACTTCGATCCGTCCGATGCGTCCGATCCGTCCGGGAAAGCCGCGTTGCGGCGTCAGAAAGTTCCGCTCCAGGCCTCCGGCGCCGGCCTCAATCCTCCGCCCGCTCGCCGCTCGGGGCCATTTTCACCAGCTTGGGATCAAACTGCCCCAGGATCCTGACCAGATCGCTTTGAGCCGCCATCACTTCGTGGATGTCTTTGTAGGCCATCGGGACTTCATCCAACCCGGCGCTCAGGAGCGTGACGCCGCGCTCATCAAGAAAACGATTGATGTCCTTCCAATTGAACTTCCCCCGCGCGGCTTTGCGGCTCATCGCCCGACCCGCCCCATGCGCCGCGGAATCCAGCGAGGCCGGATTTCCCTTGCCGCTCACCACAAATCCCGGCGAAGCCATGGAGCCTGGGATGATGCCCAGCACCCCCTCGCCGGCAGGCGTGGCGCCTTTGCGATGCACGATGACCTCGCGTTCCGCCCCTTGGATGACATGCTTCTCCTTCCATGCGAAATTGTGGTGGTTCTCCAGGCCGAGCAGCACCGTCGCGCCCAGGTTCCGGGTGATATGGCGGTGGATGCAGGCATGATTGGCCGCCGCGTAACGCCCCATAAGCTCCATCGCATTCCAGTATTCCCGTCCTTCCTGCGAATCAAGCGGAAGCCAGGCCAGGCGTTTCAACTCGCGGGGCAAATCAGGAAGGCGCGCCACGGCCAGCTTGCTGTAGTAATCGCATACCGTCGCCCCCGTCCCTCGACTGCCGCTATGCGAAAGCAACGCCACATAAGTCCCCGCTTCCAGATCGCCGATCTTGGAGTGCGCGGTGAAAAGGCCAAACTCGACGAAATGATTGCCGCTCCCGCTGGTGCCCAGTTGCGACCAGGCCCGGTCCCTGTTCTGCCGCGTCACAACGCTGACCGTCCAGTCCGCGTCCATGACCTCGTGTTCGCGGCGGTGCTTGAACGAGGCGCCGACGCCAAACCGGGTCTCCGCCTCGATGGCCCGCGCCAGCCGGTCCTGCTTCTGCTCCAAATCACCAACCGGGATGTCCAGCACGCTCATCTTCATGCGGCAGGCAATGTCCACGCCGACCGCGTAGGGAATCACGGCGTTATCGGTGGCCAGAACGCCGCCAATCGGCAGGCCGTATCCGACATGGGCATCCGGCATCAATGCGCCCGCCACCGCGACCGGCAGCAAGCAGGCGTTCTCCATCTGCTTAATGGCCTCAGGGTCGAGCCTCTCGCCCCACTGCAGGTACTTTTCCATGACTGCATTCTACGCTTTTGCGGAGCAGCATTCCAGCCGCTAAAAGGCAATCTTATTGGCTGTTTCCGGCGGAAACGAACGTCCCAAGCACAAGACATTGATTATCAATCACTTCTGCTCTGGCTGCAAATTGACCCAAATACCAACGTGACCGGGCGCAATTCACACCAGATTTCGACCCAAAAGGAGACTCGCCAAGGCTGGATATTATGGTTTTTGCCCACTTGGAAACCTTTTGGCAATGAAAATATATGCGATAATTTGATTATTCTATAAGATGCTGTGGTTCAGTGTGTTATATCTGCGCATTTGTAACATTTTTGAGGCTTTTCTCGTCTTTTCTTTGACACAAAAGCCCCGAATATGTATCCTACATCGAGGCGGTATTCCGGTACTTGGAGCTTTGACTCAAACGAGAAACCAAAACAGGGGAAGAATATCCGCATATGTTCATCCGTCGCCGCGGACATTTTTCCCGCGGTTATTAATGAACCTTAACACCGAATCGGTGTCCGAATATTATGTTGAGAAAGAGAGTCATTCGGGTCAACGGAAGGCGAAACGTTCCTGGCGTCCTGCCCAGGAAGGGGGGAATCCGGGAGGCGCGTTTTACCCTTCAAACCCCAATCAAGGGCGAATCCAAGTCCAACAATGGGGGGAGTCATCCCTCCAATGGCGGGCTTCGGCCGCCACAACCTGCCGTGCCCGTCGTCGCTGCGTCGCCCGACGCCATCACGAGCGAGTCTCCGATTATCGTTGAAAAGATCAAGGAGCTACTCCGCCTGGCCCAGGACCAGGGCTACGTCACCTATGACGACATCAACGACGCCATCCCGGATGAGATCGTTTCCCCGGAGATCCTGGACACTGTTTATTCCAAGCTGCGCGGCTTTGAAGTCGAAATCGTGGAAGCGCCCGACTTGGAGCGCCCCAAGGCCCCCGAACCGGAGGAAGAAGCGGAGGAGAGCCGTCTGGACATTTTGGATGATCCCGTCCAAATGTACCTCCGCCAGATGGGCAAGGTCCCTCTGTTGACGCGCGAACAGGAAGTGGAGATTTGCAAGCGGATCGAGGAAGGGGAAACGGAGGCCCGCCGCATTTTGTTTGGGTTTGGTTTTACCGGCAAGGAACACATCGCGCTGGCCGAGAAGCTGCTCTCCGACCCGCCCCGGGAACGGTTTGACCGGGTGATCGTGGATAAGAAGGTGGAAAGCCGCGCCAGCCATTTGGCGATTCTGCGGCGGCTGGTCCGGCGCGCGCGCGAGCTGGATCAGAAGCTCGACCGGGCCTATGAGCAATGCCGTCCGTCCGGTGGCAAGCCCGCTCCGCCGCGCTTTCTGAAGAATTTTCAGCGTCTGCACGGCGCGCTCCAGGCCTGTTTCCCTAAGTTCTATTATAAGCCGAAGGTGGCTGAGGAAATCATGCTGGTGTCTGACAACGCCGCCGACCAGCTTAAGACCACACTGCGCTCCATCGACGAGCTGGAAAGACGCCGCAAGTCGGCGTCCAGAAGCGCCCAGTTGACGGCCGAACGCGCCAAGCTGGCCGCCTTGGAGAAATTTGTCCGCATGCCGCATCGCCAGTTCCTGGCCGAGCACAGCGCCATGAAAAAGGCCGCCACCCGGGCGGATGACGCCAAGTGCGAAATGGCGGCGGCGAATCTGCGCCTGGTCATTTCCATCGCCAAAAAGCACACCAATCGCGGCCTCTCGTTCCTGGACCTGATCCAGGAAGGCAACATGGGCCTGATGAAGGGCGTCGAGAAATTCGAATATCAGCGCGGCTACAAGTTTTCCACCTACGCCATCTGGTGGATTCGCCAGGCCATCACCCGCGCCGTGGCCGACCAGGCCCGGACGGTCCGCATCCCGGTCCACATGATCGAAGTCATCAACCGCCTGATGCGCGTGCAGAAGCGGCTTATGCAGGAACTGGGCCGGGAAGCCGAGCCGGAGGAAATCGCTGACGAATTGAACCTGCCCGTGGAGCGCGTGCGCGCCATCCTCAAAATGGCGCAACAATCCGTTTCCCTCCAGGCGCCGGTGGGCGACGGCGACGACGCCAGCGTGGGTGACTTCATCGAAGACAAGAAGGCGGCCAACCCTTCGGACGTGACCAGCTACAGCTTGCTGAAGGACACGTTGAGCGACGTTCTAGCCACCTTGACGGAGCGCGAGCGCAAGATCGTGGAAATGCGCTTCGGGCTGGTGGACGGCTACGAACGGACGCTGGAGGAAATCGGGCGGCAATACAACGTGACCCGCGAACGCATCCGGCAGATCGAAGCCAAGGCGTTGCGCAAAATGCGGCACCCCACCCGACTCCGCCATTTGCAGGGCTTCCTCGAGAACGAGGAAACGGTGTTTCAATGATGGACCCGCATTGGCGGGGCTTTCAAGGCGACGCCAATGCTTGACTCCCGCTCGGGTCCTGGGTTCAATCCGCCGCGGAAGAAGGCAACCTCGTATTTGGCCAACTGTTTATTGAGTCCCTTGATGTTGATGCTCTGCGGCACAATACAGGCCGTCCAAGCCGGTCGCAGCGGCATCCGGCCGATGGCGCCGAAAAGGGCCGTGGACCCTTCGATGCCCAGGGCGCAAGTGAGCGAGTTCAGGGTGGCCGCCTTGACGCCCTTTTCCCATTCGGCGCGGGTGAGGAGATTGTTGACGAGAATGCTTTTGCCGGGCGGCGTCCCGGCGGCATATTTGTTGACATGGCCCAGGTAATGATGCGAAAGGTTGATGGCCATGCACATGCCAATCATCTGGTTGAAACAGCCGGCCTGATCGTTCATGATGTCATCGGTCCAATAGCGGTCCTGCGTGATGTCAGGCGGCACGGGCAGTTTTCCGTTTTCGGTTTCATGGGCCAATGCGCCCATGTATTGGTTGAAATACCCCGGCTCGGTTTTGTCAATCGCCTTGGCATGGGCGATGTGGTTGATCAAATTCACAAAGTCGGCAGAGACGCAGGCTTCGCAAAACGTCTTGTATTCCTCGCTCTTCGGCGCCACGGATGCATCCGGGGCAGCCATGCCTTCCGGTCGTGTTTGCAGCTTATCCCGGTATCTGGCGTCCAGTGAATCGTACAGGTCGTTCTCCAATTGGAGCGCGGCCCTGACGCTGCCGGGGTAGATATGCGGCGAGGAATTGGTCAGGGCAAAAGCGGGCGTGCCGAGAAAAAGCCACGTTGCGGCGAGGAGGTTCTGAACTCGTGTCCATTTGTTCATCATACGCCATCGGTGGTTGCATCTCCCATGCCAGAGCCTTCAAATGCCTCCGTAAGACTGCCTTCATTCCCGCGCCAGCCGGAGCCGGACACCCACAATCATCAATATTTTCAATGGTTTTGCGCATATTCAATTTTTAGGAGCCGGGCGCGGATCAGAAGCCGCCCCAGCCGCTCGCGGACCAGGCGAGTGTCCGATTGTTGTTCAGTCGGGACAGCATTTGGACACGTTCCGGGGATCGAATTGGAGCGTTATCAAATCTGCGAAAATCGCGTCCAGACCGGTGGTTGGCAACGAAACTGCGATGCCGATTTATGTGACGCCCCAAGCCGGCGTCCTCTCGCCGGGGAGCCAAGACGATCAACCTGGCTCGTTCGCGATGAATTGCTTGAGCTTTTGCAGGGCGCGCGCTCGGTGGCTGAGATTGTTTTTTATCTCATCCCCCAATTCGGCAAACGACCGCGCATGGCCGTCGGGCACGAACAGTGGGTCATAGCCAAAACCGCCCCGGCCCGCCGCAATCTCCCCAATGCGCCCTTCGCAAACGCCGTCCAGCAGGGTGATCTGCCTCGGAGAAACAGCTTGTGCGAGCCGGCCCCCAGGGAGGAAAACCAGGCGAAGGACCGCCAACACGCAACGGAACCGGGCGATCCTTTGGCCCTCCGGCTTGTCCGCCAGCAACCGCAGCAATTTGGCGTTGTTGGCGGCATCGGGGGAGTTGGCGGCGCTGGACGACTCCGCGGCCGCAAAGCGCGCCGAGTGGACGCCGGGCGCCCCGTCGAGGGCGTCCACCTCCAGGCCGGAATCATCGGCCACGATGTAAAACGGCGCAGCCGCCGAAACCGTCGTGGAGAGCAGAACCGGATTTTTCGCCAGCCATTCAGCCAGAGCCAGCACTTTCCTGGCCGCGTTGCCGGCAAAGGTCGGGGCGTCCTCGACGGCGGCGGGGGCGTCGGGGAAATCGTTCAACGTGAGGCACCGCAAATCCCCGCCCAGAATCTGGCCGATCTCCCGGGCTTTGTGCGCGTTGCGCGTGGCAATCAGCAGGGTCATCATGGGAGCGGTCCTCAATCACCCGGGACCAAGTTGCAGTTCAAAGCTGCCGGTCTGCCCTCCGGTTTCGGGAATAAAACCGGAACCGCCTTGTGAGGGCCCCAGGTAAGCGCCCTTGAATCGCAGTGTTTGGTTGTCATTGGTATTGAGAAAGGATCCGGTGATAACGCCGTAGGCTGAGAGGGAAATCTTCAATTTATCGGGCGGGTTGTTGGACACCACAAACTGGCCTTCTTCATTCACCGTCAGGAGATTGGTCAAGGGCGGCACGATGGTTCCGCCTTCAAAAACAATCACATACTGGCTGCCGGCGGCGGGCCGCGCAGAATTTGTTCCCGGCGAATTCAGGAACATGTTGCTCTTGACGCCGATGCCGCCAGAATAATAGGCGCCGACATGCGGAGGCTTATACCAATACAACTGGCCGTTGCATTCTCCCGAAGCGTTGTTGGTTTCCCAGCCCAGCAGAATTCCTCTGTTGTTGTCACCGGCGATCACCGCATAGAGAGGCCAAATGCCCTCCCTGGAAATTCGAGCCGACTCGGAGAAGGTGGTGTTGTCCGGCAAAGCGCCGCTTAACGCGATGCCGCCGCCGCTGCCGATCGTCAAGGCGGCGTAGCCGTTGGCGCTGAACTCGTTCGTTTCGTCCCCGGGCTGGAGGCTGAGGATGTATTTGCCCGCCGAGGGCATGGTGTTGGAAGAGAGTTTCGCCGCCGCGCGGTGGCAAATCAATGGAGAAGACCACGCGGTCGAGGAGAAGCTTCCAACGGCCAAATCAGTTTTGCCGGTCAAATCCACGTTGATGGTGAGACTCAGAGGCTTCCCGTAAAAATCCGGAATGGTTTCCGAAACGGTGGCGACGGTAAAGTAGATGTTCTCCAGGGGAAGGGAGTAGATGGGCACTGTCCCATAGGCCGGGAAAACGATGTTTCCGCTGATCGTGCCGGAGGGCGTCAAGGCAAACGACACGAAGCCGGAGTTGGTCGGAGCCACGGGGCCGTCCGAGCGAATGAACAGCCCGGAGTAGGAGCCAACCGCCTTCGTAAAGGGCAGAATCGAAAATTTTTCGTAGATATTGGCGCCTTGGCCCCCTTCATTGGTGCTCATCGCTTCGACCACATAATTGTCGGGCGGAAGATTGCTGACCGCCGCCGACCAAGTCGCCGTGGCATTGGACGCCAGCAGCGGGCCAACCTGAAAACCGGTTGTGAGGGAGGAGATCAGACAAAATATCGGCGCGGATTTGTAATTGGCCCCCATTCTTCCCCTCAATTTGAAGCTGGTGGCGCCCAACCCGGCATTGGGCGGTGGATAGGTAAAGGCCAGGCCTTTCCCGGCGCGGCTTGGCACGAAAGTCGCAGTCCATAAGAGGCCTTCGGCAGCCTTGAAGGAAATCAGCCGCTTCGTCGTGGTGTAAGCGCCCGCACTCCAGCCGAGAAAGCTCTGGCCGGGTCCCGGCGTCGCGGCCGCCTTATAGCTGCTACCGGGCTGCAACGGATAGCCGACAGAATTCGGTTTGGCAACCCCGTTCTGCGTCAGGGTGACATTGCCATTGCCATTGATTAGAATTCCGGTGTTGGTGACCCGTTGCACCAGTTGGCTATGATTCCCGGCGTTATCCACAACGATGACATAGTTGCTATAGACGCCCGGCGGCTGGACTCCGAAGTTCACAGCCCAGTTGGTGGTCCCCTCGGCATAAGCGCTGAAGCCGCCGCCGCTTGGTAAGGTGCCGTCCGCATTCGCCACGGGAATCATGGTGCAATTGACCCAGGCCACTCCGTTGCTGTCACTGGACGTTCCGCTGATGACCATCGGGCTGTTATCGGTCAGGACGCCGTTGGTCGCCGGAACAAGGACCTTGACCTCGGGGGCATTGGTATTGACGGTGGCGCTGAATTGCGCGCGGATTACCGTGCTGTTGCTGGCCTGGTCCACGGCTTTCACCAAGGCAATATACGGCCCGGCGCCAAGGCCGCCCATGATTAACGACCAATTCGACCTCCCGCTCGTCGTCACAGGAGAAGTCACTTCCAGCCCGTTTGTGTACGAGAAAACTTGGCAGGTCACCGTCAACGGAGGCGACGGGACGTTGGAAATCATTCCGCCGAGCCGGACGGCGCCATTGCTCAGGAGAACACTCGCCGGCGGGGAGGTAAAAGTGATGCAGTTGGAAGGCAGTGTGTTCGAAACAAAAGTCGCCGTCAACGTCAAGCCGGAGGCCATCGTGAAGCCCTGCGGCGGCGGGGTCCAGAAAGTCGCGCTCCCGCCATTCCGTGCGTAAGTCCATGTGTAGAACAACTGATTCGCCGCGGGACTCTCCGCAACCTGAAATTCCGATCCAACAGGGATGGCCTCGCCGTTGGTGGGGCTCGAGACGGTTCCAGGTCCTACCGTATCCACTTGCAAAAAAGCGTAGGCCGCAACGGTAAACTCTTCGGAGATGGCGGTTTGATGGCCATTGGTGTCGGTTGCGACAGCCTCGACAGCATAACTGTCCACCGGAAGACCGCCGACGGCGACCGACCAGTTTGTGGTGCCACCATTCGTTGACGACGAGTTGGCGACTTCCTCGTGGGTCCTGGTGGAGTAGATGGAGCAAGTCACAGCCAGCGGGGTGGAGCGGGCATTGAAGATCGTGCCGGTGATGTGGAAGGCGTCGGTGCCTATGATTCCGTTGGATGGCGGATAGGTAAAAGCAATGCTATTGGGAATGCCGTTCGAGATAAAGTTCGCCGTCCACAGAAGTCCCTCAGACATCTGGAAGTGCAACTCCGGGTCAATAACTGTTAAGCCGCCGCCGCTCCAATTGACGAACAATTGATTGCTCCCAGGCTCGGCCACCACATAATAGTCGTTGGTGTTCTGGAACGGATAGCCGATGGCGTCGAGATTGCTCACCCCTTCGATGTAACTTACTGATCCAACGCCATTGGTAAGAATGGCTGTAAAAATCAGCAATTGGGGTGCCGCATTGCTGAGATTACCCGCACCGTCCTGAGCCTGAACGCTGAGGCTGTAAGTTCCCGGTGGAACAAGCCCGTAATTGGGGTCGTCTGGATTCAACAGGTTGATCGACCAGTTGGTTGTCCCAAGCGCATAGTTGGTAAATGACAAGCCTTCATTCGGATGGGTCCCATCCGGCGCCGGCTGCGGCGTCAGCACACAAAAAACGTCTGCCAGACCGACATCGTCGCTGGCCGTCCCCTGCACGGGGCCAGTGCTGCCGTTAGTCAACACGGCTCCTGGAGCAGGCGACGTGATGGAAACCATGGGTGGAGTCGTGTCCGTGGGCGGAGCACCGGCAGGGAATTCAAAACCGCAAAAGACCAGATTCGCGTTGGCCGGCGTGCTGTAGCCCGTGAAATTGACCGGCAAGTCGGGAAACACATTTGTAAACATCACTCCATAATCCGAAAAAACGTCGCTCGCGACGATGCCGTTTCCATTGGTCAACGCGCTGAAGTAAGCCAGCACGTTCGAGGACGCCAGTTCGTTCGAATTATTCACCAACCGTCCGAATACTGTAAATAGATTGTCGCCGGAATTCAAAGAGGCCGAGTTATCGGCCAAATTGAAAAAAAAGCTATCCGTGGCGGAATTTGTCTCTGTGACGCCGGCCCGACTCGATACCAGGGCCATGGCCAGAGTTCCGAAATCGTTCTTAATCTGCGGTCCGACACTGTATTCGCTGTCCACTTGTGCCGGGAAGGGCGGACTAAAATGGTTGCTGGCGATGTAACTGGCTATGTCCCAGCCCGTGATGGGAGGGTAGGTGTTCGTCTGATCCGTAGCGCCGACTTCTCCGCCTTGCAGCACAAATCCCGTCATACACCGATGCATGAACATGTTCGCATAAGCACCCGAGTTTATGTAATGAATGAAGTTTTGCACAGTCGCGGGCTTGTCGTGGTCGAAAAGTTGCACATCCACATTGCTGGTCCCGCCGCCGAAGAATCCGGTGAAGATGAATCGGACAATGGTGCCATTAGTTATGGTCAATACGGCATTTGAGCTTGTCACCGAGCCATTCAGAATCACCGTGTAGCTCCCGGCTTCATTGGTCGTGACATCTTCCAAAATCAGTGTCGAAGTGGCCGAGCCGCTGACAATGACGCCGTCGGTCTGGTTGGTGCCGTCGGCCAAGTTGGCGCGGTTGAACTGCCACTGATAGTTGGTCGCGCTGGCGGCTCCGACGGTGAACATGGCGCTGGAGGCGTTGTTGACGGTGATGCTCTGCGGCTGGTTGGTGATGGGCTGCGCCCGGACAACGGCCGCTGGAACCAGCGCCAGGCAAAAACCGCAAAGAATGAGCAGGAGCTTCTTCATTCAGGATCAGCGCCGCACAACGTCATGGCGAAGCCTCGGCGTTCAGCAAGAAAGTGCCCAGTTGGCCGTTGGTTTCAAGGATGACGCCAGAGCCGCCTTGCGACTGGCCAAAAAAAGCCCCTTTGAACTGCAGCGCTTTGCCACCGTCTTGAGGAACAAAGCGGCCGCTCAAAGCGCCGCCTGCGGAAAGCGTGATTGCCAACTTGTTCGTATTGTCGCCAGGATTCTGCAGTTTGAACTGCCCGCCGGCCTTCTTCACGGACAGCAAATTGGTAATCGGCACAACGTTCGTCTCTGGATAAAATACAATGGAGTAATTGCTCACGGCGGGCGCCTCGTAGTTTGTCCCTGTCACATTCACGGCCATATTGATACCCTCATTCAGATACTTGCCAACGTTCGTCGCTTTGACCCAATCCAATTGGCCGTTGCAGCCGTTAGACGTCCCGTTCGTTACCCAACCGATGAGCATACCTTTGGTCCCGTAGCCGGAGGGAACCCCACAAATGTGCCAAATGCCGTTGGTGCCAACCCTGGATGACCCCGAGAACGTGGCCCCATCCGGCAAGGCGCCACTGTACGCCAGAACGCCGCCGTTGCCGGCGGACACGCAGGCGTAGCCATTGGTATTTGTCCATGAATCCGGCTCGAGGTTCAGAATATATTTTCCAGGAGCCGGCCTCGTATCGTGAGAAAGTTTCGTGGCCGCTTTGTAGCATACGAGCTGCGAAGACCAGCCGCCATACGCTGCCGCGAAAGTGCCCGTGCATGTGCCTGTGCCGTTGGTCACGTCCAGTTGAAGGTCATACAAAGCAGTCGGATTCCCTTTGAACTTAAATAAGTAGTAGGCACCTTCAGCCAGGTTTCCATATACATTGAAGGCACCCAATAAGGTGCTCCACCCATAGGCAGGGATGAATAATCTCCCGGTGTATGCGCCGGTCTTGCCGACAGTGAGCGTGAAAGAACCCGAATTCGTCAGGCTGGGACCGGTGTCACAGATGAACAGGCCGGTATAAGTCCCCGCCACCGGCCCAAAAGCCTGGACGGAAAACTTCTCTGTGACGGCACTGGTCACCCCATCATCATACGTCGCCACGGCTTCGACCTCGTACTCATCCGGAGGCAGGTTGCTCACGGCGATGGACCAGATGTTCGTCGCAAGGGTCGTCAACGGGCCAAGCTCAAATCCCGTATTCGTCGAAAAGATCTGGCAGGTGATTTGGGCCACCTTGAAAGCCGGCTTGATTTTTCCCTTCAATAGAAAACGGTTGGTGGCCAACGTGGCTTTCGCCGGGGGATAGGTGAAGCTAATTGCTCTTGGCGCATTGTTTGAAACGAACTCCGCGGTCAGCGTCATATTCGATGTCAATGTAAAACTCTGCGTCCAGTTGGTATAGATGGCCGTGCCGTCATTCCAGCCGTAGAATGTTTCGTCGGGGCCAGGAGTCGCCGTCGCCTGAAAAGTCCCGCCCACCGCCGCCACGTACTGCCCGTTGGAGACGGAGACTGTGCCGTGGCCCAGGGTGACGACGTTCACGGGCGCAAAAGGGCCGAAATTGGCGGCCAAAAGCCTGACGTAGGACGCTGTAAACACAAGTGGCTGGTTCGTCGCCGTCACCGTTTCACCGTCAGACAAGTAGGCAGTCCATCTGACGAATCCCCAATTATTTGCCGGCGTAGCCACCACGGTATAGTTGCTCTCGCTCTGGAGAGGATAGCCGATTGGGCTAATGTTCGTAAGCACATTAACGACGTTCGTGTTCGTGGTCGTCGCGAAACTGACTGTTCCATTTCCATTGGTAACGATGCCTGTAATCGTCAGGAAGTTGCTCACTGTCGAGCTAAGATTCCCCGCTCCATCTTGCGATTGCGTGATCATCGCGTAGCTGCCTGGTGGCAATGGCCCTGGTTCGCTATAAGGAAGTCCGTAGTAATACACAGTTTCAATGCCCCAAATGTTTGCCGACCAATTCGTGGTGCCGGCGGCGTAATTTGTCGCCCGGACACCACCGTTGGCATACGTTCCGTCCGGTGCGGCCTGGGGTATGAAGATACAGGAAACGTTCGCCAATCCCATATTGTTGCTGGCGGTTCCCCCGGCTTGCGTGCTGCTGCCATTGGTCAAGAACGCATTGGTGGGCGGGGACGTTACCGTAACTGTGGGGAGATTCGTGCCCAGCGACGGGGTGCCGTTGGGAAACTGAAAACCGCAGAAGACCAGGTTGCAATTGGCCGGCTCATTGGTCCCCACGTCATTAACCGGCAGAGTGGAGAACAGGTTTGTGCTCAACACCCCATAATCCGAAAATACGTTATTCGAGGCGATGCCGATCCCATTGGTCAAGGTGTTGAAATATGCCAGCACATTCGAGAACGCCAACCGGTTCGAATTATTCAAGATGCGCCCAAATACCGTGAAGGGACCATTATTGGTGGAATCCAAGATGGACGAATTATCCGCCAAGTTGAAGAAAAAGCTGTCGCTGGCGGAATCCGGGTCTGTTGCGCCTGTGTATTGATTCTCTCCCAAGGCCATGGCTAGAGTGCCGAAATCATTCTTGATCTGAGGGCCGACGTTGAATTCGCTATCGACTCGTGGTGGAAACGACGCGGTCAGATGATTGCTGGCAAGGTAACTCCCGATGTCCCAACCCGTAATGGGAGGATTCGTGTTCGTCTCATCCGTCGCGCCCACGAGTCCACCTTGCAGGGCAAACCCGGGCTCACACCGGTGGAAGAACATGTTGTTCGTAAAAGCGCCCGACGTTATGTAATGAATGAAGTTTTCCACCGTCGCGGGCTTGTCGTGGTCAAAGAGCTGCACATCCACGTTGCTCGTGCCTCCTCCAATGAACCCGGTAAAAATGAACCTGACGATCGTACCGTTGGTGATGGTCAATACCGCGTTCGAGCTGTTCGTCGAATCATTGAGCAGGACCGTGTAAGTCCCCGCCTCATTCGTGCCGACGTCTTCCAGCGTCAGCGTCGAATTCGTCGAGCCGCTGATGATGACGCCGTCGTTCTGGGAGCCGTCATTCAGGTTCGAGCCGTTCAATTTCCATTGGTAGCTTGTGACGCCGCTCGCCCCGATGGTGAACATGGCGGTGGAGGCGTTGTTGACGGCGATGCTCTGCGGCTGGTTGGTAATGGTCAGCGCCGGGGCCGTTGCCGGGAAGGCCAAAACCAGCGCCAGGCCGCATATGGAGACAAGTTTTATCACAGCCACACTTTTACACCATGCCGACGATCATTTAAAGGAAATAGTGCCCGGACACCGGCTCGAATTTCAGATTGTGCAAGACGGGCCGAATGCGGACATCGGATGAAAGGGAGATCAAACTCCTTGCCCGGCGGCGGTTCTTTCCGCAATATCCACGCGCCTTCTATGCGGCGACAATATCCGTTTCATTTGATCGAGCCAAAATGGCAGCGTTTCTGGGAGGCGCGGCAAACTTTCCGCGCCTGGAACCCGGGCGATGCCATTCCGCCGGAACATCCCTTCGCCCGGCGGCATGGTCTGCGGGAGAGGGTCGCAGCAGGGGACCTGCCGCGCAAGTTTTACATTCTTGACATGTTCCCCTACCCCTCCGGGGCGGGGTTGCATGTCGGCCATCCGGAGGGCTATACCGCCACCGACATCCTGGCCCGCTATCGCCGCGCCCTGGGGTTCAACGTCCTCCATCCGATGGGCTGGGACGCCTTTGGCCTCCCGGCCGAACAGTATGCCATTCGCACCGGACAGCATCCGCGGAAAACCACTGAAGAAAACATCGGCGTCTTCAGGCGCCAGATCAAGGCGCTTGGATTCAGTTACGACTGGAGCCGGGAAATCGACACGACGGACCCGAACTATTGCAAATGGACGCAGTGGATTTTCCTCAAGCTCTACAATTCCTGGTTCAATCCCGCCACCAACAAGGCCGAGTCCATCGAGACCTTGCCGGACCGCCGGCGTGAAATCGTGGACGGCAAACGCCTGGCTTACGTGACGGAGGCGCCGGTTTGGTGGTGTGAACAGCTCGGCACCGTTCTGGCCAACGAAGAGGTGATTGACGGCAAGAGCGAGGTGGGTGGCTTTCCCGTGGTGCGCCGGCCCATGCGGCAATGGATGCTGCGCATCACGGCTTACGCGGAGCGGTTGCTGGCCGGTTTGGAGAAGATCGATTGGAGCCAATCGCTCAAGGAAATGCAGCGCAACTGGATCGGACGCAGCGAGGGCGCCGAGGTCCAGTTCCGCCTGGAGGACGGTTCGGCGACCCTCCCCGTCTTCACCACGCGGCCCGACACTTTGTTCGGGGCCACTTACATGGTGCTCTCGCCCGAACACAGGCTGGTCCATGTCATCACCACGCCGCAACAAAGTGCCGCCGTGGCTTCTTACCAGGCGGAAGTGGCCACCAAAAGCGACCTGGAACGGACGGAAACGGCCAGGGAAAAAACCGGCGTCTTTACCGGCGCTTTCGCGGTCAATCCCGTCAACGGGGAGAAAATTCCAATCTGGATCGCGGATTACGTGCTCGCGACCTATGGCACCGGCGCCATCATGGCCGTGCCGGGCCATGACGAGCGGGACCTGGAGTTTGCCCGGAAATTCAAGCTCCCCATCCGCGTCGTGGTGCAAGCGCCCGACGGCCGGGACTCGGTCGGTTTCACCGGCGACGGCACAAGCGTGGACTCCGGTTTGATCACCGGCCTCCCCACGCCCAAGGCCAGGGAAAAGATCACCCGCTGGCTGGAGGAACAGAACACGGGCCGGAAGGCAGTCAATTACAAACTACGCGACTGGCTGTTCAGCCGGCAGCGTTACTGGGGGGAGCCGTTTCCGATCCTTTGGAAGGAGGACGCCGCGGGCCAGCTTTGCCATGAGGCGCTCCCCGAATCAGCCCTGCCGGTGGATCCGCCGGAGTTGACCGATTTCAAGCCCACAGCCTCGGGAGAACCTCCCCTGGCGCGCGCAAAGGAATGGGTCAATCTGCCCGACGGTTCCAAGCGCGAAACCAACACCATGCCGCAATGGGCGGGCAGTTGCTGGTATTACCTGCGATTCATCGACGCGCAGAACGAGGGCGCCTTTTGCGGGGCGGAAGCGGAGCGTTATTGGATGGGCACGAGCCGCCCGGACGCCACACCGGGGGTCGATTTATACGTCGGCGGCATTGAACACGCAGTGCTGCATCTTCTCTATGCCCGGTTCTGGCACAACGTGCTTTTCGATTTGGGTTATGTCAGCGCGCCGGAACCGTTCGCCAAGCTGGTCAACCAGGGGCTGATCCTGGGCCAGGACGGGCAGAAGATGTCAAAGTCCCGCGGCAACGTGATCAATCCCGACGATATTTTGACCGAGTACGGCGCGGATGCTTTTCGACTCTACGAGATGTTCATGGGGCCTCTGGAAATGGTCAAACCGTGGAGCACCAAGGGGGTGGAAGGGGTGTATCGCTTTCTGGGACGGGTCTGGCGCTTGTTCGTGGACGAAAAGAGCGAAACGGAATTTGAGCAAAACCAGGCGGCCAAGGGAGCGGAGGAAGCCGGGGCGCTGGACCAAATCCGGCTAAGCGCCGCGATCCGGGACTGCGCCGCCACGCCCGCCCAGCTCAAAACGCTCCATACCTGCATAAAAAAAGTCACGGAAGACCTGGACCATTTTGGCTTCAACACCGCCATATCGGCCTTGATGATTTTTGTTAATGACGCCATTGCCTGGGAGACCAAGCCCAAGGGAGTTTTGCGCGACTTCCTGGTGTTGCTGCACCCCTTCGCGCCCCACCTGGCCGAGGAGCTGCACGCCAAGCTTTGCGCGCCGACGGATCCCGCCGCGACGCTGGCCTACGAGCCTTGGCCGAAGCACGACCCGGCGCTGCTGGTGGAAGCGACCATCGAGATGCCGGTGCAGGTCAACGGCAAATTGCGGGACAAGATTGTGGTTCCGGCGGACGCGACCGAGGCCCAGATCGAGGCGACCGCCCTGGCTGGCGCGAAGGTGAAGGCGTTCACCGACGGGAAGGCCGTCAAGAAGGTGATCGTGATCCCCAAGAGGCTGGTCAACATTGTGATATAAATCACTGGGCAAACAGGCGGATTGGGGATATATTACAAAGAGAAGATGAGAAATCTGACGAGGCAGGAACAGTTTGTGCTTTGTCTGATATTGTTCTTGCTGCTGACGGGCTGGGCGGTGAAGGTGTATCGCGAGGCGCACGCGCCCGCGACGGCCGGCACGCAGCAAAGACCATAAACTATGCAATCGCTAAGTTTTGAAGAGGCCATCCGCAGAATCGTGGCGGCTGACGACCGGTATCAGCCCGACGCCTACACGTTTGTGCAGGAAGCCATTTACTACACCCAGCGGTCCCTGGGCCGGCACAAGCAGGAGCACAAGCACGTCGGCGGCAAGGAACTGCTCAACGGCATCCGCGATTACGCCCTGAGCACCTTTGGCCCCATGACCCCAACCGTTTTGTCGGAGTGGGGCATTCATTCCTGCGAAGATTTCGGCGAAATTGTTTTCAACCTGATCGAATATCACCAGGCGACCCAATCCCAGTCCGACAGCCGCGAAGATTTCAAGAACGGGTATGATTTTGATGAAGCTTTCCGCAAGCCGTTTCGGCCGGCCAAACCGCGCGTTCTGGAGCCGAAACCGTCGCAGCCCAAAATGATCGGCAAAGGGTGACCGTCACGGGAATTCGATGATCGGCGCCAAACAAAGAACGGCCCACCCCGCCCCGTCGCGAAAGCGCGCCGCCGCTCCGACGCCAAAGAAACAAAAAGCCGGTCCGGACGCGCCGCCCGGGCCGATCCCGGCCATTCCGTCCGACGTGCGGCTGGTGACCCTGGAAAACGGCCTGGTGCTCATCCTTCGCGAAGACCATAGCGCGCCTGTCGTCTCGGCCCAGGCCTGGTGCAACACGGGGAGCATCTGCGAAGGCAAATGGCTGGGCGCCGGTTTGTCCCATGTCCTTGAGCACATGCTGTTCAAGGGCACCACCACCCGCCCGGGCAGCCGCATCGACCAGGAAGTGCAGCAGGCGGGCGGTTACATGAACGCCTACACTTCCTTCGACCGCACCGTTTATCATATCAACGTCCCCGACACCGGCGCCACTGTCGCCATCGATATTCTGTGCGACATCATGCAGAACGCCAGCCTGCCCCCGGAGGAATTGAACAAGGAACTGGATGTCATCCGGCGGGAGATGGACATGAACCAGGACGACCCGGCGCGCCGGGCCAGCCGCCGGCTCTTCGAAGTCGCTTACACCAAAAGCCCGTATCGCTTCACCATCATCGGCTACCCGGAAATTTTCAACATGCTCAAGCCGGAGGACATCCTGGCCTACTACCGGGAAAGGTATGTGCCGAACAACTTGTTTTTTGTCGTGACAGGCGACGTGAAGGCGGAGGCGGTGGTCGGCCAAATCCAGCAAGCTTTCTCCAAGAGCAAGTCCAAGCCGCTGGCCCCGATGGTCCTGCCGCGCGAGCCGCGCCAAACCGGGCCGCGCGACGTCATCGAAGAGGCCCCCATCCAACTGGGCTATTTCCACTTTGCCTGGCACATCCCCGATGTCCGCCATCCCGACATGCCGGCCCTCGACCTTCTGGCCTCGCTCCTGGGCAGCGGGCGCAGTTCGCGCTTGTTCCGCCAAGTGCGCGAGAAGCAGGGATTGGTCACCTCGGCCGACGCCTGGACGTATTGCGCGGCTGACCAGGGTTTGTTCGGCATGAGCGCCGTGGTGGACGCGGACAAATTCGCCGCGGCGCGCGACGCGATGCTGGCCGAGATCGAGCGCGTGCAAAGGGCGCCTGTTCCCGCCGGCGAACTGGCCAAGGTTGTCAAGCAATTTGTCGCCGGCATGTTGGCCACCCGCAAGACGATGCAGGGCCAGGCGCAGGACCTGGGCGCCAACTGGCTCGCGGCCAGCGACCTGAATTTCTCCGAGCGTTACCTGGCGGCGGCCAAGCAGGCCACGCCGGCGACGTTGCAGCGGGTGGCGCGGGAATATTTGGCGCCGGCCAATCGCACGTTCTACGCCTTGTTGCCGGAAGGGGCCGCCCCCAAGGCCGCCGCGGCGGTCCAGGTCTCCGCCGAAAATGCCGTGCAGAAGATCGTCTTTCCCAACGGCCTCCGCCTCCTGGTCAAGGAGGACCACCGGCTGCCGTTCGTCGAGACGCGGGTCGTTTTCCAAGGCGGCGTGCTGGCGGAAACGCCGAAGAACAACGGGCTGACCCAGTTGATGTCCAAAATGCTCCTGCAAGGCGCCCGCCGGCGCAGCGCGGAGCAGATTTCCACCGAGATAGAGTCCGTGGGCGGCAACATCGAAACGTTCGGCGGCAACAACAGTTTTGGGTTGTCCGAGGAAGTGCTGAGCGGGGATTTGAAAACCGGTTTCGACGTCTTTGCGGATGTCTTGTTGGAGCCTTCCTTTCCGGCGGCGGCTTTTGAACGGGAACGGCGGATTCAGTTGGAATTGATCCGCGCGCAAAAGGACCAGTTGCTGCAATGTTGCAGCCAGGCGATGCGGCGCGGGCTGTTTGGCGACGCCGGCTACGGTCTGGACCCGGTCGGCAGCGAGGAGAGTGTCAAGGCGCTTCCCCTCGCGGCCCTGGCCGACTTTTACAAGAGGCTGGTTGTCCCGAACAATTGCGTCATGGCCATTTTCGGCGACGTTCAGGTCGCGGCCTTGCGGGCCATGATGGAAAAATATTTTGGCCGCTGGAAACCCAGCGCCGCCGTCGTTCCCAAGGGACCGGCCCCACTTGCGCTGAGCGGCATCAAACGCATCAGCGAAACCCGTGACAAGGAACAAGCGGTGTTGCTGGCCGGTTTTCCGGGTGTGACGCTCAAGGACAACGACCGCTACGCATTGGAACTGGTGCAGGAGGGATGCAGCGACCTGGGTTCCCGCCTCTTTCTGCGCATCCGGGAAAAGCTCGGACTGGCTTACTACGTCGGAGCGCAGAACTTTCTCGGGGTTGTTCCCGGTTTCTTCGCCTTTTACGTCGGGACGGCGCGGGACAAGCTGGCGCAAGTCGAGGAGGAACTGCTCAAGGAAATCAAATCCCTGGGCGAGGAAGGCTTCAGCGAGGAAGAACTCAAACGGTCCAAGGCCAAAATCATCGGCCAAAAGAAAATCGCCCGCCAGGATCTGGGCGGCTACGCCATCACGGTGGCGCTGGACGAATTATATGGCTTGGGCCACGACCACATCGATCTTGAAGACGCCCGCTACGAAGCCGTCACGCAGTCCGACATCAAGGCCGTCTGCCGCCGCTATCTCACCCCCGACGCCCTGGTCCTGGCCACCATCAAACCGCCAGCCGATCCCAAGCCGGCGAACTGATCTTCAGCAGCCAGCGTTACAAGGAGCGGGCGACAGATTTGGGCCGGGCATCTGGAATTTCAAATTTGAAATTTGGAATCACATGGCGTCATCATGATCGGGCATGTTTTCAGGCATCAAATCTGTCCACTTCGTCGGCATCGGCGGCACGGCCATGGCGGCGGCGGCGGCGGCGTTGCGCGACCGGGGCTTCGCCGTGTCGGGGTCGGACCACAATGTGTATCCCCCAATGTCCACATTCCTGGCCGCGAAAAAGATCGAGGTCATGCCGGCTTACGCGGAATCGAACCTGGCGGTGAAACCGGATTTGGTGGTGATCGGCAACGTGATTTCGCGGGGCAATGCGGAGGCCGAGGCGGTGCTGGAGCACAAGCTGCGCTATTGTTCCTTGCCCGAGCTGCTGAAGGAGTTTTTCATCCGCGGCAAGCGTTCGCTGGTGGTAACGGGGACGCATGGGAAGACGACCACAACCGCCCTGCTGGCCTGGGTCTTCGAGCATAACGGGTTGAATCCCGGCTTTCTCATCGGGGGCATCCCGAACAATTTCGGCGAAGGGGCCCGGTTCACCGAAAGCCCCTGGTTCATCATCGAGGGGGACGAATATGACACGGCGTTTTTTGACAAGCGCAGCAAGTTCGTCCATTACCTGCCGGAACTCGTTATCATCAACAACCTGGAGTTCGATCACGCGGACATATTCGAGAACCTCGGCGCCGTCCAGACCGCCTTCAAGCGCCTGATCAATCTCATCCCCCGCAACGGCCAGCTCCTGGCCAACGGCGACGACCCGAACCTGGCCCCGCTGCTGGGCGTGACGCATTGTCCGGTGAAACGGTTCGGCCTGGGGGAAGGCAACAGCATCCAAGCCTTCAACCTGCGTTACGGTCCGACGGCGACTGAGTTCGAGATCCCCAGTTTCAAATTCCATCTCAACATGGTGGGGGAATTCAATGCGCGCAACGCGCTGGCGGTGGTGGCGTGCGCCAAACATTTCGGCTTGTCCAACAAACATATCCAGGAGGCCTTCGACACTTTCAAAGGCGTCAAGCGCCGCATGGAAGTGCGGGGCGTGGTCGGGGGCGTGACGGTGGTGGACGATTTTGGGCATCATCCGACGGCCATCCGCGAGACGTTGCGCGCCTTGCGCACGAAATACGCGCAGCATCGCATCTGGGCCGTGTTCGAGCCCCGGTCCAACACCACGCGCCGCAACGTCTTCCAAAATGAGCTGGCCCGCGCCTTCCACGATGCCGATGCGGTTATTGTGGCCCAGGTGGCGCGGATGGAACAGCTCAAGCCGGAGGAACGGCTCGATCCCCAAAAGCTCCTCGAGGACGCGCAGGCCGACGGGCGGAAAGCGGTCTATCTGGCCGATGCGGACGCCATCGTGGCGCATTTGAGGAGGGAAGCGGCCGGTGGCGACGTGGTGTGCGTGTTCAGCAACGGCGGCTTCGGCGGGATTCAGGAGAAACTCCTGGCCGCGCTGGGCGCCCGCCGGTGAGGACTCACTCCTTCGGGCAGGGTCAATGGCGGGTTGGCTCCTTTTGACCATGTTAACTTTCTTTAAAGTCAGAGTTTTATGGGGAAGAAGTCACTTTGACTCGATTTGACTGGGTGCGGCTGGGCGCGGCTGGGGGCGGTTTGGCAGGACGGGGAGTTTTCGTTATGTGGCGTGAACACAAGGGGTTGCGTGTATGGAGAATGGGTTCGTTTGGCAAAATGTGGGCTAATGCGGGCTTCCTGGTTCGAGGGAGACAAGCTGTGCCAGGAGCGACAGGGGCGCAAGGAAACAAACTGGACCGCGGATGGCACTGATGGCACGGATGAAGGCCAGGACCGCACGGACCCACACGGACTCTCACGGATTGCATTCATCGTTTTAACTAAAAATCAGCCTTTTCCTTGCATTATGGCACAAGGGGCGGAAATTCCACAGTCCACGGTGTGCAGAAAATTTATAATGCAAAAAGCCCGTAAATACTGATAAAAACGCGTGTCGAGGAGCTTCTTGTCAAGTATGTATTCTTGACGCAAGGCCAATAAAGCGTGCCTGGCGGGTGAGACCGTGGAGAGCAAGGACCTGCTGGTCCAGTTGCGGAAATGAGGGGCGGAACGCGTCGCTTTTTGGGATGGCGGTTGTCGGCTCGTAATCTTAATCTTGGTCACGAACGTGAGCGGAATTTAATCGAGCGGATGCAAGATTAGGATTAAGATTAGGATTAGGAAGGGGAAACTGCATTAAGATATGTCGCTGCTTGCCGGAAAAATTGGTTTAGTCGTCGGCGTGGCCAACAAACGGTCCATTGCCTGGGCCATTGCCCAGGCCTGGCGCGACGCCGGCGCCACGCTGACGTTTACCTACCAGGGCGAACGGCTCAAAGACAACGTCGCCGAGTTGGCGGGCGCGTTCGGGGCCGACGCGCTGCTCCTGCCTTGCGACGTCACCAAGGACGACGAAATCGCCCGCGTCTTCGCGGAAGTTGGAAAGAAATTTGGCCGGCTCCATTTGCTGCTGCATTCGGTGGCTTTTGCGCCGCGCGAGGCGCTGGAAGGCGAATTCCTGGGCACCACGCGCGAAGCCTTCCGCGTGGCCCACGATGTCAGCGCCTATTCGCTGGTGGCGCTGGCCCGAGGCGCGGCCCCGCTCATGACCGAAGGGGGCAGCATCGTGGCCATGACCTATTATGGATCGGAAAAAGTGGTGCCGCATTACAACGTGATGGGCGCGGCCAAGGCGTCCCTGGAAGCCTGCGCCCGCTACCTGGCCTATGACCTGGGGCCGAAGAAAATCCGCGTCAACTGCATCAGCGCCGGCGCGGTCAACACCCTGGCGGCGCGCGGCATCGCCGGTTTTACGGACATGCTCAAACACTACGAAGCCCGCGCCCCGCTCAAACGGAACGTTCTCCCCGAAGAACTGGGCGCCGCCGGGACCTTTCTGGCAAGTGACGGGGCGGCGGCGATCACGGGGCAGGTCATTTACGTTGATTGCGGCTATCAGATCATGGGCATGTAATCCGGTTCCTAATTTTAATCCTCAGGCTCAATCGGAAAAGCACAACACCAAAATTGATGTTGCAATTGTATGGAGTTTCAAGTAGAGTTCTACGAAACGGTGAATGGTCATGCGCCCGTTCAGGAATTTCTTGAAGAACTTAAGCAAAGCGACCCCGGCGACCACGCGGCCGTGCTCCGTGGTCTGGCGAAATTGCGTAATCGCCAGTGTCACCGCGAGCCGCTGTCCAAGGCGCTGACTGACGGCCTGTTTGAGTTGCGCCATGTCGGCAAGTTGAATACGCGCATAATATGGTTCTTTGTGAAAGGCCGGCGCATCATTGCCGTTCACGGCATTCGCAACAAAGGCCAGGCGATTCCGGCCCGCGACCTCGACATCGCACGGGATCGGATGCGTGACTGGCAGGAAAGATTTGAAACATGAAAAAGACCAATTTTGACCTTTACCTGGAAGAACAATTGAAAGACCCCGTCTTTGCCGGGCGGTTTGAAAAAGCGGGCGAGGCATGGGACGTGGCCTTGCAGCTTGCCGCGCTGCGCGAAAAAGCCGGCCTTTCCCAAAAAGAACTCGCCCGCAAACTCCACACTTCCCAGCAAAACATCAGCCGCCTCGAATCGCCCTCTTACGAAGGCCATTCCCTGGCCATGTTGCGCCGCGTCGCAGAGGTGCTCGGCGCCACCGTCCGCGTCACGCTTGCAGAGAAGGGGGAAACTGAATCCATGACCCTTTCGGAGGCAAAAGCCGCCTACAAAATCCGCCGGAAATGATTACGGCGTGATCAGTCGCACGGAAGGAAGAATGGCGTCATAGGCAACGGGGCCTTGGCTGGCCAGCGCGCTCGATTTGGGCGCTGGACCACTGGAACCAATCAGGATCCTTCGTGAAAATGTCGGCAATGACGCTGGTATCGGCCAGAATCATCCGCGTGTCAACCGCAGCCAGTCTTTCGTCCGGCCTTTTATTTTGCCTCCGCGGAGCAAAGTTGCCAGGACGCGTTTGCCGCGCGAATTTGCCCCGGCCTTGACCACCAGAACGCCATCCGGTTGGTCCACCAACTCCACTTCAGCCCGCGCCAACAGCCCATGCTTGCGGCGCATCGCCGAAGGTATGGTGACTTGTCCTGTCCGTGTTATCTTCACCGCGATAATGTCGCCCAGGGAGGAACGAATTGTCAATAGTTTTGCGCGATGACGTTCGCGTTCGCCGCCAAGTCATGAGTGTCCAAGGCAGGTGGGGCTCGTCTATTTTGACTTCGCCATTGCAGAAAGTTCAAGTCGGGGATAATTTAATTGCATGAAAACGGTCACGAAACAGCAAGCGGTTCAGGGGTTCGACATGATCGGCGATTTGGCGCATGCCGGGGAAACTGTCATCGTCACCCACGGCGGCAAACCCTGGTTCAAACTCGTGCCCGCTCTTAAGAAGAAGGCTGGCAAATCCGCAGCCGCCTTTAGAGCCAGGCTCAACCGCATCTCGCCGAAGCCAATTCCCGGTGCAACCGAAGTCCTCTCCCGATTGCGCCGTTGAAAACCTGCTTTGGGCGGGGGCACGGGGCATTCTCCCGTCATGGCGCGAAAGCATCGGCTGCCTTCCCCAATCAACGCTGCCAAACACCATGTTACGATCTTCGGCATCGTAGCTTTTCTTGAGATCAATTCACGTTCGTTGGCGCACACCTCATTGTAAAACGATTCAAGTTCAATCAAAACGGTTAAAAGAGCAGGTTGAAACGATGTGAATGCATCAACCTGGTCCTTCATTGATGTCCCTGGGTATTGAAGGAGGATTAGTTTTGCCCAACAGTCCTTTAATGATTTTTCAGCATTCGCAACGACTTGTTTAGCACTTTCCTCATCGATCAACGTAAAGGTCACAATTTGGGGACCCATTTTACAGCCCTCTATGCGGGCGGCGCAGCGGCTTGTTCTTCGCCCTCTTCCTTTTCCTCGCTGATGACCGGGGCGATGGCTTTGAGTTTGTCGGGGCCTTCCAAGTCTATTAGTTTGACGCCCTGCGTGTTGCGGCCGGCTTCGCGGATGTCGCTGACGCGGGTCCTGACCATTTGCCCGGCCACGGTGATGAGCATGATCTCGTCCGCGTCCTTGACGGTGAGCGCGCCGACGACGTTGCCGGTCTTCTCGGTGGTTTTCATCGTGATGATGCCCTTGCCGCCGCGGGATTGGGGGCGGTATTCGGCGAAATCGGTGCGTTTGCCGATGCCATTTTCACCGGCGACCAGCAACGTGGCGTCGGACACCGCGACGGCCAGGGCGACGACGGCATCGGATGGCTCCAGGTTGATGCCGCGTACGCCAGCGGCGGCGCGGCCCATGGAGCGGACATCGGATTCGCTGAAACGGATGCTCATTCCCTCCTTGGTGATCAACACCACGTCATCGCCGGGGTCGGCGACCTTGTCCTGCTCCACGACGCGGCCATCGGCGGCCCGGGCTTTTTCCTTCTCAACCTGGCTGCCGCGGGTGAGCTTGGCGTCAATCAGGGCGTCGCCCGGCTCGATGGTGATGGCGATGATGCCGCCTTTGCGCACGTTGGCGAACTCATTGAGGGAAGTTTTTTTGACAGTGCCCTTGCGGGTGGCAAAAAACACCTCGCCGGATTGCCTCCAGGTGATGTCCTCCTTGTCCGGCCCGGTTTTGGCCACGACGCGGATGAGGGCGGCGATGTTTTCCCCGGCCTTCAATTCCAGCAGGTTGGCGATGCTGCGGCCCTTGGCGGCGCGCCCCATGTCCGGGATTTCGTGGACGCGTTCGACATAGACCCGGCCGATGTCGGTGAAGAACATCAGGTAATCGTGGGTGCTGGCGGTGAAGAGGTGCTCGATGAAGTCCTCAGGCTCGCCCGGGGTGGCGGAGGCTTCGCGGGTGGTCATGCCGATGACACCCTTGCCGCCGCGCCGCTGGGCGCGGTAGGAGCTGACGTTGGTGCGCTTGATGAGGGCGGCATGGGTGATGGTGATGATGACCCCTTCGTTGGCGATCAGGTCTTCGATGGCAATCTCGCCCTCGTCGGGGATCAGCTCGGTCAGGCGCGGGGTGGCGTGTTTCTCCTTAATCTCCTTCAATTCCGATTTAATGATGGCGAAGACGCGGGCCTCCCGGGCCAGGATGTCGCGCAAATCCTTGATGCGTTCGAGCACCTGGGTGTATTCGGCGCGGACCTTGCCCGCTTCCAGGCCGGTCAACTGGTAGAGGCGCAATTCCAGGATGGCGTTGGCCTGGGCTTCGCTCAAGGAGTAGCGTCCGCTGGTCAGGCGTTCCTCGCTGCGGATGACCACGCCGATGCGCTCGACCTGCTGGCGGGTGAAATCGAAGGCCAGCAGCTTGATGCGGGCCTCGTCGCGGGTGTTCGATTGCCGGATGATGCGGATGAATTCGTCGAGGTTGGCCAGGGCAATGAGAAAGCCCTCCAGGGTTTCGGCGCGCTCCTCGGCCTGGCGCAGGTCGAAGCGGGCGCGGCGGATGACCACTTCGCGGCGATGCTCGATGTAGCAGTTGATCAATTCCCTGAGGCCGAGGGTCTTGGGGCGTCCGTGATCGATGGCCAGGGCGTTGACGGCGAAGCTGCTTTCCAGCGCGGTGTGCTGGTATAAATTATTGATGACAACTTTGGCGATGGCGTCGCGCTTGATCTCGATGACCACCCGCGTGTTTTCGTCCGATTCATCGCGCACGGCGGTGATGTCGGTGATGACCTTTTCATTGACCAGCTCGGCGATGCGTTCGACCAGCGTGGCGCGGTTGACGTTGTAGGGAATGGCGGTGATGATGATGTGCTCGCGCCCGCCCTTGAGTTCCTCCACACCCACTTTGCCGCGGATTTTGACGCTGCCCCGGCCCGTCCGGAAATATTCCTTGACGCCTTCCAGCCCGCAGACCATGCAGCCGGTGGGGAAATCGGGCCCTTTGATGTGCTGGAGCAATTGCTCGACGGTGATGTCGGGATTGTCGATCTGGGCGCAAATGCCGTCGATCACCTCGCCGAGGTTATGAGGGGCCATGTTGGTGGCCATGCCCACGGCAATGCCGGTGCCGCCGTTGACCAGGAGGTTGGGAAAAGCGGCGGGGAGCACGCTCGGCTCGGTGCGGGAGTCGTCATAATTGGGGACAAAATCCACCGTCTCCTTGTCCATGTCGATCATCAGGGCGGCGCCGAGGTGGCGCAAGCGGGCTTCGGTGTAGCGCATGGAGGCCGGCGGATCGCCTTCCACGGAACCGAAGTTCCCCTGCCCTTCGATCAAGGTCTCCCGCATGGCCCACGATTGCGCCATGTGGACCAGCGTCGGGTAGATCGCCATGTCGCCGTGGGGATGGTAATTGCCCATTGTTTCGCCGACGATCTTGGCGCACTTGACGTGCTTGCGCGTGGGCAACACGCCCAATTCATGCATGGCAAAAAGGATGCGCCGTTGGGAAGGCTTCAACCCGTCGCGCACGTCCGGCAGGGCGCGGGAAATGATGACCGACATCGAGTAATCCAGGAACGAATTCTTGATTTCGTCGGCCACGTTGATCTTTTCGATCTTTTCGTTGGCGGCGAAGAGCGGGGTGTTGGCGATCGGCAGTTGATTGATCTCGTTGGGTTCGTTCTGACCGGGTTCCTCAGGCATAATTCAGGGCGCGCCGCAAAAGTTCTAAATGTCCAGATTCCGCACGTTCAGGGCGTTGTCTTCGATGAATTGGCGGCGAGGCTCCACTTCATCGCCCATCAGTTTGGTGAACATTTCCTCCGCCTCGACCAGGTCGGTCATGTCGATGCGGAGGAGTTTGCGGCGCTCCGGGTTCATGGTGGTTTCGAAGAGGTCCCTGGCGTTCATCTCGCCCAGGCCCTTGAAGCGTTTGATCTGGATGCCGCGTTTGCCCGCTTCCTTGACGCCGGCCAGGATTTCCGCGATGGAAAAAAGCGGCTTGGAGGCGGCCCGTTCGCCCTCGCCCTCGATCAATTCAAAAAGCGGCTTGTCCTGCGCGGAATAATGTTCGACGTTCAGGCCCTTCTTTTCCAACTGCCGCAGCAGGTCCATGACTGCCTTGCTCTCGTGCAGCTCGACGTGCCGGGCGCGGCGGGTGTTGCCGTTTCTCGGCTTGTCGCTCTTTTCCCGATCGCCCTTTTCAATCAGGGTGGTGTCGGTTTCCTCGCCGAACAATTTCAAGTCGGGGTTGGCCGTGCCGAACTCGTCCAGTTCCTGCTCGGTGTGGAAGTAATGGACGGTATCATCGTTGCCGTCCCGCACCTTGACCAGGTGGCGGGGCAGTTCGTGGCTGGCCGGATGACGATGCTCGAGGTAGTCGCCAAAATCGCCGCCATGGCGGCGCAGGGCCTGGACGTACTTGTCCAGGGACTCGAGCAGTTCCAGGATTTCGCCCAGTTGTTTTTCGGACATTTCCTTGTGGGTGGCCAGATCGCGCAACCGCACGTCCTCGGTGCCGAGTTGGATGAGGATTTTGTTCATTTGCGCGTCGTCCTCCACGTATTCCACGCGTTTTTTGCGGGTGATCTGGTAAAGCGGCGGCTGGGCGATATAGACGAAGCCCTGCCGCACCAATTGCGGCATCTGCCGGTAGAAAAAGGTCAACAATAATGTCCGGATATGCGAGCCGTCCACGTCCGCGTCCGTCATGATGATGATTTTGTGGTAGCGCAATTTGCTGCCGTCAAACGCCCCCTCTCCCTCCCCGTCGCCAATGCCGGTGCCGATGGCGGTGATCATGGTGCGGATTTCGGTGTTTTGCAGCACCTTGTCCAGGCGCGCCTTTTCCACGTTGATGAGCTTGCCGCGAATGGGAAGGATGGCCTGGAATTTCCGGTCGCGCCCCTGCTTGGCCGAACCGCCGGCGGAATCCCCTTCCACAATGTAAAGTTCCGTGTTGGCCGGATCGCGGTCGGAGCAATCCGCCAGCTTGCCGGGCAGTCCGCCCCCGGTCAGCGCGCTTTTGCGCACGGTGTCGCGGGCCTTGCGCGCCGCCTCGCGGGCGCGCGCCGCCATCAGGCTCTTGTCCACGACCTTGCGGGCCACGGACGGATTGGCGTCAAAGAAGCTCATCAAACCTTCATAGACAATGGAGGCGACGACGCCTTCGATCTCGGTGTTGACGAGCTTGACCTTGGTCTGGGATTCGAAGCGCGGATTGGGCAGCTTGACGCTCAGGACGCAGACCAGGCCTTCCCGCACGTCGTCGCCCGAGATGGCGGGGTCCTTCTCCTTGAGCAATTCATTGGAACGGGCGTACTGGTTGATGGCGCGGGTCAGCGCTGTGCGGAAGCCGGTCAAGTGCGTTCCGCCGTCGGAGTTGGCAATGGAATTGGCAAAACAGAGGATTTGATCGGTGTAGCTGTCGTTGTATTGCAGGACGCAATCGACGATGACCTCGTCCTTCTGGCGGGAAAGCACGATGGGCTTGGGGTGCAAGACCTCCTTGTTGCGGCCGAGTTGCCGGACAAATTGCGCGATGCCCTCGCGATACAGGAAAGTCTCCCGCTTGTTTTCGACCCGTTCGTCCTTCAGGTTGATTTCCAGGCCCGGATTCAAAAAGGCCAGCTCGCGCAACCGGTTGGCCAGCAACTCGAATTTAAACTCCGTGGTGAGGGTAAAAATCGTCGCATCGGGTTTGAAGGTGATGAGCGTGCCCGTGCTTTTGGATTTGCCGATGACCTGGAGCTTTTGCTTGGTGATGCCGCGCTCGAAGGACATGTAATAGACCTGGTTGTCGCGCGACACCTCCACCTTGAACCAGTCGGAAAGGGCGTTGACGCACTTGGCGCCGACGCCGTGAAGGCCGCCGGAGTATTTGTAGGCGCCCTGCCCGAACTTGCCGCCGGCATGCAAATTGGTCAGCACCAGCTCGACCGCCGGCATGTGCCATTTGGGATGGGTGTCCACCGGGATGCCGCGTCCGTCGTCCCGGATGGAAATGGACCCGTCCACGTGGACCGTGACGTCGATCTTGTTGCAAAAGCCGGCCAAATGCTCATCGATGGAATTGTCGAGGACCTCAAAAACTGCATGATGCAGGCCGTGTTCATCAGGGTCGCCGATGTACATGCCGGGTCGTTTTCGGACGGCTTCCAAGCCCTCCAATTTGTCAATTTTCGACGCGTCGTATTTCTCAGTCCGGTCTGGCGCGATGTTCGTCATGTAGCGATTTCCCTCATCAAATCAGATCATTAAAAATGCAGTGTGCGGGATGGATTTTGGGTTTCCTCCGCAACGTGATAAATCTACGAAATAAAGGCTAAACAGACAACCCTTAATTTGAGGTTTTTTTGGCCGGGAACCACCATTACTGGGAGGTTCCTTGGCGGGGATCCACCACCCATTGGGGTCGCACAAGGGCGGTGCGGGGTGACTTTTTAGATCTCACAAATAAGGCCGAATTAACTGTTTTTCAGGGACGGCTCTGTCAACTCCATATCTTTCTCAAGGGCCAGCCTGGGCTTGATCTTGCGGGCTTGCAAAGCGCCGTGATAGGCGCGAACGGCCTCTTCGGGGGAGATTTTGCCGTCGGTAACCAGGCGCAGCATCTCGATGAAGAGGTGCTGATGCTCGGCCTGGTTGATTTTTCGGCCGAAGAGGGCGACGCGCGCGCCGTGGCGCTGCGCTTCGTGGATCAATTTGAAGGCGTCGTAGGTCGTGCCGGCCGCCCCGCCCAGGATGCCGACCACCAGGTTCGGATCGTATTGGGCCAGTTCCTCCATGCAGCGGGGGCCGTGGTAGGCGATTTTGAGGAAGAGGGGACGGCCCGGCCCGGCCACCCCGGCCAGCGCGCGCACAATCATGTCGTTGATGTATTCGCCCAGTTGATGGGCGGGGATGCCGGTGGGGGTGTTGGGGTCGCAGACTTCCAAAAAGTAGCGGAAATTCTTGCGTTCCGCCTCTTCGCGAAATTCCTTGAAGGCGAGCAGGGTGTCGCGGTCGCGCGCCAGGTCGTTGGAGAAGGTGACGGAATAGAGGCCGAGATCGGCCCCGGGCGCTTCGCCGCCGCGTTCACGGGCCAAGCGGCCGTATTGGATATGATCGATGGAAGCGGAGCGAAAGGGTTGAGACGGCTGGCGGGCGTAGGAGGCGTGGCGCACGGCCCAGATGTCGGTGGTGTCATTGGCCCGGGCCGCCGGGGTGACGTGCGTGTCGCGGAACAACCCCTCGCGGACGGTGAGTTGCTCGTTCACGGAGGCGGACATGAGCATGAGATCGATGATGCCCTGCCGCACTTCCTCGCGAATGATGTCCAGGAACTCCGGCAGATTGCGGCAGCCGAATTCCTCCCGGGTCCAGATTTCCGGGGAAAAGTTCGCCGGCCTGGCCCCTTCCCCGGCGAGGTAGGAGCGCGGTCCCGGAGCGCGCACGCCATAGGCCATATCGCCGTCCTTGGCGTCGGCGATGATGAAGGCGCGAGCGGCGGGGTCGGCCTTGAGTTCGGCGAGTTTGGAGTCGAGGGACTTGACGAAGGGCATGGGGGGCGGCTAAATCTTAGGTTTGACTGAGGCAAGGCGGGGGTCGGGGATGCCGTGGCGCCGCTTGATGGCGAGCAGTTCGCGCAATTGGGCGGGGGTGAAGGTCCGCAGGGGGACGCCCAGTTGCCGGGCGATGACGACGGTCCGGCAATAGGCCTCGATGATTTCCATTTTGAAATAGGCGTCCTCCAGGCCGAGGTGGCTCCAGGAAACGACGCCATGATTGGCCATGAGGATGGTGTTGTGGTCTTCGGCCAAGCCGGCAACCAGCCTGCCCATTTCCGGCGTGCCGGGGGTGCGGTAGGGGGCAATGGGCACTTTGCCGATGAAGATTTCGAATTCCGGCAGGAGGCAGCCGGGCGGCTCCAGGCCCGCGACGGCGAAGGCGGTGGCGTGGGGCGGATGGCAATGGACGGTGGCCAGGGCGCGGGGCTGGCGCCGCATGATCTGGAGGTGCATGAGGATTTCCATGGTGCGCTTTTTGACGCCGGCAAGCTGGCGGCCTTCGAAGTCCACCAGGCAGATGTCTTCCGGCTTCATGAAGCCCTTGGAAACGAGCGTGGGCGTGCAGAGGGCGAGGTTTTCGCCAACGCGGACGGCCATGTTGCCGCCATTGCCCTCGACGTAGGCCCTGGCCCAGAGGCGCCGGCCCATCTCGCAGAGCTGGAGTTTGAGGGCATGGATGGCGGGTGAGTTGAAGAAGGCCCCGATCCTGGCCGGCGCGCCGGCAGTTTTTGTCCTGACAGATTTCATGGCGACAGTATCACAACTGCGTTTCATCATTTGTTCCTGATGCCGGTCCATTTGCCTGGGGGCCGGGATCGGCCTTCAGATGACGAGGCAGATTAGGCCAAAGAGGAGGAGACCGCCATTGAAAAGAGCGCAGGGCGGCGCAAACGGCGGGCACGGGCAGAACGGCCAGGCCGGCGGGATGGCGCAGGATCGTCACAGGCAATTCCGTCAACCGAAAAACGAACCATACTATGGGTTGAGCCCGTTTCTGGTGGCGGAGATTGGACTTTTCGGACGCATCGGACTGATCGAAGTAGAGGCTTTTGAGCTTTTCGAGTTTCTTTTTCTCACTTTCTTGTCGCCGCCTCGTCAACCAGCTTGATTTCGTCCGGCGTCAGGCCGTAGAGGCGGCAGACGCGCTCGTTAATTTCAGACTCCCACGTCCCGCAATTCTCTCCACGCGCCGCTAGACATTGTTCCACCAGCTTTTCTATCGCGGTGCGCTCCGGCAATGGCGCGGCAGGAATCGGAATCTGTTCGACGTATTGAGTCCAAAAGCGCAGATAACCGCCGCGAATCTGCGCGCTCAAGTAAACATAAAAGTACTGTACGGCAGCCGAGTTCAGGATGCCAAGCAAGTAGCGACTATCGCTAGCGATACAGTACGCAGTGTTGCTAAAAAATGCTCCTTTGGGGTCGTAAGCAAAGCGAAGATCACTGGCAATGTCAGGAAAAATGATTTTGGGTCGCCCGTAGGCGGCGGTGAACTTTTCCTGTGGTTGCTGCAATTCGTACCACGCCTGTTCAGTTGCGCGATTCTCCAACTGATTCCGAAATGGCCCAAGATGCCTGAGAACAGCTTCCATGTCTTTCGTTGAAATACCGTGTGGCAGGTAAAGCATCCATTGGCCAGTATATTCGCAGACCCATTTACGAACATTTTTCCCGCCAAGGTAGGGCTTGATAATGGCCTCAGCTTTTGGTGATTCTAACACAATCTCGGCGCGTTTTGCGCTATTGATAATGAATGCTTCATTGCAGCCTGATTTGATTCCCATGAAAATGTTTCCTTTTACGAACGTGCCGAGAGGTTCGCCACCTTTTCTCATCTTCGTCAATAATCCCAAGGTAGCAGGCGACTCTAACCTCCACCCGAATCCGCTCTGTGGAAGCCGAATTGTAGGAATGTCAGTGAAGCGTGCTAATTCGTCCTCATTTCGTACATTCAGCGTGTTAATGAAATCAGATGAGTTCGGTTCGCAGTTGCGAGCTACAACGATGCAAGGATAAGTGATAGCATCGAAAATGGGCAGATCGCCAAAATCTATTACGGCGCGCAATTGGGTTTTGTTTGTAAGAAATCTTCGCAGGGGTTCACCGTATCCAGCACGAAAGAATTTGTTTGAACTAATGAAAGACAGCACTCCGCCCGGAGCCAGCATCTCAACCCCACGAGCGTAGAAGTAGCAGTAAAGGTCGGCTCGCTCCGAATGCACGAATCCAAAATGTTCCCGCAAATAGGGCTTGATGGCTTTGAATAGTTCCATCCGTACGTACGGGGGATTCGCCAGCACCAGATCAAAACCGCAGCGTTGCAGATTGCCGCTGATGGGTTTCGTGTTCTCGTCGGGCAAAAGTGAATCAGCGCGCGCCCGGACTGCCGGCCTGTGAAAAATCTCCGCGAAGTCAAGTTGCCACACAAAGGTTGGGTTGTCTTCGTCATTAAAAACGCTGGAGAGACGCTCAATTTCGTCATCCTTGTCGCGTTCGCCTTTTTTTCGCGCTACTGCAATCCGCATTTGGAGCTTGGCCATTTCGGCTTCGGCGGCGGCAAGTTGAATCATGCGTTCCGCGTCTTTATCTCCGGGCAGCAAGCCGTATTTGAGCTTGGCGGCGCTGAATTCGTATTTGGCCAGTTCAGCGGTGGCGTCGAGGGCGTCCAGTTGGGCGAGCCGCTTGTCCTTCTTCAACCGGGCCTCGTAGAAGCGGTGCTTGGCCGTGGCAAGTCTGTTCAGGCTCAAAGCAAAATCGCGCGAGTCAGTGGCGGTCTGCGGGAATTTAATGGCGTGGCCACGAATTTGTTCGATGAGCGAATCGGCCCGGCGAATTTTGAAATCAAGGTTTGGCAACGGCGTAATCCTTTTCAGCGCGCGGCGGAAATCAGGCAAAGCGCAATTGTCCGGGTCAACTTCCAGCGGATAGTCCACCATGAGGCTAATCCAGAGGCGTAGTTTGCAGATTTCCACGGCGCGTTGCTGAATGTCCACACCGTAGAGGACGTTTTCGATAATGCGTTTCTTGGTTTCGTAAAGCCATTCATTGTCCGTGGCCGGGTCTTTGCCGCGCGCCCTGGTTTGACAAAGCCGGTGGAGATTGACGAGTTCATGCAGCAGGCCGACAAGAAACGCGCCTGAACCAACCGCCGGATCGCACGCGCGGAAAGCGTCAAGCCGGTCGTCCAGCGAGCGAGCTTCGTTGGGCGTGAGGAGTTCGTTGAGCGTCGCGCGCCCCGCATCATCAAGCCCGTCGGCGGCTTCGAGCGCGAACAGCTTTTCGAGTCGGGCGGGCCAGTCGCCAGAATTGCCGTACGGGAATTGTTCCAACCACGCGCTGAGGCCCTCACGGCAAAGGTAATGAACAATCGGGCGCGGCGTGTAATAGCTGCCCGTGTCGTGCCGTGAAGTTCTGCCGCCGGTGTCGGATTGCTCAAGTTGCAGGACGAGCGACTCGAAAATCTTGCCGAGCATCTCCGGGTCAATCGCAACCTCCTGGTCCAGCGGCGTATCTTCGCGCACGGTGAAATTGTAGGCTTCGAGCAAATCGTCAAAAACCTGGCGGAACGCGGGATTCCCGATACGCATTCGCCCGCGCGCGGTGAGCGAGCCGCTTTCGTCGTCAAACAAACCGCCATTGAGAAATGGCAAGTCGCCAAGGTCAAGCTGCGGGAAAAATGCGTCCTCGTCGGAAAGTTTGACAAAGAAATATCTCAAAAACTTGTCATGGAACGAAGTGCCAGTGGTGTCCTCAGCGTCGTAGCGGTTAAAAGCGGAAATCAGGTAATCACGCCGGCGGTTTAACCAGCCTTTGCGCTGGATAAAATAGAGGAACAAAAGGCGGCTCAAAAGCGTCTGCGTTTCTCGTTCAGCGTCGGCGCGTTCCCAAGCCTGGTTGCGCGCAAGAACATCTTTGACGACAATATCAAACGCCTTGCGGAATGCGGCAAAGAATTCGTTGTTGAGTTTTTCGACGGAGAAGGCATCGGTGACATCCTCCATCGTAGTGCTCAATCCCTTTTCCGATAGGTGCATGAACCGCTCGGCAGCCGTTCGGCACGATTCATTCGGCCCAAGGATGTATGTGTAGCGACGAGGCGCGGTTTCGCGGCGAACCAGATTTCCCCTTTCGTCGAGGTCGGCCATGCGCGCAGCAAATGTAAAACGGAAATCGCTTCGTGGTGCGAGAAACACAGCCAAGACGCCATGATATTCGGCCTGGTCAATGAATCGTGCAACGAGGTTGCGCAAGCCAACGCGATTACGGAGGAGATCAATGCGGTCGCCAACTTTGACTTCCAACACGGCAAGCTGCGTGCGGTCACCAAGCCGGACGCGGCCAAGTTGCATGGCCTGTGGCGCATTGGGAACGGACACAGGCACAATTTGCGGCGAAGCAAAGACATCCGTGCCGGGGAGGATTTTGCGCAGGACCTCAAGCCAGCGTTGCTGGTCGTATTCTTGATGCAAAATGGCCTGGATTTCGCGCTGCGTCATGGGTTGTCGAAGGATTCCGAGAGAATGATGTCAGGCGTAGTGTCGAGGGCATGGGGAGCGGAGGTGACGGGTTTGTCCTCGGCCTGCTGCAACGGATAGGTGCGGAGAATCTGCATGAGTTTGTCCGCCAGCGCGGCGGGCGTGAGTTTCACGGTTTTCGTGGAGCGCTGAAGCTGGTTGACCTGGCGCTGCAAATTCTGGAAACGGGCGCGGCGGATGGCGGTTTTGGCAGCCTGAATCAGGGTGCGCTCATCTTCGTTCACAAAGGGAAGGTTTACGAAGCCATCGAGGTAACGCAAAGCCTTGAGTTCATTCGGGCCTTGCGTGGCATCCACGGTTTCGGCTTGCAATGCTTCGGCCACGACCGATTGCTTGAATTTTTCGAGCGCGGTGTTGATATGGTCATGGTGCGCAGCATGGAGCGGGATGGATTTCTCCTTCGGGTCGGGAGCGCGGAATTCATCAGCGGCTTCAAGCAAGGCAATTTCTTCAATGTTACCGTCGGGCTTGACCCGATAAAAAGCATCACGACGTTTGCTGCGAATGAATGCAACCGTGCCACCGACGCGGTTGGCATCAGCACGACCAACGCGGGCGCGCAGCGGCAGACCCTTTATGCGGCGGAATTCTTCCGGGTATTGTTTGCGGAACTGCCGAAGTTCCATGAGCAATGCGAGACGTTCGTCGCGCTCCTCCTCTTCGGGCGAGCGCTCGAACAGGCCGAAATTGTCCACTTCCTCTGTTTCCGAATAAATCTGGCTGTCCTCGCCCAGCGCGGTATGGAAAGCCTGCAATTTCATTATGGCTTTCTTCTTCAACTCGATGTCGTCGTCCACCTTCGCCGTGGGATAAAAATTGTAGATGTAGATTCTTGGAGCGGTTGTGCCGATGCGGTTCAGTCGGCCAATTCGCTGCATGAGCCGGGTAGAATTCCACGGCGTGTCGTAATTCACAACGACGTTGGCGCGGTGTAGATTCACACCTTCAGCCAGAACTTCGGTGGAAATCAGCATATCATAATGATCCGCCCTCTCTTGTTCGGCGGGCAGGTTGGCGTCGAAGTTCGCGCGCACTACCTGCATCCGTTCGGCGCGATTTTTTGAGCTGACGGTGAGGACACGGTTGTAGCCCGCCTTGGCAAGCTGCCCCAATAAATAGGTGGTGGTTTCTTCCGATTCAGAGAACACGACGAGCTTGTGTTGGCGGTTGATCTTTGGGTCGAACAGTTCATCTTTGAGACGGCGGAGAAATTCATCCAGCTTGGGGTCTTCCGCGACCGCTTTCCATTCTTCGTAAAGTTGTTCGAGCTTTTGCGCATCGGCTTCCAAGCCTGCGACAAAACCGTCCTCGAAATCAGATGGCGAGCAAATTTCAATAGTCGGGTCGGTGGGCTGGCGCTCGGAAATTTTGGCGATCAATTCTTCTTCGCGGCCTTCAACGAGGAATTCAGTGACATTGAGATTGGGCGCGATGTAAATAGTGCCCCGCGCAAACATGTCGCGCATGACATTCGTCGCATCACGGAAACGACGGAGCGATTCCTTGAACGCGTGGAAGCTGCTGTCGAGACGTTTAATGAGCAATGTGCGCATGATCGTGGCCAGTTGGGCCGAGATTCGATCAGCGTTTTGGTATTTGCGCTTTTTTTCAGGCTTCAAAAAACCGATGGCTCGATAGCGATTGTACGTGAGTTCGGCAAGCACACCCGGTTTATCAGGAGCAAGCACTTTGACTGTGCGGTCGTAAAGGTCCTCCAGCGCGGGCGGAAGCTGGTAAAGAATTTTGCGCGGCGGTTCAATTTTGGGAAAGACGACGGCTTGCTGCTCCAGGTCCTTCTTGTAGTCGTCATGTTCCATCAGGTCGTTGCGCGTGCGGCGCACGGTGACTTCGGAAATGACTTTGGTGCGAATGCGCTCGTAGATTGTTTTTACGCGCTTCCGGGCTTGTTCGATGTCAGGGAGTTTATGCGATTCCTGGTATTCCTTCTGACAACGGGCGAAGAAGTGTTGCAAATTTGCGATACTCAACGTGGAGTCTTTCAGGTCTTGGAAAAGCGAAATCAAATTGCGAATGTCGTCAGGGCGGTTGTTCAGCGGCGTGGCGCTTACGAGGATCACCCTTTTGGAAGCGCGAGAGCCGTCGGTCAGGAAATGTTGGGTGGGTGATTTGCAGATGCGCTGCAATTGGTCGAACGCTTCGGCGGTGTCGTTGCGAAATTTGTGCGCCTCGTCAACGATGATGAGATCGTATTTCTCCGGGTGCTTGACTTTGTGCAAGCTGCCGTTGGTAATGATGTCGCAATTATCGAGCCGGAATTGCTCCTTCGCGGTTTCCCGCCAACTGTCTTCAATGGCGGGCGGCACGACGATGAGGGTGTGTGAACGGTGCTCAGGAAAGCCGTTGTAGAAAAAGAATTTCTTGGCAATGAGCGTGGCGACCATCGTCTTGCCAAGGCCAACAACGTCCGCGAGGAAGAAACCGCCGTGTTTTTCGAGCAATCGAAAGCCGCTGGTCACTGCGTCAATCTGATACGTGAGCCGCTTGTAGCCTTCGGGCATGTCGGTGATGGCGTTCGGATCGTATTCGATGCTTTGGCCGAAGTATTCGAGCAGCAACTTGTGGTAAAGTTCGTAGGGCGTGACCGCCGCCGCCAGATAAGTGCTGTCGCGCACTTCCTTGAGGAAACTCGGCAGGATTGGGGCGGATTCTTCCCAAAGTTGCGCAAATTCATCCGTGGAGAATTTTACGTCATCGAAATCATGCAGCAGGACGTTGAATTCGTAATTGCTGACCTGCTCCTCCACGCCGATGCCGGCGGCGGTCAGGTTGGATGAGCCGGTGATGACGGCTCCGGGCTTGTGCTCGTTGAAACCTTTAGGGCGGAAGATGTAGAGCTTGGCGTGCAAGCGCTTGGCCGGGTGGGCACGGAGTTCGATCTTTTTGGAGATCACGTCTTCAACGAACTGGAGGATGCCGGTTTCGATGTCGCGTTTGTATTCCGCGCCTTGAATGTCGTTGCGCAGCCAGATGCGAAATTCATCGAGTGCCTTGGTCGAGTCGGGCATAAAAAGCAATCCGCGCCGGTGATAATCCGCCATGATTGCATCCACGTTGATGCCAACCAATATTCGGATGTGTGGAACTCTTTGGAGATAAGGGCGGAGCGCGAAATATCCAGACGAGCGCAAATATCCAACGAGCGCGTCAAACCATTCGATGTCGGGATTGCTCTCAAAGACGCCCTGAAATTTCTTGAAGAGCGTCTGCTCGCCGTAGTTGGTGAAGAAGCGCGTGGACATGGCGATTACTCTTTATGGAATTGCCGCGCCGCTTCGCGGCTAATTTGGAAACCGCTATTTTCCCTGATGCCAGAAGTGCTGTTTTGACTGGGCATAATCCATTTGGATGATTGGCGAAAATTCGGGAAGTTGCAGCAAAAAAACGTGCCCTGCGGGGAATCTTGGCATGGGCGTAGGAATCTTTCGCTTTGAACGCCCTTGTGGCCGGGCTGTTATCGTGCGCGCCCTCAGCCATGTTCTGGGTCGTGCCAAGTGCCTCTGCAAATGGCCCCAAGCGCAGCAGCAGGTGGCCTCCAAGCGCAGGGGTTCGCGTGGTGGGCGTCGTTCGCGGTGAAAAACGCTCGTCTGGTTTGTGCCGCCGCTTACAGGGCTCAGGACTTTTTGGGAGATGGCGTCCCTCCGCCTGAAGGCGGAACTCCGAACAGGAGTGGCTCCGCAGGAGCGTCGCCCTACCGCTCTACAATTGGCGTGGCACGGACGGGCACTGACTGACACGGACGCAGGTGGCGAAGGTTTCCCTTCATCAGCCAGCCGTGCCAGCAGCGCCGCTCTTCGTTGGTGGCATTCCATCCGGCTGCGCGATTTCTTGAACTGCGCCATGGGGCTTTGAAAAATGTCATGGCCGGAGTGATGGCTGCCAGGGCGAGGCTCCCACCGAAGGCGGCTCACCAGCAGGTTCGCCCTACCGCTCTGCAATTGGCGTGGCACGGACGGGCACTGACTGACACGGCTGGCTCATGAAGGGCCGGATGTGAGAATGGGAAACCTCCTTTCCCCGCCCTCTCCTCCACAAGTGTGTGGAAGAGAGGGAGATGACGGGGAAGGTTTCCCTTCATGAGCCAGCCGTGGGGCTCGGGACTCTTTGGGGGATGGTGTCCCTCCGCCTGAAGGCGGAACTCCGAACAGGAGTGGCTCCGCAGGAGCGTCGCCCTACCGCTCTGCAATTGGCGTGGCACGAACGGGCACTGACTGACACGGCTGGCTCATGAAGGGCCGGATGTGAGAATGGGAAACCTCCTTTCCCCGCCCTCTCCTCCACAAGTGTGTGGAAGAGAGGGAGATGACGGGGAAGGTTTCCCTTCATGAGCCGGCCGTGGGGTGACCCCTTTTGCGGTTGAAAATCAACCATCTGATGGACGAATTTCACATGGATGATTTTGCGGCGAGGGTTGATACCAGTTCCAGTTCGCAATTGCACTATGCCGCTCCTACGGAGCTTTGGTTTTTTTGGGTTGTTACTACAAATATGCCGCTCCTACGGAGCTTGCGGCCGCAGTTGACAGTGCAGTTCCGTACTGCAAATGGTATGACTCCTTTTTTGAGCCTCCTGACGTCGTCTCCTACAGGAGGAGCTTTGGGCCGCAGTTGGCAGGCCGTTCAAAAAGCAGGGGCCGACGTCAGGAGGCTCTGATCATGGCCTCGTTTTCGAGGAAATTTGAGCTTCCTGACGCCGGCTGCTACAGGAGTTGGTTGTTTTTGAACGGGCTGCCAGGGCGAAAGAGCGCAGCGCGGCCCAAACGGCGGGCACGGGCAGGGCCTCAAGGCCGCCGGGATGGCGCAGGATTTTCAGGCGCGGGGATTGCGGGCGCCAGGTTGTCAAGTCTGTTTCTCCCCAAAGGGCCAGTCCCGGCAAATCCAACGCCGCCGCCAGGTGGGTGACGCCGGAGTCGTGTCCGAGGAAGGCGGAGCAGGCTCGCATGAGCCGGGCCAGGTCGGGCAGCGGGAGGTTTTGGGCGAGGCGGACCCGGCCATGGGGCAACGCCGCCGCCAGGCGGGCGCAACGATCCCCCTCCGCTTCGCCGCCGATGAGCAGGAAGTCACAGGCGGTTTGGCGGGCCAGGCGCTGGAGCAGTTCCGCCCACCTGGGTTCCGGCCAGTTTTTTCGGTCGCTGCCGCTGCCGGGATGGAGGGCCAGGCGCGGCGGGCGGGCGAGCGGAGCGGACAAGGGGAGGCGGGGACGGGGATCGGCGCCGCGAATGCCGAGCGCTTGCAAGGGGCGGAGCAAGAGTTCGGTGGCATGAATCCCCAACGATTCATCCGGGCGATGGGGTCCGGCGATGAAATTCGCGGAAGAACAGCGGGCCAGGTTGGAACGGAAGACGCCCGCCGGATCGTGGAGAAAGGACAGGATGCACTCAAACCCCGCGAACCAGGCGGCCACCTCCGCCGGCCAGGAGCCATCGGGGACAAAGAAGCCGGCAAGGCGCGGAGATTCCAGGGCGGCAACGTCATCCGCCAAACCGGCGGCCACAGCCAGGGAGGCCGCCGACGGATAGCCGAGGATTTCCAGCCGGCGCCGGGGAAAGCGCAGGCGCAGGGCGGCGAGCACTGGGAGAGTCAAAATGAAATCTCCCAGAGCGCCTCCTCGAACCACCAAAATCCCTCCCTTGCCCGTATTCTCCAGGCCGGCCATGCGCAGGCGGAGGATGCCTCCGGCAAGGGCGGTGCGCAGCTCAAATTCTTGGGAGAACAGTGACAAAGCGGGACTTTCGTCCCCTTTTCCCCGCGCGCATTGGAGAGGGAAAGGGAGAGGGGAATCGAAGCAGGGCCTCCTCTCCCCTGCCCTCTCCTCCACAAGTGTGTGGAGGAGAGGGAGATGGAACGCGCATGGCCCAGATTCAGGGGTTCAATGCGCGAAAATTATCTTAGGCGAAATCTCTCCCCTACCCTCTCCTCCACAAGTGTGTGGAGGAGAGGGAGGGAACCTGAATCATTAGCGATATGGTTGGGAATTCACCAAAAAGGTGGACCAGTTTCGGACGCCAGATTCCGTCGGCGAGACGCCGACGGATGCGACCGGGACGGTCGCGCTCCCGAACAAGTCGCTAATTGGGGTAAAATACGGCTCAAGTATTGTCTGTGCGAGCCGATGGTTTTAAGTGGAATCTGCGATGTCGCGTAGTCGTTCAAATTGCCATCCCATCCGGGGAAGAATATGCCTGCGGCCAAAGGCTCCTGGCTTGGCCTGGGCTTTTGCCGGAGGGGCGCCTTGAACCTATCACTGCCGCCCAGAGCGTTATGACAGCCGATGACATCATTTCCCAGGTAAAGGACCTGCCGGTGGTGTCGGAAACGGCGCGCAAGCTGGCCCTTCAACTCAATGAGCCGGAGTTGCACCGGGACGAGATCGTGCAAACGCTGCGTTGCGACAATGTCCTCACGGCCAAGCTGCTGCGGGTCTGCAACTCGGCCGAGTTCGGGGCGCGCGAGCCGGTTGTATCCATCGACCAAGCCTTGCTGCTGCTGGGCGACAACATGATTTTCCGGCTGGTCTGCTCGATTGGTTTTGGCGGCTCATTGGGGGCGTCGGCGCCCGGTTACGACACCGAAGCCAACGGCCTGTGGAGCCATTCCTTGAGCACGGGCGTGGGGGCCGAATACCTGGCGGAGGTGGAGTCCTACGGCAATTTTCCGCCCTCCACGGCCTTCACCGCCGGCTTGCTGCATGACATAGGCAAATCGGTCATCCGCAAAGTATTGACACCGAAAGACCGGGCGGAAATTCGGGCCAAAATCACCGCGCAGTCGCTGTCGCGGGACGAGGCGGAGAAGGCGGTGTTGGGGGCGGACCATAGCGAAATTGGAGCGTGCTTGCTGAAGCGATGGTCATTGCCGGAACCGATAATCGAAGCGGTGGCCAATCATCATGCGCCGGTGATCAAGCCGGACATCCAGTTGTCGGCGGTGGTTTATCTGGCCGATTGCGCCGCCCACCTCTCCAATTCGGGCAGCCCCACCCCCGGATGGCAGGCGCAAGCCGACCAAGCCAAACGAACGGCCGCGGAAATGCTGGGCATGGACGTGGCCCGTTTGGGACAAATCGTGTCGGGCATCCAAGACGCCATGCACGCGCTGCCACAGCTCATGGCGGCGGCTTGAGAGAGCCTTGCAGAACATCGGACAACCCGGACAAATCCGACGGATGGGCCAACATTTCTTTTCCCTGAGTTAGACGACGGTGGCGGTTTCGGCTTGCTTGACAGCGGCGCCCAAGGCCTGCGCGGCCGAGGGCAGGACGGTTAGCAGGTTTTCCAGCCGGGCGTTGATGTGGCCGGTCAGGGAATGGGCTTTGCAGGTTATCAATCGCCGGTACCACTTCAGAAACTCCTGGCTGACGAGCGTTTCGTTATGCGGCGTAAATTGCCGCCGGCATTCGCCCGCCGCCAGTTCGCAAAGAACCAGGGCCGCCAGATGCCGCGCGGAGTTTGGGAAATGGGCCCGGGTCCACAGAGGCAGGGCCAAGGCGGCCTGCTGACTGAGCATGAGCGCTTCGGCGCGATGCAGGAGGACCGTGGCATCGTCGGGGGAATGTTTCATCGCTTCACCGGTCCAGTCCCTAGCAAACTCCAGAAACTCAGGCTGACTCAGGGCGACCTGGCCGCCGAACTGCCAGACGCGGAGCTCGCGGCTGTCTTCGCCGACCAATTCAGTGGCCAGCTTCAGGGCCTCCAGCGGCCGGCCTTGTTGGAACTGGAATTTGGCAAAGTCGAATCGAACGGGGCGCGACTTGGCGTCTTCGGCCAGGGCGGCGCGGAAGGCCTGTTCCGCCTCGGCCGTCTTTCCGAGGGCGGCGAGGGAAAGCGCCAGACAATGGTTGGGGCCGGCCTTGCGGATTTCCTTGTGAATGGGGCACAGAGCGGGCTGGGCGCGTTTGGCCAGGCACAGGCGCATCTGCTCCGCGGCGGCGGCGGGGTTCTTAAGCTCCATCTCGGCCAGTCCGAGCATGAAATGCTGCGAGGCCGTCAGCCCGGAGGATTGGGCGAAGGGCTGGCGCCAAAGCTCCACGATTTCGCTGAAGCGGCCGGCGCCGAGCAGGTGGGTGGTGAGTTGGGTGAGGAGCGTTTCGCGCAACTCGGGCGCGACCTGCCGCGCGGGCAAGGCGGACATGAGGCGCAACGCCTCGCGGTATTGGGCCAGGCCGGCATCGAACTGGCCGGCGTGGATCAATTCCAGTCCGAGGTTCATGACCAAGTTAGGCTCACCGGGCAATTCCTCGATGGCCAGCCGCAGCAGGCGCAGGTTGCGTTCGGACTTGCCGCGGCTTTTGACCAGTTCCTTGCTGTAGCCGTGATGGAGCAAGGCGGCGCGGCCCAGGCGGTTCTCCAGGCCCCACTCTTTGGCCCGCACTTCCAGGCTGCTGAAGATTTGCTCGTGAACGCGGCCGACAAAGAAAAGGCCGGGGGCGTTGCGGAAGAGGCGCGGCACATAACTGCACCCGTCCTCTTCCAGGCCCTTGTCGATGATGGGCAGGCGATAACCCATGACTCCGTCCGCCTGCATTTCCTCCAGGATCGTCTGGCGGTGTTCGGGCAAGAGCTCTTCATCGGCGTCCAGAAACAAGACCCAATCCCCCGCGGCATATTTGAGCGCCTCGTTGCGGGCGGCGCTGAAGTCGTCGCACCAGGCAAAGGAATGCACCCCGGCCTTGAATTTTTGGGCGATTTCCACCGTGCGATCCGTGGAGCCAGTGTCAACCACAATAATCTGGCCGGCGATGCCGCGGACCGATTGCAGACAACGCTCCAGGAATTGCTCCTCGTTTTTGGCGATCAAACAGACCGAGAGGCGCGGGACTTCGCCGGCCTTCCCGGCGATGGAGGGAGGCAGGGGGAAGCGCCCCGATGCCGCGTGGCTGCGCGAATTGGCCCTGGCAAATTGCCTGGCTGGTTTCCAGGACGGGGCCAGGCGGGCCGCGTATTGACCGCAACGACAGGCCGTCCCAGGGTCAGCCGCAGCCCGCGCCACTTCGCCGAGGAACAGGCAGGCTTCGGGATGAAAGGGCCGGATTTGCAGCGCGGCGCAGGCGGCTTCCCATGCGGCCTTGAAGTTCCTGGCTTTGAACAAAGCGCGCGCCTCGCCCAAATGGCCGGCCAGGGCGCAGGGCGGCAGTTTGATGGGCGTGGCGGCCTTGGCGGCTTTGACGGGTATGGCGGCGGCGGCCATGGGGGCAGCTTCGTCCATGAACCGGAAAAGCAAGGCTTCCCATTCGTTCCACTCGCGTTCGCGCGGGAATTGGCGGGCGGTGGCCAGGCCGCCCTGGACGAGTTTCTCGCGCAGGGCATGGTCGTGGATCAGGCGCTCGACGGCGTCGGCAATGGCCTGGGGCGATTTGATCGGCACCAGCAGCGCGTTTTCGCCGTCGCGGCAATACTCCATGGCCCCGCCGGTCGCGGTGCAAACGACTGCGCAACCGGCCGCCATCGCTTCCTGGGGCGGACGCGGGCAGGAGTCATAATGGGAGGCGTAAATGTGGATATGAGAGGTGCCGAACAGGACGGTCTTCATCTCGTCGCCCGGCGCGATGTAAAACTCGCACGGGAAATGGGCGAAGATGCCCGGGCCGCCGGCGGACATGCGCACGGCGGTGAAATGCGGATATTTGCGCGCCAGAATCTGGAGGGCGTCGTGGATGTCCTGGATGCCCTTGAAGAGCAGCGGCTCGGCTTCGGTGCCGCGCGAGTCCGGGCCGACAATCAAGAGGCGGAACCTGGAGCCGGGCACGGATCGCTGCAAGGGGCGGAAGATGGTCTGGTCGGTGCAGACGGGCAGGATGGCGTCGGGAGGCCGCCCGCACAGCTTCTGCACGGCGTCGGCCAGGTTGCGCGAGTTGGGGACGAAGCGGATGCCGGGCAGCAGGTAGGAGGCGCGGGAAAGTTCGCGCCACTGGCGGTTTTGCGGCGTGTCCGCCATGGTGGAGTCGGAGAAGACATATTGATCGCCCTGGGCATAATATATTTTGACATGGGCTTTGACGGCCGCCAGCTCGGGCGCGTTGATGAAATAGGTGGCCACCACGACGTCGCTCGGCGGCACGGAAGCGGCCAGCGGCCGTCCGGCGGGCGCCTGGATGACGCGGGTTTGAAACTGGAACCAGTCCGGCTTGGCGGTGTGGGTCACGAGAGTGACATCATGGCCGCGGCGGCGCATTTCCTCCGCCTGGCGCAGGAGGGTCTGGTTGCCGCCCGTCACGCCCAGAATGCTGCTGATCAAATAGGTGAGACGCAGGCGCGGGCGGCCGGGCTGGACACCGGGAGAAAGAGCCGCGCCGGTGGAAGGGGCCGGGGTGGCCGCTGGCGCGGCAGTCTTGGCCGCGGCATGGCGGGCCAGGAGGTCCGTGGCGGCTTGCCGGATGGCTTCGGGGTAAAGCGAGGGATGATTCTGCACGATTTGGGCAATGAGGCGTTCCCGCTTTTCATTGGCGTTGCTCAACATGGAGCGGCCGCTCTTGCGATAGAGGAACAGCGGTTCATGCAGGCAAAAGCCGTCCCAGCCGCGCTCCACGCAGCCAATCCAGAAGTCCCAATCCTCGTAGCCTTCGCGCATGGCCTCGTTGTAGCCGCCGACCTGCTCCCAAGCCGAGCGGCGGATGAGAGAGCAGACGCAGGCGATGTTATCTTTGGCGACCAGGGTGGCGCGGTCGAAATCAGGCAGCGGAAACTCCGTGTTGAGTTCGCCGAAATGCTGGATATGGGTGTAGGCAAAGCCGACCTTGGGATGCTGGTCGAGAATCGGCGTCAATTTGGCCAGCAGCGCCGGCTTGATCTTGTCGTCGGCGTCCAAAGGCAGGAGATACTTGCCGCGGGCGGCGCGGAAGCCGGCGTTGCGGGCGGAGGAGAGGCCGCCGTTGGGTTTTTCGACGAGGCGGATTTGTTTGCCGGGATATTTGGCAATCAATTTTTTGGCGGCTTCGCTGGTGTGGTCCGGGCTGCCGTCGTTGACGATGATGATTTCCCAATCGGTGAAGGACTGCGCCAGCACGCTCTCGACGGCCTCGGACAAAAAATGCGCCTGGTTGTAGCAGGGAATGACCACTGAAACCACGGGCGCGCCGTTGGCCGGCGGGACGGCGGGCGGGGCGGGCAGGGCCGGAGCGGCAGCCAAAGAGGACAGGAGTTTGGAGGCGGTTTGCTGCGCCACTTTGTCGTGGGTGGCTTTGGCCAGCTCGAGGCCCAGTTTCAAGAGCGTCGCGGCCAGGTTGCGGTCCAAGGGGCACAATTCCTCGCCGATGGTCAGAAGGGCCTCCTGCACAAGCTGCGGATGCTGGCACTTTTCCACCGACTTGATCGCTTCAGTGAAGAGGCGTACGGCGGCTTCGGTCTGATTTTGTTGGATGAGGAACCTGGCCGTTTCCATCTTGGAGCGCCACGCGATGACCGAGCGCATTTCCACGGGGCCCAGCATGCCCTGCTCAGCCATCCGGTCCAAGCGCAGTTGCTGGCCTTGGGCAAAGAGAACCAAGTCGCGCAAGGCATCGGGCACGGCGTCCAGGTAGGGCTGGATATTGCGCATTCTGTTTCGATAGAGGTTGTTGGTTCGCAACATGCTGTCGGCATTGACTCGATACCAAAACAGGAACTCGGGCACGACCATGAGCTTGCAGCCGTGCAGAACCGCCTTGGCAAAGAACTCCCAGTCCTCGTGGCCCACGCCATAAACCTCGGTAAACCCGCCCAGCTTCTCAAAACAGGAGCGCCGCACCAGGGCGTTGGCATCACCAAAACAATTGCGGAAGGCCCCCGCCACCGCAGCGCCGCCCAGGGGCAGCCAGCGGCCTTCGGGCGGGGAGCGCCGGTCCGGGGCCATGTTGCCGGAAAAACAATTCGATCCGCAGGTGAGGATGTCGGCGCCGGAGTGGAGGGCGGCTTTGACGAAGGTGGAGAGTTCGTGCGGTTCGGCAAAGTTATCGTCATCCATGAACAACAGGAACTCGCCGGTGGCGTTTCGGACGGCGGTATTGCGGGCGGCGCCAAGGTAGCTGTTTTGTTGGCGGACGATTTTCCAGCCATGCCGCGCAAAGAGAGGCTCCAGTTCTAGCAAGGCGTTGACGGCCTCGGGTTTGGTGCTGCCATCGTCCACCAGCACGACTTCGAAGTTTGGATAATCCAACGCCTCGACGGAAGCCAGGGCCTGGCCCAGCAGATTGGGCCGGTTGAAAGTGGTCAGACAGACACTGACCTTGGGCAAGCTCGACGGTTTGGCAGGCTCGGCCGCTTTAGCCTCCTGCGGGGGGAGGAGGCTTTCGTGCCAGGCAACCCAGGCCTGTTTGTTGGCGCGCGCATCCACCGCGCCGCGGGCGGGACGGAACCCCTGCAAGAGGGCGGTGGAAAGCTGGGCAGCCAGCGCCTCCGATTTCGCATCAAAGCACGCGCCCTCCACGTCCTCGGGAGCGATGATCTCTGAAACGCCGCCGCCCCGGTTCGTCATGAATGAGATCCCAAGTCCAAGGCACTCGCCAATGGTGCAACAGAGCTCTTTCGTCAGGGCCGGCAAAATGGCCAGGCGCCCTTTCCGCCTCAAAAACTCGAATTCCTGCGGCTTGCTCAGGTCTGCAATGATGTCGGTCTTCCACCCCCAAGGCCGGGAGCGCTGGGAGATGTAGTCGCGGGCCGCTTTGTCATCCAGGCTGGAAGTGCCCAAGAAGGTGACGCTTTGGACTTTCTTCGCGGCGGGATCGGACAAGCGATCCAAGGCATCGCAAAAGAACGCCACCGGGTTGCTTTGTTCGAGGGGGCCGAAAAACACCAAGTCTGTGATGTCCTGAAGATGATTTGGGGCGGCTTTCTCCGCCGATTTGCCGCCATGAGGGAACAGGTGCGGCTGGACGCAGGAGGCGGCGGGAAGCTGCCAACCGCGATCCTCGACCCAGTTGAGCAAATACTGGGTTGGGCTGAACGTGACGTCGGACAACGCCACCGATTGGCGTTCCATGAAATCCTGTTCCAAATCGTTAAACTCCGACAGGTGGTCGCTGGCGGCCATTTTCGCCCAGGCGATGCCGGCGTGCAGGCCGACACAGAAAGTGGACCGGGCAAAGGCCAGGCCCTGCTTTTTGGCCGTCAAAGCGAGGTAGCCGTAGCCTTGCCATTCCGGGAAATGGATGACGTCGAAATGGTCGTTCTTTTTCAGCCAATGATAAGCTTCCCAGGCCACCAGGATGCGCATGGAAGTGCCCAGGCGCAGGTCCTTGCTCAGGAACAGGGGCGCCAGCGTGAGGTTGCGGCGCTTAAATTCATTGACCCAATAATCGATGTCGTGGCTCTCCGCGCGTTTGCCTCCCAGGTAGAGGCAAGTCACCTGGTGTCCCGCCTCCGCCAGGGCCTCGGCCAGGGCGGTGCAGGTGGCGCTCATCCCTCCATTTCGGACTCCGGCGAATTGGGGACTCGCCATGCAAATCCGCAGAGGGCGGGGGTTTTTCCGGGCGTTTCCAGAAGGCAGGGGCGGAAACAGCCGGGGTTCCTTTCGAGTGCTCAACAGGTGTGTGCTCATGTTTTATCAATCTTGCGGTTGACGAAGAACGTCAGGGTATTCCGCCCCCACGGGGCGTTGTGCGTGTTGGTGGACCGAAGATAGCCGGTCTCCTGTGGATCCTGTTCGAAGCCGTTGTCCTTCATTTTGGCGATCCAGTATGCGGTGGGTTGGCAGTTGACGTGGTGATAGCCGATCTGGCCAACGTCGCCGTGCGTCATGCAGACGTACTTGCAAGCCCGGAATGAGGCCATGAAATTGGGGATAAATTGCTCTTCGACATGTTCCACAAATTCGCAGCACCAAGCCAAGTCGAACGCGCGCGCGGGAACGAACTCTCCCCGGGTGTAGTCATGTTCAATCATCAGGGAAGGACATTGGCTTCTTTCCAGCGCCTCCTTCCAGCCTTCGATGCCCAGCACAAAAAGCCCTCTGTCGGCGAACCATTTCGTGCTCCAACCTCCGCCGGCGCCAACATCCAGCACGCTGGCGATGCCGTATTTGCCGATCAAATGCTCCCAGACGTCCGGCATGAAGAGGTTCTCGTCCGGTGCGTCAAGGTAAGAGCCGCCCAAATGAGCGTTTGGACGTCTGCGGATGGCGACATCGTGGTATCCCCAGGGATGCAGGCCCAAGTAGAGGATTTCGAATCCCTGACGGAGACAAAGCTCGTTGACCGCCCGGCACACCCCATACTTGATGCCTTCCAAGGGTGAAAAAACGGCGTAATCGTTGCACACAATCCATCCGTCGTCCTGAATCTTGAGCGCCGCCTGTTCGAGATCGCGCCTTACCCCGGCGTAAGAATGGTCCGCGTCGATGTAGATCAAACCAAAATGCCGATCCGGCATGGCGCTCAAGAGCGAAGCGGCATCGCCATGATGCAGTTCCACGACTCCCGCGTCAATGACCGCCTGGAAATAGGCGAAGTCAAATGGGGTAAAATCCGTGTCGTAAAGGTGCAAGCGGCTGGGGTGGATCGCGGCCAGGATTTTCCTGGCGAAAGAGCCGGTTTGGGTGCCGAGCTCGGCGCAAACCATGCCCTTGGGCAGCAGAGGGAGAATGTCCTCCCGGCTGGGGAGAATGCGGCTGTTTTTGAGTTCCGCCGAGGTCAACTTCGGCGGCACGACATCCTCGAAGAACTTGTCTCCAGCGGCCAGGAATTGCTCCAGATCCCGTCGTGCCTGCTCCGGCGTAATGGCACGGCCCCCGACCGGCGGAATGCGCTGCGGAGCGGCCGGCTGGCGCCGCCGCCTCCCCTCCACCCAAATCGCCATGTCAGAGAGATTTTTTGCGGGCTTCGCCTTCTCCGCCGTCTCCTCGATCATCTGCCCGGCCTCCGCGTCCTGCGGGTCAAGCCGCAGAATGCGCTGGCAGGTCTTTTCCGCCGCCTGGTACTGCCCGCCGTTCAGAAAGCTCCGGGCCAGAACTTTGAGTGCGCTTCTGTCGCGCGGATCCGCCGCGAGGGCCTGGACGGCTGCCTGTGTCGCTTGGCTGGATGGCCCGGGTTTTTGGCAGGCGGGAGCGCCCACGGAAGGCGCCAGGCCCTCGCCTGCCTCCGCATCGCCGTTGGATGCCTTCAAGCCTTCAACCTGGTCTGCGGTGACACAAGCATTCATATCATTTCATGACTCATTGCACACGATCCGGCGCCGGCCGTCGGCCGCTTAAGCTATAAAATCCAGCAACGAAACGCTCATGATCTTCGTCCCGCTCTCCAGGGCAGCCTCGTAGGCCGTCTGGGTCTGGCTCAACTCCGTCAGCGTCGTCGCCATGTCGGCGCTGGTGTCGCCGGAGATTTGCGTGGTGATATTGGTGCTTTGGGCGCTGAGGAGGCTCTTGGCGGCGGTCAGGGCGGACTGGACCACGGCGTTGGCGCTGATTTGGGTGGTGACGTTGTCCTCGTCCTTCTGCAAGGCCGGCGCATCGGTGGAGGAGATGGCGCTGGTATTGCCCGAGGCCAGGTCGGCTTGCAGCGCGAGGAGGTGATTGAACAAGTCCGCGCCGGTGGTGGTGTTGGTAAACAGGCCATCCGTGCCGGAGCCGAGGACCTGGGCCGACACCTTGGTGTTGGGCCCGATGTCACTCTGCGCCACCTCCGTGCCGGCATGGGGATTGTAGGTGACGGACGTGACAATGCCGTTGGAGGTGGTGGAAAGAAAGGGGGTGGCGTTGCAAGCGGTGCCGCTGAACAGATAATTCCCATCGGCGTCCTGCGTGTTGGCCAGTTGCAGGGCCTCCTGGAGAATGGACTCGATCTGGGTCGCATAAGTGGAGAGCTGCGTGGAGGAGTTCGTCCCGTTGGAAGCCTCGGTGGCGATGTCGTTGGCCTGGCTGACGAGGGTTTGCAGGCTGTTCATGGCGGTGGCGGAGGAGGTCGCGGTGGCTTGAAGCTGCGTGACGTTGTTTTGGTAGGCGGCGTTGGCGGCGGAGTCGCCCTGGAGGGCCAGGACCTGGGTCATGGCCGCGGGGTTGTCCTCCGGCAAGGTCATGGACAGCCCGGTGGTGGCCTCACCTTGCAGCGTGTTCTGCTGCTGCTGCAACTGCTGCACCTGGTTGAGAAAATTATTCGTAAAGTCCAGATCGGATATGCGCATAATGTGAATGGGTTAATGGTTTACTCCGTCTTCATGCCCAGCACCGTTTCCAACATTTTGTTCACCGTCGAAATCAATTCGGCCGAGGCTTCATAGGCCTTCTGGAACTGCAGCAAGTTGGTCATTTCCGTGTCGGTGTCCACGCCGCTGGCCGAGGCGCGCTGCTGGGTGAGCATTTGGGCCACGGAATTGCTGTTGTCGAGCTGGTCGTTGACCGATTGCAGGGAAGAACCAAAAGACCCCACCGCCTGCGTGTAGTACTGGCTGAAAGTCTGATTGTTCAGGCTGGCCGACGGCGTATCGGCCAGTTGCAGCAACTGCAGCACAACGCCATTGTCCCCCGGCTCTCCCGTGCTGCTGGCTTGGAAGGTCGAAGGATCACTCAGCAGCGTGCTGTTGACCGCGATGTCCGCAGCGCCCGAACCGGTGAAGAATAGCTGGTCGGTGTCACCGTTCAAATCGGTGCCCTGTTCATACACTGTGTTGACCTGGTTGATGAATTGGCCGGCCAGGGTGTTGAGGGAATTCTGCAAAGTGGCCAGCGTTCCGTCGCGGGCGGTGATGCTGCCTTCAATGCTGCCACCGGTCAGGGTCAGATCGCTGCCAAAGCTCGTCCCAACGTAGAGTTGGTTGTTGTCGCTGTAGGTCGAGAGATCATTCGTCCTCGTGCCGTCGGACACAAAGTTGGCCCCGTTGATATCTACATTGACGGCGCCGTTGGCCTGGGTGGAAGTCGTCACATCCACGTAGCCCGACAGGTTCTCGATGAGCTGCTCGCGCTGATCCACCAATTGTTCCGCCGTTCCGCCGCCGGCCTGGACATCCATGATTTGCTGGTTGAGGGAGGCAATTTCGCTGAAGTCCTGGTTGACGGCGTTGACGCCGTTCTGAATGGAGGAATTCAAGCCGGCGTTGACGGTGTTCAAACCGGAGGAGACCTCGTTGAACTGTTCCGCCACCTGCTGCGCGGCCTGGATGACGGCCTGCCGGTCCGAAATATTGCTGGGATTGGTGGAAAGGGTCTCCAGGGAGCTGTAGAGGTTGGACAAGTCCGCCGTCAATCCGTTGCTGCTGGAGGCGCCGCTGTCGGAGCTGCTGGAGCTGCTGCTTAATTGCTCATCCAAATAGGCCTCCGCATCCTGCAAGGCGCTTTGCTGGGAGGTGAGGGAGCCGGTGACGCTGCCTTCCGCCGCGATTTGGGCGTCCAACAGGGCGTTGCGCAAGGAGGTGATGGAGACGGCCTGGACGCCGGTTCCCTCCTCGCCGATGGTTGTGTCCAGGGGTGTGGCTTCCTGGAGTTGCACCTGCTCGTCGGCATAAGCGGGATTGTTGACGTTGGCCAGGTTCTGGCCCGCCACGGCGGTCGCCTCCTGCTGCACGGAGAGTGACTCGCCACCCATGTTCAAGACGCCAAATAATGAAAGCATAAGCCGGTGGGTTTAGCCGAACGCCTCATAAGAGGGACGGGGGTTGATGCGCCGAAAGTTCATGGCGCCGCGGTCGTTGTAAACGCGGGTGATGCGCGAGGGGAAAAGGGAGCCGAGCAAACTCTGCATCAGTTCGATGGAACGGCTCAGGCGCAGATGGTTTTGCCGGGCCCGCTGCCGCACGCGCGCCAGCAGGTCGTTGTTTTGGCGCACCAAGCCGGCCAGGAGGGGCCGGCCATCCTCCGGCAGCAGCGCCATCAATTGGGCAAAAGTCGTGTCCCTGGCCTGGTGCAGCGTTTCCGCCAGGCGGGCGCGGCATTCCTCGCGGTGTTGGCGGGCCTGTTGCATGGCCAGGCCCTGGCGTTTAACCGGGCCGATGGACTGATAGACTTCTTCGGCGGACCTGGCCCCGATCTGCCGCTGCTGGCCATCCAGCAAGGCCAGCATTTCGCCGTATTGTTCCAATTCCTGGCGCAGGGCGCTGACTAGATTGGCGATGCTCTCCGTCATGAATCAATGAGGGCCGGGCTTGGCGGCCGGGGCGGCGGCGGGCCTGGGCGGGGCCTGCTCCCCGGCTTTGGGCAACACTTGGCGGACCAGTTGCTTCTCCAGACTCCTGGCCAGCCCGAACGACCCGGAACGGCTGATGCTGTCCGCCATCTGGTTATCAATCATGTCGTTGTAAATGTCCTTTTCGTTGGAGTCCTTCTTTTCGAAGGAGGGGATGACGGTTTTGCGCGCTTCACTCAGGATTTGCCGCAGTAAGATCGCCTCGAATTGCCGGCAGGCTTCCTTGACCTTGTCCTCCTTCGACACGTTCGGGTTGGCCGCCAGTTTGTCAAAGGGGATGGCGGAAGCCTTGACCTGGGGTTGGAGGGGGGAGATGTCCATGGTTTAACGGATGATCAATTCAGCCTGCAAAGCGCCGGCCTCCTTCATGGCCTGGAACACGGACATCATGTCGCGCGGCGTGACTCCCAGGGCGTTCAAGGCGGAGGCCACACGTTCGACGGTGGGCAAATCGGGCAAGGCAACCATCGCCGCCTTTTCCTCCTTCACCTTGGTATCGGTCTGCTGCGTGACGACCGTCTGGCCGGTGCGGCTGAAAGGATTGGGCTGCGACACATTCGGAGTCGAAGCGATGCTGATGGTCAGGTTGCCGTGGGAGACGGCGCAACTGGAGATCTGGATGTGGGAGGTGGTCACAATCGTGCCGGTGCGCTCGTTGATGACGATGCGCGCCGGAACATCCGTCTCCACCTGCACGCCTTCCAACATGGAAATGAAATCCACCGGATCGCCTTCAAACTCATCCGGGACGCGCACCCGGACGGTGGTGGAATCCAGGGCCAGCGAGCTGTTGGTGAACTTGTTGTTCAGGGCCAGGGCCAAATGGGCCGCGGTGGTGAAGTCCGCCTCGCGCAAGATCAATTCCAAATGGTGGTCGTTGACGATCTGCGCCGGGATTTCCTTCTCCACCAAGGCCCCGTTGGGGATCAAACCGACCGTGGGATGGTTTTTCTGCACGGAGGCCCCCCCTGCCCCTTCGGTCCCCGAGGCCACGGCTCCGAGGATCAGCGCGCCCTGGGCGACGGCATAGACCTTCCCGTCCGCGCCGAGCAAGGGAGTTTGCAGCAGGACGCCGCCTTGCAGGCTCTTGGCATCGCCCATCGAGGCCACGTTCACATCGAGCCGGGTGCCGGATCGTTTGAAAGCGGGAATATCGGCCGTGACCAGGACGATGGCCACGTTTTTGGCCGTCATGGTCTGGGCCGGCACGGTCAAGCCGAAGCGCTGCAGCACATTGGCGATGGTTTGGAGGGTTTGGACGGGATTTTTATCGCCGTCCCCCGCCAGGCCCACCACCAGGCCGTATCCGGCCAGTTGGTTGTCGCGCACGCCGGAGACGATGGCGATGTCCTTGATGCGGACGCCGCCCCGGGCGGCACAGGCCAGCCCCAGGAGGCAGATCGCTGTCAACAAATGGAGAGAGCGACGCATTGGATTTTCCGCAAATTCTCAGAACGGACTCAGCTTATCCCAAATCTTGTTGAGCCAGCCCTTGCGCTGGGCGTCGGTAATCGTGCCCTTGGACAGAAATTGAATGGTGGCGTCGGCGACGTTGTAGCTGTAGAGCGTGTTATTGGCCATGACGTCATCCGGGCGGACGGTGCCGCGCACGATGGCATCCTGTTTCTCGCCGGAGAAGGCCGTGTGCAACTGGCCTTCAATGACCATATTGCCGTTGGGGAGCACATCCACCACCTTCACCGCCACTTGGGCGGTGATGGTTTCGGCGTTGTTGATCGAGCCGCCGCCGTTGAACTCGGCGTCCGAAGCGTAATTGATGGCGGGCAGAGTGCCCTTCTTGGTCAGCAAGCCGGACACTGACGGGCTGTAAAAGGCGCTGGAGACGGAGGCATTAAGGGACGTTTTCTTGCTCGTCGTCGTATTGTTCTGGCGGGTGGCGCCGTTGTTTTCCTGGATGAGGATGGTCAGGATGTCGCCGATGGCCTGCGCTTTTTTATCGCCGCATATATTGCGGGAAACGGAGGGATTCCACAGGGAATCCGCCGCCCCATCGCCCACCCGGCACAAGAGGAGGGCCAGGCCGAGAAGAGTTGGGCTATAAATTGATGCGAATCGTTTTTTCATTTTCCACCTTTCCATGCAATTCATGTTTGGTCCTGGGGTTGAGCACCCGCACCGTCTGGCCCAGGGCGCCGTCCTCCAGGCTCTGCACCACCAGGGAGATGCCCAGGCAGCCGTCTTGAAAAATGCCTTCCACCAGTTGGCCGCGCCGGACCAGCGGACGGGGGCGGACCATGCGATTGAGCACCGGCCGGCCCGCCGGGACGGACTCAGTCAATTCGAGGGAGTCATCCGCCGTTGGAAAATTCAAAAAGGCGTCGCGCTGGGCCAGCACGTCGGATCGTTCCATGGTCACGTCGGCGTCCTTGAGGGAGTCCCCGCGTTGCAGGGTGGAGCGGGCCACGGGAATGTCCCGCCAAACAGCCGCCTGCAACGCCGCGTGCCAACTGCCGACGCGCTCCTTGCCGGCCCAGAGTTCAAAGGTGACCGCAAAAGCCGGGGTGACACCCGAGGCGGGGATTTCCACGACCTTCAACGTCAGGGGTTCGTCCGGCACCTGCGGTTTGGGACCGGGCCGCGCCAGGCGCAGTTCCAGTTCGCCCTGGTTTTTGACGTATTCCTTTTGCAGCGTCGCGGTCAGAAGTTCGAGCAGGTCGGAATCCTCAAAGGCGCGGAGGCGCCGCGAAACGCGCACGGCCGCGGCGCCGCTCCAATTGGTCAATTGCAGCCTGGCCTGGCAGGTCTGCGCCAGCCCGGCCACGTCGCTGCGTGAGAAAGTGACCGTCTGGCCCGCGCGAGGGGCGGGGGCCAGACGGATATGAGGCAGGCCCCTGGTTGTGTCGGATACAACCACAATCTGGTCCAGAAAAACGCCCGAACCGTCCACCTGGGCCTGGGGCAGCAGTTTCCAGCAGTCCGGCTCAGCGGCGCCGCCGGCCTGGGCCAGGCCCAGTTGGGGCAGGCCCAGGAGCAGCGCACAGAGGGCGTTCTTAAGGAAAGTCATTATCGTCTCAGGTTGTCGCTTTGCTGCATCATTTCATCGGAGGCCTGGACGGCTTTGGAATTGACCTCGTAGGCCCGCTGGGCGACAATCATTTTGACCATCTCCTCGACCACGCTGACGTTGGACGTTTCGACGTAGCCTTGCTGCAGGCTGCCGTAGCCGTTTTCTCCGGGGTTGCCCGATTCCGGGGTGCCGGAGGCGGTGGTTTCGAGGTAAAGATTATGGCCGACGTTTTGCAATCCGGCGGGGTTGGCGAAGCGAACCAGCGTGACTTGAAAATTCTGCGAGCCGCTCGCCGTGGTCGTGGTCACCTGGCCGGTCGAGGAGATGTTGACCGCGGTGGTGCCGGCCGGGATGGGCTGAAAGCCGTTTTGCACGGTCAACCCATCGCTGGTGACGACATCCCCCTGGGCATTGACCTTGAAGGAGCCGTCGCGGGTGTAGGCCAGCGTGCCATCCGGCATGGTGACTTGGAAGAAGCCATCGCCTTGAATCGCCACATCCAGCCGCTCCCCCGTCTGGGTCAATTCGCCCTCCGTGAAAACCTGCGTTGTGGCCACCGCGCGGGTGCCGTGGCCCACGTTCAATCCGGTGGGCAACTGCAAGCCGTTCCCCTGCTCCGCTCCGGATGCGCGGATGTTGTCGTAGAGCAAGTCCTGGAATTCGATCTTGCTCTTCTTGAAGCCCGTGGTGTTGACGTTGGCCAGGTTGTTGGAAATCACGTCCAGGTTCATCTGTTGGGCTTCCATGCCGGTGGCGGCTGAGTAGAGAGCGCGTAACATATATTAGAAATTAATTAGCTTGCACCGGGGTTGCCCAGGTCGTTGATCACTTTGGACAGGCGTTCGTCCTGGATCTGGACGACGCGTTGATTGGCTTCGAACCCCCGCATGGCGGTCATCATGTTGGCCATCTCGCCCAGGGCGGTGGTGTTGGCCGCCTCCACATAACCGTCCCGCACCGAGCCGGAGGCCGGTTTGGCGCTCAGGGCCGGATTGGTGGCCAGAAAATAAACGCCGTTGGTCGGGGTCAGCAGCTCGGGGTTCGCATAATCGGTCAACCGCAATTTGCCTCTGACGGCGGAGCCCTGGCTCACCTCGCCCGTCGCGGAGATGGAAACGGGGTCGTGATTGGAAGAATCCAGTTGGATCGGGCCGTTCTGGCCCAGGATGGTGTAGCCTTCCTTGGTCACCAATTGGCCGCGCGAATTGACTCGAAACTCTCCGTCCCGTGTCACGGCTTCAGTGCCATTGGCAAGCTCCACGTGGAAAAACCCCTTGCCTTCGATGGCGGCATTCTTATTGTCGCCGGTGTATTGGAGCTCCCCGCCTTGGAAGCTGGTTGAGACTCTGGGTTTGGGAACATTAAAGTACTGGGGCAAGCCGGAGGAGACGGAGAGCAAACCGGCCTGGACAGCGGCCGTGGTCAGCGATTGTTTCCTATACCCGGGCACTGAACTGGAGGCCAGATTCTCGGCGATCACATCCTGCCAGCGGCTGTTGGCATTGAGGGCCGCGGCTGCCTGGTAAAGGCTGACATTCATTCAAAATTTGACAAGCAACGCTTGTGCCACCTGCTAAGTGCCTCATTTCCAAAGGCCTATGCGCCTGGCGCGCCGCGCAACCGGCAATTCCTGCCTTGGAGATGGGAGAAAACTGCCCTGTTAACCGGCCCAGGCGCACCTTAATAAACGCAGGACAAATCAACCACTTGCCCGCAACCGCATTGAATGCGGATGCCGGCCACGACGTCGCCGTTGCGCCGCAAAGTGATGACCGGTTTGGAACACGCGCCCGGCGCGGAACCGCCGGCCGCCGCGGGAACAGGCGTGGCGCCTCGCAACGCCCCTGCCTTCACCAAGAGCGGATTGAACGACGCCTCCGCCGAGCCGTTTCCGGCCGGCGCCAGGGGGACAAAGGACTCAGACATAAAATGGGATTGTGACAATTATAAAGGGGCTGTTTTGACGTTGAGCAAAACCGTGACGCGGCGATTGATTTCGTTGGCCAGGTCCGTATTGGGCATCGGCACGGTGGCCCCGTAGCCGGCCACCTTCCGGACCTGGCGGCCGACCACCCCGTGCTCCAGCAACTTGCGGCGCACCGCATTGGCGCGGTCGGTGGAAATCTCCCAATCCCCGTAATCGGGCCGCACGGCAGGGCGGCCGCTTTCGGTGTGCCCTTCCAGTTCGACGGACAGATTGCCGTAGCGCGAGATCTCCCAGGCCAGCGTCGAGAAGACCCAGTCGCCATAGGGAGTGAACCGGGTCGATTGCGGCTCGAAGATCGGTTTATGAGAGCGATCAAATACATTAATGGACAGCCCGTCGGGCGTCATTTCCAGCTTCACACTGCTCTCGCCCCGGTCATCCGCGTCGCTTTGCAACGACTTCAACAGGTCCTGGTTCAGGCGGCGCAGCATGGTCAGCTCGACGGCCGAGGCGGAGTCGAAATTGCCGCTGGACGTTTTCACCGCCTGCGTGTCCTTGTTCGGGATAAGCCCCGTGGATTCCTTGGTCACGGAGGAGAATGGATTTCGGAAGGCGCGCTGCACGGCCTCCTTGATCCGTTGGTCCTGCGACGTGAGCCACAGCACCATGAACAGCGCCATCATGGCGGTGACGAAGTCCGCGTAAGCCACCTTCCACGCGCCGCCATGATGTTTTTGTTTGGACATGGCTTTTACTTGGCGGGCGCCTGGTTGAGGGCCTTGAGCATGGCCTCCAAATCATCCGAGCTCGGCTTGACTTCGCTGCTCAGTCCGCGCCGGGCCACTTCCACGGCCATGAGCGGGGACATGCCATTGGCGAAGCCAATGACGGAAGCGGCGATGCAGCGAACATAGGTCATTTCCGCCATGACGCCGAACTGCATGTTCATCGCCAGCGGATTCATAAAGCCGTAGGAAAGGAAAATGCCCAAAAACGTCCCCACCAGGGCGGCCGCCACTTTCTCGCCGATTTGCTCGATGGGCCCCGCAATTGAAGCCATGGTGATGACGATGCCCAGCACCGCCGCCACGATGCCGAAACCGGGCATGGCATCGGCCGATTTGGTCAGCACTTCCACCGGTTTCTCATGCTCCTCCTCCATGGCGCCGAGCTCGATCTCCAGCAGCAGCTTGAGCTGGTCCGGCTTGATCTTGCCGTCAATAATGGGGCGCAAGCCGTTGCAGAGGAAATGCATGGCGTGGCGGTTGTTTTGGAAGGAGGGGTATTTGCTGAAGATACTGCTGGTGTCCGGGCTCATGACATGGTCCTCCAGCGCCACCATTCCGCTGCGCCGGCCCAGCATGAACAGCTCATAGAGCGCCTTGAACAAGTCGTCGTAGGCCGCTTTGGTGTAAGGGGCCCCTTTCAGGGTGCCCATGGCTTGCTTGCTGAGATCAAACAGGACCTTGCGCGGCGACATCAACACCAAGGCGCCCATCCCCGCCCCGCCGATGATGATGAATTCCGACACATGCATGAGCGTCATCATGTGGCCGCCGGCCATGACGAAGCCGCCTGCCACCGAACACAGGACAATAAGTGCGCCAAGAATAACGATCATGATGCGACGGCTAGCGATGACCAAACGCGTCCGGCTCCTGCTGCTTGAGCAGCGCCTTCAGGGCCAGGATGGCCTTGCCGTGGATTTGGCAGATGCGGGACTCCGTCACCCCGAAGACCTCCGCGATCTCGCGCAGACGCAAGTCTTCCAAATAATAAAGCGCCAGGACCTCGCGCTGCATCTTGGGCAGTTGGTGCAGCCGCTCTTCCACCAGCCGCGCCAATTCCCGCGTGGCCGTGGCCGTGCCCGGATCGGCCTGCCCGTCGTCCCCCACGATGTCATGGCTTGGTCCGGCGGTTTCGACCCCGTCGTCCTGCACCGAATCCAGGCAGACATAGGAAGCGGGCCGGATTTCCTCCAGCAAATCCTCGTAGGCGCTCAAGGAAACATGCAAGGCCGCCGCCATCTGGGCATCGGTGGGGACGCGTCCGTGGCGCTGGGCCAGCTCCTGCATCATACGCGCCACTTTTTTGGCCTTCTCATGCACGGAACGCGGCACCCAATCGAGCCGGCGCAGCTCATCCAAAATGGCGCCGCGGATGCGCACCCGCGCGTAATGCTCGAAGGAGGCGCCGCATTTGCGGTCGAACCGGCGCA